>Ga0172370_10001867_pt1 | contig 31219 bp, 28 predicted proteins | sample LakKiv5m_FD_114538 | JGI IMG/M metagenome (GOLD analysis project Ga0172370, IMG submission 114538) | Freshwater microbial communities from Kabuno Bay, South-Kivu, Congo - kab_022012_11.5m | ecosystem: Environmental > Aquatic > Freshwater > Lake | place: Democratic Republic of the Congo...
AGAGAAAAGGCTTTAATCATATGATACAAGCCTACTAGATCCCGGTTTAGATTAAAAGAACTATACTTAAACGATCGGTAAACCATACTTTTCTGAGTGTGTCAGATGTATGGTACCAATACAGTTGGCGCTCTCAATCTTTTGGTGGCTCGTTTGCCGATTTTATTGGCCGATTTGGTAATTTTTACCGTCTTGGTCCGCTGGCTAAAAAACCAACAGGAAAAAGTCCTTTGGTATTATTGGTGTTCGCCAATTTTATTTTATATCAATTATATTCATGGGCAGCTGGATGCTATCCCCATGATGTTGTTATTTGTCTTTTTATATCTGCTCTTTAAAGACAAATTTATTAAAGCTTTTATTTTTTTGGGTTTAGCCTTGGCCGCTAAAACTAGTATGGCCATTGTTATTCCTTTTGTTTTGGTTTATCTTTTTCTCAAAAAAATATCTTGGTCAAAAATTTTTTTCTATTTAGTTTTGGTAGGAGTTATTTTTTTGGCTATCAACCTACCTTACTTATCTGGGCCGGGTTTTAAACAAATTGTTTTTAATAATCATGAACAACTGAAAGTTTTCGATTTTAATTTAACAGTTGGCGGCGGCTTAGTAATATATTTTGTACCGATAGCTTATTTGTTTTTATTCATTAAAAGTTTGACTTTTAGAACTTTTAACCGGGATTTATTTTTAATGTTTTTAGGTTTTAGTTTTGGACTTTTAACTTTATTAATTCCGCCCATGCCGGGCTGGTATTATTGGGTAATTCCATTTTTTGTTTATTTTTATGTCAAACAAACCGAAGCGAATAATCGGGTATTTATTTTGTTGAATATTTTTTATTTTGCTTATTTTTCTTTGATAAGTTCTGCCGACACTTGGCAAGTTTGGCAGATTATTAGCAGTAAAATATCACAGTTACCAAATTTTTATAGTTGGTGGATAGGTCGGGGGGCCAACCCTGCGGTTTTGGTGAATATTGCCTTTACTTTTTTACAAGGTTCATTACTGGTAAATATTTTGTGGCTTTATCGCAAGGGGATCGAGAATTTTGTGCGTTATAAAATAAATTATCAACCATATTTAATCGGTATTGCTGGTGATTCTGGCAGTGGTAAAAGCGTACTGACAGATTTGCTGGTGGGCAAGTTTGGCCCGGAAAATACTTTGGTGGTGGCGGGTGATGATTTACACTGTTGGGAGAGAGGGGATATTAATTGGTCAAAATACACGCATTTAAATCCCAAGGCCAATCACTTGCATGAAGAGCTGCAAAATATTTTACATTTAAAAGCTGGTAAAAGCATTAAGCGTAGTTTTTATGATCATCTGGCTGGAAAGTTTACTCTGCCACGCGAGCTTAATTCCAAAAGAATTTTGCTTTTCCAAGGCTTGCATTCTTTGTATTTAAATAAAATGCGTGAACTTTATGATTTAAAGATTTTTTTGCAGCCCAGGGAAGAATTGAGGACCCATTGGAAAATAAAGCGTGATCTGGAAGAGCGCGGCTATAATCAGGAAACAGTAAGAGAAAAATTGCAGGAACGACAAATGGATTCTGAAAAATATATTCAAAAACAGGCGGAATATGCCGATTTGGTGATGTCTTTTGGGTTTGACCAAACTGGGGTTGACTTAAATAATATTGACGATTCTCAAATTTATTTAAAAATTCAATTGGAAAATAATATAAATTTAGAACCGCTTTTGTTTGAATTAAACAAAGTGGATAATTTAAAGTGCCAGCATCAATTTTTGACTGACAAACAGATTTTGGAATTTAAAGGGCAAATCTCGGCTAGAGAAATTGGCCAAATAGCTTATCGTTTGGTTCCAGAAATTTGGGAAGTGAATAAAAATGAACCACAGTGGGAGAGTAATTATAATGGTTTAATTCAATTATTTACCAGTTATTATATATTTAATAAAATGAGGTTGGAAAATCATTATGATAGTTGATGATAAATATTTAAAAGAAGCCGAAAAAATAGCCAAGTTTTTTGACCGGCCTGATTGGGTTCAGGGTGGAGGAGGAAATTTTTCAATTAAGCTTAACAAAGAATTAATGCTGATTAAAGCTTCGGGTTTTTCTTTCGGGGAGATTTCGCGCACAGAGGGGCTGGTGGTGGTGAATCAGGCCAAGACAAAAAAATATTTTTTAAAAATTTTAAAGAATAAATTTAGTTTGATTCAGGAAAATTTGAGCAATCAGAAAATAGCTAAACTAACTTTTAATTTTTTACCTGACAAAAAATTAAAGGCTTCAATTGAAACCGGTTTTCATTCTTTTTTGGGGAAATATGTAGTACACACCCATTCGGTTTATGCCAATTTGGTAAATTGTTCTGCCAAGCCAGAAGAATTGCTTAAAAAAATTTTTAAAAATAGTCAGGACTTTGTTTTTGTAAAATATCAAAATCCTGGCTTGAATTTAACTAAGGGCATTAAACGAGAAGTCACTAGTTATTTTAAATTAAAAAAGACATTGCCTAAAGTAATTTTTTTGAAGAATCATGGTTTAATCGTTAATGGTCAAACTTTGGCAGAATGTTTTGATGTTTATTTAAAATTTGATCGTGCTCTAAAAAAATATTTTAAGTTGTTAGCTTACCCTAGACTAAAAATTGTCAATCGGGGAGAAGTTTTTTTGAGCCAGACAGTTTTTTTAAAAAAATATCTAAAAACCCAAGCTGATTATTCAAAAATTTTTGACCCAATATTATTTCCGGACCAGGTGGTTTATTTAAATGGTAAAATTAAAAAGCTCCCTGAAGGGATAATTATTAATGAAAAAATTTTACTAGCTAAAAATAATTTTAGCTACCGAGCTTCATTAAAAGAATCTAAAACAATTGAAGAGATAATTTTGGCTTATTTTTATTTGCGCTACATTCTGCAAAAAAATAACTTAAAATTTACTATTTTGTCCAGGCTTCAAGCCAATTTTATTAAAAATATGGATAGTGAGAAATATCGTAAAGCTTTATTAAATGAGTAATATGCAAATAATTATACCGATGTCGGGGCAGGGAACTCGTTTTAAAAATGCCGGTTATGAGGATTTAAAGCCTTTAATTAAGGTTCATGGCCGGCCAATTATTGAATATGTAGTTAAACTTTTCCCTGGTGAAAACGATTTTATTTTTATTTGCGATGAGCGTCATTTGCAAGAAACAAATTTACGCGAAGTTTTAATAGGTCTAAAGCCAACTGCCAAAGTAATTGGCATCCCCGAGCATAAACTGGGTCCAGTTTATGCTGTTAGCCAAGCTTTTGATTATATAGATAATGAGGAATCAGTAATTGTAAGCTACTGCGATTATTTTATGCACTGGGATTATAGTGATTTTAAAAAAACCGTTGAGCGAAGTAATTGGGATGCTTGTTTGCCGGTCTATACTGGCTTTCACCCGCATCTTTTACCAGAACAGAATTTTTATGCCAGTGTAAAAGTTAACGAAGAGGGTCTGGTTGAAGAAGTTAAGGAAAAATACAGTTATACCAAGGATAAAGCCTTATCCTATCATTCACCAGGGACTCATTATTTTAAAAAGGGTAGTTATGTAAAAAAATATTTCCAGAAAATGTTGGATGAAAAATTAGATTTAAAGGGCGAATATTATGTAAGTTTAGTTTTTAATTTGTTAGCGTCTGACGGATTAAAAATTGGCATTTATGATAAAATTGATCATTTTTGCCAATGGGGCACTCCCCAGGATCTGGAAGAGTATAATTTTTGGCAAACGAACATAAAAGCTGGTGAAAATATTTTAACTAAAGCCCAGGAAAAATTCACCAGTTACAGTCTGGAATTAATAGAAAAAATTGTTCTTTATTGGCAAAATTTTATTAATAAAAATTATTTTTAATATGGTAAATATTATCCCCATGTCTGGCTCTGGTTCCAGATTTTCCGAGGTCGGTTATCTTTTGCCCAAGCCTCTTATCCCGGTTTCCGGCAAACCCATGATTTCTCGAGTAATTGAATCTCTACCAAAGGCAGATAAATGGATTTTTGTGGTTAGAAAAGAACATGTTGAAAATTTTTCTTTGGACAAAGTGATTAAAGAAATTTTGCCGCAAGCGATAATTATTGTTGAAGAAAAGCCTTGGGGGCAAGCTTCTTCTTGTCTCTTGGCTTTTTCCGAAATAGCCGAAGACGAGGAAGTTTTTATCGCCGCTTGCGACAACAGTTTTGTCTACGATCAAGAAAAGTTTCTGGCTTTAAAAAATGATCCGACTATTGAGGCGATTATTTGGACTTTTACCAAGAATAAATTATTAGCCGAGAAATCTACGGCTTGGGGTTGGGTAAAATTGGGAGAAGATAACCTGACGATTGAAGATATGTCGGTGAAGGTGCCAGTTTCAGATACACCAATTAATGACCATGCAGTGGTGGCGACTTTTTATTTTAAAAAGGCCGGTGATTTTAAAAAAGCTTATGATTTGATGGTAGCTCAAAATTATCGGATTAATAATGAATTTTACGTAGATTCAATGCCGATTTTTTGTAGGCAATTAAATAAGAGAAGCGTGATTTTTGATGTGGATTTGTATGTGGGGTGGGGGAAGCCTTCAGATCTCTACAGTTATGAACTGCGCGAATATTATTACTGCACTCATTTGGGTGTTTGTCCCGACGCTGGGGTGGATAAAGAATTATGGCAAAAATATTTTGATAATCTAACCAAATAACATGCTCTATATTATTCATCAAATAAATAAGATCAAAGATCTTAAAAAAATTCCCCAAAAATATGGGGTAGAAGTTGATGTTCGTGGTTATGGAAAAAAACTGCTATTAAATCATGATCCTATCGATCGTCCAGAAGATTTCGATGAATTAGAAAATTATTTAAAAAATTATCAGCATGCTTTTATTGTTTTTAATGTCAAAGAAGCTGGTTATGAAAAAAGGATTATTGATCTGGCTCATAAATACAAAATAAAAAATTATTTTTTGTTAGACGTGGAATTTCCTTATTTATATCGGGCGACTCGCAAAAATAAGTTTAAAAAAATTGCTATGCGTTATAGCGAGGCCGAACCGATTGCCGGAGTTTTGGCACAAATAAAAAATAAAAAACCGCTCTTAGATTGGGTTTGGATTGATACTAACACCAAATTACCTTTGGATAAAAAAACAGTTAATACTTTAAAAGTATTTAAAACCTGCTTGGTTTGCCCTAGTCGTTGGGGTAGAGTTAAAGATATTGGTGTCTATAAAAAACAAATGCAAAAAATTGATTTTTTTCCAACGGCCATTATGACTTCTTTGGACAACCTAAAGTATTGGTAATAATATGGATAAATTAAAAAAGGAATTGGGTAGATTTTTTATTGCTGGTTGTTCGGCAGTGGCTACCGATTTAACTGTTTATTATTTATTGTTAAGTTATTTTAGTCATAGCCCGGCCAAGACTATTTCTTTTTTATCGGGTACTATTGTGGCTTACCTTATAAATAAGTATTGGACATTTGAAAAACAGGCAAAGTCCTTAAGGGAGGCGTTGTCTTTTTTGGGCCTTTATTTATTTACTTTATTGGTTAATGTTTCGGTTAATAAATTTAGTTTAGGAATATTTCCGAACTTTACTTTGTTGGCTTTTTTGCTGGCCACTGGCTGTAGCACAGTTTTAAATTTTTTGGGGCAAAAATACTTAGTATTTAAATAATATGGCAAATAAAATAAAAAATTTATTTTATTTAACTTTTTCCAAAAAATATTTGTTAGGATTTTGGTTATTAATTTTGTCAGTTTTAGTATTCATTGACAGTAAATTTACCAATTTAGGATTTTTACAGCTTCACTCAATTGATGAATTTGTTTTCCAGGGTAGTTTGTTGCACATGTACCAAGGTTTAACAACTTTTAAATTATCAAGTTTGTTTGGCTTTGGTTTTTATCAATACGGTTTTGGTTATTTTTTATTAAATTTATTAATTACTCTCCCGGCTTTTATTTTAAAAAATTATGCCTGGACGATTTTTTTACCACGTTTAGTTTCTTCAATTTCTGCGATTTTGGTTTTAGTTTTTTTATATAAATTATCCCAGAGGTTCGTTGGTAATAAAGAATCATTTTTCTTGGTAATTTTGGCAATTTTAATGCCTGGTTTTTGGATAAATGCCACTTATTTTCATCCCGATTGGCTAATGACCTTAATGTTGGTTATTAGTTTATTTTTTACTGAAAGAGACAATTGGCTCTATGGTAAAAACTACTGGTGGGCGGTAGGGTTTTTTGCCCTGACAGTTAGTATAAAATACCAGGCCTTAACTTTCTTGCCCTTATTAGTAATTTACATATTTTATAGTGAGTTAGCCTGTTTAAATTTTAATAAATTTCTTAATAATCTAGTTTTACTTTTAAAGAGTTTAGGATTGGTAATTTTAATTTTTTTATTATCCAACCCTTATTTGCTTCATCCCTTGGGTTGGTGTGCTTTTAAAGATTCATTGTTTTCCAATTTGGCTTCCAATGCAACCAACCATGGAGCGGTTCAGACTGTTAGTTTAATTGCCAAAATTAGTAATCCTCTAAATTTTTATTATTTAACAGTTATTCCTTTGGTAGTATTTTTTTTGGCAGTTTTATATTATCTATTTATTTTTTTCAAAAAACGCGGACAGTCATTTACTGGCTTGGTAGCTTGGGTATTTTTAATCAATTTGTTTTATCTATTATTTTTTGTTAATAAGGCCTGGAACCAGTATTATCTGCCGGTTTTTTGTTTTGGTTTAATAATTTTTATCATTTTTTTGTCAGAAATAAAAAACAGCCAATGGCGCTATTTGGCTTGGATTTTTTTGTTGGTCTGGCAATTATTTTTTTCTTATAAAAATATTATAACTGCAGTGTCGGTAAGCCATGATTATTTTAATCCAGATTTTAATGATTGGACGGAAAGTCAAATTATCGTTAATGCTAATTTTATTGAAACAACTTTAATTAATACTAAACTAAAGAGTGGAGACCAGATTTTGTTGTCGCCTTATACTGGTTTTGATTTTCTTAAATTGGGTTTGGACTATGGCAATATTCATACTTTTTTTGGCTGTTTTGGCAGAGAGACAGTTGAGCGGCAAGCTTATGTTGATTCGCAAAGAAAATATTGGGGAAATTTAAAAACCGATGAAGAAATAGCCAAATCTTTTCAGCCGGTAAATTATTTGATTATTAGAAAAAATTTACCTTTTGTTGATTTCGAGCGTTTAGTTAATATTAGGGACAAAGAAAAATGCCTAATAACCGAGGAAATTTTTGAAGAAATATTAAATGGGGGACTAGGGTATAGCTTGGTAGCGGTCAATCAGGATTTATATATATTTAAAAAACCTTAACTTATGGCTGTGGCAACTGTTAAAGTTCGCGACAATAATCTTGATGCTTTGAAAGGCGGGTTAATTATCTGCGTAGTTTTGGGGCATTTATCTGGTTTTTTTCAGGTAGTCTATTGGTTCCATATTCCCTTATTTTTGGCAGTGGCGACTATTTTAACCAGAAAATTTAGTTGGGAATATTTGAAGAAAAGAGCATGGTTAATTCTTTGTCCTTTTGTTTTCTGGTCTTTATTTGCGTTGCTTGAAAGCTATGGGTATGGGAATAGTTCTTTAACAGAATTTTTTAATAATTTAAAATATTTTTGGCTGGGCTCTTATAAATATTTAAATAATATCTTTTGGTTCTTGCCGGCAGTTTTTAGCTGTTCAATTATTTATTCTCTGTATAAAAAATATGAGAATTATAAGATTTTTCTTTTAATGCTGGTTATTTGGCTGACAATGTTTTTTGAGGTAAACCTTTTGGCGAAATGGCATGTAGCAGGTTATTTGCCCTTTGGTTTGAATATTGCTTTGTACTTTTTTCCCTATTTTTGGTTAATCAATTATTTGTATATTAATAAAGAACAATATAATAAATTAAATAATGTTTATCTTTTACTAATTATTTTTGTATCCGGTTCAGCTTTTTATTTTTTTGAACCAATTAAAACACATACTCTCTTTTTAAAAAGAATTGATTTAGCTCAATTTTCTGTACCCGTCACGGCAATTGGTTACTTGGCCTTTTCTGCATTATCGGGGGCAATTTTTATTTTTTTTATGAAATTAAAAAATTTGTACCAGCTTAATATTTTGGGCAACTATTCTCTGCCAATTTATTTAATGCATATTGAATTAATGGCAAGGTTTATTAGTCTTTTTAAGAGATTGCCTCAGGGTTTATCTCTGAATATTTATTTTATTTTCTTTTTTAGTTGCCTAACATTTTTTAGTTGTTTATTGCTGCCAATTTTTATTTCCAAAATATTTATTAAAATTTCCCCAAAATTTAAATATCTAGGCATGAATTAGCCCTATGTTTAAGCTCAGGCAATTATTATCGGTTATATTTTTTTCATTGGTGGTGACAGGATTTTTTTGGTTAGGTTTTTCACTTAAGAATATTACCAGTGGGCTGCTACTATCCGAGCCTGTGGAATTAAAAATCTGTGTCAATTTTTCTAGTGAAAATGACCTGCAAGTTTTTAGAATTACTAGAGCCGAGGCTGAATTTGCTCTAACAGCAAAAGACTCTGGCGACTGTCGAATTTACCAAAGTCGGGAGTGGTTTCAAGGAGTTAAATTAGTAATTAATGATAAGCTTTTACCAACTGTTAAGGAGATTAATTTAAAACTCGGTTCCCAAGAGTGGAATTTTTTACCAAAAGATTTGGCTTCAATAACCTTGACAAATAAAGATCAAAATATTACTGAATTTTTTATTGATAGTAGTTTTTCCCAGTCTACGGTATCGCACTTAGCTAGATTTTCCGGAATAATTAATTGGCCGGGAGATTTTAATTTATTATTAAGATCTTTTTTGATTAGTTTAAAAGCTTTATTTTTTATTTTTATTTTTACGCTTTTGTTGGCTTCTGCAGCTGTTTTTTGGAATAATAAAAATAAACAATTAAAGAAAAATATTGAAGAAATTGAATTGGCCAGAAACAGTAAACTTTATATCTATGTTTTTAGTTTTTTGTTATCAATAATTTCTTTGGTTATTTTTATAAAAGGTGGCCCTACAGCTTACGATTGGCCGACTATGGATATGGGGCCGTTTTTTTCTCGTTATTTTGACCATAGTTTTGCGATTAATGATTTTTTTACCAATTCCAGTTCACAACCCAATCCGCGTTTTATTTTTGGCTACTTGATAATTGGTTTGACAAAAATTTTACATAGCGATTGGTATTCAGTTTTATTTTATCTAAAGACTTTTTTGATAGTGGTATTTCCGCCTCTAATTTTTGTTGTTTTATATAAATTTTTAGAAACTAAAGTGGCCAAAGGCCGTCCGCGTTTGCTATTAAGCAGTCTTTTATTTTTGGGAGTTTTATTGCTGCTTTTTCCCAAAATTACCAATTATTTTTGCATTGCCCTGTGGCCAGCTTTTCAAATAACTCCTTCGGCAGAATATCTCTCATTATTATTTGGTTTTTTAGCTTGTGAGGCTTATTACTTTGACGACAAAAGAATTTACTGGCTGGGTATTTTAAGTTGGTTAGTGGCAGTGTTGCTTCATCCGGCCAAGGGTTTTTGTCTATTTATTTTTTTCTTATTATTCAATTTTCATTTTAATAATTGGAAAAAATATTTACCAATTATTTTGGGTGGAGTGGTTTTGCCGATGTTATTATTATTAGTTTTTCCGGCCAGTCAACCTTTATCGGCCAAGGACTTTGTGCAAAATTATATTAATGAAAATCACGCCTTTCATTATTTGCCAAGCAATTTTATTGGTTTTACTTCTATACCTTGGGCACTAATTTTTTTGACTGTAAATTTTATACTAATATTCTTTGTTTTTCTGGGTTATTTTACCAAAAATAAATTTTTGATTAGATTGTCCGGGCTATTTTGGTTAACGTATGCTGGTAGTGTAGTTTTGGAATATTTATTTGTCGAAAAGTGGCCAATGAAAATGGTAGCGACAATTGGTCCAGTGCGTTATACTTTTTTGGGTTTTTGGATGCTTTTTATATTAGGAGCTTATGTAATTGTTCATTATCAATCTTCCAAAATTATATTGCCAATTTTTTCAACAAAAAAAATTAATTTAAAATATTTATTAGTAGCTTTATTATTATTTTTTTCTTTGGCCATAGTGATTTCAGGCGGGTATTTAAAGGATGATCATTTTCTTACAGTTAAGAATGAAGACCGTGGTTTGGGGGAATGGTTAAATAATCAAACTTTTTCCACAGATATCTTTGCTTCTGATATTTTTGATTTAAATGTTAATTTACCTTTAGTCTACAATCGAGCAGTTTTGGTGGGCAATGGCTTTCCTTTTCGAGAGGATTCATTTGTTGAATATAACAGACGAAAAAATTTATTGTTTGGCAGTTATGAGCAGTGGTCAAAAATGCCAGGCGGGGAGTGGCTTGATATAAAAATGAAAAATTATTTTCGGTCGTTGTCGTCAAAAGATTTTATAGAAATTTCAAAGCTTTATAAGCTGGATTATGTAATTATCGAAAAAGATTTTTATCAGAATTTTTTGGTTGAGACACCAGTTTTTGAAAATTCACAATACAAAATTTATCAAGTGGCTAATTTAAAATAATATGAAACTTTCAATTGTGGTTCCTTGCTATAATGAAGCAAAAAACATTCCTTTAATTTTGGAAAGGTTTTCTTTGGCTTTGGCAGATAAAAATAATGTTGAAGTTATTTTGGTAAATAATAATTCAAAAGATGATACGACTGAAGTTTTGAATAAGCTATTGCCTGACTATCCATTTGCACGGCAGGTTTTTCAAGGCCAGCCTGGCTATGGGTCAGCGATTTTGGCTGGTTTACAGGTGGCAACGGGTGAATTTATTGGTTGGACCCATGGTGATCTACAAACTTCACCAGAGGACGTTGTAAAGGTTCTTGATTTAATTGAACAAAAAAAAAATGAATCTAAAATTTTTTATAAAGGCAAAAGAAAGGGGAGAGCTTGGGTTGATGTCTTTTTTACTTGGGGGATGGGAATTTTTGAAAGTCTGTATTTACGATCTTGGTTGTTTGATATTAACGCCCAGCCAAATATTTTTTCCAAAAGTTTTTTTGAGGTTTGGAAAAATCCTCCAACTGATTTTTCATTGGACCTCTATGCCTTTTATTTGGCTAAAAAAATGGGTTTTAAAGTATGTCGTTTTTCGGTCCTTTTTCCGCCCCGGCTGCATGGTGAATCTAGTTGGAATAATGGTTGGCAATCAAGATTAAAATTTATTAAAAGAACTTTGAATTTAGCTTTAAATTGAAAGGTTTATTGGCTAAATAGTTTTAAAATAGATACTTGTTGACACCTAATGATACCTGGTGGTATACTTTAGCTATACATTAAATGACTTAAAATTATGCCAGAAATTAAGCCTAATGAGGTTTATACTACGAGTGAAGCTCAGAAACTCTTAAAAATTAGTAATAGCACCATGAAACGGCTTTTAAAGAAGGGGTTAATTAGAGCCAACAAAATTGGTAAGCAGTATCGTATTTTGGGGCATGAAATTTTACAATTGGTTTCACCCCAAGTGGATGATAAAATGACCAACGCTTACCAAAGTCTTAAGAAAAAGACTATTGAAAAAACTAAGAATTGGTAATTTATGCAGGCTGATTCATTAACTTACAAAACTTTAAAAAATGTTTCTTACAGCTTCGCCGGCTATGCTTTTCCCATAGTTTTTTCGATTTTTATTACTCCGATTATTGTTTTTAAGCTGGGTTTGGCAGATTATGGCTTTTTTATTTTTTTAAACACAATTAGCTCCATTATGGGTTTGTTAGATTTGGGAGTTTCTACGGCGCTGGTGAAGTATGTAGCGGAATATTATGAAATAAAGGATTTTGCAGGATTAAAAAAATTAATTTCTTCGGCTAATTTACTTTTTTTTATTATAGCCTCTTTGGGGTTTTTGGTATTTTTATTAATTGGCTTTTTGGCAAAGAATTTTGGTTTGCTAGGTAAAGAATTAAATTATGGTTTTTTATATTTTTTTATTGGTGGTCTAGTTTTTTTTGTAAATATTGCCAGCAGTGTTTATTACGCTCTGCCTACAGCTTTGTTAAGGCTGGATATTGGAGCTAAGATCGGCATTACCAAACTAGTGATGCAAAGTTTATTAATGCTTCTGGCAGTTATTTTGGGTGGTGGTTTGTTTGGGGCGTTATCGGTAGTTTTGTTTAATGATTTATTTTTTGCTTTTGTTTATCGGCATTATGTTAAGAAAATAATGCCAGAAATTCATTTTAGTTTAGCTTTTGATAAAATTGAATTAAAGCGCTGTTATCGCTTTGGTTTGGTTTATTTTGTGGCCAATTTATCCAATTCTTTACTATACCAGCTTGATAGACTGCTTATACCTTTTTATTTAAATCCTACACAACTTACTTACTACAGTTTGCCAGGGAATGTCACTACCAAAATACAAGGTTTAAACAATAACTTGGCTACCGTGCTTTTTCCAATGTCCAGTGCTTTGTCTGTGGCCAACCAAAAATCTAAATTAGCCGAACTTTATCTTAGGGCTTTTCGTTTGTTAACAATTATGGGTGCCGCTTTAACTACTGTGGTAATAACTTTTTCCTATCAAATTCTTAAATATTGGCTTAGTGAAGATTTTGCTAAAAGTTCTAGCCAAGTACTAATAATTTTGGCTCTTACTTATTTCTTGTTGGCCATTGCCGGCCCTTTGAATAATTTTTTACTTGGTTTGGGCAAGGTTAAAATTTTGGCCTGGTTTAGTTTTTTGATGATGTTAATAAATGTGGTAGCTTTACTAATATTTTTACCTAAATATGGTATTACCGGTGCTGCTTGGTCGTATCTCGTAGCCGTCTTACCGATTTACGCTTTGTTTTATTATACAGAAAAAAATATTTTGGGATTTTCTCGTCAAAGGTACTGGGAATATCTTAAATTATATTTAAAGATTTTTTGTTGTTTTGGGCTGGCCTTTTTGTTGGGGAAATTGTTACTCATAAAAATAGTGGTTAATCTTTTTAGTTTGTTATTGACGGCTCTGATGGTTTTCTTGTTTTTTGTTTTGGTTTATTGGCTATTGGGTTTTTTTGAAAAAGAGGACGTGGAATTATTTAAAAGATTTTTAATGGTAATAAAAGGTAAGTTAGGTTTTTTGGCTTAATTATGTCTCTTGATATTAACAAAATTTTATTTAGAGTGGTTCGCGGTTTAGAAAGAAGGTTTTACCGTCTGTTTAAAATTAGACCGAGTAGTGAGCCATATTTAAGCGGGGATAGTTTTAGAACGAAGGCGGATTTTATCTATGAGTTTGGTAATTATTTTAAACCGGGAAAAGTTTTTAAAGGTGCCCTTATTTTTTTGGATGTGCGTTTATTGGACGAATATTTTGCCAAGGTTCACCCTTTAATAAATAATCCTTATATTTTGCTTACACATAATGGGGATCGTTTAATTGACCAAGAGTTGGTAAAGTTTGTTGATGAAAAAATAATTCATTGGTTTGCCCAAAATTGTACCGCCCGGCATCCTCAAATTTCTCCTTTACCAATAGGTTTGGAAAATCGTTATTTGTGTTATAATGGTCTTACTAAATATTTTAAAAAAATACAAAAATCGGCTAATCCCAAAAAAGATTTAATGTTTTTTGGCTTTAATGTAGCTACCAACCCAGCAGTTCGCCAGCCGGTATTGGAAATTGTTTCTCGAATAAAAATAGCTGAAAAATTACCTAGTTGGCCGGTTCCTTATGATTATTTAAAAAAATTATCTAGTTATAAGTTTGTAATTTCTCCGCCGGGTAATGGTTTGGATTGCCACCGGATTTGGGAGGCTATGTATTTGAGAACTGTACCGGTTGTTGAGCGTTCGCCAATGACAGAATATTTTAAAAAAATTGGTTTACCGCTGTGGTTGGTTGACGATTGGCAGGAATTGAAAAATGCGACTCCCGAGAGTTTGTCGCAAAAATATGAACAACTGGCTTCGGGTTTTAATTCTCCAAGCTTAAAGTTGGCTTATTGGTTAAAAAAGATAAAAGTGTAATTTTTATATATGGGTGTTAACAAAGAAATAATTTCTTTTAAAGGATTGTTGCCTCCAGCATTGTTTTCTTTATTAAGAAAAACTAGATTTTATTTTAATTTACAAAAAAAAGTAAATACTATATTTAGAAAAGAGCGCTTTGTGCCTATTTGGAATGTTATTGGTAAAGGGTTGCTAAAAGGTAAAAACATTTTTGTTGCCGCTCAAGGAGTTTGGCAAGAGATGCTTAGTGGCGAATATGATATTTCTCTAATTAATTATTTAGCAGAAAAAGATTTGACCGGTAAAGTAATTTTTGATATTGGCGCCCATATTGGCTACAGCTCCATGTGCTTCGCTCAGCTGGTTGGGCAGACAGGAAAAGTTTTGGCTTTTGAACCAAACATTTTTAATAGAGAAAGATTTGAACTGATAATGAGTAAAAATCAGGAATTGGCTAAGTTAATTACAATTTATAATTTTGCTGTTGCTGAAAAAGTTGGTACCACGGAATTTATTTTTAATGATAATATTGATGGCGGGCAAAGCAGTGGGAGTTTTGTCCTCAGCTCTCATACTTTTTTTGAAAAAGATTTGTATGAAAGAGAATTAGGATTTAGAAAAGTTCAAGTTAAGACAGTCGCTCTGGATTTGTTAGAGAGTGTTGGTATAAAAGAAAAACCATTTTTAATAAAGATAGATGTAGAAGGGGCCGAATATTTGGTTTTGGAAGGGGCCAAAGAAACTTTAAAAAAGTTTAAACCAATCTTGTTGCTTGAAATTCATTCTATTTATAATATGTTGCAGGTTGGTGAAATTTTACATTCTTTAAATTATCAAATTAAATTGCTTAAAGAAGAGAAAGACGGCAGGTGTTTTATTGTTGCTGAATAAATTTATGCGAAAAATCTCAATTATTATTCCTTGTTATAATTGTCAAAAAACTTTAGCACAGTCGCTGGAGTCGGTTTTTAGTCAGAGTTTTAAAATTCCCTTTGAAATAATTATGGTTGATGATGCTTCCACCGATAAGACTAGAGAATTAATTGTTGATTTTTCAAAAAAATATCCTGAAATAAAGTACTTTTTTCATGAACATAATAGGGGAGGAGGTGCTACTCGTAATACAGGTATTGCTCAAGCCACAGGGGACTTAATTTATTGTTTGGATAGTGATAATGTTTTAACCCCCGGGTCTTTGCTCAAAATGATTGATTATTTGGATGAAAAAAAATGTGAGGGTGTGGTTTTTGAGGAGAGAAGATTTTTTTTGAACAATAATTTTAATAAGTATAACTCGCATTTTAACCAAATTATTGATAGACCTTTGGCTTTAACAGATTTATTTGACAGTAGCGACACTTTGCTTGATAATTTTCTTTTTACCAAGGAGTCTTACCAACTAGCCCAGGGTTACCCAGAAAATCATGGGTTTGACACTCAGGATTTTGAAGTTAGATACTTGTCTAAACCGAATAAAGTTTTTGTTTGTCCTGGTACGGTTTTTTTGCATCGAGTCTTTGTTAATGATTCGTCGTATTTTCAGCGTGTTTATAGAAATGGAGAAATGTCTATGAATTATTATTTAATTTATGAAAATATCATTGATCTTTTTTCTGACAGAATTTTAAAGGAGTTGATTAATTTTGATATTTTTGAAAATAATAAATTGGTTGGCAATAATCTTAAAGATTATTTGCATAGTTTGTATGAACAAGATCCTAAAGATTTTTTCGGTGATAAACGGGTAGAAACCAACAAGACTTTTTGTTTGGGTGTGAAGTCCCTTAAGGAAAACAAGTATCAGGAGGCTTTAAATTTTTTTGTAGAAGTTTTAAAAAACGATAATGATACCAAAGTGGTTTTTTTTGATATACTACGAGCTTTACTGGGCATTGCCCATAAATCAGAAAATGCAGTTTTGGAGAAAGAAACCCAAAAACTTATTGCCTCTATGGTAATTAAAGGCAGCCGGTCGAGTAGCCTTAAAAAAATTATTCGTTTAGCTTACAGGGTTTTTCCTGGGCTGGGGCACCAAGTTGTAAAAATAAAACTATGGATAAGAAGAAAATTAAAAAAATCAAAGCGAAGATTCTAAGAGTGCCTTATTTTATTGAGCTGTATCTTTTTTTAAAGTCGCTTAAAAATTGGCCAGGCTTTATTAAAGATTATTTTTTGTTTAAACGAGATTTGCTTCGCCGTGATAATCGTTTTAAAATTTCTTTTGGGCAAATTTTTCCTTGTCTTTTGGATAAAACTGGCAATCAAAGTTTTGAACCGCATTATCTTTACCATCCCGCTTGGGCAGCCAAAATTGTTAAACAAATTAATCCCCAAAGACATGTAGATATTTCTTCAACTTTGGCTTTTAGCACTATTTTATCGGCTTTTGTGCCAGTGGAATTTTATGATTATCGCCCAGCCAAAATTATTCTTGATAATTTAAAAACTGGCACGGCCGATTTGCTACATTTACCATTTGCTGATAATAGTTTGGAAAGTCTTTCTTGTTTGCATGTTTTGGAACATATAGGGTTGGGCCGTTATGGCGACGCAATTGATTCTTTGGGTGATACTAAGGCGGCCAAAGAATTGGCCCGAGCGGTTAAACCTGGTGGCAATTTAATGGTTGTAGTGCCAATCGGAAAAGCCAAAATTGAATTTAATGCCCATCGTATTTATAGTTATGAACAATTATTGGCCATGTTTTCGGAAAATATGATTCTAAAAGAATTTTCTTTAATTCCAGATAATTTTACAGAAACCGGTTTAATTAAAAATGCCACTTCCCATGAAGCTAACCAACAGAATTGGGGTTGTGGCTGTTATTGGTTTATAAAAAAATGATTTTATGTACGAGACACCTATTTTGTTAATAATTTTTAATCGGCCAGAAATTACCCGGCAAGTTTTTAATAAATTAAATGAATTAAAACCCAAGTATTTGTTTGTGGCAGCTGACGGACCGAGGAAGGACCGCCCAGAAGAGATGGCTAAATGTTTGGCGACGCGGGAAATTATAAAACAAATAGATTGGGATTGTGAATTGAAAACCTTATTTAGAGAAGAAAATCTTGGCTGCCGACTGGGGGTTAGTTCGGCAATTGATTGGTTTTTTAAAAATGTTGAACAGGGTATAATTCTGGAAGATGATTGCTTGCCTAATGATTCTTTCTTTGAATTTTCTCAAACACTTTTGAATTATTACCAAAAGGATACTAGGGTTATGCATATTAGCGGTGACAACTTTCAGGCTGGAATAAAAAGAGGAGACAGCAGTTATTATTTTTCTAGGTTTAACCATGTGTGGGGGTGGGCTACTTGGCGTCGAGCTTGGCAGCTATACGATTTAGAAATGAAAACTTTTGCTGAATTTAAAGATAATAATTTAATTGCCAATGTTTGGTCTAATAAAAAAATTCAAAAGTGTTGGCTGAAGATTTTTAAGACGGCGAGTGAAAAAAAAATTGATACTTGGGATTTTCAGTGGGAATATGCAATTGTAAAAAATAATGGGTTATGTATTTTGCCTAAGGTTAATTTGGTTTCCAATATTGGTTTTGCGGCCGACGCCACCCATACCAAGTTGGAATCGGATTTAGCAAATTTGCCGACTGCGGTCTTGGGGCCGATGGTCCACCCCAATTTTGTTTTGGTTGATGAACAGGCCGACTGGCATTCATTTAAAAAGATTTTTTATCAAAATATTTTTGTTAAAGTTTATCAAAAATTTTTGGGTAGCTTTAAGTAAAATAATTTATGATTATTACTAGAATTAAAGGCGGTTTAGGCAATCAAATGTTTCAATACGCGATTGCTCGCAAAATTTCTTTGGACCAAGGCAGCGATTTTAAACTAGACCTTACCGATTATAGCCGAGATGATTTTCGCAAGTATGGCCTTAAAAATTTTCAGATTATTGAAAATGTTGCTACCCCCGAAGAAGTAAAAAAAAGGAAATATCCTTGGGGAGTAATTTCCAAACTTTGGCGTTTTTTTTCTTTTAAAATATTAAGAATTCATAACATTGGCTATGAAAAAAAAGTTTTAAAATTCAGAAAGAATCTTTATTTAGACGGCTACTGGCAAAGTTATAAATATTATCAAGATCTTAAAGACGTTTTTAAAAAGGATTTTTCTTTAAAAGTGCCTTTGTCTGAAACTCAATTAGAACTAGTCAAGCAAATGCAAAATTGCAATTCAGTTTCTTTGCATATTAGAAGAGGTGACTATGTTTTCAATAAAGCAGCTAGTAAGGTTTTTAATGTTTGTACTTTGGAATATTTTAAACAAGCTGCTGAGTATTTAAGTTTGCAAATTCCCCAGGCAGTTTTTTATATTTTTTCTGACGATGCCAAATGGGTAAAAGAAAATTTAAAATTAGAAAATAAAATGATTTATATTTCTGATTATGGTTTGAAAGATTTTGAGGAGTTGTATTTAATGAGTCTTTGTAAACACAATATAATTGCTAATAGTAGTTTTAGCTGGTGGGGGGCTTGGTTAAATGCTAACCCTCAAAAAATAGTTGTTTGTCCCAAGAAATGGGTTAATAGTAACTCAGTTAAAATGGCAGATTTGGTGCCAGATTCTTGGCTAAGAATGTAATATGAAGCCCAAAGTTAGCATTATTATTATTGCATATAATCGGGAAAAATTTTTGGCCCAAGCAGTGGTTAGTGTTCAGCGTCAAAGTTTTTCTGATTGGGAATTAATTTTGCTGGATGACGGGTCTATCGACGGCACCAGAAAGTTAATGGAAGATTTGGCCAAACAAGATGAAAGAATTCGGTTTTTGTTTAATGAAAAAAATTTGGGTATCTGTAAGACTCGAGTACGCGGTTTGGCTGAGGCCAGGGGAGAATTTGTGGCAGTTTTGGATAGTGATGATGTTTGGTGTGATAAGGATAAATTAAAAAAACAATTTGAGTTTTTAAAAAATAACTCGGAATATGTGTTGGTGGGCGGGGGAGTAGTTTTGGTTGAGGAAACAGGTGGAGAGCTTAAAAAATATCTTAATCCCTTAACCGACCAAGCAATTCGCAGACAAATGCTTTTAAAAAATCCTTTTGCACATTCAACTATAATGTATCGCCGAGAAGCGACAATAGCCGCTGGAGGCTATCAGGAGGAAACGGCGGGTGAAGAAATTAATGCTATAGAAGATTATGACTTGTGGTTGCGCCTGGGGAAAGCTGGCAAATTGGCTAATTTACCAAATTATTTTGTTAATTATCGTTTGCATCCTGGTAATATTAGCGTGCAAAAACGCTTAAAACTTATGCAAGCAACTTTGGTTTTGATTAGACATTATCGGTCAAATTATCCATTTTTTTGGTTGGCTTGGTTAAGAAGAACAATTAGATTAAATCTTTATCAAATTTATAATTCTTTTATAAAATGAAAATTTTTTATTTAATTACTAAATCAGAAATTGGCGGAGCGCAAACCCATGTGGCACAACTGTGTCATTATTTTGTTAAACGCGGCGATGAGGTAATGGTGATGGCAGGGGGAACAGGGTGGTTGCAGGCAGAGGTAGAAAAAAATGGTGGTAGGTATGTTACTAATAAGTATTTGGCAAATACTTTTAATCTGCTTAAATTATTTAAAGCTGGACAGGAAGTGAAGCAGGTAGTTGGTAATTTTTTACCCGATATTGTTTGTTGTCATAGTTCAGCAGCCGGCTTAGTGGGACGTTTGACAATACATAATCAAGTGCCAACAGTTTTTACTGCACATGGCTGGGATTTTGCAGCCTATCGTCCAGGATGGCGTCGTTTATTGGTGAGAGTGGCAGAAAGACTAGCTGGTGTTTATTGTACCAAGATTATTTGCGTATCCAATTTTGTTAAAGAGCTGGCTTTAGAAAATAAAATTATTGAAGAAAATAAATTAGCAGTTATTTATAATGGCATTGAATTGCCTGAAAGAGTTGGAAGAGTGAGGCCTGAGACAGAGCCATTGAAAATTATTTTTGTTGGACGATTGGCCAAGCCTAAGAATCCTTTTGTTTTGGTAGAAGCCTATGCTAAACTACCAGTTGACCTACTAAAAAAGAGTGAATTGATTATAATCGGGGAAGGACCGCAGGTAGATAAACTAAAAAATTTTATTTATAAACTAAAGTTGAATGATAAAGTGAAGCTGACTGGCAGTTTGCCGCGGAGCCAAATGTTCAGTTTACTGGCAGAGTCGGCAATTGCAGTTTTACCATCATCTTGGGAAAGTTTTGGTTTGTCAGCCTTAGAAGCCATGAGTTTGGAAGTGCCAGTGATTGTTGCCAATGTTGGCGGTTTAAAAGAATTAGCGGTAAATGACAGTGGTATTTTATTTGATTCTATTACTGATCTAGCTAGAGCATTGGAAAAATTACTTAGAGATGAAAAATTTCGTCAAGAACTTGGTAAAAAAGGGCGAGAACGAGCCCAAAGTTTTACGGTTGAGATAATGTATAAAAAGACCCTCTCATTATATGAAGAAATCATTAAAATTAAAAATTAATTAATTTTATATTTATGAAACATATAATAATCACTGGCGGAGCCGGGTTTGTTGGTTCACATTTGTGTGAAAAGTTATTAGCAGCAGGGGACAGAGTTATTTGTGTAGATAATTTTTTAACTAGCGATCGTGAAAATATTGAACATTTGTTAGCCAATAAAAATTTTAAATTAATTGAACATGATATTATTGATCCCTTGTTTGTTGAAGAAAAAATAGATGAGATTTATAATTTGGCTTGCCCAGCTTCACCTGTTCATTATCAAAAAAATGCTATTCGTACTATTAAAGCCAATACCATTGGAGTAATAAATGTTTTAGGTCTAGCCAGAAAGCATCAAGCTAAAATACTGCAAGCCTCAACTTCTGAGGTGTATGGCGATCCGGATGTTCATCCTCAAACAGAAGAATATCGTGGTAATGTTAATCCAGATGGCCCACGAGCTTGTTATGATGAGGGCAAACGTTGTGCAGAAACATTGTGTTTTGATTATGAACGTACACATAATTTGAAAATAAAAATTGTACGTATCTTTAATACATATGGTCCGCGCATGGCTCAAGATGATGGGCGAGTGGTCTCTAATTTTATTTTACAAGCTTTAAAAGGTGAAGAAATAACGGTGTATGGTCAAGGTCAGCAAACTAGAAGTTTTTGTTATGTTGATGATTTGGTTGATGGTTTAATTAAAATGATGGCAACTAATGACAAGATAACTGGGCCGGTTAATTTGGGCAATCCAGGTGAATTTACCATCTTGGAATTGGCTGAAAAAATTATTAATTTAACCAATTCTAAAAGCAAAATTATTTATCAAGATTTACCAGTTGATGATCCGCAACAACGCCGGCCAGATATTACTATGGCTGGAGCTATTTTAGGTTGGGAACCAAAAATTGACTTAACCGCTGGTTTAGAAAAAACTGTAAATTATTTTAAAAGTATAATAAAAATGTAGTATGAATATATTATATATTGGTTCTGGTTTTGTGGGCGCATGTAGCGCCGCGGTGTCGGCCGACAGCGGGCATCAAGTTTTGGTTTATGATATTGATGAGCGCAAAATAAAAATGCTGGGCTCTGGAGATCGCGATCAAATTGAGTCCTGCTTGTTTGAAGAAGGATTGGGCGATTTGTTGGTGCGCAACAAGGAAAGAATAAAATTTACCAATGATTATCAGTTGGTGAAAAATTTTTTGTCAGAATGTGATGCAGTTTTTATGTGTTTGCCTACTCCAGAAATAGGGGAGACAGGTGAGAGCAATTTAAGTTTTTATTTTGAGGCTGCGGAAAAGTTGGCTCAAAATTTGTTAAAACGAAACAACAACAAGCAAGAAAAGTATGTGGTGATTGTCAATAAAAGTACTGTGCCGATTGATATGGTTAATAAAACTCAGGAGATTATGGATAAGGCAGGGGTGAAAAATTACGGCGTGGTGTCTAATCCGGAATTTTTAGTGGAAGGCAAAGCGATTAGCGGCTCGTTGAAGCCGGACAGAATTGTGATTGGCGCTTGGTCTAAAAAAGATTTTGAGGTAATGCGCCAGGTTTATCAGCGTTTTTACCATTCACCCAATGCTCAATATCTTGAGGTTAACCCCAAAGAGGCAGCTGCCGGAAAACTATTGGCCAATTTTTATTTGTTTAATAAATTGGCTGTGTGTTTTAATGTTATTGGTCGGACATGTGAAACTTTTGACAATTTGCAATTTGAAAATTTGCGTCAAATTTTAATTAGCGATCCGCGCATTGGCACTTGGGGTTTTTATGATAGTCTATATGCGGGTGGCAGTTGTTTTATTAAAGACGCACGTTCTTTAACTCATCAATTGCAAACTGCTGGGCAAGAAGCAGTTTTGGTTAATGAAACATATTTAAGCAATCGCCGACAATTAGAAAATTTCATTGGTCGAGCAGAAAAAGAAGCTCAATTTAATTGGCAAGATAAAACCGTGGCAATGCTCGGCACGGCTTTTAAGCGTGATACCAATGATATTCGCAATTCTCCGGCCATTGAGATTGTAAATTTTTTGTTAGAAAAACAAGTCAAGCAAATTCGTATTTATGATCCGGCTGCTATGTATTGGTTTAAAACAGTATTTCCCGAGTCTGAACAAATAAAATATTGTGAAAGCGAGGGTGAGGTGATTGGTGTGCCAACACCCCCCAACCCCCCTCAAGGGGGGAGTCATCAGGTCACATCTGATGTTGTTATTATTGCTACCGACTGGCCGCAGTTTAGAAGTTTGGGAGATTTGTTATTGCAATTACCTGCTAAACCACTTATAATGGATGGGAGGAGGATGTTGGTGCATAAGTATGAGGAATTGGTTGAGGCTGGATTTACGATTGTGGCAGTTGGTAGTCCTTATATTAGTTTGTAAAGTTATAAAGTTAAAAGTTATAAAGTTGTGATTGTGTAAGATATTTATTGCATAATTTGAAAAAAATTTATAACACTATACTCTATAACATTACAATTTAAAATGTTACTTTATAAACTTTATAACTTTATAACTTTATGAACTGTATAGTTACCGGTGGTGCTGGGTTTATCGGTTCTCATCTTACTGACAAATTAATCTCGCTTGGTCATCAAGTAATAGTGGTGGATAATTTGTTATTGGGGAAAAAAGAGTTTGTTAATAAAAAAGCCAAATTTGTTAAAGCTGATATTCGAGATTTATCTAAAATGAAAAAAATTTTTAAAGGCATGGACGTAGTTTTTCATTTAGCTGCTGATCCGCGTTTGCCTGTTTCAGTTGCTGACCCGTTGGCTACTCATGAAATAAATGTTACTGGCACTTTAAATGTTTTGTTGGCTGCCAAAGAAAATAAAGTAAAAAAAGTTATTTTTTCTTCCTCTTGTGCTACTTATGGAAATTTACCCTTGCCTATTAAAGAAGATTATCCACAAAATCCGCTGAGCCCATATGGTTTGCACAAAAAAATTGGCGAGGAGTATTGTCGGCTGTTCAGTTCGCTATATGGCTTGGGCACAGTTTGCTTGCGCTATTTCAATGTGTTCGGCCCACGCAAGTTGGCTGATGGCGGGTATCCCATGGTAATTCCGGTTTTTTTAAAAAAACGTCAAGCTCATAAAAAATTAACCATTGTGGGAGACGGTAAACAAACTCGTGATTATGTGCATGTAAGCGATGTGGTAGAGGCAAATTTGAGGGCTTGGAAATCAAGTGTCAAGAGCGGCGAGGCCTTTAATATTGGCTCTGGACGACAAGTGAGTGTGAATGAAATTGCTAAATTAATTGGCGGCCCTACTGTTAAACTCCCAGCACGCTCAGGTGAAATGCGTTTTATTGAAGCAGATAATAAAAAAGCCAAGCAAGTTTTGCATTGGCAGCCGAAAGTGAGTTTAGAAGAGGGGATAAGAGAGTTGAAGAAAGAGTGGAACATCACTGCCCCATCATCCGTAGTACCACATTAACTGTCCGCAAAAGAATAGACAGGTCTAATAAAATAGACCTGTTTTTTATATAAAACAAATCGTATTGTAGTTTTTGTAAAGAGGTTTCCAGGGTATCTGTATAATGTTGATGTACTGCGGCCCAACCAGTAAGGCCTGGCTTAATAATATGGCGTAAAGAATAATAAGGCATTTGCGTTTCCAATTGTTGTACTATTTCTGGACGCTCGGGGCGGGGACCAATAAAAGTAATGTCTTGCTTGATTAAGTTTATAATCTGTGGCAATTCGTCCAAGCGCATTTTGCGTAAAATTTTTCCTACCGCGGTAATTCTCTCGTCATTTTTTTGGGCAAAAACAGCGCCGGCAATTTCAGCACTGCCATCGGCTGATAAGACTTGCATGGAGCGAAACTTATATAAATAAAATTCTTTGCCTAATTTTCCAACTCGCTTTTGCTTGTAAAAAATTGGTCCGGTAGAATTTAATTTTATAGCTATGGCAATAAAAGGTAAGAATACAATAAAGATTGACCCTAAAATAATTGCCAGTAAAAAATCAAACACCAGGCGCAGACGTTCATAAATTGGCTGGTCTTGATTTTTTATATGATCTAAAAACCAGCTTTCGGAAAAAGTGCTGGGAGGAATGCGGCCGGTGATAAATTCATAAAAAGAGGTTAACTCGGTAACCCTGACGTTTTGAAACATCAAATTATATAATTCTCGCAAGGCCGAAGCATCTTTTTTAAGGTGGGGCGCAATAATTAGTCGGCTGGCTTGATGCTTACCAACTGCCAGGCTTATTCCATTTAAGTTTTTATAAATTTCGATGTCTGAAAATTTATCTGCTTCGATTTTGTTTTCAGGGTCAATTAGGGCTACCACTTTATATCCCAATCCTGGATTGTTTTTTAAGATATTTATTAATTCTTCTGCTTCATTGGCAAAACCAACAAAAATTATATTGTTGGAAATGGTTTTTTCTTCCAAATATTTTTTGTAAAACCAATGCCAAAAAAAACTTAAAAAATATCCAAACAATACATTTAAAACTAAAATAGTCTTGGGTGAAACTGTGGGGTTAGGTATAATATAGAAAAGGGTGATGCCTAAAATAATCGATAGGATGCCGGCTTGAATAAACTGTCCTACCGGGGTTTTTTCTTGCTTGCCCAGATCATATAAACCACTAATAAAGTTTAAGATTAGCCAAAAAGCGTATAAAGGCACAAAATACAGCGTATTGGCAACGATTTGATCCGGGGTGGCTATTTGTAGGTTTCTTATGACTAAAGCCAGCCAGAGGGCCAAAAAATAGGCCAGGAGGTCACCACAAGCTAAAAATACTTGTTTTAGGCGGTAAATGAAACGCATATAGGCCAATTGAACATAAAAACACAAAAAGCACTTGGCTTCGCCTCAAAACACAGAAAGAACTGAAATGGTTTGCAAGGCACATGTTCAGGTGTTTTTGTGTTTTTTGTGCTTTTGTGATACAAACTGTATACTTTTCAAGATAATTTTGTTATAATATAAACACAATTAAACTAATACTATCTTACTTGATTTATGAAAAAAAATCAACTTTTTTTCGTTATATTTTCTTTAATGGTTTTTTGTGGGTGTTTTGTTTTTTTTGTTGTTAAAGCAAACGCGGTGGCGCCCTATATTTCCATTAATTACAATAACTCCGAAACTAAAGCGCGCAAGGTGCAATTAAATATTCAAGGGCCGACTGATGCTTTTAGAATGTTAGTTTCCAATAGTGCTGATTTTACTGATGCCAAGTGGGAGCCATATCAAACTCAAAAAACTTGGTATTTAGATTATGGCGCCGGGACCAAGACGGTCTATATAAAATTTGAAGACCACAATTTACGAGAGTCAGTAATTTACAAAGACACCATTCAGTTATCAGTGCCATCAAACATGTCTGTTGATTTTAAAATAAATGATGGAGCTACTGAAACCAATTCGCGATATGTGTCTTTAAAATTTTCTTATTCCTCTGGGGTTGAAGGTTATATTGTGAGTAATAATAATGATTTTGTGGGAGTTCAGTATAGCAATATGGTAGATTCTCTGGTTTGGGTGCTTTCTCCGGGTGATGGTGTTAAAACAATCTATGTGCAGTTTATTGATGCCAATAAAAAGGTTACCACTCTCAACAAGACTATAAGTTATCGACAATTGGGCGCAAGCATTCCTGAGGGTTCGCTAATTAAGGGCCAAACCAATACTATTTATTATTATGGTTATGACGGCGAATTGCACCCCTTTTTAAATTCCCTAATCTATCATTCTTGGTATAAAGATTTTTCCAACATTAAGTACGTTAGCAATATTAAACTTAGTCAATATAAATTGGGTAATCCGGTCTGTGTACGTCCCGGAACTTGGATGATTAAATTTAAAGGTTTGCCAAAAGTTTATGCTGTGGCTCCGGGCTGTACTTTGTACCCAATGTTATCTAGCGCTGAAGCCTATATAATTTATGGAAAGAATTGGCAAAAAAGAATTATTGAAATAGACCCTTTGGCGCAAAATGGCTATACGGCATTGACTTATGACGCCACCGACGCAGAAGCCGGCATAGTAGACCAAGATCGCGACGGTGTAAGCGCTGATGTGGAAAAAGATTATGGCACCAGTGACTCCAATTCTGATTCTGATAATGACGGTTTAACAGATTATGAAGAAATTTATTATTGGTTTACTGATCCTACGGTTGCAGACACTGATCATGATGGCTTTAAAGACGGAGCAGAGATTGTTAATGGCTATAACCCGGCTGGTGCTGGGCAGTTGGATAAAATTCCTGAAAATTCTTATGAATACCCGGCCGGCTCAATAATTAAGGTTAAAAAAGATGGTAAGCTGTATTATCGGAATAGTAATGGTAAATATTACAATGCCGGGAAAAACAGCGATGATAATTTATTTAAATCAAATAAACTATCTCCGGTTTTTATTATTGATTCGCCTTATAATATTGGTTTTAGTGTAGAACGATTCTCAATTAATAAAAGTGAAATGGAAATTTTATACCCAACACAGTATGTGGGAAGTGGGTTGTATCAGATGTAGTTGAAAGTTTTAAAGTTATAAAGTTGAAAGTTTGATGATTATGAAATTAGTGAATTTGAGAATATATTTTTTTATTATTTTGGCTATATTATTATTGCCTATTTTTGTTTTAGCCAAAACTCCTAACGATCCTTTTTGGGAGCAGTGGGCTTATACAGATATTGGTTTGGAAAAAGCCTGGGATTATACTGTGGGTTCGCGGGATGTGGTGGTGGCAATAATTGACAATGGCTTTGATACTTTTCATCCGGATTTATTGGACAATGTTTGGATCAACAGAGACGAGATTGCCGGCAATGGTATTGATGATGATAACAATAGTTATGTGGATGATGTTTATGGTTGGAATTTTGTGCCCGAAGATGCCAATAATAATGGCGTAATTGATGAAGCGGGAAAATGGGGCAATAATAACCCGCGGCCAAGCGTGGAAAATTTAACCAAGGATAAAAAGAAGGAAGAAATTTTTAGCCATGGCACTATGGTGGCCGGCTTAATTGGTGCAACTGGCGACAATGGTTTTAATGGTGTGGGCGTAAATTGGAAAGTTAAGTTGATGAATTTAAAGGCAGTTGGTAATGATGGTACTGGCACTTTAGAACCAGTGGCTAGGGCTATTTATTATGCAGTAAATAATGGCGCCCAGATTATTAATATTAGCATGGTAGGTAATACCGTAGCAGATGATTTAATTAATGCTATTCAGTATGCTTATAACAGAGGCGTGGTGGTGGTGGCAGCTGCTGGCAATAATTTGCAAGATTTGGATGTAGACCCAACTTATCCAATTTGTGCGGATAATAAAAACAAGGAACATTGGGTTATTGGTGTAAGTGCCATGGATATTAATCATCATTTAACATATTTTTCCAACATCGGTTCTTCATGTATAGATATCACTGCTCCGGGGCAAAGCATTTCCAGTACTATCCGTTTTTCTCCCACTAATGGCTTGAATCAAAGTTATAGTGGCGGTTGGAGTGGCACTTCTTTTGCAGCTCCACTGGTAAGTGGTGCTGTGGCGCTATTAAAAAGTGTGCATCCAGAGTGGGGTCCGGAAGACATTTATCAAGCTTTGATTTCCACAGTGCATCATACTCCCAATCAGGATGAGAAAAATTATGCTCGGTTATTTGGTGCTGGACTTTTACAAGTAGACAAGGCCGTAGAATATGCCATTAGACAATTAAATTCAGTAAAAAGCATTAGTACAGTACTGAGCGTGGACTTGGCGCGTAATTTGGTAGGTAGCCGTGATACTTGGGATAAAAGTATGGGTGAGGATGTGGTAAGAGAGATTTTAAAGGCTGATGATTTGGCAGTTTGGGATAAAGACGGTGAGCGTTGGTATGCCACAATAAGGCAATTGGATAAAAAAATGGTGCAAATAAAATTATTTGATGTTGATTGGCAAGAAGTAATGCACCATAATTTTAAAGCTAACGGTCCTTGGCAAATTTCTTTGGCTGATGTACGCGGAGATTATCAACCAGAAATTATTATTTCACCAGATTATGCCGAGCGCTATCTTTATCGAATTTTTGATTTAAGAGGTAGAGAAATAGATCAATATCGTTTGAATAAAAAACATCAAGGTGTTTCTTTGGCGGCGGTTAAAAATCAACCTAAACAAAAGAGTTTTTTGGCGGTATGGTATAGTGACGGTACTGCTAAACTAAGAATATTTGATGAAAAAAATAAGGAAGTAAAGGGGTGGAGTGAAACTTTGGTTGCCCAGCGCGGCAGTTTGGCAGTGGGTGATATTGATGGTGATGGCAGTGAAGAGTATATTTTGGGCGCGGGCAAAAATGGTCGGCCCCTGGTTACTGTTTATCAAGCCAGTGGTTCTTTAATTAAAAATTATTTGGCTTATGATGCTCCTTGTAATGCTGGATTGCGGGTGGCCACTGGTGATTATAATTTAGACGGCAAAGATGAAATTTTTACGGCTTGCACCGACGGTTCCTTGCCAGTTAGGGTTTGGAGCAATCGCCTTAAAATTGTTGATGAGTGGCAGATGTTTACGGAGCAGAAAGCTGGAAAAGTGAGAATCTTGGCGTACTAATTTTAAGTTATAAATTTTAAATTATAAATCTATGCTTAATGAAATTCCTATTTTTGAAAAAAAGAATGTTTTGGTAACGGGTGGTGCTGGTTTTATTGGTTCTCATTTATGTGAAAGGCTTTTAAGAGAAGCTAAGGTGATTTGCGTGGATGATTTATCTAATTCTGACATTAAGAATATTGAACACCTTTTGCAATATCCTGATTTTGAATTTATTAAATATGATATTAATAAACCATTAGATCTAGATCAATTTGATGAGTTGGATAAGTTTAAAATCAAATTTCAAGGTATTCAAGAAATTTACCATTTGGCTTGCCCCACTAGCCCTAGGAATTTTGAAAATTTAAAATTGCACTCTCTGTGGGCCAATTCTAGTGCTATGCTTAACACCCTAGATCTGGCAGTAAAGTATAAAGCCAAATATTTATTTAGCTCTAGTTCGGTAGTTTATGGTCCGCCCCATGATGGGCATAGTATTTTTAAAGAAGAAGAAGAAGGGCAAGTTAATCATTTGTCGCCACGTAGCTGTTATGACGAAGGAAAGCGTTTTGCCGAAACCTGTGTTGAAACTTATCGTCAGGTGTATGGCATTGATGGTAAAATTGCGCGGATTTTTACTACGTTTGGCCCACGCATGAAATTACGCGATGGTTTGTTAATTCCGGATTTTATTATTGATGCTATAGAGGGGCGTGAGTTGATAATTTATGGTGATAGCAGTTTTAATACCTCTTTGTGTTTTGTTTCTGATATGGTGGATGGTTTAGTGAGGTTAATGAAAACCGGACCCGAAGTTAAATTAGTTAATTTGGGGCATGATAAAATTTATGAGATTGCCGAGGTGGCGAAATTGATCATTCAAATGACAGAGTCAAAATCGACAATAAAATTTGAAGCGCCCCTAGTATTTTTAACACCCAAGGGCTCTCCGGATTTAACTCGCGCCAAAGAACAGTTGGGTTGGATCCCGCTTATTCGTTTGGAAGACGGCTTGCACAAGATTATTGATTACACCATAGCAAACAAGGAAATGCTTTAGCGCACCTTAGCACTTAAACACCTTAGCACCTGAGCACAGTGATTTATGTCTATTAAAGCAATGTCTCCTTTTCAGCAAAAATTAGTGAGATTGATTAAGGATTATGTTCATTATTGTTATAGATTAGCTAAACAATTTCCTCGGGATGAATTATTTGGGGCAATGTCTCAGATAAAAAGGGCCTCGCTCTCTATTTTATTAAATTACACCGAAGGTTTTACAAGGATAAAGGTAAAAGTACAAAGTAACTTTTTTGAAACAGCGTATGGTTCATTGCATGAATCTTTAATAATTCTTGATTTTGTCAATGAGGAGGGTTGGATAACGAAAGTTCAAAATGATCAAGCGAAAAAAATGGCAGATGAGATTGGAGCAATGTTATGGTCTGAAATTGAATCGAAAAATATAGAATAATTTAATTGTTCGTGTGCTTAGGTGCTAAAGTGCTTAGGTGCTTAGGTGATAGTATGTTTATAGCAGTTGTGCCAGCATACAATGAAGAAAAAACCATCGGCTCTGTAATTCAGAGCCTGCTTACTTTTGTAGATGAAGTGATAGTAGTGGATGATGCTTCGGGAGATAATACTGGTAATTTGGCGCGCGAAGCAGGCGCGTTGGTGCTACGGCATAAAATTAATCGCGGCCAAGGTGCTGCTTTGGAAACTGGCCATGAATACGCCAGAATGTTGAATGCTGATTATGTTTTGCATTTTGACGCGGATAATCAGTTTGAAGCTGGGGATATTGTGCCGGCTTTAGATTTTTTAATTAAAAATAAGGCAGACATTTTGTTTGGTTCGCGGTTTTTGGATAATAGAACTAAAATACCATTTTTTAAAAAATATTTGTTGTTTCCGGCGGCTAAGATTTTTAATTGGTTGTGGGGTGTAAAACTAACTGACATTCATAATGGTTTTCGTATTTTAAACAATAAAGCTTTACATTCAATAAAAATTACTCAGGATAAAATGGCTCATGCTACAGAAATTCCGACTCAAGCACAAAAATTGGGCCTGTGCATGGTGGAATTTCCAGTTAAAGTTATTTATCA
>Ga0172370_10001872_pt1 | contig 31200 bp, 35 predicted proteins | sample LakKiv5m_FD_114538 | JGI IMG/M metagenome (GOLD analysis project Ga0172370, IMG submission 114538) | Freshwater microbial communities from Kabuno Bay, South-Kivu, Congo - kab_022012_11.5m | ecosystem: Environmental > Aquatic > Freshwater > Lake | place: Democratic Republic of the Congo...
ATAAATGAGATTTTCAATTAGTCTATTTTTTTATTATCTTCATTCCTTTTATCCCAAAGAATAATGAAACTAGGATTACGGTTTTTAGAATATAGTGACCATTTAAATCTAGAAAGTTTTTTGTCATGGGTGTTATGTTCCATACCAATACATGAATCAGAATACTTATTGGCAATGTAAGAAATAACCAATTCCATTTTGGAACTTTTACTCTAAGTTTTAGAAAGCCCTTTGATAACAATGGAGAAAGCAGATAAATTCCTAAAAACGACACTGCAAAGTCAAAAATAGCGTATCCACCAATACGAAACTGTCTAAGAAACTCTATTGTGGTCATGAGGTTTTATTTATTTGATAAAAGATCCAAATCTATCTCAAGACTTTCGAAGCTCTGTTTTATTACGACTTTCGAATCGTCGATGGCTTTATTGTAAATATCTTTTCCAAGAGCCTCTAAGAAGAAATCTAAAATATCTTCAGCGGCAATTACTCCAAGTTCCTGATCTTTTTCGGTTTTGAAATAATCTATAACTTCTTTTATAAGAGTTTCTCTTCTTTCTTTACTTAAAAGGTCCCATTTTCGTTTGATGTCAGTCATCTTAAGAGTGTTTTTATTTGATTATATCCGCTTCGGATTATACTCTGTTTCGCTTATTTTACACAAAGTCCATCGACAAGAATAGAATTACCTGCTACCGTGCGGCACGCAAGGGACTTTAAAATCCTTTGCATCTATCTTTTTAACGTCAATACTATGACTGGTAAGATCAAAAAGCTTACTGATAAAGGCTTCGGCTTTATCACAGGCGAGGGGCTAGAGAAAGATTTATTCTTCCACAGCAACTCTCTCGTTGGAATCACTTACAACGAACTTAAGGAAGGCGATGAGGTATCTTTTGAAGTAGCAGATTCTCCAAAAGGACCTAACGCTGTTAACGTACAACTTGTTGTAGCTTAATAGTCAAATCGTAAAAGACCACTATTCGCAAGGATAGTGGTTTTTTGTTTATACTTTTCACTGTTTCTGGGCATTGACTTTATTGCGCTATTATGGTTTAATCTACACCTGATTTACATTAATGAATTAAGCATTTTATGAGTATTCCTAGACCACCAGATGACACAACAGAAAGACCTCCGGAAGGACCTACTGAAAGTCCGCGTACAGTCGTGCATGAATCTGGGCCTATAAACGCAATCATTTCGCTGTTGCAAGCCATGTCTCGAACTCGTGCTAGACGTGCGATTAGAAACATTCTTGGAGCTGCCATGATAGCTGGAGTAGTTGCTCCTATTGCTTATAAAGTAACCAGAGATGATGCTGATGAGATAGAATTTCCTTATGATGGCACAGAATTTACTCTTGAAGACATGACTCTTGAAGATCAGGTCGCCCAACTGTATCACGGATCTGCATATGATAGCCGTAGTGCAGATGTTATTGATCGCACTTTAAATCACAGAAAATTAACTTCCAGTCCAAGACTTATTGAGTTCACAGATTGGCTTACAGATTGGTTAAAATCTGATAAAACTATCGGTGGAGTTCACGTATTTAGATCTGACGCTAGATCTCTGGATGAAGCCAATCGAACTTCCATTGAAATAATGGCAAAAAGCAAGATTCCTCCATTCGTAAGTATGGATATTGTTGGTGGATTTACTAGGCACTTGGGTATGACTCGAGAAGAGGCAAAATTTTATGGAGTACCTGAAGCCTTTATAAAAATGGCTAAGGATAGCGGAAATCTAGAGCTTCCTACTCAAGAAGATTTGGGTAGAGCTTTTGATAAATTAAAAAAGAAAAGAGATGTGGCTGGACAAATTCAATTTAGAAAAAACATGGAATTATATGGAGCTGCAATTGCTAGAATGGCCAGAGATATTGGAATTGTTGTGAATTTTGCCCCTGTGATGGACATGGTAGATGACGTTGATGGGGACCAGTTTATGGAATCTAATGATGAAACTTATGGAAGTAGTGCTCACACAGTAATGGTTCTTGCATTTCATTATATAAAAGGATTTCAGAGTGCAGATAATGGCTCTATGATTGCACCAAAACATTTTGCCGGTACCGGAAAAATGCCTTCAAATCCACATGAAGAGGAAGATCCCGGCATTTCTTCTATGACTGGAAACGATGGCACTATGCTGCCGTTCCTAGATGCTTTTAGAGGTCACCTTTTCCATGACCCTATTCATCAATCATATAATTTTGACTTTAATTTCAGAAGACTTATTCGTGATCTCGATTACCTACGAGAACTTGTTCATAACGCTGAAAAACAAGGTGGTAAAGCAACAAAAACCCCTCATTATAAAAAAATAAAAAAGGATCTTGCTGAGGCAGAAATTGAATTCGAGGCGATATGCGATAAATATGGAATTGATGAATCTTTTATTACCATGCCACCTGTCAGAGGAGTAATGGTTGGTCACGCTCAAAATTTCACAAATCCAAAAACTCCTGGAAGCTTGAGTTCAGAAATCGTTGCAAAAAGACTTCGTGAGAACCTTGAATTTAGAGATATTGCATGGACCGACGATATGAGTATGGGAGTTATAGATTTCCATGTAACTAATGGTGATGGCAAAAAGCATGACAAAGGACCTGAAGAAAGATTTGTTAGAGCTCTTGCCTCTGGAATTACTATACCAATGATTCTTCATAAAACCGCTTCTCTTGATGATATGGTTAAAAGGATACGCAAAGCTATTGAGACTAAAGAAGATTTTGATGGAGATGGTCATCCAGACATAACATCTTCAAAAATTAAAGAAAAAGTAAGACAAGTCCTTGAAGAAAAAGTAAGACTTGGATTATTAGAAAAAAGAACTGAAAATCGTCCAACATCATGTCCTATAAAACATATAAAAGGCCAAGAATGTACTACTGCTCCTGTCACTATTTATAAAAACAACGCTAAGCAATATATGTCTCAAACTAGAGCTTTCAGGCGTGGAACGACAAGAGGCAAATAATCAAATATTCATGGACATATTTAGTCCGAATAAAAATCCAGACACAACAAAAGCTCCAAAAAAAAGTAGTCGACTACCTATGTATCTTTTGCTTGCTGTAGTTTGTGCCGGAGTACAATCTGACGTTCATCAAAAGTTTGAAGCATGGACTAGAAATTGTGATGATACTCACCTGCTAGATAAAAATTCTCAAAACGAAGACAGTGATGAATCCATGGTCCCTATTGATGGATTTTCTGCTGATCCTTCTATTACAGTAGATCAATCTGAGTGGCCTGAATGTGCTACTAATCCCCTAAGTAAAATTCGTCCTACTTTCGACGACGGCCCACATCCAAATGATTTAAAATTAGTTGATACGTTAGATGATTATCCTTTTGAAACTCCGATTTTTTATTACAATGGTTTGAATTTCTTTTCAGAAGAAACTTTAAACGAGTTAGGAATAAATCCAAAAACCATCGATGCTCCTGACAGTAACTGGAAAATTTCTCCAGGAAAATGGATAAAATGGCTAGAAAATGGAGCTAAAGTAACACCAGAAATGAAGGAACAAGATCCTGAAAAATATCAACAATCCATCTGGAATTTTCTAAAAACAAAACTTGATCCAGCAAAAATGGCTATAGCTAAAACTGTGCACGATGCAGGATACACTATAGGCTTTCATGGCATGGTTCATGCAAAAGAAGACAATCCATTCCATTTAAAAAATTTAGATACAGATCAATTCAAAGATGAAATTGCTGCGTTTGAATTAATCGTAAGAACTTCAATCGAAGATGACAGATATTCGTTAAAAAATGTACGTCCTCCTTATGGTGGAGGAACTCATAATTTATTCTCACCGGACTTTGTGGAATACTGTGAAGAAAATGGCATAGATGTACGAAATTGGGCACTTTCTTCTTTCGACTGGGAAGTTGATGACAAGCGAGGAGAAAGACTTTTAGCGGACTCTTTGAGAATAGGTGCATCTGGAAAATTTCCCGATATTTTGTTTCATTCAAACCAACAAGATGGGACTACAAAAGGTAATTTCGGAAAGATGTTAGCGGCTTGGAATGGGCATGTACTGTCACTTCTTTCTCCTGAAAGAGAAGACGAAATAGAGACATATAGGGATATTCTAGAAAATATACTTTCAAATACTCCTGAAAATATTCACGCAGAGCTTGAATCGTCTGCGTTTCCTATCGGGTCTTCAGGACAGATCGCTGTAGATTCTGCTTACAATGTGGAATTGGAAACTCAATATATGGGTGCCTTACAAACTAAACTCGGTGTTAAAGCTGATGGATATATTGGAGATTCTGTCGTTGACCGTGTCAGTAGACTTGCTCCAGCATCATCAACTCACATGACTAGAATAGAAATCGCCAGAACCCTGAAAGATCCATCTACTTTTGCAGGTTCTAGATTACGAGACGAACTACAAGGCATTACAGGTAATAATTTCGAACATTATCCTGATAGTGAATCTTTAATGGAAAGTAATGTTACTTTTGCAAATCGCGGACTACAGGTCAGATATATTGCCACCGATATTCTTTGTCAGTTACAGAATGGAAATTTTGATGAATCATTTTTAGCTAAATATAGGCCAAATGGTCTTTATATTGATCCAGATAGAATTCCTGTTTATGTGAAAATGTTTAACTTTTTAAAAGGTTCAAAAGTTGATGATCAGACTACTGCACGCGTTATCGCCACTTCTCTAATCAAGACCGGATTGAAAAACACATTAGACAAATTCGGCATTGGAAAAGGAACCGTAGAAGTCCTTGGTGAAGCCATGAATTATGTATTCGACGGAGACACTTTTGTTCCTGGAATAGTTAGAACTTTAGGTGGTAAAAAACAGGCTGATGTAATGCAATATGGACTTGGATTAGTTGGACCAGGTCAAGTTCCCAGATCAATTAGTCATGTCATGTATGAAGCAATTCTTGGGAGAAATCTTACTCGAATAGAAGTAGAAAAAATTCTAAATTCTCCTGAAGGCGCTGCGTTCGCCATTTATCTTTATCAAAGACAATACGAAGAAAGACTGAGAAGTTCCACTTGGTAATCACATATGGTATATTGTGAACCAAATGGATCAAATATTAGCATTATTGCTTACATATAAATACTGGGTACTGTTTCCTCTCTCGGTCATAGAAGGACCTATTATGACTATAATAGCTGGATTTCTAGTATCTACGAATGTTTTTAATCCTGTTTGGGCATATATAATTGTATTTTTCGGAGACTTTTTTGGAGATATTTTCTTTTATGTAATAGGCAGATGGGGCAATAAATTATTTTCCAGTAAAATTGGATTAAAGCTAGGTGCTACTCCTGAAAAAATTGCTTTGGCAAAGGAACGTTTTATTAAACACAGGATAAAAACTATAGTCTTATCAAAAACTCTTAATGGAATTGGGGTTGCTGGATTAATAGCAGCAGGTACACTAAAAATCCCCTTTGGCAAATATCTTCAAATTTGTATTATTACAACTTTGGTTAAGTCAGGCATCTTATTAATAGTTGGAATATTTTTTGGACACGCTTACTTACAATTGAATAAATACTTGGATTACTTTGCTGCAATCACTATAATCCTAGCGATATTAATTGGTCTGTTTTTCTTTATAAAGAAAAAATTCAAATTTAACCTTGAGAAATAATGCGCATATTAATTGCTGCTGACACTTACTATCCTCATGTAAATGGAGCTTCGTATTTCGCTCAAAGACTTGCCTATTACCTGCAAAAGCATGGGAATACAGTAGCAGTAATCGCTCCATCAGAGACGTATTCTGACACAAAAGAAAATGTAAACTCTGTTCTTGTCTACGGGGTAAAATCTTTTCCAATTTTCGTTCATCCAAGTTTCAGATTTTCAGCACCTGTTTTTAAAAAATTTACAGAAAAAGTCTTTGATGAATTTAAACCTGATATTGTTCATTTACAGAGCCATTTTTTCATAGACAGAATAGTCCTGAAAGTGGCTAAGAAAAGAGGAATTTCTGTAGTTGCAACAAACCACTTCATGCCTGAAAACATTGTTCATTATGTACCTCTTCCAAAAGCTGCACTAAAGATCATTACTAAACTTGCATGGAGAGATTTCGTAGGAGTATTTAAACAAGTTCGACAAATTACAACTCCTACTGAAACAGCTGCAAATCTTATTCGAGAAGGATTAAAAAAACCTGTAAAAGCTATTTCTTGTGGCATAGATTTTGAGAAATTCAACACTAAAACAAAAGGTGAACATTTGAAAAAACGCTATCATATACCAAAAGGTCCAGTTCTGTTGTGGGTAGGAAGATTAGATAAAGATAAAAATGTAGACATGACTTTGCATGCAGTAGCTAGAGCTTTGAAAAAAGTTAATTTCCATTTTGTTATTGCCGGAGTAGGAGCTGAACAAGAAAATCTTGAAGATTTGGCGAAAAAATTAAAGATACAAAAACATGTCACATTTGCCGGATTTGTTCCCGATAAGGATTTACCAAGTTTGTATAAAATTGCTAACTGTTTCGCCATTGCCGGAATCGCTGAATTGCAGAGTATAGTTACAATGGAAGCCATGGCTTCTGGACTGCCAATTATTGGGGTTAATGCTACTGCTCTTCCTGAACTTGTACATGATGGCAAAAATGGTTTTCTCTTTGAAATTGGAGATGTGAATACATATGCAAATAGCATTGTAAAGATTTTTTCAGATGAAAAACTGAGAGAGAGAATGTCAAAAGCAAGCTTAGATATTATAAAAAAACATGACATTAACAAAACAATAGCCGAGTTTGAAAGCATTTATAAAGAAGAACTTAAGAATAAGAAAAAGTAATTTTCAAATGGAACAACTTATACCAAAGTTTTATTCTAAATTAATAGACTGGAATAATCCTACAGATCCATTATTAAAAATGGTAAAAAAAGATAATTGCGAAAATATTGTAATGGACTATGAGGTTTCCGATCCTATTGGAGACAAGCCAAAAACTGTCATTCCAGGATTGATTCACAGATATCCAGATCGTGTTTTATTAAATCTTACTCAGTATTGTGCTATACATTGTAGATTTTGTTTTAGAAAAAATTTACTTACTGGAAAAATTCCAAAGATAGATTTAAAAAAGATTTTTTCATATTTAAAAAGTCATAAAGAAATTTGGGAAGTTATTCTTTCCGGAGGTGATCCTTTAATAATGAAACCTGAATTCCTAAAAAAAATCATTAAAGAAATAAATAAAATAACTCACGTAAAAACACTCAGAATTCACACAAGAATTCCAGTCGTAGACCCAACAATTATATCCAAAAATTCACTAATCCAACTATTCGAAAAATCGCTATCTAGAGACAAAAAACTTGTTATTGTCGTACATGTAAATCACGCCAAAGAAATAACAAAAGAATTTCAAACAGTCGTTAAAAAATTCCAAAAAATCGGAGCAATTATTTTAAGCCAGAGTGTATTACTAAAAGATGTTAACAATGATCCAAAAACCCTCACTGAACTTTTTCGAAAACTAATTGAATCAGGAGTAAAACCTTATTATCTCCATCACCTCGATCCAGCGAAAGGAACTCATCATTTCCGAGTTTCAATTGAAGAAGGTAAAAAAATATTTTCTTCTCTTAGAGGAAATTTATCTGGAATTTGTCTTCCTGAGTATATGGTGGAAATTCCTGGCGGACTTGGTAAAATTCCAGTCCAGTGGCTAAAAAAGACCTCCCCAAAAATATATACCGCAAAAAACTTCGAAGGAAAAGACGTAAAATATATCGATTTCGCCTAAGAGTCCTCTCTCATTTCCAAAAGTGATTTTCTTACAAGCCTCTGAAATATGTCTTGTATTGTCGCTGCATTTTCTTTTACTTCACTGTGATTACTTGGTGCCACTATGCCATCTGATCCAAGTGATGCTGAATAATTTGTAGCTACACTAATCCAAGCTCTATCTCTAAATGCTGGATGGAATGCTGATTGTGATGCATGTTGAGCTACTTCCGCTTCATATGTAGAAGACATTCCAAATACACCTACTGGTTGTTCTTCAAAATTATCATCTCCAGGTTGAATTCGTCCGTTCTTATAAATATCAGCTAAAATTTTTCTAAATTCATAGACTAAAGTTCTAGGTTCATATCTTGGTCCTTTTACTCTTCCATATATTCCTTCTTTTAAATCTACTCCTAATTCAGCTGCAGCCACCCTAACTGTTTTTCTTGTTCTTGCAGGATATTGGTCGCTCATATGAGGAAATCTAGGACCAAATCTATCGTCATTTGGACCGACCAATGGACCTTCTACTCCTCCCGTGAAGTCTTTGTCTCCATTTACAAGCATCAAAGATGGAACCTTCAATGTATCTGGAGTGACAATTCCAGAAGCATTTGAACCTATTAGAGACTGCACTCCAAGTAATTGCATTATTCTTAACCATGCAGTAGCTCTTTGCTCAGAAACTCCTTCATATGGATGTTCTCTTCCAGCCTGAGCAATAACAAGTCTATCTTCTGATGTTCCTCTAAGCGGACCAATTACTAATTCTTTTGCGTGTCCTACAACACTACCGCGCGTATCCGGCATTTCCATTACTCTTAAAACTTGGTCGAATGGAATTCTTATGCTGCCCTCCTCCATTTCGGCAGGCACAAATTCTCCCAATCCAGAGCCTAAAATTACTCCATCTCTTATTCTTTCTGGATCAAGTCCTCCTTGTCTTACTATTTCTGTGACGTGATCACGTCCTCTAGATATTTGGTCGTATGTTATTATTTCTCCCATTTTTTGAAAATTAAATTAGGAGGTTAATGTTAACTTCCATTTGATATTTTTTCAATAGGAATATATCCCTAATTAGACGAAGCCTTTAGGTTAATTCTTCCATTTTCAACTACTTTTTTCCCAAAAAGACATGGACGGACTTTTCCGCCTTTTTGATCCAAGCTTATACAAAAAGCATCATCGTCCGCTGAATCTTCCGGAGCATCTATTTTCTTCAAATGAACTTTTTTCTTTGTGTCAGGAGGATTGTTTCCTTTTATTCCACCACTAGCCAGTAACTCCATTACTTGGGCTTTTGTACGTGCATATTTACAGGCTACACAATTAGTTATTTCAGCATCTCCAGATTCTGGTTCTGTTCTAATAACTGGAGTAATTACTGCTACAGCTGGCTCATATGGAAGTTGCTCACAGATAATAGGAAATGATTGTTTTACTTCTAAAGTCATATTCGTTTTTTAATTTTACGAGGTTGATATTTTGCCTTATTTTAGCCTGGATGTCAAGCGGACTATATTGTCGTACATGATTTCTGCGAATATTTGTTTTTCTTTTTTTGGAAATGTGAAGTGAACTACATTATAAATGCGTTCGAGAAAGAACAATAAGTTTTCATGATATTTATTCAATTTTACCAGGGTTTTCCCTTCGTATATTTTTTTAATATTTGGTGCAGATATATCATATTTTTCTCTTTCTTCCCTTATTCTATTTGCATAAGCAAAAGGTAAATCGCTACCGTAGATGATACGGTTTTTTGTAGCTAAGATTTTGAAAATCGGATATAGATTGAGTTCGCTAACTATAAATGCCGTATTCACATATAAACGAGGAGTTTTTGCTATAAGTTTGTATTTTTCCTCTTCTGTTCGGATATGTTTTTTATTTTTATCAATATTCTCTTTTGTGATTAAACTCTTTTTTAAATCTTCTTTTGTATCGAATCCATATGAATAATATCCTGTTAAATTTATTCCTCCGTGAGTTAGTACTACTTTTATTTTCTTATATTTTTTCAAAACTTTTCCTAGAAATTTTACAGCAAAAACGTCGAGACTATTAGTATGCATAAACAGAATAAGCCCATATTTATTGGCTAACATAAGCAGTTTTTCACTCATTACGTTTTTCAAAAACTCACTCGTGTTTTTTATTTCATAATATTGATAAAGCTTTAGACCTATAACTTTTTTTGAAGATCTAATCTGTTTTTCTAAAATTATTAATTCTCTATCAAGAAAATCTCCTCTAAGTACAACCTGCACATTTTTAACATTAGCCTCATTTTTTAAAATGTTTTCGTTAATGTCTTTCGCTGAAAATGGACCATAAGGAATTGGAATTGCTATTCCATGAAGTTCTTTATTGAACGGATATAAATTCTTTAGATTTTTTAAATTCAAACCTGAATTGAAAAAATATTCCGAAAGCATCTTTTTTGGCCTATCCTCTGCCTTATTCCGAGTTTTAGATTTCAAAAAAGGCGCATGTATATGTGTATCGAAATATTTTCGTGGAATTAATTTTTCTATATCTTTTATATCCAATTTCTTTCTTTTAAAATCGTTCGCAGTATACATCCTCTTTAATATCTTAAGAAAATATTATTTGTGCCTAACCTTCATATAAGTTAGAATGTTTTTGTTATGGAAAATAAATTTTTGATAGATCTTACAATAAAGTACGGCCTTGATGAAAACACTCTCGGCAAAGTTGTGGACTCTGTTCATCAGCTTGGGTATGACGATATAAATGATGGCGATTTTCAGCGAGCTGCTAACTATATTTGTTCGATGAACCTCATTGAAATGCCTTCAGAGGGTTTACTTGAAGAGATGAGAAGAAAAGGTTTTGGAGTCGAAGAAGAATAATTTTACTCTAGGAGTCTTCTAGTATTTAGATTTTCATCTACTTTGTTTAGTATTCCTTTTAATATAAATTCCACAAAATCGTGTAGATCCATCATAGCTTTGCTGATGTCGTTTTGCTCTAAATACTCACGTAAAATGAACACCCCTAACTGTACTAAAATTGTTTTTAGAACTTTCATTTCTTTTGTAGGTCTATCTTCTTCGTCAAAATATTCTTCTTCTGTTTCTACTGGAACCTCCACTATGTCATATGCGAATCTCAAAAGTTTTAATGGTTTTTCTTCTGCCTGAATGAGCATGTTTTTTAACCAATTATCCATCTCTATTCTGTTCTTTAGTGGTAATGTCTTTTCGTCTTGAAAAAACACCAAAGACTTCTCTTGATTTTCTTCTGATAATTCTTCAATTTTGCCTTTTAGAAGCAGAAAATTGCCTTTTATCTCACTAGCTATTTCAGGATTGGAAAGTAAAATTATAGCTAATATAAAATTTGCTGGAATATTTTGTTCTAATGCTCTACTTATCAATAGAACCAAGTCTGTCTTCTGACTTGTCTTAACGAATTTCAAAAGAATTTTTGCAAGTTCATCTTCCTTTTGCTTCTGGCGTTTTTCTTCTTTTTGGATTTGTGCAATCTGAGCGGCAGCTGCCTTCATTTTTTCTTTAAACTTCTCAAACGAAGCGGCTGACATGCTTTCATCTTGTTCTGAACCGAAAAAATTTTCTAAATCCATATATTGTTGATTTCTCTGATATTTTAGCACAAAAAAGGTCCCCAATAAAATAGGAACCTTCTGAAAGATTTTTTAATTACTTTGCAGCTACTGGCTCTACGTTGATGATTTTATCCTTGAACATTCTGCCGTCAAATTTTTTCAAAGCTTTTTCTGTAAAGTACACTTTTCCCTCAATTAAAGAGAAAATTGTGAAATCTTTTCCTATTCCTACATTCTTTCCAGGAAAAAATTTTGTACCTTTCTGACGAATTATAATTCCACCAGCTTTTACAGCTTCTCCTCCGAAAACTTTGACGCCGCGACGTTTGGATACGGAGTCGCGACCATTTTGGGTAGAACCTCCGGCTTTCTTGTGTGACATACGAAAAATTAAATTGCTGGATGATTCTAAGAGAAAACCTCTGTTTTTGCAAGTTTTTTTTATATTATTCACCCATCAGCGTTGATCTTTTGGCTTATTTATGATAAAATGTTATGAAAAATAAACACAAAAAATGCATAAAATTCCTAAGAAATATTTAACTTTTTTGATAGCTTTTGCACTTTTATTTGCCAATGCAATGAGCAGTTTTGCCGAAGGAGTAGATACTCAAACTTTAGCTAATCCTTCTCCTGAAAAAACTTCTTCTACTATAAGTCGCCCTGATAACACTAATTCTCAAGACTCTCAAGAATTCATAAATAGGCTAAATTATGAGTTAAATAGCAGTAAAATCGAATATAAACAGCTTCTAAATAATATAGTTGATACTCAACAGAGCTTAAGTATGGCTTCTGAGCAAAAAGTGAATCTTCTAGAGCAATTAACCACTGTTGACGACAATATTAACCAAGCAAACAAAAGGCTTATAAATGTAATGAAACAAGTATCTGAACAAGAAAATATACTTAAGGTTATTTATAGTGAAATTGAGTCTAAAGAAATTGCAATAAAATACCAAAAAAATCTTATAAAAGACTACATTCGCGTTCTATACGAAGAAGAAAAACAATATTTAAATGTCGACGAGGATGGCAAGATTAACGCCTTAAAGATGCTTCTTAGTGACGATTCTGTTGGAGATAACCTAAAAGACTTTAGATACCTAAATCTTCTAAACGAAACGGCTCAGCAGATGATCGACAAACTAGATACTCTAAACGAGGAATTACTTTCTTACAAAGAAGAAGCTAAGGTAAGAAGAGTTGGATTGATAAAGCTACAAGAAGTTTTCTCACAACAAAAAGAGGATCTAGAATTACAAAAAGATTCTAAGGAAAATCTACTTAAAGTTACTATGGGACAAGAACAAATTTATTCTCAATTACTTGAACAAACTCTAAAAGATCAGGCTGAATCCATAGTAGAAATCAAAGCTTTAGATGAAGGTGTTAAAAAAATACAGCAAAAAATGGCTGAAGATGGAGAAAATTTTGACATAACTAAGTACGAAGGACTTCTTACAAATAAAACAAAGGCAATTTACGATTTCCAGTACAATTCTAAAGACGGTTCAACTACAAATTTCATTTGGCCGGTATCTCCTTATGGAGGATTAAGCGCTTATTTCCATGATGAGACGTATAGAAGTAAATTCCATATGGATCATAATGCCATAGATATTCCTACGATGCAGAGTAGTCCTGTTCGCGCTACATTAGACGGTATCGTTTATAAGGCAAAAGATAACGGATATGGATATAGTTATATTATTTTGGCTCATAAAGGCGGTTTCTCTTCCGTATATGGGCATATAAGCAATATCTTGGTGATGGAAGGACAGGTTGTTAAACAAAACTCTATAATTGGCCTTTCCGGAGGCATGCCTGGCACAAAAGGCGCAGGATATATGACTACCGGCCCACATCTACATTTTGAAGTATTGGCTGGAGGAATATATACAGATCCACTAAAATATCTAGACCTTACAAAACTTCCACTTTCATTCATTTTAAATCTTCCTGAGAAATATAGTGGAGATTGGTTGAAAAATGTTTATATACCTAGCTTGAAGGGAAATGTTGCGAAGTAGTATAATCACGGCATGAAAGATTTAAAAACACATGCTAAAGAGATTTTGAGTATTTTAAAGAAGACTTATCCACATTCAAAGATAGCTTTGAATTTTGGAGATACTTTTCAATTGCTTGTTGCGGTTATTTTATCTGCTCAATGTACCGACGTAAGGGTAAATAAAATCACTCCGGAATTGTTCAAAAAATACCCTACAGTAAAAAGTTTTGCTAATTCCACCACAGAACAGCTTGAACAAAAAATTTATTCAACTGGTTTTTATAAGAATAAAGCCAAAAATATACAAGGCGCAGCACAGAAAATCATCCAAGATTTTAATGGAAAAGTGCCTGATAATATGGAAGATTTACTTAAACTACCAGGAGTTGCTAGAAAGACAGCTAATGTGATCTTGAGTGCTGCATATGGGAAGAATGAAGGAATAGTTGTGGATACGCACGTAGCGAGGATTTCCGGCCTTCTGGGGCTATGTTCAATGAAAGATTCAAAGGCTAAAAAGGCAGTAAAAATAGAAAAAGAGCTGATGACCCTGATTCCGAGAGCAGACTGGGGAAAGTTTTCCTTTATGGTTGTAGATCATGGGCGAAAAATATGCATAGCTAGAAGACCTAAATGCAAAGAATGCAGCTTAAACAAGATTTGTCCGTCTGCAAAAATATAAGCTAGTTCAAAATGACTTATAAATATCGAGAAGGTTTAAACTAGGGCTACCATAATAGTTTTCACTTCTTTCTTAGCGTCGCATTTTTGGCAGCTTACGAACCAGAAATAAACTTGCTGTGGTTTTTTACCAAGTTCTTTTTCTAATTCCAAAACGTCTAACTTTAGAAGTTTTCTAGATGTATTCTTTGAAACTTTTGTATAGACGTCTTTTCCTACAAATGAAACGACTTTTGGATCTGATGCATTTGCATTAGATACTTCGATCAAAAGGTCAGAAAGAAATAAACTATTTGTATCCAAAACCATTGGATTTTCAGCTAGCTTATAGTCTTTAACCTTTATTTCGATTTCTCCCCTATTTCTATCAATAGCGTCTGAGAAATGGTAACCAAGAAGTCTTGTAGAGAAAGTCTTATAAAATGTTTTATCTAATTTTATGTGTTTCTTGTCCCAATCTTCAGCCTTAACTTCAGGACAATGACATGCTCCTGAAACTGCACCCATAATATTTCCACCAATAGACGAAAAAGTTCCTGCCATTTTTGTAATGCCTTCTTTTCCTAATGAAGCAGCATCTGTTATTTGTCCTACTCCTAGGCCTGGAGCAACTGTAGTTGCCTGTGCAGGTACGGGCGCTGGAGCTGGAGCAGATTCTTGTGCTACTGGTGCAGCAACTGGTGCTTGTGCTACCTCTGGAGCTGGCGCAACTTCTGGAGCTTGCTCAACTGGCGCAACTTCTGGAGTTGGTGCAGGTGTTTCTGCAACTGGTGTAGCTGCTGCTGGATCTTGTGTAGTTGTTTGTGTATTTTCGTCTGCCATATTAATTTTGTTTTAATTTTTATTTTCTCTTCTAGATTATAGCATATTTTTGACCTTTTCCGCAAGGGTTGGGACTAAACTTAAGGATTTAATCTATTAATTGTTCTTGGAAATGGAATAACTTCACGTATGTGTTTTCTGCCACAAATCCATCCTACAATTCTTTCTAAGCCAATTCCAAAGCCACTATGTGGCACTGAACCAAACTTTCTTAGGTCTAAATACCACTGAAATTCTTTTACTGGTAATTTGTGCTCATTTATTCTAGATAAAAGAGTGTCATAATCGTCTTCACGTTGTGATCCTCCAATGATTTCACCATATCCTTCTGGAGCAAGAAGGTCTGCGCAAAGCGCAACTTCTGGATTATTTGGGTCGCGCTTCATATAGAAAGCTTTTACTGCTGAAGGATATTTTTCAACAAATATAGGCTTATCATACTTTTGAGTTAACATTGTCTCATCCGTAGCACCTAAATCTTGATTTCCTTGAATTTGAGAGCCCATCTCTTGTAGCTCTTTCACTACCTCTGCATGAGTTTTTCGAATGAAAGGTGGAACTATTTTTTTCAAAGGCTCAATATTTCTTTCAAGAATTGTTAATTCAGGAGTATTTTTTTCAAGAACTTTTTCTACAATATGAGCAATAAGTCCTTCCTGAATATTCATATTTTCTTCATGTTCTACGAATGCCGCTTCTGCATCCATCATCCAGAATTCAGTTAAGTGACGACGAGTTTTTGACTTCTCTGCGCGGAAAACCGGGCCAAAGTCGAAACATCTTCCTACTGAAAAAATCGCAGCCTCTATGTATAACTGACCTGATTGAGAAAGGTATGCTTTTCCAATATCAAAATATTCCATTTCAAATAGTTCTGTTGTCCCTTCACAAGCGTTTGGAGTCAAAATTGGAGAATCAATTTTTATAAATCCATTATTGTTTAGATATTCATACACTGCGTTTATCACTGTATTTCTAACAACTTGAATAGCGCGTTGCTTCCTTGATCTAAGCCATAAATGACGATTTTCAAGTAAGAAATCTATGCCATGTCCCTTCTTTGCAATTGGATAATTTTCTTTTACTAATTGAACTATTTCGATATCTGAAACTTGTAGCTCGAAAGTATTTTCTAATTTTGGATGTTTTGTAATTTTACCAGTAACACGAACTGAAGATTCCATTGTAAGCTCTTCTGCTTTCTTGAAAATTTCTTCTCCTACACTTGGTTTAAAAACTACTCCTTGAGCTATTCCGCTACCGTCACGTATTTCCAAAAAACATATTTTCCCTCCTCCACGCTTGTTAAACATCCACCCTTGAATTTTAACTTCTTCGTCTACGTGTTTACCAAAATCTTTTATAAAAACTACTTGTGGCATAAGTTTTAGTTAATTTGTATATGATCGGAGATATTTTAACCAAGTTGTTCTAAATAGCAAATTTGATAATTTGATGAGGTTATCGTAAACTTTGTTCAAAATTATTAACTAAAAAACATGAAAATCTCTAGAGTTCTAGTCGTAATACTTGGAGGCTTTTTAACACTTTTTTCTGTTCCTAATATCGCTTTTGCTACAGTTATGCCTGGAATTGGTGATTATGCTTTAGTTATGTTTATTTTTACTGTTCCGTCTGGAATTATTATCTCTTCTGTAGTTACGCTCATAGTATATCTTGCTCGACGAAAAACATATTCATCTTATCTTTCTTTATGGCTTAAAATTGCTATTCCTATCGTACTTTCTCCTATTTTGATTGTAATACTTTTTTATGTATTAAATATGCTTGGAGTTTAAACTTAACGATTTAAGCTTCTGAGGCTTTCAACTGTTTTTACAAATTCTTCTGGATAAGGAATATCTGAAATTATCATCTTTTGATCTTTGCCATATTCAAACTTAATTGTTCCATATTTAAATATTTTTCCAAAAAATGATTGTTCATATGAAATAGTATCCACGTTTACTATGTTTACTTTTTCATGTTTCTTGAAAAATATTCCACTAAAATATGAAACAAAAGTGTCCTTTATTAAATATGACTGATTTGCCCATTTAATAAATATATATAATATTATCGATATCTGTATGACAGTCAGTAAAATAGCTATAATGGAGTCGTATTTCATTATCGTTGCGCTCATATTTTGCTGTCCAGCCTCTACAATATCTCCAACGAATGTTATTCCGATGTACATCAAATTGAAAATCAAAGTCAGAAAAATGATTTTGAATAACAGATTAATTGCTGTTTTTCTTGTTGTATGGTTTTCTCCCCTGTTTTTATTTATATCCCTGGCACATTATATATAAATTACTTTATTTTGTGCTAGACGTTTTTCTTATAGAGTTTTAATTGGTTTGACTTGTAAGAGTTGCGTTGGTAGATTTATCTGCGCAATCACAAAAACATTGGGGCGTGGCCAAGTGGTAAGGCAGCGGCCTTTGAAGCCGTTATTCGGGGGTTCGAACCCCTCCGCCCCAGCCATGAAAAAACAGCTCTGCCGAAGGTAGAGATGGTTTTTCATCTGTCTGGTCGAGAGAGGTGAGAAGTTTACACCGCAAGCGGTACAAGTGCCGCGAAGCTATACAAGCGCCGCGAAGCGGTGAACCCCTCCGCCCCAGCCAAAATCCTTGTTAATTAGTTTTCTCAAGGTAATATTTCTTGAAAAATTTGAATCTTTTATTCCCTAAAACTGTGTATGAAGCTTTTTGGTAGAAACTTAAATTTTTCTTATTATTGGTTGCTAGTGCAATTTTATTTTCAGGAAAATATTTTTTCGCATATTCGCTAATAAAATTTATCAACTTTTTACCAAGCCCTTTTCCTTGATATTGAGGATGTACGGCCAAATGACTTACATAATTTGTATTTCTTGGAAAAAATCTATCAGTTTTAAACGCAAATTTTAAAACTCTTAAAATAACCATTATTCCAACTCCTTGCATAAGAAGTTTTACAAATACAGGTATATATCTAAATGGATTTATTGTTACTGCAAGATTTCTGAGAGCAACTAATCCTATGATTCTTTTCTTCTTCTGTATGCCATAAACGGGACTACCGTCTTCTATATGCATTTCTATATCTGATCCAATCAATGCTTCTACAACTCTTTTCTTCTCCTCTTTTTTAACATTTTTCGTATAGTACCTAAATAAAGGATCTTTCAAAAAACATATCGCCATTAAGGCCGCTGCTTTTTTATAATGTTTTTTTGTAAGTTCTATTATTTGCATATATTATTCTTCACTACTTTTATTCTACTCCTTTTAATAGAAAATCAAGTATTCACGAAGAATATTTCCTACAATTCCTCCAAATCCAATATTTCATTAATCTTTACCTGCTCTACGAATTCCGGCATATGTGATACTAGAATAATTGCACCTTCGAAGTCATCAATTGCTTTTGCAATAATTGGCAAGTGGCGAAAATTAATATGGTTGGTTGGCTCGTCTAAAATCAACAAACCTGGTTTTTGTAGAACGAAACGTGCATAACAAAGTAGTCCTTTTTGTCCTTCAGAAAGAGATTCTACTTTATTTTTCATTAATTCGGAAGTAAGTAAAAAGTGTGCACCAGTAGAATAAATTTTTTCATGAACCGGTCCGCCTTCCATTACTTCTCCGAGCGAATCATACACCGTTTTGCTGAAATCTAAGCCAGAAAAGTCTTGTTGATAATATCCGACTCTTACTCCTTCTGAAATAGAAGTTCCTTTTGATTCACTAAGTGCCAATTCTCTAAGAAGAGTACTTTTTCCTATACCATTAGGCCCAACAATACGAAGTTTAGTACGTGTAAAAAGTTTTATTTCAACTTTCTTCTGAACTCTTTTATGTCCATCTATTACTCCAACTGAAGATATTCTTGATATCACTTCAATCCATGGCTGAGCTGGAATAATAAAAGGTCTGATTGTTTTATCGTCACGTCTAACGTTAACTATGTTTTCCTCATCCTCTTCAGCTTCTTCACGGAGTTTACTTGCCAATCTACGCATTTTACCTCCTTTGTTTGAGAAAAAATTAATCTTATCTTTTCTGTCTTGAATGTTTCTTTGTAATTGAGAATTTTTTCTGCTATCGCGTTCGATTTGGCTAGCTATTTGCTCTATTACGTCAAAGTAATCCCCTACGTATTGTTCAACTTTTTTTGTATAAACATCCAAATTTAAAACTCCATCCGTAAAAGAATTTAAGAAATTTGCGTCATGAGAAATTACTATTACTGTCTTTTGATACCCCATTAAAAATCCTGTCAGATGATTAATTCCATCTGTATCCAAATTATTCGTAGGCTCATCAAGTAACAAGATGTCTGGCTCCTGAATAAGCGCATAAGCTAGCAAAAGTCTAGCCAATTGTCCTCCAGAAAAATCTTTTATTTTCTTCTTTAAATCAGTAGAAAATTGAACTACTTCCAAAACATCTTTTATTAACTTTTCTAGATTATATGTTTTTTCCGTAAACGCAGTTTCAAAATATTCTAATACTGTATGGTCAAAAAATCTTTTTGGCATAACTTGAAGTCCAATACCTACAGACGCTCCATTAAGAATATGAATTTTGCCTTCTGTAGGCTTCAAAGTCATATCTGCCGTAATATCTTTTTTTAAGCCAGATGCTCCTAAAATTAATTTAAAAATTGTACTTTTTCCTGCGCCATTCTGGCCCATGATTGTGATTTTTGCATTTTCTCGAACTGAAAAACTTGTCTCGTTCAAGATTGGTTTGTTTGCATCGTAGTGAAACGAAACTTCATCAAATCTTAAAACAACATTCCCGTGATCCATATTTGATAATTTTTATATATTTTATGGTGCTTGAAATAGATATCTTTTTTAGAGAGAAAACACAAGTTTTATTTTAAAAAACATGTATTATAAAAAATTGCAGTCTTTACTTATTTTATAAAATTTGTTAGCATTTTTGTCCAAAAAAATAACGTATAAATGACATGGGATGTGATAAAGGTGGCTGCGACAAAACGCGTTGTCCGCTCGTAGCCAGTCCGGCATTATTAAAGGCTATAATTAAGAGAACTTTGACTCCTCAACCTACAGATCCTGACGTGAAACCAGAAAAAAAAGATCTTACTGAAGAGGAAATAAGAAGAATTAGAGAAGCCTTACGTCAAAATGGATTAAATCCTTGTATTGACTGTGCATTAGCGTCGCCAAAAAATGAGCCACAAGATGTACCAAAAGATGAGCCTGACAAAGAACCTACCTCAAATACTTCTCCTTAATCACGCTAAAATTAAACATTATTGGAGTTCTCCAAGCTTTCGTATATATAACAAATGCTGTTAGGAATATTGTAAAAAATATTCCACTTTCGCTTAAAAATGGCCCCGTAACGCCAAAAATGACCATCGCTATATTATTTCCTGCATGAACTAAAATAGGAGATATTATTCCTCCTGTTTTCTGACGAATCCATCCTAGAATAAAACTAGCAAGAATCATGTTTATAAAAAATAATATTATCCCAACTGCGAATGGCTCTGATATGGGGAATCCTCCATATAAAATTGCTGGATAATGCCATAGAGCCCAAAAAATACTTATTAACAAATTCATTTTCAACCAACCTTCGGCAGTAAAATATTTATATAAATATCCACGCCAGCCTATTTCTTCAAAAACTACACTTAGTAATATAAATACAACTGAGAATAAAATATTTTTATTTTGGTTTAGCATACTTGGCTCAAACGGAAACAAATATTTCCCCAAAAAATATAAAATTGTAACGTAAATAAAAGGGGTAACAAACCCTATTATTAACCACTTTTTCTGCTCTTTTATGTTTTCTAATTCCAGAAAATCTTTTCCTCTCATGAGTAGTAATGCCAAAGGAACTCCCAATGAATAAGCTATAACATTTATTCTATGATCGTTTGTAAAAAAAATAGATATTCTGCACAAAATCATTGAAAAGAAAAATGCCAATATAAAGAATATAAAACTTTTTTTGATTAATTCTGATTCTTTCAAAATAATATTTGTAATTTTTTTAATGTTACAATAAAAATTTATTATGGACAACGACTAAAAAAAGACCCACCAGAAGGCGGGTCTTTTAATAATTCTTTTTGAATAAACTACTATCGTGTAACTGATATTGTCTCGCCTAGTTCAGCACCTGGTGCTGCTACAGTTATACGTCCTCCTTCAGATATAACAGTATATCCAGTGTCATATGCTGCACAATCTGTATAAGCTGCGTTAGCTGCAGTTGGATCAAAAGGCATTGCAGCAATATAAGTAGGAACTAAAAGTGCACAAATGTCTGCCTGACCATTTCCACTTCCAATTACTACTGCTGGAGCCGCTGCAGGAATACCAGCTGGCAATGTTCCTCTGTTTTCAATTGAGTATTGGTGAATTGCATCCAATACGGCTTTTACATCACTCGAACGTTGAGTGTTATTTGCGGAAGAGATTTGTCTTCCTGGGTTGATAGCGATGATTACGATTCCAGCAAGAATCGCGATGATCACAATCACTAAAAGCACTTCGATTAATGTGAAGCCTTTTTTGTTTCTCATAGGATTGAGAGTTATAGATTATTTGCTTTTCTCAATATTACCATTCGGAAGTTTCTTTGACAAGTTCTCGTACTTCCCCCATTCGATTACCGGAAGATTTATTTCAAACATTTTATCCTCTTCTGCTTTTGAAGTATCGTTTAATACATTTTGATATTTTATGAAAATTATCGCACATGAAATTACTATTAAAGTGAATAACGAAATTATAAATATGAATACAACGTTCTGTTTAATAGTTTTTATTTCAATCATTTTTTAATATAAAGTTTTATTGATATGTTTATATTTTGAGCGATTTCTTTTAGTTCTGCTGTTTCAACAGTATTAGGATTTTGAAATGATATGTTGTCTACTTTTATGAAATACGGCATTCCTTCCAGCTTTATCAAAAATTGCATTAAGTCTGTATATGAGCCAAAAAATGACAACTTGTAAAGCAGATGTGGCATCTCTGAAATCTTTTTCTTTGGATCTATTGTTTCTTCTGATGTTTTTATTTTTATGTTAAGTGAAAGATCTTGTCCTATTTTTTCTACTTCAGAAATAAATTTCACAAATCCTGACTCATTGACCGGACGCAATCCAAGCAAATAATAACTTATGTTCCTTGCTTTTTCAGTGTAAACAGAAAGGCTATCTTCGAAGTTTTTTCCTGTAGTAGATGCTACCTCTAAGAATTTAACCATTTTTTGATTTTCTTTACGTTCATTTACTAGAGAAATTCCCATTACTATAACTGTGAATGCACTAATTCCTATTAAAACACAGCATGTTTTTAAAATTCCTGTAAGACTACTTTTGAATTGAGCTGAATCCATATTTTTGTAATTTTGTGAATTCTAACGTTATTGTTAACTGAAAAGGTATATTATTTTTTTCATTGTAATTTGAGATTGGCGATACTAACTGTTTGATGAATTCTGCTCCCTTTAAATTCTTTTCTGTTTCCAATAAAACGTCTCTGTCTGCCGCTATTCCGCTGATACTGAAATTTAATTCTTTATCGAAGAAATCAAACGATGTTATCGTCACTCCTTGTGGCATTAATTTATAGATTTCTTTTATCATTGTAGGCACTGAAAATAATCCGCTGTCTATAGTGCTTAAATCGTTTACTTCTGTATTAAAAATCCCGATTTGAGTTTTTATTTCTTGATATCTTTTTCCATAAATCATTTTTACTATAGCAGATTTTCTTGCTAATAAATGTGTCTGCTGATAACTCAAATTCTGAACTTGGAATGTTAGATATGCAGCTATTACAAGAGAAAAAATAGTTACAAAAACTGAAGTGATTCCAATAATCAACGTCTTCTTTTTCGTAGAAAAATTTTCTTTTATTTTATCCGGAAGAAGATTAATTCCGTTATCTATATTATTTATTGCACGTAATGCTGATCCTATCGAATTATTGAAATATATAGAATATGGCATGTATTCATCTTTATCTGCTGCTTCAAGATTGAATCTAGTTGGCTCAATAATTAAGCCAAGCTTTGGGTCTCCAATTACTACTTTTTGATTTGGGAAATAAGTTTTTGCCAATGGAATAAAATTTGGCAAATTCATAAATTCCCCTGTAAGCAATATTTGCTGTATTTTCTTTGTAGCTTTAGGCATCTCGTATTCTTCAATTATTTTCTGTGCTCGTTTGTAATTCCTTTCTATAAAAGTTCTAATCTTTTCAATTTCGGGGATGTTTGCAAGTTGGTTTTTTTCTTTTTGCGCTATAATTTCATCTTCAGTCAGTTGTAGATCTTTTGACATGTCTTTTATCAATCTATGTCCTCCTTCACTGGTGCTAAAGAAATGTTTTATTGTTAAATTATCTACAATCAAATAATTAACGCCTAATGTATCAACGTCTATCATTAAACTTATTTTTCCAACAAACATTTCTGTCGTAAGTGAATATCTGAGAGAATCCGGCATAACACTGAATAAGACAGGATTTGTATCTATTCCTTCGAAAAGTTCACAATACTGATCTGCTATTTGTTTGTTTATACATGCGAAAATAACATATTGTGATGCATGAGGTTTTGTTTTGTCTTCTTTCTCCAAGATAGCGCAATCCCAATAAATATCATTTATTTGAAATGGAATAATTGTTTCCGCTTCATATGTAATCGCCTTTCTAACTTCAGGTTCGCTTAGTCCTACTGGAAATGTAAAAACGTGAGTTATTACTTTACTAGATGGAAATGTAATCGCAACAGTCTTTGTTTCTATCGGATGAGGATTTGCAGTTTCAAAAAGAGTTTTTAGAATTGTCTTTAGCTCTTCTTTCTTCTTTATTTCTCCATCAACAATTACATCTGAAGGGATCATTACCCTATTGTATGAGTCTAAATACTTATTTCTACCTCTAATAGAAATCTCTACTATTTGGGCAGAGTAGTCATGGAAGTCGATACCTACGATTGTGTTTTTAAAAAAACTCATATTTTTATCTTGATGTTATCCTATTAGATTTTCTCCCAATTTAAAAGTCTAATGTTATTTGCCTGACCATTTGTCGTTACGGAAATCTGTGCTTGATACGAATTTGTATAATTCATATACGTCGTAGTAACTGTGATTATTCTTGGATTATTCCCGGATATTTCTACTTCACAATTCGCGCCGTCTCCTATAGATGTTGTTCCTCCGTTATAATTTGCATCACGTTTAATTCTACCAACTGCATCTTCTAAACATGCTTCTGAAATATAATATGAATATTTATTTGAATTCGAATTCAACTGCTGATAAGAAGTAGAAATTTGGCTTTCTGAAGTCCCCAAAACCAATATAAGTAAGATTGCCGATACTATTAGTATGCTTATTAATGCTATTGATCCTCTCTGATTGTTTTTTATATTTTTCATCTTCTTAATGATATTGATGTATGGACTTTTAACTCTTCAATAACTGTATCAGTTTCGTCATTAACTGGACTACATGTCATGTCCAGTATGACCATGTCAGGAGTTTTTGACTGAGTTACTCTGATAAATTTTAATTGAGTACATTTAATAAAATCAGAACTAATTTTCGTTGCAGTCCCATTACCCTCTTTCAGATATATCGCTTGATTCTCAAGATAAATATCAGTTGGAGTCTCGTTTACTGTTGGTACCGTTAATGAAATTTTTCCAATATCCGTATCAAATATACAAGCACCTGTATTAATTACATTCGCATTTTGTATCACAGATGAAATTTTATTACTTATAAAATCCATATTTGTACCTATTTCTTGCATATTTACGGATCTTGAATTCGCACTAAATATCTGCATTGAGAAACTCATAATCGCGAATAGAACTACACTAACAATTAACATATATAGAACTATTTCTACTAAAGTGAATCCTCTATTTTTATTATTATTTTTTATCATGGCGTATAATTTATTCTAACGCTATCAAGCACAGGGCTGGATACTCCATTTGATTCAAAAAATGCTTTGTACTGGAAATATCTGTCTCCTGTTCTTCCAGAATGTAAAACTATTGGTGTACGTGATGATTGATAATAAGTTGAAGAAGTCCCATCTGATCCAACCCAAGTAGCAGTTGATAAATGGACAACTGTATCTGCCGTGCGAATCTTGAATTTCAAAGATCCACCTGTAACTTCTTGATGAACCCATTCAATGAAATTGTAAGTTACGTTGGCACTTCCAGTGTCTAAAACATCTGAAGTATAATCTCCAATCAGACTGTTTCCTGAAACTGTTGTTCCTATAATCACTAGTCCTTTATTCGCTGTATCTGTTGTAATATAAATATAATTTCCATATGGATAAACACTTGTTGCTTTTCCTCCAACATCTAAGCTGTAAATAAAATATGGACTATATGGATTTGAAATATTAAAAGCAGATAATCCTGAATGAACTGAATTAATTGTGGCATAAAGATAATTTCCAGAAACTGCAAGATCTGTACTCATTGCTGAAGTAGCAACTGTAGACATCACTGTAGGATTAGTTGGACTTGAGATATCAGCAACTTTTATATTGCTATTTTCTGTACTAAGGTAGGCAATACTACCGTTTATTGCCATTGAGTGAACTTCTTCCCCAACGTTCAAGGAGCCTACTACGCTGGCAGTTAGTGGATTTGAAATATCTATAATCTTGAATCCGGTATTATCATTATATGAACCAATATATGCATAATTGCCTTGAATTCTTACCGAATGAATTGCGTCACCTATATTTATAGTTTTTTTCAAAACTGGAGTGGTTTTAGAGGTGATATCATAAATTTTTAGACCACTTGCTACAGCACTTGTGGCGGCATACAAATAATTGCCTTTAATCTCTATTTGGTTCGGTGTTGCTCCAAGATTTATCGTTCCGAGTAGAGATGGACTACTTGGAGTCGAGACGTTGTAAATAGCAATTGAGCTTCCGTACCCTATATATGCATAATTACCATCTTTTTTTATGGTTGTTCCTTTTCCTCCAATATCCTTTGTAATTGTAATAATTGGAACACTAGGATTTGTTACATTTACTACAGTAAATCCCCCATGCATATCGTCTGTTGCCGTATAAGCATAGTTTCCATCAACATCAACATCTTCTGCATGTTTACCGAGATTTGCCGATGTGAAAAATGCACTAGCCTGCTGTATATTTTTTAATATAATTCCACAGTTTCCTACTGGCGGCGGATCTAAATTAACATTTTCTGTATTATTAAATGTGCCACCAATAAATTCTGGACAAGTTGTTACAATCCAATCGTCTCCTCTCCAATTTGTGACATATTCTGTCAAAGTTATTGACCTTGGGATTATTCCATTTTGACTCCAAGCTACGGCAGAATCTATTCTTTTTGTGTCTGCATCAATAGTTCCTTCTGCAGCTATATTTCCGTTTATATCTCTGTAAACATCTGATACCGTGATTCTTCTTTCATAAAAATTATCTACTGCTTCCGGAGCCAATCCAAAACTCCAAACGTTATTTGCGAAGCTTAGTCCATGATCACCATTTGTAAGAAGAAGAAAATTTCTGTCTCTGATATTTCTAGTTACTTCTAGTCCTTCTTGTGCATATTGTAGAGCTTCGTTGTTTAATACCACTTTTGCATCATTCCCCAAAGTATCTAGTGAAAGATACGTTATTCCTACCGTAAATACTGCAAATATACTTATTGCCAATAATATTTCTATAAGAGAAAACCCTGATTTATTTTTAACTATTTTCATATTAATAATTTATCGTTCCTACTTCTGTGATTGTTATTGGAATTGTTTTATTTATTTGAGCAGAAGTTAAAGAAATTGTTCCATAATTTGCGGTTTCTCCGGTTGATTTTATAAAAATAATATTACTGCCTCCTCCATTTAAATTTATATTGTTTAAGATCATTGTAGTTGGAAGATCCATTACAAAATTGTTTGGATCATTTTGAACATAAGAACTACCCTTAAATGTTGTATAAGATCCTGATTCAAAATGTATTCCATGGTCTTGATTGTTTAGTCCTGATGCCGCGTTGCTTTGTGATAATCTTAAATAATGAACTATATTCGCGGCTTGAGTATGGATATCTGTTCTGACTTGAGTACTGTTGTAATACATAGCTGATAATCCTAATAAAATTCCAAATATAGCTATAACTAGAACTACTTCTACAAACGTAAAACCACTATTGTTTCCTTTTAAAATTTTCATTATCTCTTAATTAAATTTGGTAATTGATAAATCGGCAAAATAATTGAAATTGCTATTCCTCCAACGAGCCCAGCCATCAATACCAAAAGCATTGGCTCAACTGCCGTAGATAAGTTTCTTGTTTTTGTATCTACGTCTTTTTCGTAAAGATCTGCAACTTTTTCAGTAGTCGTTTCCAAAGTTCCTGTTCGCTCTCCCAGAGAAATCATTTTCGTACACATTGGCGGGAATAATCTCTCATATTTTTCAAGACTGTCTCCTACTTTTCCTCCTTGTTCAACTTTGTCTCTAACTTCTTTTAAAGCATCTTTATACAATACATTATCAAGCATGTTCATTGTAATAGTGATGGCTTCTGTAATTGGAACGCTAGATTTTATCAGAGAGTTAATTGTTCGTGTAAATCTAGCCACATTTGCACTAATCGTTATGTTTCCAAAAAGAGGCAACCTTGTAAGAATTTTTGTCCAAAAAGGCTGTAAAAATTTTAGTTTTAATATAAAAACCGTTAAAACAATCGTTATAACAAATGCCAACAATGAAAATAAAGGCCTCTCTCTAAGAAGGTTACTAAAATCAATAAGCAATTGTGTAGGTAATGGAAGTTTCGCCTTAAATTGTTTAAAAATATTAGTAATCTTCGGCATGATGAACACAACTATTCCAGCCGCCATCAATAAAGTAATTGTTATAATTACAGCCGGATAAATCAACGCTGATATAACTTTTTTTCTTAGTTCGTAATCTTTTTCTAGCTGTAAATCCAAGTAACTCAAAACATCCTGAAGGTTTCCAGATGATTCTCCAGTTTCTATCATGTTTATAAAAAGCTGTGAAAAATTATTATCATACTTTTTTAAACTTTTGGCTAAACTCTGGCCTGAATTCACCATTTCCATAATATCATCGAACATTCTTTTCAGGCTCTCTTTTTTTGTCTGATCTTTAATAATTGATAAAGATTCTGAAACTGTAATTCCAACTTCTATCATTGTCGCAAGATTTTTCACGAATATCATTTTTTCAACCATACTCATTTTTGGTCTACCAAAAATCCATCCTTTCGAATCTTCATCTTCTGTGATTGCAAGCACTATATTGTCTGCCGTCCTAAGGCTCTGCAAAGCCGATTCTTTAGAAGGAGCACTTATGCTTCCTTCCTTCTTTTGACCGTCTTCGTTTGTAAGAGTGTAATTATATTTTGGCATATTTTTTTATTAAGCACGCATTACCCTTAAGACTTCTTCAATTGTAGTTTCTCCTGAAAGGACTTTCTTTATTCCGTCTGTAAACATTGGGACCATTCCTTCTTTTTGGGCCTGATCGTCTATTTCTTTTGCATTTCCATTTTTGAGTAAAATTTCCTTAATATCATCGCTAATTTCAATAATTTCACAGATTGCTGTTCTGCCTTTATATCCGCTACCAACACAAGCAGCACATCCCTCTCCTTTATAGAAAACAATTCTTGAATCTGCGTCTAATGGCGAACCATTTAATTCTTCAATTATTTTCGTAAAATCTTTTTTGATGTTGTATTTAGATCCAAGATCTTTTATTTCTTCAGCGCTAACTTTGTATTCTTTTTTACATTTAGGACAAATATTTCTAACAAGTCTTTGAGCTATAACCATCTGAACGGTTGCTCCCAACAAGAAAGCCTCTACTCCCATTTCAAGCATACGAGGAAGAGTTGATGAAGCGTCATTTGTGTGGAGTGTCGCTAAAACAAGGTGACCGGTTAATGCTGCATTTATAGCGATTCCTGAAGTTTCTTCATCACGAATTTCTCCGACCATCACTATGTCTGGATCTTGTCTTAAAAGTGAACGAAGTCCATTTGCGAAAGTAAGATTTGCTTTTGCGTTTACTTGAATTTGATTGATACCTTCAAGTCTGTACTCGATAGGATCTTCAATTGTAGAAATGTTTACTTCTGGTGAATTTAGAAGTTTTAAAATTGAATAAAGAGTTGTAGTTTTTCCTGATCCGGTAGGACCTGTCATTAAAATAATTCCATGAGTTTTTAAAATATTTCGTTTGATTGCGTTTAAATGTTCTCCTGCATATCCCAAAGCTTCCAAGTCCAATTCTTGGTTACTAGATGTCAAAAGTCTAAGTACTGTTTTTTCTCCGTCATATGTAGGAAGAATAGAAACGCGAAGAGTGATTTCATTATTTTCTAGAACAATTTTGAAACGTCCATCTTGTGCAGCCCTATGTTCATCTGTTCGAAGATTGGATAGAACTTTAATTCTTGTTATAACAAGTTCGAGAATAGCAATCGGGAGTTCTGCGATCTGTTGCAAAATACCATCGATTCTATATCTTATCACGATGCTATCTTGTCTTGGCTCGATATGAATATCCGAAGCTCCATTTTGGAAAGCAAATAGAATAATTGTATCAACTATTTTTGCTGAATCTTTTAAAGATTCTATCTTACTAGGATCTTCTAAAACGCTTTTTAGAAGTTTGTTGAATTTTTCATTTACGTCTTTGTTGTAAGCTTTTAGAGAAGTTTTTATTTCCTTTTTTGTCGCATAATAAGTCTCTATTTCCAAACCTGTTTTTTTGCCTAACGAACTAATTAATTCCCAATCTTCTGGATTGTTTATCGCAATCTTCAGTCCTGAACCTGTGTGCTGAAATGGAACTATGAATTGATTCGAAGCCAATGCGTATGGAACCATTCTAAGTAATGGTTCTGCAATTGTTTTTTCGGAAAGTTTTACAAAAGGCACATTGTAAATTTCTGCAATTACTGCTCCAAGTTTGTCATCTGGAATTATTTCTTGTTTAAAAAGAATTTCTTCCAAAGAAACTTTCTCGGTATTAGCTTTTTTCTTTAATGCATTCAGTGTTTTATCCTGAATCATGCCTTTCTCTAATAATTTTTGTTCTAATATAGAGTCAACTATTGGCATTTTTGTTTTTGTTTTATTATTTCCTAAAATTATAGCACAAATTAGCCGAAAACGGAAGCTATAAACACCTTCTAGTCCAGCTTCATAGCCAATGCCAGCAGCATCTCCTAGAAAAGATGTTGACCACGGTCCAGTTAGGAGTCATTCTAGAGAAGGACGTTAATTAGAAAAATATGCAGCATTTTTTTGTAGATCAGGATCTTTCTGATAGTCATCTTGCTATTACGGATGGTGATTTACTTCATCAAATGAAAAATGTTCTTCGAGTAAGAGTCGGCGAGGAGTTTGTTTTTTTAGACAACAAAGGCATAAAAGTGAAGGCTATCGTAGAATCTGTCGATAAAAAAGCTGTAGTTGTAAAACTAAACGGAAAACAAATCTCCGCCTACCATAGTCGCCATATTCGGCTTTTTATAGCCATATCAAAGAAGCCGGCAACTTTCGAATTAATTTTACAAAAAGCTACCGAACTTGGAATTACAGATATTATTCCACTGGTCACTTCGCGCTGTCAGGTAAAAGAAATTCGCAATCAAAAAAGACTTAATTTCATAGTAAAAGAAGCAGCTGAACAATGTGAACGTAATTTTCTTCCAATGTTTCATGAAGTAATTGCTTTTAATAAATTTATAGCTTCTCCTCCTCATGGGTTGATGTTGACTGGAGATGGAAGGATTTATGACAAAAAACTTTCTGAAGTAAAAATAGAAAAAGATGAGAATGTAAATCTTGTAATTGGACCTGAAGGTGGCCTTACAGATGAGGAATTAAAAGATATAAAAAATCTTGGAGGAACTATATTTATCCTCGGAGAAAACATCTTGAGAATGGAAACGGCTGCAATTTCTGCTATGAGCCTTATTCTTTTTAGATAAAATATTCTGAAGGATGCCTCAACCAACCTATATACCAAAATCCTATTATTGCTGCCGTGTAGACTATTGAAATTAGTATACATTTCACAACTTCACATCTGGCTGACTTTTGGCCTTTTATCGATATCAAATTGACTATTCCATGATGCATTAATATGAATCCAATTATATTTGCAAACCAATAACCGATAAGCATAAAAGTAATAAAACAATCTTCACAGAAACAAAATGCGCACATTACCGTAGCAAACAAATACGCAAAAGGAATGTTTATAAAAAT
>Ga0172370_10001873_pt1 | contig 31186 bp, 24 predicted proteins | sample LakKiv5m_FD_114538 | JGI IMG/M metagenome (GOLD analysis project Ga0172370, IMG submission 114538) | Freshwater microbial communities from Kabuno Bay, South-Kivu, Congo - kab_022012_11.5m | ecosystem: Environmental > Aquatic > Freshwater > Lake | place: Democratic Republic of the Congo...
AAGGCAGCCATGGAGACGGAGAATTGTCGAAAGACGGGAGCGCGACGAACGAGGATTGGCCGGGATGGGTTGATGGAGAGATAACCGGTTCGCGCGGGAGCGGCCATCGCGGTGGTTGTTGGTGGATGTCTGCGGATTTTATTCTTTTAAACGACCGGAAATACGGAGCTCGTACATTGACTAGCCGGCGCGGCGGTTCGGGATGTCGATTGGCTCGAACTATTCCTTAATAGTATGCGGTATTTGATACAGCCGTCTATAGTCGTAAGTATAACTTTTCTGTTTGGTCCTCTGTCCGGAGTCTTAACGGCAGACGAAGACCATCAGGAACGCCGTGAGCAAGAACAGCGTATCGTTATTTCTCTTCCTTCGCCACGGGTGTCAGGGAATAGGTTGCTTGAAGATGCGATGACCTATTCTATTCCCGCGGTTCAACCTGAGAATAAGCCGTTAAGCTCGTTTGAAATTTCACAACTCATATGGGCGGCGCAAGGGATTACAGATCCACGCGGATATAGGACGGCTCCTTCAGGACAGGCGCTATATCCTTTAGAGATATATATCATGATAGGAAATGTCATGGAAATCCCGCCGGGGATCTATAAATATATCCCCTCCGGTCATTCATTGGTTCTTGTGCAGCAGGGGGATGCCAGGAAGAAGATTTCTCAGAGTTTTCCGTATAGAAATGCCATTGGCAATAGTCCTGCGGTCCTGGCTGTTGCCGCGGTCTATGAGCGTACCGACAGCGTGCTTTGTTGGGAAAGGAGCCTGAGAGGAGTACATGTAGAGGCCGGAGCTTCGGTCCAGAATATTCTTCTTGAAGCGGCGTCTTTGCGGTTGACGGCGGATACCTATGAGTGGTTTTTCGATAACAAGATAAAGCCTTTACTTCGTCTGCAGAAGAACGAAGAACCGGTTTGTTTAATCGCTATCGGAAAAGATGTAAAAGCCCAAGAAAGAGAGAAATAGTCATATGCGGGCGTTGACGCGAAGAACGGTATTCTTCGGTTTTTTTATTCTTGGGGGAATTCTTTTAAAGGTCTTTTGGCAGGGATTTGTGCATGACGTTGTGCGGTTGCCGAAACATTTTGTTCACGGGACGATCACGGTCGAAGAAGCGTTATGGAAACGCCGGTCGATTCGAATGTATACGGATGAAGCGATAGTCCCGCAAGAACTTGCGGCGTTGTTGAAGGCAACGCACAATACGGCTTCAGCCGATAGCGTAATGTATCCGGGACAATCTTTTAACATCTTTGTCTATATCCGGCATGTTCAAAATATCCCGGCAGGCCTCTATCATTACTGTTCTGAGAAACAAGAACTGAGAAGGGTGAATAAGAAGGTCGCTATGCCGGATATCATTGCCGCGGTCCCGGGAAGAGATTGGATAAGAAAAAGCGCGGCAATGCTTATTTTCTCTGCAGACTATTCACGGATCGCGGTCCCGTCGTGGGAGCGAGGGATGCGTAGTTCACATATAAAAATCGGGAAGGCGGTCCAGAATGTTTATTTAGAAGCCGCTTCTTTGAACTTGGGGACTGTCGTTATGATGGCTTTTTATGACGATCGGGTCAAACAATTATTTTTATCGGGTTCTCGAGAAGAACCGGTATGCCTGATGCCTGTGGGCAAGCCTTTAAAAGACGCGCGGTAAACATGCGCGAAGGGATCCGGATGAAAAGATTGTGCTTCCATAACGCGTTCGGTCTTTCTCTGAATAACGTAAGAATCCTTTCCGTAGTGATGACGCTGTGCTGGTCTGTACATTATTCAAGTATCGCATTTTCCGGAGAGATAAAGGACATCGGTTCCCGTCTCGATCAAGATTTAAACCGAAGCCGGTCCTATCGTGCCCGAGGAGAGTACCACAAGGCCGAGAAGATATTGAGAGAGCTTATGAAACAGCCGTCTGTTCAGACTGCTGCCGAAACGGAATTGGGATGGTGTCTGTTATATGAAGGCGACTATGCCGCAGCCGTGGGACTTTTCAATAAGGTATTGCTGGCAGACCCGGAGAACGATCAAGCCCATAAAGGGTACGGACGGATTTTACTGCGGCAAGGGCGCTATGATGATGCCGAACGGTTCTTTACAAGACGGCTTCAACAGCATCCTCAGGACGCGACGGCGCTGAACGTTCTCGGCTGGTGTATGATGCATAAGGGAGCTATCGAAGACGCTGAAAAAGTCTTTCAGAAAATACTCGCCGCGTTCCCGGACAATGACTGGGCATACGTGGGGTTGGGGTGGGTCAAGTTATATCAGAAAAAAGACATAGAAGCTTATAGTTACTTTAGAAAAGCAGCGTCTCTGTTCGCGCAGAATGAATGTGCTCTGGTCGGGATGGGACGTTGCTATATCCTCAACATGAATTGTCAAAAGGCGAAGCAGATGTTTAAGAGAGCAGAACGTATCGCGCCGTATAATGATTGGTTACAGGTCGGGTATGGCGAATGGTTTTTGTCCCGGAGAAGAATTGGGTTGGCGCAAAAGTTTTTTCGAAAAGCCTTGAGTATTAATCCTAATAACACGTGGGCCCAATCGCTTTTGTCACGCATAAGCCGGGATGTTCCCGGCAACGGGGCGATTCTTGTCCAGCAGCCGGATCTTATGGCTGAAGAATACGTGCGGCGAGGGTTCCATGAGATGAACAACGTTCGTTATGAGCAGGCACGGTCCTTTTTTAAAGGCGCCTTGTTCTTAAACCCGCGCGGTGATAAAGCCTTAGTCGGCCTGGGCTGGTATTACTTGTATCGTTCTCAGTTTAACCGGGCGTATCATTTGTTTAAAGAAGCGGTTCTGCTTAAGCGCGATAACGGCTATGCTTATTTAGGCCTGGGCTGGTATTATCTGCATATCCGCCGTAATAACGAGGCAGAAAGAAATTTGGAAAAAGCGCGTTCTTTCATACCTCAAGAAAGCAAGGTGCTCGCCGGCCTGGGGCAATTGTATACGTATCAGGGCGATTATAAGAAAGCAGAGTCAGTATTCGAGAATATGCCGTCTCTGGGGGTAAGCGACGGTTGGCCGCAGATTAAAGAAGGGTACTTGTATACCAAAAAAGGCGCGTATGATGATGCAGTGAAGAAATATTACGAAGTTTTAGCCTTGAATCCAAGAAATGACAGAGCGTATACCGGATTGGGAAACGCGTATCTTGAGACATCCCATTGGGAAAAAGCGGAAGATATGCTGCAAAGAAGTCTATTCCTGAACGAAAACGATGACCGGGCGTATGTAGTCCTGGGATGGCTTCGTTTCCGTCAAAAGAACTATCGTGAAGCTGCCGGTTGTTTTAGGGAAGCATTAAGAAAGAATTCCAACAATTCTTTTGCGTATGCCGGGTTGGGATGGTGCTATTTGCAGAAGAAAAAATATGAGAAAGCGAATGCGTATTTAAAGAAAGCACTCGTGCTCAACGCGAATGACGAAAAAACGTACGCCGGATTGGTCGTTTATTATACTTGGAAGCATGATCATAAACGGGCGGAGGAGATGTTTTTAAAGACCCTGGAAATGAATCCTCATTTGCCTGGAACATATGATACCCTGGCTAATCTGTATAACGCGTGCGGTTTCAATGACGCGTTGTCGGGATATGCCGATCGATTGAAACGGGAACGGGATTCCCGGCGGCTACCGTAATGGATTGATTTTTCGGAATGATCGTTTCTTTGCTCTTGTACGAAGGATTGCGTATATGTTTAGGAATATAACTTATACTTGGAGCCCGGCCGGTGCGCGAGCCGTATTGCTTTGTTTCGTGTGTTTGATACCGGTCGTAAATTGTGCGGGATGGCCGGGGTCAAGCGTTTCGGCTCTTTCCGAAGTCCAAGTAAAACCGGAGGCCAGGCAGAAATCTCATTGCCGGAGATTATGGACGCAGGTAAAACGGCATCCCAAAGACGCTACGGCTTTGATCGCGCTTGGTTGGTGTGAACAGCGGCTCGGGAGATATTCCCGGGCAGAGAAAATATTCAATACCGCTATCAGAGTCGACAAACAAAATGAAAAAGCCTACCTTGGGCTGGGCCGGAACGCTTTATTGCAGGGAAAACATATTCTCGCGGAACCTTTTTTTCAAAATGCGCTTACGGTCAATCCAAACAGCGAGAAAGCATTTGTCGGATTGGGAAAATGTGCGTTGCGTAATCACCGGTATAGCGCAGCTGAGCGGCTATTCTCTGAAGCGTTGACGCGCAATCCGCGGAGTACCGACGGATTAGCCGGATTGTCGCAAGTCGCATGCCGGCGGGCAGACTTTGATGCCGGGAAAGTTTTTTCCGAACGGATCCTTGCGATCGATCCGGACCATGCCGACGGTTTAGTCGGGATCGCCTGGTTCTATGAGTATACTTACCAACATGATCAAGCAATCCCGTGGTTTAAGAAAGCTCTCGAGCGAGAACCATGGCATAGTTGGGGCTTGGTTGGTTTGGGTTGGGCGTATATGTATAAACAGGAGTACGCCGCTGCGCGAGAAGTACTTGACTATGCAGTGAAAGTTAATCGGTATAATGAATGCGCGTATGTCGCTTTAGGCCGCTGTGCCGTTCGAACCCGGTCATGGCGGCGAGCACGGCTCTTGTTTAGAAAAGCGCTTTCGATCAACCCGCAAAATGAATGGGCGTATATCGGTTTCGCAGAACTCTCTATTGCGCAGAAGGATTTTCCTTCGGCGCATAAGGCTTTGATGCGGTCGTTAGAGCTTAATCCATATCAATCGGTTGCAAAGGAGCTGTTGGAAACATACGCCGCTTATTTTCAATGAACCGGTACGGTTGTATCGATACGACGCAGTACGGCGCAGGGAGAAGATCGAATGGTCCGGGATATGCTTAAAATGTATTTTACTCTTAAGGTCGGGAAGCAGCAATGGTATTCGTCCGTCCGCCTGCGGGAATTACAGGACCGATTATTGTTTCAGACGATCCGGCGGGCTTTTTCGTTCCCTTTTTACCGCCGCATGTTTGAAGAGCAACAGATCCCGGCACGATCGTCGTCGGCGCGGCATATTTTAAAGAAGCTGCCCGTGATCACCAAAAAACAAGTACGCGACGCTTTTCTTGAGGCGGCGATTTATTCACGGACTCCGGGTTTGATCTCTCGGACTACCTCGGGATCATCGGGTTTTCCCTTGACGGTTGTGTATGACCGGACGAGTTACGCATACTCAGAGGCAATATATGCCCGCGCATTGTTTGAGCAGGGGGTCCGTTTTACAGACAGGATAGCCTATTTTTGGTACGAACCGTTTCGTCAGCGGGGGTGGTGGGAATATTGCGGGCTTTTTCGCAAGCGGGAAGTTCTCTATACTGTTTCTGAAGAAGCGCAGATCAAGCAATTAGAGCAGATACGGCCGACGGTTATCCACGCTTTCCCGACGCTCTTAGTGTATCTTGGAAAGCGCTTGAAATACACGAAGCAAACGATACGGCCCAGATTGATCATTACCCATGGAGAACTTCTGACCGAAGAGATGCGGCAGAGTATAACCGGACATTTTCAGGCCCCCGTGCTTGACCAGTATGGGTCGAATGAGTTTAACCGGATGGCCTGGCAATGCCCGCAACAGGATCATTACCACGTCGACGCGGACAATATTCTTATAGAGCTTCTGGATAAAGATGGGCAGGAAGTCCGGGATGGAGAACGCGGGAGAGTCGTCGTGACCAGTTTAATGAACCGGGCGATGCCGTTGTTACGGTACGATATCGGTGACTTTGCCGTTAAGAAAGACGGCCTTTGTCCTTGCGGCCGGGGATTGCCTTTGTTGCTGTCAATAGAGGGCAGAGCGGATGATTTTATCGTGACCCATAACGGACGGGTCTTAAGCCCGCGCCGGATAGGCGGATTGCTGGAACATTTTAATACTATCAAGCAATACAAGTTTATTCAGGAATCCGCGGACGAATTTATTCTTTTAGTCGTTCCCGCCGAGTCTTTTTCTCTGAAAGATGAACGGGAGTTGCTCGGCCGGCTGCTGGAGGTATTGGGCTCTGCCTGTACGGTACAGATAAAGAGAGTCCCTGCGATACCGCAGGGGAGGACCGGAAAAATAAAGGCCATAGAATCTAAAGTAAAAAAGGATTCGGCACATGTTTAAACAAGGCCGCGTTCCACGCATCGATGGGATTACGTTGCATCCGAGTATGCCGTGTAATCTTCGGTGTGTGTATTGCTACACGGTTGATCGCAGGGAGAAGGGCGTTACTGTGCGATTTGAACAATGGAAAGATATCATCCGGCAAGCTCAAGAGTGCGGCGCGCGCTGGGTCCTTCTTGCGGGTCCGGGCGAGCCGTTTATGGATGAAAGAACTGTGTCTTATATTGATTACATCCATTCATTACGGATGAAGCCGATGGTCTTTACCAACGGGACATTTCTTACGGAAGCGATGATAGAGTACCTTATCGACCGGAAAGCGCACGTATTAGTAAAACTGCATTCTTTAAACCAGGCCGAGTACAATACTCTTGCCGGTTCGAGTCATACCGGGATCTGGGAAGAATATGTTTATGTATGGAGAGGAAGGGAGCATAGAGTCAGTATCCCGCGCTGGCTTAAGGTCTTTTTGCACCGGTTAAGCGCCTTCGAGCCTGCCGAGCGTAAGAAATATTTGAGCGTTGAATCGGTGATTACCCGGTACAATATGCAGTCGCTGGTTCCGCTGGCTCGATTTATTCGTGCGCATCGTCTCGGATATCTTTTCGAGACCGTGATCACCCGGTCAGATAAACAGCCTTCCGGCATGGCTCTTTCAGCGGAAGAATACCGGGCGATCTATGGCCGATTACGAGAATATCTCGGGATAGGTTTTGCCGTGCAACAGTTCCGCCGTTGTAAGATCCGGCAGAATCCTGTTGTTTGGGAGGATGGGACCGTCGGTTCGTGTTTAGTCGAGAAAGGAACCTTGGGGAAGATTCAGGAACATTCTTTGCGGGACCTTTGGCGAAAACAGGGCGGATTGAAGCCGGGAGCTTTTCTTCAGAAGCGGATCAATAAATTCCGCCATTGTCCCGGGCGGGAATATTCCAGGCGATGCGGTATGCCATAGGGGGTTTTATATGAAGATCATTTTGGTAAGTTTATATCTGTTTGATAATCTTGCGACGCGCAGTCTTCATGCCGCTTTGTCCGCAGAAGGGCATGACGTGACGACGTTGTATCTGAAAGAGTTATTCATCAACACGATGAAGGCGCCGACTTCCCGCGAGATCGCTTTATTCCTACGGCATATCAGGGAAGAAAAACCGGATATCGTCGGGTTCAGCGTCCGGACCCCTTTTATCCGGATCGCGGACCATTTGGCGCGGATGATCAAAGAAGAGACCGCGGCGACGGTCTTCTACGGCGGACTGTATCCGACGATGTCTCCGCGCGCGGCATTAGCGTTTGCGGACATCGTATGCGTCGGAGACGGCGAGAATGTATTTATACAACTCGCAAAAAAAGGCCTGACTGCGGTCAAGAAAGAAGGCCTTCCCGGCTTATGGTGGAAGCATAACGGAGCGGTGAACGGTTCCGGATACGCGGTCGAAAGCGACGTCGACCGTTATTCTTTTTATGCGGCGGGTAAACGGTATTATATCGACCATAACAGGATGGAAATGGAAAAAGAGAAGATCAATAACCGCATCCAGCGCTTTTTCTCGACGATCGACGTTTTTACCCGCGGCTATAGTACCATGGCCGGCCGGGGATGCCCCTTGCACTGCAGTTTTTGCGTGAATGCTTTGCTTAAGGACCATTTTCCGGGACTCGATACCGTTCGTCAACGCCGTACCGCCGGCGTTATCGCCGAATTGCAGGCGGCATACGCGGCGCAGCACATGGAAACCGTGTATTTTCACGACGATATTTTTACGGCAGACCGGGCGTGGGCCTTCGATTTCATGACGGCCTATAAAACGGCTGTGGGTCTGCCTTTTATGATCAATACGCATATCCAGTATCTTGATTATGATTTGTTGACGGGATTACGTGATGCCGGGCTCCGTATCGTCAAGATCGGTATTCAGTCGGGTTCCGAGCGTATTTCCCGGATGTACCGCCGTCCGTTATTGAAGGAGAAGCTGCAGACCATTTCGCGGCAGTGCAGAGAGCTCGACATTTTTCCGCTCTATGATATTATTATTGATAATCCGTTTGAATCCGAACCGGATAAGAAAGAGACCTTTGCGTTGTTGTCAAGCCTGGCCCGTCCTTATAAACTAATGATGTATTCTTTAGTCTTTTTTCCTGAATACCCGCTGACAAAATATGCTCAGCAACAGGGTATTCCGCTGTCGCCGCAGCAGCCGGAAAAGGTCTATACGAATTGGTATTTTAAGTTCCTTAAACGGGAAGCCGCCGTCGCGGCATTCTGGCACTCATTGTTTTGGCTGTCCCAGGTTGATTTCTTGAGCCGGCGGCTATTACAGCTCCTAAGCAGGAATGCGTTTCTTCGAAGATATCCTTGCTGGCTGAAGATGTATTGTTTGGGCACCTATGTTTTTGCCATGAACGTTATCATCGAGAAATTGCGCATCCGCTCGATCTGGATGAAAAAGACGGTGTCGGCATGATACGTACGCCGTTTTCGTCCCTGTATTGTTTCGCGGTGAATGAACTCAAGAATATCAACCGGGTCAGGTTGGTATCGCGCGACCCCAGCTATAAAGTCATCCTGATCCCGACCTACCGATGCGGTTTAAAATGCAGTTTTTGCTTTATTCAAGGCTTGGAACGGCAGTTTCCCGGCGATATGTCGGTCGATGACCTGCGGTATTTTATCGATTGGCTTACGGCAAACCGCCTTCGTACTTTTTTAGTCAGCGGCGGCGAACCGGCGGAATACGTTCATTTTCCCGAGCTCATGCGTTTATTGGATGAACATGCCATGGAGATAGTCCTTGCGTCGAACGGCCTTTTCGGCCAGGATACGTCGAGGCTTTTTTCCCGCAAAGCAGTACGGTTCTTTTTGCTTAATTATAATAAAGAAGAATTTACGCGCGATCAGTATCAGCGTTTTGTCGCGAACGTGCGTGAATTGCGCGGCCGGGGTTTTCCCGTCGGGCTCAAGTTGAATGTGTATAAGGCGCAGATCGACCGGGAGATACTTGCCGTGGCTGCGCAGTTCCGCTGCAGCATCTATATGGCATTATCCTGTCCCGGATATGAGGCGAATACGCACGTGTCCCGGGAGCGTTTGGCGGCGCTTTCTCCGGCAATCGTCTCTTTTGTGCGGGAATGCAAGCACCGGGGTGTCGTCACTAATTTCAGCCGGCCGATACTACGATGCGCATTCAGCAAAGAGGACATCCATTTTTTGAAGCCATCCGCAGTGCGGTACCGCTGTAATCCGATTCCCGTGGTGAATCCCGATCTGTCTGTTTTTTCCTGCCTGAATGTTTTTAAGCCTTACGGCCCGTTGAAGGCGTTCCCTCATCTGAAAGCGATACGCTCGGCGATCCAGCCGTATTTCAACCATCTGCGTCAAAAACCGCTGTTTGATCATTGCGTGCAATGCCCTTTACATCGAAGCGAAAAATGCCAAGGAGGATGCCTCGCGTATAAGCAAGAGGCTTCGGATAGACCGGTGATGCATGTTTGATGCGATAGCTTCACGCCACCAAGAAAGGAAGATCAAGCGGGTAGTTTTGATCAGCTTGTATCTTTTCGACAGCGTTCCGGTCCGCTGTTTGCATTCGTTTGTGGCCCGGCATGGATATTCGGTAGATTCAATTTTTTTGAAGGAATATTACCCGGAGACCAAAAAGAATCCGACCGCCCGCGAAATCGGATTATTGATCGATACGTTACGGCAGTTGCATCCCGATGTCGTCGGGATCAGCGTGGGTTCGCCTTTTGAAGATGTCGCGCGTACCATCACCGCGCATATCCGGCGCCAGATGGACCCGATCATCGTCTGGGGGGGAGCTTATCCGACGCTTATGCCGGAAGATTGCCTTACGTATGCCGACTATGTCTTTGTCGGGGAAGGGGAAGAGACGTTCGTCACATTTCTTGATCGCCTGAATGAGGGGATCGATGTGTCAGGATGCAAAGGGATATGGATGAAGAAAGATAACGCCGTCGTTAATAATGGGTTTACTCTGAACGAATCCGCCGACTTCAGCGTATTCGCAGATTTTTCCAATGAGCATAAATATTATATAGAAAATGACCGTATCGGCAAAAAAGTTGAAGATGTCGTCGGCATCAGCCATAAAGTACTTATGGGTACGCACGCGTTTACGCAGATGTATCATATCATTACCAAGAAAGACTGTATTTATCAATGTTCGTATTGTCCGGATGGCGCCCTGCGTAATTTATACGCGCACGTGCAATTTAAACGCCGCAGTGTCGATAATGTTATAGCCGAATTGCGCCATGCCCAAGATACGATCGGCATCAAAGCCGTCTGTTTTCATGACGATATTTTTACGGTAAACGAAGCCTGGGTCGGTGAATTTACCCGGAAGTACTCTGCGGGCATACGGCTCCCGTTTATGATCAATAGTCATTTCTTTCATTTCCATGACCGGATGTTAGCCGACCTCAAAAATGCCGGCTTGCGGGTAATCCGCGTAGGTATTCAATCCGGATCCGCGCGCAGTAATAAACTATTCCACCGGCCGTTCGACCGCGCGAAGGTCGTCGCTATGGCGGAACTGATACATCGTCACGCGATCTATCCGATTTACGACATCATCGTGAATAATCCGTTTGAAGATGATGCCGATAAACAGGCGACATATGACCTTTTGATCGAATTACCCCGGCCGTTTAAGTTGTATATTCATCCGTTTATGCTGTATCCACGTTCGCATATCGTCAAGTATGCCCGGGAAAAGAACCTGGTCGGCCAGTGCCGGACCGGAAGTATCCGGACGCACTTTTACCGGTTGATGAGCAGAGAATCTCCGGAAGACGCGTTTTGGAACCCCTTATGCTGGCTTACGACCGTTACGTGGTTTCCTAAACGGTATATCCGGCTTTTACGCCAAGCGAGCTTCCTGAGACGGCATCCATTCTTTTTAAAACTTTTTTGCGGTTTTATCCATCTGGGTTATGGGAATCGCATGATAAGTAAGATCCGTTTTCGCAATAGAGTATTCCAAAACGTGTAAAGCTTCACCGCGCGGCACACGTTTTTGTATACCGTATGATATCTATGTCACACCCACGCGTTATCCTTATTAATCCGCCGGTACCGGTATTGTATAATCCGGAGTTTTCGGTATCGTATCCGCTCGGCTTGATGTATCTGGCTGCGGTTCTTGAGAAAAGGGGTATCCCGGTCTCTATTTTAGACTTTTTGACTATCCAACGGTATTCGGCCATAGAGAAAATACTCCAACGGTCGGAAGCCGATATCTACGGGATCACCATGACGACGGCGAACCGTTTCTATACGGAAATGATCGTTCAGACTCTTCGACGGTCTTTTCCGCGGAGCCGCATTGTCGTCGGCGGAGTTCACGCGACGTTTTTCTTCCGGCAAATACTGCAGCGGCTGGCGGTTGACGCGGTCTTCTTAGGAGAGAGCGAATTTTCTTTCGCCCGATACGTGGAAGAGGAAGCGGCTACCGGCGCGCTGCGTGCGTTGCCGGGTATCGCATGGAGAGATGATTCCGGAGGGGTCGTCCATACGGAACCGGAGTGGATCCCGGACATCGATACGATCCCCATGCCGGCATTTCATCGTATCGACCTTTCCCGATATAAAGACCGTTTAAATCAACTGGATTTTCATGTCATTACTTCACGGGGCTGCCCTTTTTTTTGTAACTTTTGTTCGATCCCTGCTCTCTATAACGGCTCATACCGGGTCCATAGCGTCGCGCGGGTCCTTGACGAACTGGAATACGTCGCGCGTTTAAAATATCGTAGCCGCGTGATGCTTCATGATGACTTTTTCTCCGTCGATAGTGAACGGACCAGGGAGCTTTGCGCCGGGATCGCGAAAAGAAAGATCGCGATGAATTGGGCGACCCGTTCCCGTGTCGATGCCGTAGATTATAAGACGCTCGTGCTGATGCGTTCAAGCGGCTGTGAGGAGATTTTTTACGGCGTTGAGACCGGCAGCCCGGAGCTTCTGAAGAAGATGAACAAGGAATTCGAGATCGCCGATGTCAAAAGAGCGTTTATGTTGACGAAGAAGAGCGGGATAAAGGCGATCTGTAATATCATCGTCGGGTATCCCGGCGAGAATAAGAAGACGCTTTTCGAGACTCAGCGGCTGCTTGCTCAGATCAAGCCGGATCAAGTCTATTTCTCGCCGATAAAGGTCCTTCCGGGGACATCTTTATATTACCAGAGTATCGCTGAGGGGTTTCTCGACGAATCGTTTTTGTATAAAAAGAAGAGTAGTATAATGTATACTAAAGATATGTCGTATTGGTCTATTCTCACGCATATATATTGGATGCGGCTTTCGTTGGAAAAGGGGTTCATCCGGAAGCTCATCTTCATTATACGGATGTTCCCTAAAGAATCCCGGGTGAAGTATCAGGAGTTGCGGATGTTCGCGAAGACCATTTTTCAATCATGACTACCGCATGTGAGACGCATTCTGCGTCGTCGGAAAAGAAGAGCCGGCCTTTGACCGTCAGCCTGGGGGTACCGGTCTATGAGGAGGCGGCGCACCTCCAGTCTTTTATTGAGAGCCTTCTGGGCCAGCATAGGAGCGTGTTCCAAGAAGTATTTTTCATCGTCAGCCCGGGCACTGACGCCTCGCTGGAAATTATCAAACGATCGGCATCTTTATTCCATACCGTCCGCGTCATCGAACAACCGTGTCGCCAGGGCAAGGCTGCAGCGATCAATCTTTTTCTGCAGGCCGCGGAGGGAGATATCTGTGTTTTATCAAGCGCGGATATTGTTCTACAGGCGGAAAGCATTCGTCAGCTCGTGAAGGTATTTCATGACCCGTCTGTCGGCATGGTCGGGTTGCATCCGGTGCCGCTTCCGGCCGGCGGCCGGTTCATTCGGCTGCTGAACAGGATGTTATGGGAGCTGCATCATCAGCTATGTTTGATAAAACCGAAATTGGGAGAAATAGTCGCTTTCCGGAACGTTGTTTCCCGTATCGAGCCGGATACCGCGGTGGATGAGATATTCTTGGAAGCCGAGATCGTCGGAAGAGGATACCGATTATGCTATCAGGGAGACGTTTTGGTCTACAATTATTGTCCACGCAGACTCGGCGACTTTCTGGTCCAGCGGATCAGGATATTCTGGGGCCATCTTTATGAGAAAGACCGGTTGCACTATGAGGCATCCAGCATGAATATCGGGTACGTGCTCCGGGCGATCCGGAGATTTTTGACCATGAAACCCCAGTATGTCATGGGGATCGTCGTTCTTTGTTTCATCGAGATCATTGCCCGGAGTATCGCCGGCTACCGGTATTATTTTGAAAAGAAGTTTCCTCCCTGTATTTGGCCGAAATACCAAAAGTAAGGCATTCGTGATTGGCATATGTCTGATGAGCTGTTGATCCATAAATCAATAAAAGGTTTTGCCTGGATCTTTTCCGGGGAACTCATGAAGCAGGCTGCGAAAGCAGTCGTGACGGTCGCTTTTGCCCGTCTTTTACTGCCCGCTGAATTCGGCGTTATCGTTATCTTGGTGATGTATATGGGGTGTATCGATGTGATCGGAGAGATCGGCTTTTCCGGGGGGATAATTCAAAAAAAACACCTCGATGACACAGATTTGAATACCGCGTTTTACGGCAATATCGTCATGGGGGCATTCCTCTATGGGATAGCGTACGTAAGCGCGCCCTTTGTCGCGGGATGGTTCGGCCGGCAGTACCTGGTCCCTTTTCTTAGATTGCTTTCCCTTCGCGTGGCGATCAATGCTTTTGTCCATCTGCATCAGGCTGTTTTCAGGAGAAAGCTTGAGTTTCATAAAGCCGTCATACCGGCGATAACCGCGATTGCGGTGTACGGGATCGGAAGTTGCTTGATATTATTGACCCACAGCGGCGTTTACGGGTTTATCGTATGCGTGTTGTGCAGTTCTTTTGCCGGGGCGGTAACTACCTATATTCTTCTGCCCTGGACGCCGGGTTTGCCTGGGAACCTTAAGAAAGCCGGAGAACTTCTGCGGTTCGGCGGGGCAATGGTCGGGGAGCGGATCGTCAAGTTTATCAGGGAGAACGTGGATTATTGGATTGTGGGAAAGTATTTCGGGCCGGTAATCCTCGGGCAATATTATTTAGCCTATGAACTTGCCCATTTTTGGGCGATAAAAGTCGCGCCGCTGATTTCCAAAGTTTTGTTCCCGGTTTTAAGCACGGTTTCTTCGGGTGAGCAGGAGATCCAGACCTATTATTTGACATCCCTGGTATGGATGACGGGTATCAGCTTCCCGGTCCTTTTGGTCATCGCGGTGACGAGCAAGCCTTTTATTGTTCTATTGTACGGACCGCAATGGGCGGCGTCCGCCGGCATCTTGCCGGTTTTATGTTTGTTGGGGTTTATCAAGACTATCGGCCGGACCGCGGGATCCGTTTTTTACGCCCGCGGGCGAGCCGATATTATGTTTTATTGGTCTTGTATCGCGGTTGGAACAGATGTCTTGGCAATCATGATCGGGAAACAGTACGGCATCCTTGGAATATCGCTGGCGCTGACCGTGAAGTATATCATGATGATCCCTTTTTTGTTACGGATCACGAATCGGCTGATACATATTTCTTTCGCGCGCTATATGGAATGCCTCGTTCCCGTCGTATCTGCAGGGGTCTTTGCGGGAATAATCGTTTTCATCGTAAGCCGGTTTATTCCGCATACGCTGTGGGGATTAGGCGTTGAATGGGGTATCGCATCGGTGTTCTACTTTTTGACACTGTTTTTGTTCGGCTGGGATGTCCGTCAGGGTATCGCGCGTGTCTATCAAAGCATTACCGCTTAATGTCGGCGAAAAGAATATGAAGAACTGTACGTTCGAACAACTCGGGTCATATCCAACGGCAATCGTCCACGCTCCGCGGCTTTCTTTGGATTTTAACAACACGCTTTATATCAAAAGAGAAGACCAAAATCATCCGGTCCTCGGCGGGAGCAAGATCCGTAAGCTTGAATATTTGATCCCTCGATGCATGAGTAAACGGAGAATATTTACGGTAGGGGCAATGGGATCAAATACGCACCTGTATTTTGGCATGTTCAAAGACCGGTTTGGCTACGATGTGGAAGCGTATCTTTATTCAAAAGTCCGTCGCGATCAGGCTAAAAAAGGCCATGCGGCCTGTGATGAGATCCGGGAAACCTTCGCCGTAAGCGCGATCTTTCATAATAAGCATTTTGTTTTTTCTTCGTGGAGCTCACTGCTGATAACGCTGGGCATGCGCTATTTGTATTGGGGATTGAAGGACCGGAATTTCCCGTATGTCGTTCCTCTCGGCGCAACGAATCTGTCGACGGCGTTCGGGTACATTGCTCTGTGCGCAGAATTGCAGGAACAGATCGAACAGGGTTTCTGTGCCATGCCTGACCTGATCGTCGCTCCTTTGGGGACCGGCGGGCTTCTCTCGGGGATCCTTGCCGGTGTCGTGTCTTTAGGCCTGCCGTCAAAGGTAATCGGTGTTTCGATCGGAAAGGAACCGTACCCGCGAAAACGGCTGGTTACTATGGCCCAACGCCTTCTCGACCGGTCTTTCCGGCAGACCGGACGGCAACAACGCGTGTCCATCCCCGAAGAACAATGTGCGGTATATCATCATCCCGATCTTCCGCCGTATGCCGTTACCAGCCCGGCGTTGGAAGAATTTAAGACGTATTTATATGACCGCACCGGAATACGATTCGATTCTCTCTATTCAGCGAAGGCGATGTGGGGATGCCGGGAGTACTTGAAGGAACGCGGCTACGCCGGGAAAAAAGTACTTTTTATCCATACCTGGGGTATGTATAGAAATACTATCCCGCGATACGATTTACCCACGGAGGATATGGTGAAATCATGACCGGACAAAAACCGCGTATTGTACTTATCGCTTTGTATAATTACGACTTCGGCGTACGCTCGATCAGTTCTTTTCTGAAAACGAAAGGATATGAGCCGGTCATTATTTTTTTTAAACATAAACGGTATTGCGAAGAGTGGATGACAAACGACTTCATCACTCCGGCGCTCCTTTCAGAGGAAGACTATTTTGAGTCCGATTGCGCGTTACTGCTGTCGTCGCTTGAGAAAATAAAGCCGGAGATCATCGGGATAAGCCTGACTTCGACGATGTTTGCGATAGCCCGGCGTATTACGCAGTCAATAAAGAAACGCCTGGGGTCGCTGGTCGTCTGGGGCGGGGTCCACGCTATTATTTGTCCTGAAGAATGCATCGGGCATGCCGATGCCGTCTGTGTCGGCGAAGGAGAATATGTCCTTTGGAAGATAGCCGAACGTATTCAGCAGGAACGTTCTTTAGACGGTATCGAAGGCCTGTGGGTGAAGCATAGCGGAGAAATATCTAAAGCATTGCCGATGCTGATCGATGATCTGGATGCGTTACCCTATCCGGACTTTTTCGACCGCGGGAATAAGTTCCTGGTCGATTCTCAGGCTGTCGTTCCTGACCCGCCGGTCATGTTCCCGCTGCATTCGCAAGGCTATTATCCGATCATGACTTCCCGGGGATGTTTATTTAATTGTTCATTTTGTTGTAACGCCACGATCAAAGAACAGTATCGCGGCCAGGGGCGTTATTTCAGGCGGAGAAGCGTAAAGAACGTATTGGCCGAATTACGTCTGGCGGTCGAACGGTACCCTTTTATCGGGGTACGTTTCTGGGACGATGTTTTTACTCATGATCTTGCTTGGACCACTGAATTCTGCGAGGAGTATGTGCGGCTTATCGGGAAACCTTTTATCTGTTACGCCCATCCGAGCCAGACGGCACCTGCGTTGCTGGATAAGCTGATTCGTAGCGGGGCATCCGTTATCCATGTCGGCTTACAAAGCGGCAGCGCACGCGTCGCTCAGTCGGTCTTTCAACGGCGGCAGACAAACCGGGACATCATCGCCTTCGCGCAGGCCATGAAGCGGTACGGCGTGTATGCCCGCTACGACCTTATTACCGATAACCCGTTTGAAAACGAAGATGATTTTGATGAGACCGTCGACTTGTTACTTTCTTTGCCGCGGCCGTATCAGGTGCGGTTGTATTCTCTGTGTTATTTTCCCAAGACTTTGTTGACGACGCAGGCCCTTGAAAACAAATCTATTGTATCTTCTGAACAGGAACAGTACGCGGCAAAAGCCCTGAATAATTTTTTGCTGTTTCTGCCGTTAGTCCGGAATAAAACCATTTTTTTTCGTGATCTGGTCGTCGCTCTGGCGGTCCATCGATGGGTCCCGGCGTGGTTCGTGAATGTTTGCAGGAAAAGCTTCCTGGTACGGCAGTATCCGCGTCAATTTTTTATGTTCATCAGGATCTTTCTGCGATGGCTGCGTTTCATGAAACGCGTGCCTGCCGGAAAACTAAACTTCCGGAAAGCTTTTTATCCGCGATGGAGACACACGGTCGGACTGTATCATTTTAAAGACGAACTGCGCAAAAAATTGCTGCGTTGTGATAAAAAAGACCTTGCCCGTTACGTCAAACCTGCAGACGATATTTTTTTAGTACCGTCAAACCGCTCAGACGTTTTAGACCCGTGTTTCCGGCTGACGATCGAGCGTCATGACGCGCAGCAACAGCCGGTTGCGCTTCGTTTCGAATTGCTCGCGGCTCATGCATGCGACGCGCTCGTCGCGACATGGGATGTGGTGATCAATGGTGGGTCCCCGCGGTATACCAGCGACATTATCTTTCGTTTCCCGTCGCTATATTTTACCCGGGATACGAAAGACGCGGTATGCAGCCACTGTCAAAAGAGTGAGCTTGCCGCCGGGCAGCTCTATATCTTGCAGGTATCTATGCCCAGCCGTGTTGCCGGAGAACCTGTTGAGATCGCAAACAGGGTCGTCTTTACGGCATCCTTGACGCAGAGGAACGAACAATTTCCGCACGGAGCATCGGAGGCCCGCTGTTCAGCCGTATGAAGTATCGATTGCCGCTTTACGACAAAACGACATTTCCGCGAAAGGACATTCTTTTCGGGATTTGTTTTACCGCTATAATGGCCGCAGCTATTTTGTTACGCTTATATCATCTCGGTAAATATGACCTTTGGTTTGATGAACTCGTGACCGATTCCTATACTTTTAAAAGACTTACTTCTGCTGCACATTGGTATGGGAGTTCTCCCGGGCGTTTTTTCCTTATTAAAATGCTTAAAAGCGCGTATATGGCTCCGTACTATAGTGTCGTTTATGGATATAGTTTTCTTTTCGGCGCGGGCAAGTCTTTGCGTATGCTGTCGCTTGTGTTCGGAGTAGGCGTGTTGCCGGTTTTTTATGCCTTTTCACGCTTTTTTCTTACCCGGGAAAAAAGTTTATACGCCGTGCTGCTTATGGGGATAAGCCCTTTTTGTATTTGGTATGCTCAGGAAGCGCGGGGGTATACTCTGTACGCGTTCGTTTCCCTGTCTGCCGTTTTCTTTTTGATCAAGGCGATGCGGACCGGGCACCGGGGCGCGTGGACGGCTTTTACCGTTATCGGGACTATCGCGGTCCTGTTTGATCCATTAACTATCTTTTTGATCGGAGCCTCCGCGCTTTTTCTTTTACTGGCGCAGTATCGGTCGTGCGTACGGCCATGGCTGAAGAGTCTCGCGTTTATCGCGGGAGTCCCTTTGTTTGCCGTGCTGGTTCTCTTATCGCTGGCCGGGCGTTTCAACATAACCTTCCAACTAAGTTCATTTAAAGACGGGCTGGTGTGGATAGCGCATCCGACGTTGAGGACTCTTGCCGATACCTTCGACGTTTTTCACCTGGGATATTCTGCGCCGGCAATGAGCTACGCCATTGGTATGGTCGTGTTTGGAGGAACGGGGTTATACGGAGCGCGCGCGTGCTATCAACGAGATCGAAATACCGCCGTCATGATACTTTGTCTTATCGTCTTTCCTCTGAGTATGGTTTATTTTTGTTCCTGGTTCGTTGCTCCGGTATACCTTATACGCCGGTTACTCGTCGTGGTACCTTTCTATTATCTGTTCCTTGCCGAAGGAATCGGAAACGTGAAGAAGCGGATTGTCAGATCCGGTATCCTGATAACTATGGCCTGTCTCATATTCACGTCGGTACAGCAGTATTACCGGGGCCAGGTACGGTTGTATCCTAATGGAACGAATTATTATCGGGGTATCCATCAGAAAAAACAATACGCGTCATTATTACGCCATTTTGATGCGGCGTTTCATGATGGCGATGCGGTTTTTTCGACCAGCCTGCTTCCGTCTTTTATCATATATTCCTATTGTAAACCATGGGACCCGCAAGGCCGTTATTATAATCATGGCGATATCGGGACCGTTCTTTTTTATCCTGAAATGCTTCATTTTTTCGAACGGGCGTATATGAAGAAAGATAAACTTGTTAAGGAATTTCCCTTGAATGCCGCCGGGGAGCTTTATTCCTGGTATCCGCATATTTATAGGGGCAGAGCATCCGGGAAACGTACTTTTCCCGGGGCCGTGAAGCCCTTTGAAGCCGGGCAGGACCTTCCCGCGCGATTTTGGCTTGTTTCCGCGAGTTGGAACGAGGAGTCTTTATCTGCCAGCGCGTTGCAGGTTCGCAGGCATGTTTTGGAATGGTACAGCCTTCTGTCCGGCGAGAAGAAAGATGGGGTATTGATCGAATTGTACGTGAAGAATAGCGCTCTGCGTTCGATGCCCATGGGTCCCGGCAACTGAAGAAAGACGTTTCGGTCGCGCGCAGTCATTTTCCGACAGCCCCCGGCTTTTCTACAACGGTTTATATCGATCTGTACGTTTGGAATAGAGAAATAATGAGAAACAACGGCGCGCATAAAAGAATAGAACAACGATTCTCGCGGCGGTGGTATTTTACCGGATCGTATACCGCGAAAGGTCCGATTGCCGTGGTGTCTTTATTTGTGCTGGGAGCGGTGGCCCGACTCTACCATAGCACGAGGTTTGACCCGTGGTTTGATGAGATCATTACTCAGCGGTATACTTTTCAGAGTATCACGAAGCTGGCAACGGCCGCGAATACGTCTTTTTCCCATGTGTTCCTTGACCGGCTGCGTACCGATTTTCATTCTCCTTTTTATTATCTGACGGTCTATCTTTTTAGTTTCTTTTTTCGCGGGGAAAACGATATCCGGTTGCTTTCGGTATTTTTCAGCCTCTGCTTTCTCGCAGGGTTCTATGCATTGGCGCGGCTGCTTTTAAATCAGAAAGCATCGTTATTCGCGCTGTTCCTGGCGGTAATAAACCCTTTGCATATATGGTATGCGCAAGAAGCCCGGGGGTATGCTCTTTTTTCGTTCGTGGGAGTCGTGACGGCATACTTTCTGATAAAAGCCCTGCGGACAAAGCAAAAAAAGGATTGGGGCCATTTTCTATTGAGCGGAATGGCCGCCTCATTGATCAATCCTCTCTGTGCTGTATTCTTTTTGGTCGTACCTTTGGTAGCCCTGCCGTGGAACAGAATACAACACGTACTGAAACTTCTCTATGGTACCGGTATTTTTCTGCTGTTCTGTGCCGTCAGCAATTTCTTTAATCCCGTTAAAACGATTTCGTGGATCCCTCCGTTAAGCTGGAAATTAATAGGTATGAACTTCGGAGTATTCCAGTTCGGTTATTCAACGGTGTGGTGGTGCTATGGCGCGGGAATCGTTATTATTGCTCTGCTGTATGCGGCCGGGATCATCTCGTATTATAAGACGGATAGGGAAAATGCGGCCAGATTGTTTATTTTGTCCATTGCTCCCTTTTTATTTGTCTATGGTTGTTCGGTACTCCGCTTCCCGTTTTATCTTGCCCGGTACCTCCTTGTTTTTACGCCCCTTTCTTATATTATCATCGCGCAGGGAGTGTATACTATTAAGCATAGAATCACGCGGTCGGCGGCGGCAATAGTTCTTTGCGCGCTTATGCTGTCTTCGTTGGTGAATTACTACCGGGGAATAACGGTTGTCCAGAGCGGGGGAAGAGATTTTTATCCGGGTATACACAAAAAGAAACAATGGAAGAGTGCCCTCAGGGCTGTCAGAAATGACATACAGGAGCACGATATAATCATTACGACCGATGTTCAATCTTCGGTGCTGGCGTATTCTTTTTTTATGGACGAAGAGTCCGAAGACAGCGTGTTTCGTGGAAAGACGCCCTTTGTGAGGTTCGCGTATTATCCGCAGCAGATATCTTCTTATGAGCAGGCGTCCTGGAGAATAGGGGCGCAGCCGATTGTGCCGTTGAATTCCGATAAAGACGCCCCCCTATGCTCATTTACGGTGAATATGTTTAGACAGAGACCTTTTCTGTATGCCCAGCGTAAAAAAGGCAGGATCTGGCTGATCACTTCTTTGTGGAATCCCGGAGGAGATCTGTCGCCTAATACGCTGAAGGTCCGGGAATATTTGAGGAAACGGTATGAACTGGTGTATTCGCACGCGGATGAGGGGTTGGGCGTTGAAGTGTACCGGAACCGGGACCGTGGGATAGAAGGCGCAGTGAACGAATAATATGAAGGTGTTGTTTGTTAATCCTAATTTGAGCCGGTTTTCAGTCCCGAATATCGGCCTCGCGTACGTTATGTCTAATATTCAACCGTCTCATGAGATGGTTTTACTGGATTTTACGTTTCACGCGCATGAAATCACGTCTTACGTTGAAAGAATGACTGCCGGTTTTACGCCGGATATCGTCGGTATTTCCGCGAATAGTTTTACGGTACGCGACGGTTTTAAGATCGCAGCACTCATTAAATCCCGGTATAAAGAGGCAAAAATATTCTGGGGGGGGCTACACCCTACGCTTTTTCCCGAAGAGATGATCGGCAATCCTTTGGTCGATGGTTTATGTCTCGGGGACGGAGAGGTCCCTTTTCGCGAGGTCTTAAGCTGTTTGGAGAACGGAAAGCCTTTGAAGGTTGAGAATGTATGGCATAAATTCGATGGATATGTCCAGCGGAATCCGCTGTGTTCCGTTTATCCTGCGCTTGATGCATACCCGTTCCCGGGATGGGACAGGTGGGAGATAGATAGTTACCTTTCGTCAAGTCAGTTCTTTTTCGGTTCCTTGGCGCATATGAGTTCCCGCGGGTGTCCGCAGGGCTGCACATTCTGTTCCATGCCGGCCCTGAGAAGAAAATTACCCGGGGCTGTCTATCGCAGCCGGGATCCGGACGGGGTCGCCGATGAGATCCAGAAAAACTTTAATAAATATCGCTCATCCGGAATGCGCGCCGTGTCTTTTTTAGATTCTATCTTCGGCAGGGATAAGGAGTGGCTTAAAAGTTTTTGCGCCGGATATCGGCAAAGAGGGCTTCATCAGCAAGTGCTATGGCATTGTCAGACACGAGCGGACCTGCTTGATGAAGAAAGCGCCGGATTGATGAAGGGCGCGGGCTGCATGCTGGTTGATCTGGGCATTGAATCCGGTAATGAACATATGCGCAACAGCATATACAAGAAAGGGGTCACGGACAAACAGGCATATCAGGCGATCCGTATTTTGCGCTATCATAAGATGCCGTTTCGCGTCAACATGATAGTGGGGCATCCGTATGAATCGGTACGCATGATCGGTCAAAGTATTCAATGGACGCGGCGGATGCGGCCGGTTTCCAGCCGGTTTACTTTTTACCAGTCGTTGCCGGGGACGGAACTATCGAAACAAGATAGAAGGCCGGCCGGGTATGACGAGAAAGGCATCCTCAATGCATGGGACTATCCGCGTTGTTCCGGCGGGATGATGCGGTATGCCGTTTTGACTGGTATAATGTGGATTTTACGCATAGGGAAATTCATGAGAGCTGTTTGCTATGGGGTATCCGCTCACGGTCCATTGCTCCCGGCGGTCCTTACCCGGTATTTTAAAAGCAATAGGATCCCATTATCGCATCCCTATGCATATCTTAACGTAATTGATTTCCTGGAGCAGGAATATATATGGCGAAGGTCTTGCGCGGAGACGATACGACAGAACGTACGATAAGGATATGATCCCGACAAAACAAATAGTCCATGCTCAAACGCACAGCTATTGTCCCGAGTGTTTTGCCGTGCTTGCGGCAACAGTCGTGGAGGAGGAAGGCCGTATCTATCTGGTCCGGTCGTGCCCGGTACACGGGACGTTCAAAGAATTACATCCTTTGGACATCCCTGAGCAATATTCGGCGACGCAGCGGCTTTTCCGATTGGCAACGGGAGGGCCGGTAAAGCCCCGCGATTTGATCGTGTATATTACTCAGCGGTGCAATCAACGATGCCCGGTCTGTTATAACAACGGCGGGAAGAGCCCGCAGCGCGACCGTTCGGTGCAGGAAATAATGGAGAGTGTTAAGGACTATGACGGGGAATTCGTGTTATTATCCGGAGGGGAACCGACCTTGCATGAAGACCTATTTTCCATCGTCGCCGCGCTGAAAGAAAGAGGGTTTCGCGTGGGCGTGTTTACGAACGGCAAACAGTTGCGCGAAAGAGCGTATGTCCGGCGGCTGAAAAAAGCCGGCGTTAATCTCGTTATTCTGCAGTTTGATAGCCTGGATGACGATGATTATGTGTTGATGCGCGGCGAAAAGTTAGTCGCGGGAAAACTTCAGGCGCTGGATCATCTGCGGTATTTTCGTATCCCGACGTATCTCTTTGCCGTGTTGATCCCGGGGATCAATGAAGATCAAATAGGTCCGCTGTATCGGTTCGCGGCGGAGCATGCCGATGTCGTGAAAATATTAAATTTTAATCCGATCTGGAAAATAGGGCGGAGCGGTACGTTCGGGCGACTTTCTAATAAGGATATCTTTGAGTCCCTCCGTCAACAGACCGGTTTATCGTTGCACGATTTCTTAGAAGGGACCGAAGCGAGCTATTACTTTTTTAATATACTTGCCCGTCTTACCGGGAAGCCATGGGTACGGCAGCCCCCGTGCGCACAGCGATTGTATGTGGTGACTCTTTCAAAATCAGTCTCCATTTTCAATAGGTTTATAGATCATCCGGAAACAATACGGTATCTGCGGCGATTGCAGGAGACGTTGTCCTCTGCCGGGAAAGTCCGGCTTTGGCGTATTGTACGCCATATCCCATACGTTTTTTTAATGCGGGTACTTTTTTTTAATAAAAAGATGCTGTTATTGTACGTGCGTGTTTTAGGGAACCTCGCGGCTGGTGTCGCCGGCCCAAGGGGCCCGTTTTGGTCGTATGTGCCGGTCTTTAGTCTCATGATCGGGGTGTTCCACGACCGTTTTAACGTTGATTTGCAGATGATCTCCCAGTGTACGCTCCATGCGTATCATGAGAAAGAGAATACTATCGTTTCTGCCTGTTTACGGCAATTTAAATGCGAGTATCTGCAGTATGAACGTTGACCGCTTTATTACAACGATGGCTTTATTACGTCTGAACGAATGGTGGTATTTACTGGGTATTTATTCCCTGGGTATTCTTTTGGGCGGCATAGACCGGGCGTCTGTGCTACGCATAAGTATTGGTCTTGCCTGCAGTGTACTCTATCTGGCGCATGGATATCTTGTGAATGAGTATATGGATGAGGTCAAACCGGGTCGCGCGACGCAGAAGGCGAAGATCTTCCGGCAGGAGCACGTGTATATCCCGCTTATACGGTTTTTGTTTTTCTCTTTGCCTTTGTTGAATCTCGGCATAGCCGTTATTTTTCTCCCGCCGGTAGTCAGTGTCTGTTTGGCGTCGGGGACCCTTTGTTCTTGGCTGTATTCTTGTCCTCCCCTGCGGGCCAGGAGATTTCCCCGCTGGTCCTTAGTGTTGAATTCAATAGGTTTTTCAATGCTGTTTCTCATCGGCTGGGGCGTAAGCGGTTCATTCCACGAGCGGGGGGTATGGGCGTTCCTGTATGTACTGTTTCTTTTTCTCCCGATCGATCTAATGCACAGTCTCAGCGATATGGAAGAAGATTCTTTGGCTCAGCGTCCGTCGTTCGCGGTTTATTTCGGGGCTTTGAAGACAGTGGTACTTGCCGAAGTCCTGGTGGTGGTCGTTAACGCGATCGCGCTCATCGGTTTTTTTCGAAACGCGTTTTCTGCATATTTTCTCGTTCTTTCCGTGATCTGCGGGGCCGTCTGGGCGTATATTCTGGGCCGGTACCGGACCCCTTTGAAGATAGATTCTTTTAAAACGATAAAAAAACGTGTCCGTATACTCATGATGGTCTTTGGTTTGCTCTGGTTATTGGAGTTAACGCAGAAAGGGCGATAATCGAATGGGTTTCTCGCAGATCCTTAACGCAGGCGATGTTCAGATCCGGGAAAAAGGAATTACGCGGAGTATCTGCGCGGAATGTTCCCGGGTCATCCCGGCGGTCCTTCTGGATGAAGGCGGATGTCTTTTTTTGGAGAGAACTTGCCCTGAACATGGGAAACAGCGGGTCCCGCATTTCTTGGAAAACACCGAGTATTACGAAGCCGTAGCGGCATTCATGCCGGAAATACCGGGACAAGAGGAACCCGCGGCCCGGATCGTAGACATTACATACCGATGTAATGCGGATTGCGCGTATTGTTTCGCTTCAGCTAACGAGCGTCCGGATACGCAGCCGGAACTCGAACAGATAATCAGAGACATCGGGACGTTTCACGGCCCGTATGTATATCTCAGCGGGGGAGAGCCGACCTTACGCGATGACCTGTTCGCGATTATCCGGGCATTAAAGAAAAAGAAGTATCAGGTCGTCTTAGTAACGAACGCTAAGAAGCTCGTGGCCTCGGATTACGTGCGGCAGTTGGAATCTGCGGGCTTAGATTATGTTCAGGTCCCTTTCGAGACCTTTGACGAGGGAGAATCGCTTCTTTTGGAGAACGAGTGTACCGTTGCGATCAAGTTGAAAGCCTTAGAGAATATACGGAAAACTTCGATGAAAGTCTTTTTGTGGGTACGGTTAGTGCGGGGGATCAATGAAGGGCAGATCGGCCCGATCGTCGACTTTGTCGCGGCGCGCGCGGGCTGGATAAAATATATTGTTTTTGCGCCGGCTTGGCAGGAAGGCCGGGCCCGGCTGCCGCAAAAATCGCTTTCGCGGAATGAGACCATGCATTACCTGCGAAAGCATTATGGAATACAGCTTTCCGATTATCTGGAGGACATGACTTTTTACGCGCTCCTATTTTCGTTTTTCGATCTCCTGACGAATAAGCCGATAGCCCGTTCGTCTCCGTGCACGGCGCGCTGTCATTGTTTTGTTTTTGCCGGCAGGATCCGTGTTTTGGCCCAGATGGTCCCCTTGACGGTAATCAACGGCTTGCTCTATCGTTTACTTGAACGGATCCGCGGGCAGCGGGGGAGGCTTGGCCGGTTGATAACCGGGGGCACGCATTTCCCGTACGTTACTTTCTTACGCTATTTCCTCGGCTCGCGGAACGCGCGGGCATATATCATCGATACCCTGAAGAGTTTTTTTCAACGCAGGGAGGGAATGCGGTCAGACGCGTCTGTGTTTACTATCGGGATCAGTCCTTTTATGGACCGTAATAACTTTGACGCGCGGTTGGCTTTCAGCCACTGCCATATGCGCACACAGGATCATGGCGTCGTGATGCCGCTGTGTTTACGCGAGATCCTTCGGAATAAAGGGATTACGCAGGGGGATGTTTTACGCGATACCGTGCGTTGTCTGCAGAAAGAATATCCCGGCATCGAAAAATATGCACTATGAATAACGATATCTCTTCAGACCTTCAATCCCGGCGGGTAAGGCTCTCTGTCCAGGGGATTGTTTGTAGCGTCGGGATTTTTGCTTTTAATGAAGAAAAGACGATCGGCGGGCTCTTGGAATCTCTTCAGCAACAACGACTCAAGGATATTCGTATTGATGAGATCATTATTTTTGCCAGCGGCTGTACTGACGGTACCGTTTCCGTTGCGCGTTCCTTCGCGGGAAAAGACCCGCGAATAAAGATTTTAGTCCAGGAAAAAAGAGAAGGGAAGTCTTTGGCCATTAATCTGTTCCTTCAAAAGGCCAAATCGGATATTGTGGTCATCCTCAATGCGGATATTCTCCTGACTCGGGAAAGCCTCCAATGCCTTCTGTTTCCTTTCCTTGACGCAAAAGTGGGTATGGCCGGCGGGCGGCCCGTTTCTCTGAATCGCAAAAATACGTTTATGGGGTTCGCTAATCATCTTTTGTGGGACATGCACCATGAACTTTCATTGAAATTCCCCAAGTTGGGAGAGCTCATTGCCTATCGTAAAATGGCAGCTCTGCGTTTCCCGGCGGATACCGTGGATGATGAAGGCATCATAGAAGCGTTTATGTCTCAGCACGGCTACGCGCTGAAATACGTCCCCTCGGCGGTATGTTATAATAGGGGCCCCTCGCGGGTCGCTGAGTTCATCATGAGAAGGCGTAATATCTTCGCGGGCCATTTGCAGCTTAAGCAAAGGACGACCTATAGGACGGTAACGCTGCAATGGAAGAAACTGATCGCCGCGCTGTCCCTTAAATTGATGAAAGTAGCGTTTAAGGACGTTTCATACTTTTTCTGGACTGCGCTGGTTGTCTTGATCGAATTATATGCGCGGCTTTTGGCTGTGTATGACTTTTATATACTCAAAAAAGACCATAGCCTGTGGGTCCCGTCGCGCAGTGCCCGGGAAATAGTGCATGATAAGATTAATCGCAGAGTTACCTCAGTATAAAGCGTTTCGCTGTTTCGGCGCTCCGCAAAAGCTCCCGCTATCTCTTACGATGAACGTGACCAGCAGGTGTAACTGTTCATGCGTGATGTGCGGGGTCTCTGAGCGCGGGGAGGGCGAACTATCACGGACGGAGATACAAAAAATACTGCGTAATTTCGGGTCGTCTCTTTACTGGTTGACCTTCAGCGGCGGTGAGCCTTTTTTGAGAGAAGATTTTGAGGCCATTTGTATCGAAGCACAAGATTTATTGCGGCCAAGATTTATAACGATCCCGACGAACGGGGTCCTTTCCGATACCATTCGTACGGTTGTTCGGGCGATCCTTGCCCGCGGGAGAAAAACGCAGATCATTGTCAATCTCTCCCTTGACGGGATCGGGCCCGATCATGACGCGATACGGGGCCGGCAGGGCAGCTTTCAAGATGCCCTGCGGACGTATAAAGCTTTACGCTCATTAGACGACGCCAGGCTCACCGTGGGTATCCATACGGTGATTACCCGGTATAATGCGCATGCGTTTCCCGCGTTGTTGAAGTATAGTATCGGGTTGGACCCGGATTCGTATATTATTGAGTACGCGCAAAAAAAAGGAGAGCTGTATAACGCGCAAAAAGATTTTCTGGCTACCCCTGAAGAGTATGAGCAGTGCCTTGATATATTGCTGGCCGCGTCAAGCGCCGCGCGAAAAAACCGGGTCTCGAAGTATATACGGGTATTACGGAAACGGTATTACGAGCTTTCCCGGAGTATGGTCCGGACGCGCGAGTCGCCGCTTCCCTGTTACGCGGGGTTTTCTTCCGCACAGATATCCGCGGAGGGCAGAGTCTGGGCATGCGGGAGCGCGTGCCGGCCCCTGGGGAATCTGAGAGATACGGATTATTCATTCCGAAAAGTATGGTTGAGCGAAACGGCCCGGACGGTCAGGGAAGAGATAAAACGGCACAAATGTTTCTGCGTAAGCGCGAACATGCATTATCAGAATATGCTTTTGCATTTTCCTTCTTTGTGCCGATTGGTTAAGGATTATATCTTCAGCTAAAAGCGTTATGAAAATACTTATTACCGGAGCAACGGGTTTCGTGGGAAGCCATTGCGTGGAATATTTCAGCCGGGGACACACGGTGATCGCGGGCATCAGGACTCCGGGTCAGCAGAAGAAATTCCATGAAAAAGGGATCGAGACGATTATCGGAGATATTACGCACGCGGGCGTTTTTACTCATCTGCCGGACGCTCTCGATGTCGTCATCCATGCTGCCGGTATTCTCGGCGCCTGGGGAGTCGGCCGGCAGGCGTATTATGAAGCGCATGTCCGGGGCACGGCGCAATTGATGGAGGCTTGTGCGCGGCGAAAGGTAAAGAGAATGATCTATATCAGCAGCGCGGGAGTCTTAGGATACACGCAAAAAGGCGGCGTATTAAACGAAGATTCGGCCTATAATCCGCAGAGTGATTATGAATGCGCGAAAGCCGAGGCAGAGAAGTACGTCGTGAGGTTTTCAAAAGAGCATTCGATGGAAACGGTGATCTTAAGGCCGGAGTTCTTATATGGGGAAGGCAATACGCATATCCTCGGCTTATTTAAAGCAATAGAGAACCGCTGTTTTTTTCTAATCGCCGACGGTACGGCGTTCGTGCATCCGACGTATATCGGCGACCTGCTGTACGTGATAGACCGGGTTATTCGGAAGAAAACGCCTTCGGCCATGTATATGGTCGCCGGTGCGCGGTTTCTGTCGGTGTGCGAACTCGCGCGGTTGATCTCGGATGTATTGGGGGTCCGGCAGCGTTTGAGGAAAGTTCCGTATCGACTGGCGCATACGCTGGCGCATGTGTCGGAAGTGGCCGCTTGTTTATTCCATCGCGCGCCCGTCTGGTCGCATTCCCGCTTGGATTTCTTTACGCAAGGCAAAGCCTGTTGTTTTGATCGCGCGGCCCTTGATTTGGAGTATGTTCCCGTGAAGCTGGAGGAAGGCCTGTTGAGGACCATTAACTGGTATAAAGAGCATGGGTATCTTTAAAGAAGACCCGATGAATTTACTATATACGTTGGCGTCTGTTGAAGGCGAGGGATGGGGAACGGCGTATGAGTATTGGGTAAAAATAAAACATCTCCGCCGGACAGCGCGCGATAAACTGATCCGGACGATCTTAGTCGCCGGATTACCGGAAAAATATGGCTATAGCCTGGAATGTATTGCGCTTGCTTCGTATTATCAGAGCGCGGTTACGATTGTCGATGAACGGGAAGGCGCGATCCGGGAATGTTTGGGAGTATTAAAGAAGTTGAGCGGCATTCCGGGGGTTTTCATGCCCCCAGTTACGTGTCAGAAGATCGATGGTTGGCAGGCGCTTGCGGATCTTTCTTCTTTTGACCTTGTTGTCAGTACCGGGGTATTGCAAAGAGTCCCCGCGGCTCAGAGGTATTCCTATATACAGGTACTGTTTCAAAAAGCTAAGACCGTGGCGGTCTTTGCCCCCAATGGAAATAATAAAGCGCATGGTGTATTCACCGGATTAAGAACGGTAACGCGGGGTGAATTGAATGAATATGCCGGCAGGATCCAGCCGAAGCCGGGACGTTATGTGCTGAAGATGCTGGATCTGCCTCCTTTCCCGCCGGGGGTGTATAGACCGGCTCCGTTAAAAAATACTGCCCGGTTGGGAATGGTCATAGTGCTCAGACTCTGGTATTATATAGAGGTTGTTCTTCCGGACGGGATAAAAAGCAGGCTCGCGCATATAGTATCAGTTACGTTTCAACGATGACACGGATAATGCGGTTACGGAAAGATTGCAAGTTCTTCAGGGGTGACAAACCGTGCATTTTTCATAAGAAAAAGAGGGAAAAATGCCGGTGCGGCCATTTTCAGCCGATGGGATACAGGATCCTCATCATAAAAACCCGCGGGATCGGAGATGTGATCCGGACGACGCCGCTTTTGGTACGTTTGAAGAAAGAATACCCGGTGTCGTATATAAGCTGGATCACCGAAACGCCGGAGATCGTGCCTCTTACGGTCGACGAACCGATACGCTTTGATAATAAGAATATCCCGCGCGTCCTGTCTCAGGAGTACGATCTATTGATCAATTTGGATAAGGACATGGATTGCTGCGCGTTGGCTTCCGTGATACAAGCGAAAAAGAAGAAGGGGTTCATCCTTGAAAACGGGAAATGCGTTCCTGCCGACGTTGATGCCCGGTCTTATTTTATGTGGGGGGTGGATGATGCTATCAATAAAAAAACGAAGCGATCGTATCAGCAGCACATTTTTGAGGTTCTGGGTGTCCGTTTTAACGGCGAGCCCTATGCGATACCTTTTTCTTTCGATAAATCCAAGAGACTTATCGGGCTGAATACCGGTTGCGGAGACCGCTGGCGGACCCGGCTATGGAGCGAAGAAAAATGGATAGACTTGGCAAAGCGATTGAAACGT
>Ga0172370_10001876_pt1 | contig 31168 bp, 29 predicted proteins | sample LakKiv5m_FD_114538 | JGI IMG/M metagenome (GOLD analysis project Ga0172370, IMG submission 114538) | Freshwater microbial communities from Kabuno Bay, South-Kivu, Congo - kab_022012_11.5m | ecosystem: Environmental > Aquatic > Freshwater > Lake | place: Democratic Republic of the Congo...
ATTATGTCGATAAGCTCTTCCTTGGTTTTATCAAAAAGGATAGTCGGCTTATTCACAAGTTTATTATGCACCTAATCCGTGGCTGTGTAAATAGTTTTTCGCTCAATCGGCTAAACTAATACTCAAATTGTATATCTCCGGCTGTTAGCATTCTATCGGAAGCACCTAAAATAGTGGAATTATCTCCAATTGACGCTACGCAAATAGTCATAATACCTTGCCTTTAATTTATTATCTTATACCATGCCTAATTTTATATCTATTCCACCCATTTACTGTCCATACATAACTATTAGCTCTATACATAGGCAAATCTTCAAGTGCACTATCAAAAACAATTATATCTTTTATTTTCCATTCATCCATAGTTGCCACATGGATTGCATCGTAACTTCCAAGCCTACATTGTTGCATGAGAGGCGCCGCTTTCGCAGTTGTTTTTTCATCCATTGGGATAGAAAGCCAATTTGTAAAACGCTGCAAAATGCCAAAAAAGTTTTTTTCTTGCTTTTCAACCTCAGGATAATGTTTTTTAATTAATTCTGGATCGTCTCTTAACTTGGTCATTATTTTAACATCTTTTCCAAATTCATTTCTTAAGCACGTAGTTAGGACTGCGCATCTCAACTCAGCCTTTAAGATTTCAGAAAACACTATAACTGGCTGAGCTTTTGCGAGGGATTCAATAAATCCTAACGCTTCATTATGACAATATTGACCGTTGATTAAAGCAGATGCAATAAAACTAGTATCAATATAAAAAACATCTGCTAGTTTGGCATGGTTAAATTCCCTAAAGCATTCCTGGTAGGAACACATTAACGGCAGGATAATAGTTCATCGATGGGAGCTGGATATTTTGCTTTTAGTTGCCCGCAAATTTCACGTAAAGGTTTAGCTAGTGAAATATGATTTTTTTTAACCTTAAACCCTTTCTTTTTTGCAAGCTTCAAGAAAGCCTTCTTAGTCATCGTTCCTCCTCTCCCATTAAATATACCACAAATTACAAACTTTTCCGTCCTTAAATCAAAAAAATAATGAAACCGTTTACACTATTGTTGGATTTGGTATTTTAGCCGAGCGTTGTTGATGTCTTCATTTTACATACAACGAATACATTGTCAATAGTTTAGATTACCTCTTGAATTGACTTAAATATTCCTCTTGCACTTCAACAAATACCCCGCCTTTAGCTCCTACTTATCACTCCAGGCTCCCTCAGGCTCCGATTGGCTCCCTAAACAAAGAAAGCGTAGACCGAATTTCTTCAATCTACGCTTTTAATTTAAGACATTGCGGGGCTAGGATTTGAACCTAGGACCTCAAGGTTATGAGCCTTGCGAGCTACCTGTCTGCTCCACCCCGCGATTGAACATTTTCAAGGAAATAATGTAATTGTTTTCGCAAAAATCTATGGCCGGAACCGCTCTTAAGAAACTTTTCTCTGCCTTCAGCGTCACGTTTATGTATGTAAGCTTCGTAATAAATTAATTCTAAAGGTCTTCTGCTGCTCGTTGAGCTTACTTTTCCTGTATTATGTTCGTTTAGCCTTCGCGCAACATCCTCTGTAAACCCAATGTAAAATAACCCATCAATCTTACTTAACAAAACATACACAAAGAACATTTTGGTTATGAGCCTTGCGTGTTGCAAAATAAAATTTTATTTTATAAAATTTTATCGCGCCACTACGCTTCGCTTGAGCTACCTGTTTACCCCGTGTCCCGACAAAGTCGGGATTTACGGTGTCTGCTCCACCCCGCGACGATATTCATATGGGCTCTGCCCCTTACATGACGTTCGGCTCAAAGTAAATCCAAAGAAACTTAATTCGCCTCACTGCCACCCCGAAGCCATTTCAGGAAGTAAAAAAACCAGGGGGCGGGAATAACTTGACAAGAATTCTATCAACTTATTCTGCTATGTCAACAACTATTTCGTTTTCCCTGGCTACGCCAAGATTGTCACGGGCAATTTTTTCGTAAAGATAAGGGTCTTTACCGACTCTTTTTAATTTTCTCTGCAAATCCTTGATTTCTTTAGCCAAACTTTTATTTTTAGCCAGGATTTCCTCATTCAGCTGGCGCAATTTTTTCAGTTTCGCATAATTCGGAAAATAGACGATTGCGCCGAATATAAGCAATAGTATGCTTATAAAAATGATTTTAAACGCCTTAAAGTGATTTAAATTTAAAAGTTTTACCTGCATATTCGGCCTTTTTGCCAAGCTCCTCTTCAATACGCAAAAGCTCATTGTATTTACAAATCCTGTCTGTCCTTGAGAGAGAACCGGTTTTTATCTGGCCGCAACGAGTTCCTACCGCAAGATGGGATATGGTAACATCTTCTGTTTCTCCGGAACGATGGCTTATTACAGCGGTAAAATCGTTTTTAAACGCCAAATCTATCGCGGCAAGAGTTTCAGAGAGGCTGCCGATTTGGTTTACCTTTATCAAAATTGAATTAGCTGCTTTTTCCTCTATGCCTTTTTCAAGCCTTTTTGTATTTGTAACAAACAAATCATCTCCTACAATTTGAATTTTCCTGCCCAGATTTGCGGTAAACTTTTCCCAACCGCTCCAGTCATCCTCGGCTAAGCCGTCCTCAATGGAAACAATCGGAAATTTAGCGATAAGCTGAGAATAGAAATTAATCATATAATCAGAGTCAACCTTCTGGCCCTCTAAGATATAATTGCCGTCTTTAAAAAATGAGCTGGACGCCGGATCCAGTGCCAATGCAACTTCTTTGCCGGGTTTATATCCTGCTTTTTCTATCGCCTGAATAATCAATTCTAATGCTTCGCTATTTTTGGTTAAATTAGGAGCAAAACCGCCTTCATCGCCTACAGAGGTAGATAATTTTTTGCTTTTCAAAATCGATTTTAAATTATGAAATATTTCTGCCGCTGCCTGCAAAGCCCGCCTGAAACTGTCAAAACCTATTGGCGCAATCATAAACTCCTGGATATCCAGGTTATTATCCGCGTGTAAACCGCCGTTTAAAATATTCATCAACGGAACCGGTAAAAGATTGCCTTTTGTCCCGCCTATATAGCGGTAAAGCGGAACTTTTTTTGCGCTTGCCGCAGCTTTTGCAACAGCCAGAGATACTCCCAAAATTGCGTTTGCGCCGAGCTTTGATTTATTGGCAGTTCCATCCAATTTCAGCATAAGCTTGTCAATCTTTTTAAAATTCGGCTCCTCGCCTTTTATTTCCGGAAGGATTATTTTATTTACGTTGTCAACTGCCTTAAGAACGCCTTTTCCCATATATCTTTTGCTATCTTTATCTCTAAGCTCAAGAGCCTCATGCTCGCCGGTGGAAGCTCCGGAAGGAACTGCGGCTCTGCCGAGAATGCCGTTGCTTAGAATAACGTCTACTTCGACTGTAGGATTGCCTCTGGAATCAAGAATCTCCCTTGCGTTGACCTGCTTAATCTTTGCCATGCTACTCCTTTTAATGAGCACATTATTTTTTCAAGCCATTGTGGCGCAGAAAAATAATAGTGCGAATTAACCCAGCACTTATTTTTCGTGCATAAAATAGCATATATAAAATAAGTGCTGGGTAACTTCAACTACGCAACCCAGCACTCAGTTCTTTGAGTGCTGGGTTGCTGTTTCAGTTAATAATTAAATTTGTTTGTGATAGGCATGCGCCTATCACGACCAAAGGCGCGGGGCGTAATTTTTATACCTACCGGGCCTTGCCTTCGTTTATACTCGCTGGAATCAATCATCTTTATTACTTTGCGAATTAACTTTCTATTAAACCCTTTTTTTGCAAGTTTTTCAAGTGAAAAATCTTCTTCAACATATAATTTTACAATAGGGTCAAGAACAGAATAAGGCGGCAAGGTATCCGTATCTTTCTGGTTTGGCCTAAGCTCGGCGGATGGGGCTCTGCGTATAGTAGAAAACGGAATCACCTCTTTTGCATAGCTGCCGTTAATATAATGCGCTATCTTATAGACAAGCGTTTTAGGCACATCCTTAAGCAAACCAAAACCGCCAACCATATCGCCGTAAAGAGTGCAATAACCGCAGGAAACTTCGCTTTTATTGCCGGTATTCAGCACAAGATAACCGAATTCATTTGAATAAGCCATAAGTAAATTGCCCCTTATCCTTGCCTGAAGATTCTCTTCTGTTTTCGTGCCGTCTTTTCTTTTAAATAGCGGCAAAAGTATTTTTAAGTAAGTATCGAGTATCTCGTCTATATTTATAATTTTATAATCTATGCCCAAATTTTCACATATTGTTTTCGCATCTGCCAATGTCCCTTTTGACGTATAGCGCGAAGGCATAATAAGCGCACAAACATTATCCTTGCCAAGGGCCAAAACAGCCATAGCTGCAACAACAGCAGAATCGATTCCTCCGCTTACGCCGATTATCACCTTCTTAAAACCATTCTTTTTCACATAATCGCAAAGCCCAAGCTTGAGCGCAGAATAAGCTTCCTCTTCCTCCCGTACCGGTATCTTTTTTGCGGGATAACTTTTTTTATTATTTAATTCAAACAGCAAAAGATCCTCCTCGAATCTTTTTGCGGAAGAAATAGTTTTCCCGGAAGGAGAAACTACCATGCTGGTTCCGTCAAACACCAATTCATCCTGCCCGCCGACTAAATCTGCATAGAATACAAAAGCATTGGTTTTTTGGGCGAGATTAGAAACAATTTTTTCGCGCGCGGAAATTTTTCCAAGATGAAAAGGAGACGCAGATATATTAACGAGAAAATCAAGTTTTTTTCCGCTCAAACTCCTTATAAAACCTTCCCGCCATATATCCTCGCATATACTGACGCAGAATTTATATCCTTCAAGGGTATAAAACGAAAGGAAAGTCCCCGGCACAAAATATCTCTTTTCGTCAAAAACTCCGTAATTGGGCAGGTAAATTTTATGATAGACATCCTTTAGGACGCCGTCTTTTAAAAGCGCACAGGAGTTGTATATCCTTTCCTTAAATTTATCCACAAACCCCAAAAGCACTGTTATGTTTTTTGATTCTTTTTCTATGAGCTTTAGATAACGCAGGTTTTCCTCTATAAAATGAGGCTTAAGTAGAAGGTCTTCAGGCGGATAACCCGTAAGGGACAATTCCGGAAATATTACAATGTTTGCATTCAGGTTTTTTGCTTTTTTGATATTGGAGATTATTTTGTCTGCATTGTATTCTATATCTCCAACACAAGGATTTATCTGGGCTAATGCTATTTTTAACATATTAATAAATTATACAGTTTTATTCCGTAACAGGCAACCCTGTTATTTTCAGGATTTACGCATACGTAATTTAAGGTATAGAAAAGCGCCAAAAGCCAAAAGAAACAATGAAATAAACTGCGAAAGAGAAAGAAAAAACACATTTCCTCTGGGGTCGCCCCTAAAAAACTCTATAACAAACCTGATTATTGAATAAAAAACCAGATAGATTGCGAGAATTTGACCTTCAAATTTTTTGCGCCTTTTTACAAATAACAGGGCCAGGAAAAGCAGTATAAGAAAAAAAGCCTCAATCAATTGTGTTGGAATAACACAAACTCCTAATGCTCCTGCGGGTGACTCTGCCGGAAACAACACGCCAAGAAAAGAATTGGTTGGGCGCCCGTAACAGCAGCCGTAGGAAAAACAACCGAGCCTGCCAAATGCGTGCGCTAAAGGGACACCCATTATAATTATATCGGCTAATTTTAAAAAATTTATTTTATGCAGTTTAGCTAAAACAAAAAGCGCAACTATCCCGAAAATCACTCCGCCGTAAAAGACAAAACCGCTTCGGCTTAACAACATCTCCAAAGGATTCTGCAGAAAACTTTCAAAGTCTGTAAATATGTAAAAAATTCTTGCGCCTACAAAAGAAAAAATGAGAGTCCAGAAAATTATATCGGAAAACGCGCCTTTATTTATGTTTTCTCTGCCAGCCTGTTTTACGCAGAAAAAATATGCGAACAAAACTCCCAGAAAAACTAAAAATCCATATGTATATATGGTGAATGAACCGATTTTAAAAAGTATTGGATGCATTTTATTAGTTGCTACGTAAAACTATTTGGTGGTAACGAAACTTATTTTTTGTATGCCGGCGTCTTTAGCGGCCTGCCATACTTCGGTAAGAATTCCCACATCCGAATTATTATCCGCCTTGATAAAAACAGAATCAGATTTGTTTTCTTTTAAAAGCATAACTATATCTTTGGCAAACACAGGCTTACCCTGCACAGACAACGTGCCATCAGCCGAAATTGTGACATTAAGTATTTTGCTTAATTCTTTGGAAGTCAGCACGTCGGGAAGTTTAACGTTTACGCCGGGAACAACTGCAAAACCGGTTGAAAGCATAATAAAAGCAAGAAACAGCAGCAATATATTTAAAAATGCAATGCTATTTGTCTGGGTAAAACAATTGAAACTGCCAAGCCGCCTTTTAAACTTCACCCTCGTATCTCCTCTGAGAAAGCGCCTCCAGCAATTCTCCGGAAGCCCTTTCAGCCTCAAGAATATAAAAATTTACCTTATGCACAAAGTATTGATAGAATATCGAAGCCAACAGCGCGACCGAAAGAGCGCTTACCGTCGCAATCAAAGCCTGCCATAAACCCATTGCTATGTCCGCCTGAGAAACCATCCCAACGCTGATTGCTTTTTGCGAGATGCCATAAAAACTTTTGAATAAAGCAATTGCCGTGCCTAAGAGCCCAAGCAAAGGCGTTATATTCGCAAGCATGCTCAGAAATGTTAAATTCTTTTCTAATTTGGGCAGTTCATAAAGCGAGGCTGTCTCTATGGCTTCTTTTATGGTTTCTCTTGAACTTTCGTAATAAACCAGCCCTGATTTTAATATATTTGTCATGCAATAAGAATTCTTCTCGCATATATCAACCGCTTCTGCGATTTTGTTATTGCGTACGCAATCAATTATCTGATTAAGTAAATTGGGATTACTCACCTTAATCTTCGAAAAAAAGAATAAAATGCGTTCGATGATTATGGCAACAGCAAATACCGAGCATAGCATAATAGGCACCATCATTAAACCGCCCTTAGATATCCACAGCCACATGCGTCCTCCTTTTTAAATCAAAATTATTTATTTTTTAATTTATTTACCGTTGCCAAGCTCTTCCAGGCGTACTTTGGCAATCCGTGATTCTTCGGTATTAAAGCCTGCTATTTTTTGATAAAATTCTTTTGCCGCTTCGATTTTATTTTCTTTCTCGTAAATTTTGGCAACCCTGAAATATGCCTTTATTCCGTAATCGGCTCCCTCTTGCGCCGCAGAGTCTTTCTCCGAAGAAAACAAATAAATTACCTTTAGATATTCCTCTATCGCTTCTTTATTTTTTTCCATTTTTTCCAAACAGGAAGCCAGCGAAAATCTCACTTCCATTGAATCTACCCCTTCGTTAATAAGTTTACGGAAAAGTTTGCTTGCCTCAGTATAATCTCTTGTGTCCCGAAGAAGCAATGCTTTTTCAAGCATGGCTGCCTTTGAAACACTCGGGGATGAGCTTATCAAATCATCGTAAAGGCTTAAAGCGTCCTTTGTTAAGCCTTTACGCGCATAAATTTTAGCAAGATAAATTTTAGCTTTCAGGGAAACCGGATCGTCAGAAAGTGTTATTTTTTTAAAATAATTCTCTGCTTTTGCCAAATCTTCCTTCATCATGGCGAGATGCCCCAGGGAAAACATGGCTTCCGCGGCAATTGAAGAATCCTGGTAGTTATCAAGCGTCATTTTATAGTACTTTTCTGCTTCCTCGTAATTCTGCTCCTTCTCATATAAGCCGCCAAGATACAATGCAACAGAAGCGGCATACGCAGATGTTTTGTATTTTACCAGAAACTCTTCCCAGATTTTTTTTGCCTTGTCAAATTCAGACAGATTAAGGTAACAGTTGCCTATATCTATAAATCCCAATTCCTGCGTTTGAGTATCTTTAAATTTATCTATCATTTCCTTAAAAAGGCCTGCTGCCTTTTGGTATTTACCTTCGTTGAAAAAACATTTTCCATACAGATAATAAGCGCGCGCGAGTAATTCATCCTGGGGAAACCTCTTCATAAAATCTTCTAAAAGAACCTTTGTTTCCTGATAATTTTCCTGGCTGAAATATCCTACTGCCAGATAATACTGCGCCTGAGGAATAAGCTTGGAGGTCGGAAAGTTTTTTTGCAGGTTTCTAAGCGCAACAAGCGACTCCTCCAGCTTTTTACTTTTTAGATAAGCCATACCTATCTGGAACTGTATATAATCTGTATAAACTGTATTTGGGTTGTTCGCCAGAATTTCATTGTATATATCGAGCGCCTGGTTGAAATTGCCTGCCTCCTGATAGGCATCTGCTATTTGAATTTGCGAACTTACCATAACAACAGGGTTATTCGTATATTTTAAGGTATTCTTAAATTCATCGATAGCCTTCCTGAACTCTCCTTTTTTAAGATAGCACCAGGCGAGCCCGTAATGCGCTTTATCGAGCACGTCGGAATACTGAACGTTTTTTCCGCCAGAGGCGGATCCGCCTTCTGCGGAAAAATTATCCAAAATATACCTGTATGCCGACAAGGAATCGTTTATTCTGCCCATTTCATATAAGGTATCAGACTTGGCAAGATAAATACTGGAAACCATTTTGCTCTGAGGGAAATTGCGCAAAAACTTCTCAAAAACTTCCAAAGCGCCTTGATAATCGCCTGTCCGGAAAGAATATGTCCCCTCGCAAAATAACTTAACCTGCGCATCTTTTATTTCGGAAATACTCTTCTTGGCCTCTTCGTTGCTGCCTTTGGCTATCAAGGAAAACGCAAGCCCCTGATAAATCAAATCGTCAAGATAGTCGTCATTGCTAAGCTCAAGAGAACGGCGATAATAGTGGTTGGCCCGGTCGAAGTCCTTGCGGTCGTACAAAGATTCTCCAAGATAAAAATAAACAGTGGGGGTAATTTTGCTTTTTGAGTAAGACTTTAAAAATTTTTCGTACTTTTCTCCCAGAGAAATAATACGTGAATAGTTTTTTTTCTGAAAATAGAAATCAAAAAGGCTGGAAAATGCATTATCAATAGTATCATTTTCTTTACTCTGTGAAATTACCTGCTCAAGATAATCTTCCCCGGCTGCTTCCTCTCCCAACGCGAGAGAGCTTAACCCGGCCAGGTAATAGCCCTGCCAGAGAAATTTCGAAGAAGGATAATCCGAAATAATTTTTTTTGCGGAGGATAGTGAATTAGCGAAATTTTTTCCTTTTAAATAAACCTGGGCAAGCAGATAGTTTACTTCATCGTATGTACCGGATGCTTCCGGCTTTGCAAGTATGTCGTTTAAAATGGGCGGCACTGAAGAGTAATCTCCTTTATAATACAGGCACTTTGCCATATACAATTTTGCGTTATAAACATTTTTGCTGGCGGGAAAGTCTTCCGTAAATTTTTTAAAAAGCGAAAAACTTGCTTCGTAAAATCCGTCTGAAAAAGCTTTGGTCGCTACAAAAAATTTCTCTTCTTCGTTGTCCAAGGCGTAAATTGCCTGGGTAAAAGAAAACAGCAGAATGAAAACAAGCGCAATCTTTTTAATTAGTTTCATGTTTTTTTAACCTTCAATTTTAGCTTCTCCTTTAAAAAAATGCCCGTGTACGAAGATTTATATTTTATAACTTCTTCAGGGGCTCCGCAAGCAACAAGATATCCTCCGGCCTCGCCGCCTTCCGGGCCCAAATCTATAATATAATCGGCGCATTTAATAACATCAAGGTTATGCTCAATAACCAAAACAGTATTTTTCTTATCTACCAGCCTGCTTAAAACGGATAAAAGCTTTTTCGTATCATCGAAATGAAGTCCGGTTGTGGGCTCATCCAGTATATATATAGTTTTACCTGTTGCCTTTTTGCGTAACTGCGAGGAAAGTTTTATCCTTTGGGCCTCTCCTCCGGAAAGCGTGGTGGCGGCCTGGCCCAGGGTAACGTAACCCAGCCCAACATCTTTTATTGTTTTAAGAATATTTTTTATATGAGGAAAATTTTCAAAAAGCTCATATGCCTGGTCAACACTCATTGAAAGGCAGTCAAATATGCTTTTTCCCTTAAAAGTTATCTCAAGAGTCTGCCTGTTAAATCTTTTGCCTTCGCATACTTCGCAAGGAACATATACATCAGGCAAAAAATGCATCTCTATTTTTTTTGTTCCGTCACCCTGGCAAGCCTCGCACCTGCCGCCTGAAACGTTAAAGCTAAACCTTGATGGCGTATATCCCCGTTGCTTTGCTTCCGGAAGCTGGCTAAACACCTCCCGTATGTACGTAAATACCCCCGTATAAGTTGCCGGGTTTGAGCGCGGGGTTCTGCCTATGGGCGACTGGTCTACGATTATTACCTTATCGATAGAATGAAGCCCTTCTATTTTTTTATGCGCGCCCGGCTTTTCTCTTGAATCGTATAAATTTTTGGCAAGCACTTTATACAATATATCTTCAACCAGGGTTGACTTTCCCGAACCGGATACGCCGGTTACGCAGATAAAAACTTCAAGGGGTATTTTTATATCGATATTTTTAAGATTATGTTCGGTTGCCTTTCTTACGAGTAAATAAGGCTTATCCGCGTAAGCCCTTCTGTGTTTTGGAATTTCTATTCTTTCTTCATCGCGCAAATATTTCGCGGTAAGAGTATTCGCCCTTAAAACATCCTTTTTTTGTCCATTATATACGATGTTTCCGCCATTTGTGCCGGCTCCCGGGCCAAGGTCAATTATCCAGTCGCTTGCATCTATCATCTGCTCATCATGCTCCACAACGATGACGGTATTTCCCAAAACCCGCAAGTTCTTTAAAGTATTAATAAGTTTTTTATCATCGCGGGAATGCAAACCTATGGTCGGTTCATCAAGTATATAAATAACGCCTGAAAGCGAAGAGCCCACCTGCGTTGCAAGCCGTATTCTTTGCGCTTCTCCTCCTGAAAGTGTCGAGCTTAACCTGTCCAGGGAAAGATAAGAAAGCCCCACTTCAATACAAAAATTAAACCGTTTTTTTATTTCTTTTATTATATAGAATGCTATTTTTTCTTCGTAGGCAGATAGTTTAAGGTTTTCAAAAAAATCGTGGCAATCGCCTATGCTCATCTTAACTACATCCCAAATAGATTTGCTGCCTATACGCACCGCCAGGCTTTCCTTTCTGATTCTCGCGCCCTTACATTCCTGGCAAGGCAGCTTCGACATATACCCGGCCATCTCTTCCTTTACATAATCGCTTTCAGTCTTCTTAAACATTCTCTCAAGACGCCTGAACACTCCTTCGTAAGGCTTTCCCCAAACATATACGTCGTCTGACCCATTTAGAATAAGGTTCCTTGTTTCTTTTGGCAAATCTTTAAACGGGGTATTCATAGAAAAATTCGCCTCGCGGGATAGCTCGCGAAGCAAGGCCTTATGAAACATTACGTAACCGCGGCTTCCATGATGCCAGGCTTCTATGGCGCCTTCTTCCAGGGTTTTTTTTCTGTCAGGTATTATTAAGTCAATATCAAATTCCGGCCTGGTCCCAAGCCCATGGCAAACAGGACAGGCTCCATCTGGAGAGTTAAAGCTAAACATCCTTGGCTCAAGCTCGCCTATAGAAATACCGCAGGAGTGACAACTCATCTGAGAATTATAAAGAAATTCTTTGCCTTGAGTTTCATCGTGCGCAATAACCAATCCATTTGAATGTTTAAGCGCGGTTTCTACAGAATCGCCTATTCTTTTTGCATAATCAGAAGAAATCTGTATTCTGTCTACAACAATTTCTATATTATGAATTTTATATTTTGCTAATTTTATTTCTTCCGATAACTCATAGATACTTCCGTCAATGCGCACGCGGGAAAATCCTTCTTTAAGAAGCCTGACAAATAATGCTGAATGCTCGCCTTTTTTGCCGCGAATTACCGGAGAAAGAATATACACTTTATTACCGAAAGGTATGGCTAATATTTTCTCGATAATTTCCTGTGAAGTTTGTTTGGTGATTGGTTTTCCGCACTTGTAGCAATGAGGCTTTCCGATACGCGCGAAAAGAAGCCTCAAATAATCATATACTTCTGTCTGCGTAGCAACAATTGAACGAGGCGAGCCTCCTGCTGTTCTTTGCTCAATGGCAATAGCAGGAGATAAACCTTCAATATGCTCAACTTCCGGCTTATGTAATTGTTCTAGGAATTGGCGGGCGTAACTGGAGAGGCTTTCAACATAGCGCCGCTGGCCTTCGGCATAAATAGTATCAAACGCTAAAGAAGACTTACCGGAACCGGACAAACCGGTTATGCAGACAAGCTTGTTCTTCGGAATTTTTAAATCTATATTTTTTAGGTTGTGCTCTTTAGCACCTTTAATGATTATATAGTCATTCATTGTTTATGTGGTGTTACACAGATTAGCACAGATTGGAAAGCAGATGATCACAGACAAATTCAAATGCAATTAAAAATAGTAGAAATACATAAAAACACAATTATATTTCTACTGTATTTTATGAGTGAATTTCAAACGTATTTCTATCTTTATTTTTCATCTGTGATAGTCTGCTCTTCTATCTGCGATCATCTGTGTGAAATAGATATTATATAATTAACTGCCGATTTTAAAAGAAGAAAAAATCTTCTTCAGCAGATACTGCGTGGAAAGAATTGCCAAAGTGCTTGTTTTTGGATTTATTTTCGAAGGAACATTCTCAACGGAAATGTTTACTTTGGCCTCTTCTGTGTCTATCTCTATGCGATGAATATTTCTTTTTACCTCGGGGTCAGCTTTTATTATGACTTCCACATCTTTAAACGATGAAGCCAAAAGCAAAATCGCCGCAACGTTTATGTTCTGCGGGAAATATTTTATTGCCTCCTTTACTCCGCCCTTAAATATTATTTTCGCAGTTTTTAAATTATTCAGGTTTATATTTTTCTTTTTCAGATAATCAACTCCCTGGAGGCCGCGGGGCGGTTTTGAAGTTGTCAGGGAAATTTTTTTTATTTCACCAAGGCTTAATGAACCTAACCCGTCTACCCCGCATATCGCGCCAGATGGGACGTAAACATTAATACCCTGTTTCTCGCACTTTTTTATTATAGTTGTGTCATTAATAAAAGCGCCTACACTTAAAATTACAACGTCTTTTTTAAATTTTATAGCTTCTTTAAGCACGTTGCCTGCCGCCTCAACAGAAGCCGCTTCAATTACCAGGTCTACGCTTCTAACCAGCTTATTAATCGTGCTTATCTTAGGGACAACCGAAAGCTTTTCAATAAGAAAATCAGCCTTCTCGCTGTCTTTATCCGCTATGGCCCACAAAACCGCTTTTTTGCGCAATTCTTTATCAATAAAAGTTGCAACACCCTCTCCTATAGCTCCACAGCCGACTACTCCTATTTTTATTTTTCTTTTTTCAGCACTCATAAGGCCTCCTTATGTTTCAATTACTTTTAAGATGCACGATTGTATTGTCAATAAGCCTTGTTTTTCCGATGTAAACAGCAAGAGCAATCAATACCTTCTGTTTTATTTCTTCCACTTCCTGCAAAGTCTTAGCGTCAACTATTTCAACATAATCTATCCTGGCGGTTTTTTTGGAAAGAATAAAACCATACATTTCTTCTATTATTTTTACCGCATCGGTTTCCCCTTTCTTAATATTTTTTTCGGCAAGCTTAAGCGACTCCGATAAAACCAAAGCGTCTTTACGCTCTGTCGGATTAAGATAAACATTCCTTGAGCTCATTGCCAATCCGTCGCTTTCACGTATTATCGGGCAGATTTTAATAACTGTAGAAAAATTTAAATCTTCTGCCATGCGCTTTATAACCGTTGCCTGTTGATAATCTTTCTGGCCGAAATAGGCGATATCAGGGGTGATTATATTAAATAATTTAGCGACAACCGTGCACACCCCCCTGAAATGCCCCGGCCGCGTCAATCCGCAAAGTGGCTTGCTTAAAAGTACTTCCTCCACATACGTAGAAAAGTTATCCGGATACATTTGGGAAGCTGATGGATAAAAAATCAAATCCACATTTTCTTTTTGCAGCATTTTCTCGTCACGCTTAAATACTCTGGGATATTTTTTAAAATCTTCATCCGGACCAAATTGAGCAGGATTTATAAAAATACTTACAACCACAAAGTCGCATTGTTTCTTCGCAGCTCTCACCAAAGAAAGATGCCCAGCATGTAAAGCTCCCATAGTAGGAACAAAACCAATAATTTTTCCGGCGGATTTTGCCTTGAAAATTTGAATTTTTGCGTTTCTTATTGTTTTAGCTACTTTCATAACCTGACAGTTATCCGGCTTTTAAATTTTTAATCTGCTCAATTATCTGCGGTTCAATTTCAAGAAGCGGCTTCATCACGAATTCCCGTTCAAGCATTCTTGGATGAGGTACCTTTAAATCAGGATCGTTTATTACTTTATCATCATACAAAAGTATATCTAAGTCTATCGTTCGCGGGCCGTTTCTTATCGTTCGCTTTCTTCCGAATTTTTTTTCAATATTTTGCAAAATACCCAAAAGCGCGCGCGGTTTAATTTCGGTTTTGATTTTAATAACGCCGTTTAAATATTCGCCCTGGCAAGGCCCGCCTATCGGCGCGGTTTCTATGATTGAAGATATTTTTTCAACTGTTATACCGGAAATGTTTTTAAGCTCGGCTATAGCGCTTTCTATGTTTTTTAATCTGTCGCCCAGATTTGTGCCGATACCGATATAAACATACATCTATAAACCGCTATAATAAGTTAATTGCTTCAGATAGTATCTTTGTGTCTACAGTTAAAGCAAAACGCATAAAGCCTTCTCCGTATTTTCCAAAACCGACACCCGGGGTTGCAACTATCCGCTTTTCCTGTATAAGATATTTTGAAAACTCAATAGACGATTTAAATTTACGCGGCAATTTTGCCCAGACATAAAACGTGCTATTTGCGTAAATATTCTTAAAAACTTTGCCCTTTATATTTTGCACAAAAAAATCCCTTCTTTCCTTAAAAATTTTGCGCACATCCTCCATATAAGCCGTTTCCCTGTCCAGGGCCAGCCCTGCTGCATCCTGTATTGCCCCAAAAACTCCCGAATCAACATTAGTCTTTACTTTCAAAAGCCCTTTTACCAGGTTTTCATTTCCGCATGCCCAGCCTACCCGAAAACCCGTCATGCAGAAAGTTTTAGAAAATGAATGAAATTCTATGGCAATTTCCCGCGCGCCGTCTACTTCAAAAATGCTTCTTGGTTTCTCTCCAAAATAAATTTCTGAATAAGCATTATCGTATGCGAGTATGATTCCGTATTTTGCGCAAAACGAAACCAGTTTTTTTAAAAATTCTACAGGCGCAAGCGCGCTGGTCGGGTTATTCGGGTAATTTACGTAAATAATTTTTGCCTTATTTCTGACAGTTTCCGGTATTTTATCCAAATCAGGCAGAAAATTATTTTTTTCTAAAAGCGGCATCTCATATGTTTTTGCGCCGGCGAATATCGCAGCTCCGCGGTATCCCGGATAACCCGGGTTCGGTATAATTACATAATCTCCTTTATTCACAAAAGCCAAAGGAAAATGAACAAGCCCTTCCTTCGAACCAATTAAAGGCAGTATTTCCTTGTTTGCGTCAAGGCTTACCCCAAAGCGTTTGTTAAACCAACGGCTGATATTTACACGAAGCGCTTCTTTACCCTGGTCTAATGCATACTTTTGATTTTCTTTATTTTTGGCAGCCTGATACAAGCTGTCTATAACAGCTTCCGGTGCAGGAACATCGGGGTCTCCTATACTTAAATCAATGAATTTTATCCCTTTATCCCGCAAATCTTTTTTTTGCCGGTCAATTTCTGCAAACAAATACGGAGGCAGTTTCGTAAGTCTTTCTGACAATTCAAAGTTTTTCATATAGTTTTATTTTTTTCAAACAATACATCACTCATTGAATACAGCCCGGTTTTCCTGGAACAAACCCATTTCGCAGCGATAAGAGCGCCTTTTACGAATATATCGCGAGTCTTTGCGTGATGGAACAGTTCAATCCTGTCTACTTCGCTTTCAAAAACTATTTTATGGTCGCCGACAATTTCGTCTTCCCGTATAGCCTTTATATCCTCTGTTTTTATCCCGAAACCTTGCTTATTTATGATTTCCGCAATTTTTTTTGCGGTTCCCGAAGGCGCATCTTTCTTATGAATGTGATGGGCCTCTTCAATCAAAACTTCATAGCCATTAAGAGTCTTTGAAGCCGCTTCAACCAGATTAAACAAAAGATTCACCCCAACGCTCATGTTAGGAGAAAAAACAATCGCAGTTTTTTTTGCCGCTTCTTTTATCTTTTCCTGCTGGCTTTCAGTAAGGCCGGTTGTACCGATAACCGCATGTTTTTTATATTTTACAATATACGGTAAATTCTCAAGTGTCGCTTCGGCAACGGTAAAATCTATAATGCAATCAGCGTCTTGTATCTCTTCCAAATTATCAGCGATACGCACACCGTCTATAGTTTTACCAACCTCAGGATGGCCTTTTCTTTCAAGGCCCATAACCACCTTAAGCGCCCGGTCGCTTTTTGCCAAAGCAAAAATCCGTTGGCCCATTTTCCCGCAAAATCCGAGGATAGCTAATTTTATCATCTTTTGCGCTCCTTTAATATTTTATTACCAAATAATTTTATATAAATAAATATTTGTAGCGTTCTTTTTTTCATTAGTTACAAGTTTAAAGTGCTTAAGGCCCCTGTCCCCTAAGAAATAAAGCTTAAACAGTAAACTACGCGCAAATGCGCTGTCCAGCAAAGATGCCGTATATTTGGAATTCCCGGTTTTTTCCAGAAACACCGTGTATCTGGCGTCTCCTTCTTTATTAACATTTTCCGTTATTCCTTCATTTGTCATAATAATAAGCCGCCCCGGAACAATCAGATTTCCCAGAGCAACAAGATCTCCGGGATTTATCATCTGCGAAGAAAAATTATCGTTAAAATAGGTTTTAAACGTCTTCTTATCAAATACTATGCCGTTATCAAAGATAATTAAATTCTCATCTTCTACCTCTGTCCGCGACCGCCATAGATAGATATTATGTCCGGATGGCGCTATCCAGTCAAGTGCATCTGTTTTATCCATTATCTTAAGAGTAGCGTACAATTCCCTGGCCTTTTCTTCTCTATACCCCGATTTAAGCTGCATATATGAAATGAAATCTTTTTCTTCCAGGGTGTTAAATTTCTGCCACAAATCGCTTCTTTCAAAATCCCAGTTGGCCGGCCTGGTAATAATTTTAATAGATATAAGGCTGTCATCAATGAGCAAATAGGCCGGTGGCGGCGTGCAATAAAGCAACTTTAATATTTTATCTATCTTGACGTTATCCGTTATATATTTACCCAGCAAATCAGCTGCCTCTTTCTTATCGATTAGAATAAGCTTGTTTATCAATTGGAATGTTTCCTTCTTATCTTTAATTGCGCTGTTAAGTTCATCAAAAGCTGAATTAGAACCGCAATCAAGCATGCGCAATATGCCCAAAGCTTCTTCTTCGCTTTGTGCGAGCAACGCACGCGGCATCCAATAGGAAACTGGGGTATATTGCCAACTGCCGTCATATACTGTTTGACGATTAGAAATAGTCATAACATAATCGGCATAATCCCATGGCGCATTGATAACCGCATTCTCTGGTGTTTTTTCTTTTATATTATTAAGCATTTGCCACCAGGTATCATTTACAATAGGCAGCATACTTATTTTACGCGCGGTATTTATTACGGGAAGGGCCATAACAAGAAATAAGACCGCCAGCACTACCCTTTTTGTATTGATGCTTGTATTCCTTATAAAATTTATTTTAGACTGCCCTGTTGAAAGGAAATAAAATATTACGTCCCAAAAAACAGCAAATGCCAGGCCTAAAGGTAAAATCAGAAACATAACGAATCTTAATCCGTAATTTACAAGAACCATTCCGGATACCAGCCCGATAAATACAAAAAAGAAGAAAAATCTCCTGCTTCCTGCAAGAAATTTTTTACGCAATAAAGAAAGCAGCAGCAATCCGGTGATGCCTGCATAAACCACGATTCCTCCGCACATAATAATTATATCTTCTGCTTTCGGCTTTCGAAGTTCGTGGATACTGAACCCTATATTAGGCCAAAAACCGTCTACAGTTAAACCGCGCCCAAGTTTAAGATACGATAAAGGTTCCGTTAACGAACTTTTAACCGCGGAGAATCCGGAAATGAAAAATACAAACAGATACGAAAAGAATATAAACGAAATCAAAAACAAAAGCGGCTCTTTAATCCGTTTTATAAGGCTGCCTTCCTGCTCATAAAGAACAAATTCCAATTGGTAAAACAACAAGGTCAATATTATTATAAAAAAACTCATCCACCAAACTGCCCAGAAAGAAGAATATATGCCTATAGCTAATGCGGCCAGCAAAAGATAAATGCCGCGCTTAAAATTGGCAGCTTTTAGGGCAAGCGCCAAAATCATCACAATAACCAGCGGAAAAATTATGTTATACAAATCAGTGTCAAACCAGCCAAAACTTGACCTTGCCAGCAAAAACCTGGATATTCCTATAGCAAGGCTGGCTAGAAAAGCAGACCAACGGGAAATGCCAAACACAGCGCAAAAACCGAATATAACCAACACCATAATCACAGAAAGAAAAAGCGGAAAAAAGCTTAAGCAATTCATCAAAGACAGCCGGCTGTTTACTGAATGAAGAAATCTATAAAAATATGCACCAGCGTAATAATGGAATTTTATCGGCTCAATCTTTCCTCCGAAAGGCGCATTCTTTAAATCATCCCATTCCTCGCCGTTTACAATCCTTCCTCCGGCATGCCCGGTGCTTAATACGTTTTCCACTCTTCTCATCCAGCGATAAGGGTCTTCCTCCAAAAGATAAGTAAAGCCGTTATCATCCTGAAAATACTGTTTTTGGATTTTCAGTTCTTCAGAAATATTCTTATTTATTTCTGCCTGATTTTCTCTAAAATACCGGCTGGATATGGACTTTGAAAACTTTTTCTTTGCCTCTGCGGGAATGGTAGGATAGGTCTCTGAAATATATTTATCCAATGTTTTTTCTGCTCTTTGATAAACTTCTGCCCGGGAAGTATACTTCAAAGCCCGCAGCAATAACGGGTCCAGGCGAAAATAGACGTTGATTGCAATCGCCAGGATAATCAGCAGGAAAAGAGTGAATCGATTTGAAGCTTTATTAATGGTTGCCTTCATCGCAGGTATTTTGGGTAAATTTGTGCTTGCAAACGTTTTTAGGAAAGTTTGTCTAAAAAAGTTAATAACTAAATACGGGTTTTACCGGATTGCACAATTTAAAGCAGGCGGTAATTGCGCATAGTTTCTGTAAGCTTAGCCAAATTTTCTTTCGATAAGGCGCAAAGTGGAAGCCTTAAATTCGGTTCGCATAATTTCATAAGCCCCATTGCAGTCTTAACCGGTATAGGATTCGTTTCCAAAAACATAGCCTTAACCAACGGCAAAATTTTATAGTGAATTTCCTGGGCTTTTAAAAAATCTCCCTTTTCGAATGCAGCCACCAAATCAGCTGTCATTTTCGGAACGATATTGGCTACGACAGAAATCACCCCTGTCCCGCCTATCGAAAGCACCGGCAGAGTAAGTGCGTCATCACCGCATAACAAATCGAAATTCTTTCCGCATAAAAGCTTAATCCGCGACATTTGCTCTAAACTCCCTGACGCTTCTTTAACGCCGACAATATTTTTGCAATCATGGGCTAATTTCGCTATTGTTTCAGGTTCAATGTTCACGCCTGTGCGCGAAAGAATATTGTATAAAATCACAGGCATAGGAGCAGCTTCTGCAATCGCCTTAAAATGCTCATACAGGCCTTTTTGCGTGGGCTTATTGTAATAGGGCGAAACCTGCAAGGATGCGGTTGCCCCTGCTTTTGCTGCGTGTCTTGTGAGCATTATGGCTTCCTGCGTTGAATTTGAGCCGGTTCCGGCGATTATAGGGATTCTTCCTTCCGCCTGCTCGATACATACCTCTATCACCCTTTCGTGTTCTTCGTAATTCAAGGTTGCAGACTCACCCGTAGTACCGCACGGAACTATGGCGCTTGTACCATTCTTTATATGGAAGTCCACAAGCTTTCTTAATGTCTTTTCGTCAACCTGGTCGTTCTTAAATGGAGTAACAATTGCAACTATAGAACCCTTAAACATAATACCTCCCTTCAATGAGCACATTATTTTTTCAAGTGCGAAGAGCACGCCGAAAAAATGATAGTGCGAATTGAACCCCGCCCTTTTGGCGGCAATTCTTAACTTTTCAAACTATTTTTCACTCTCTTCTTTAAATGACCGATAACGCTGCCATGATGCTTTAATTTGCACTCGCGCATCGTTGCATCTTCCGGATGTAAATAAGCTTCGTAATAAATCAATTCAAAAGGCATATGTTCTTGTGTACTGATTACATAACCTTTATTATGTTCTTCAATTCGTTTCTCAAGATTATCCGTTCTCCCAACATATAAAGAACTATTGATTTTGCTTTTTAACAAATACACATAATGCATATTTTATCGCAACCAAAAGGGCGGGGTCAAATTCGATTACGCAACCTATCACGCGCGCTTTGCGCCTGAAAAGTTGCTATCTCATTTGATACCTCCCTTTATAAACGAATTTTGCTTTTCCTTCCAGCCACACGTTTTGGAATTTGTTATTATTCTTTTCAAAATAAATTTTTAATATTTCTCCGCTTTTTGTTTTCACACTTACAATACGGCTTCCCGCACTTTTCAGCCTGCAGCCGGTAATTATTGCCGAAGCGCTTGAACCGGTGCCGCAGGCAAGAGTTTCAGCTTCAACCCCGCGTTCGTAGGTGCGCACTTTTATAAAATTATCTCCGGCAACCTCGACAAAATTTACGTTTGTGCCTTTTGGCGAAAACTTAGGATGATAACGTATGATTCTTCCCAAATTCTCAACATCAATCTTATTAATGCCTTCAACGAAAATAACCGTATGCGGCACGCCTGTATTTACGAAATTTACCTTAAGCAGCCTGTTGCTTACCTTAATCGGGATATTTAATTTTATATCTTTTGGCGGAGTGAGTTTAATTCTGACACTGTCATTATTCACTTCTGACTCAATAATCCCGGCTTTAGTTTCCAATTTTATTATTTTTGCTTTTTCCCCCCGCTTAGCATAAGGGGATTTTTTCATTTGCGGCTCTGCATACAAAGCGCTGCACCTTGCGCCATTACCGCACATTTCAGCCTCAGAGCCGTCTGCATTAAATATCCGCATTCCGAAATCGGCTTCTTTTGATTTCTCAATCAAAAGCATTCCGTCTGCGCCGATACCATATTTTCTATCGCAAATCTTCCTTGCTAAATCTGCCAATTCGGCATTATTAGCCTGTAATTTTTCTCCAATAACCACAAAATCATTCCCCGCCGCAACCATCTTGTAAAAATCAATTTGTTTCTTCATCTTTACGCAATTATTTCGTTTTGTATTAAATCCGTAAAAGTTTCGCGCTTACGGATAAGTACTGCTTTATTCCCGCGGACTAACACTTCGGCTGCGCGGCGCCTTGAATTATAATTAGAGGCCATGCTAAAGCCATAAGCACCCGCGCCCATGACAGCAAGATACTCCCCTGGTTTTACGCGCGCAATACGCCGATTTTTTGCGAAATAGTCGGCGCTTTCGCAAATAGGCCCTACCACGTCTGCTTTTTCATAAGACGCATTACGGCTGCTTTTTATCGGAAGAACCTGGTGGTAAGCATCGTATAAGGCAGGCCGTATCAGGTCATTCATGCCGCCATCTACAATCACAAACTTTTTTAATGGCGTTGATTTTATATACAAAACTTTTGTAAGTAAAATCCCTGCGTTACCGGCAATAAACCTGCCCGGCTCCATTATAATTTTAAGCCCGGTATTTTTTAAGAGCGGTAAAATTTTCTGTGCAAATTTCTCTGCTGTCTGGGGATTCTCATTGTTGTAAATAATGCCAAGGCCGCCTCCAATATTAAGATACGCAAGGGAAATACCCTGCGCCTTTATTTTTTTTATAAAGGAGGCCACTTTAAGTATTGCCGAAACATACGGCGCGCTTTCAGTTATTTGCGAGCCTATGTGTATATGCAGGCCGCAAATATTTAGATTTTCGAATTGATAGCGCTGGACAATAATGTCAAACGCGCTGTCAAAATCAATGCCGAATTTGTTGGTAAGCTTGCCGGTTGTAATAAATCTGTGGGTTTTAGGCTCAACATCAGGATTTATCCGTATGGCTATATTTACGGTCTTATCAAAAATTTTGGCAATTCTATTTATGTTTTCCATCTCAGCGATTGATTCAACATTAAAAAACAAAATACCTCTTTTTATGGAAACTCTGATTTCGCCGTCAGTCTTGCCAACAGATGCATAAACTATTTTATTTGCCGGGCAACCTGCTTTAATGGCACGAAAAAGCTCCCCTCCTGAAACAATATCAAGCCCGCTTCCCGCTTCAACCAAAGTTTTTAATATTGAAAGGTTGGAGTTGGCTTTTACCGAATAACAGATAAGCGGTTCGATTTCCTTAAAAGCTGTTTGTATTTTACGGTAATGATCAAGCAATGTAGCCTGACTATAGACATAAAGAGGCGTGCCAAATTTCTTAGCCAGGGCCTCAACGGAAACCCCCTCGCAATAAAGCCTGCTATTTTTGTATTTAAATTCGTGCATACAAACCGCAATTGGAAGAACTACTATTTGCCAGTTCTTTGGATAGACTTTTTTGATTCAACCGAAACCTTGGGGTCGAACAACTTGACGATTTCAGCCTTGATAAATTTATTACAAAATTTCTTTAAGGAATTTTCAGGCATATCCTTTATGTTGATTGAATTATCAATGGAATATTTAACCAGCTTTCCAACTATAGTATGCGCTTCTTTAAAAGCCATTTTCTTGTCTACCAGATAATAAACCAGGTCAGTTGCATATAGCGATTCGTCTTTCAAATACTCCTTTATTTTTTCTTTATTGAATTTAAGAGTTTTGACTAACCCGCTTAATATTTTTAATTCCTTCGAAATTATTTCAAATGAATTAAATAATGGCTCTTTGTCCAGCTGCATATCCCGGTTATAGGCCAACGGCAGGCCTTTCATCATTGTTAAAACGCAAATCAGGTTGCCATACAATCTGCCCGTACAGCCTCTTATTAATTCCAAAGCGTCAGCATTTTTCTTTTGAGGCATAAGGGAACTGCCGGTGCAGAATGCTTCGTCTATCTCAATAAAATCGAATTCTTTAGTCGACCAAATAATTAAATCCTCTGCCAATCTTGATAAATGCATAGCCAAAATAGATAATGCAGAAATAATTTCAATTACAAAATCTCTGTCGCTTACCACATCTAAAGAATTAACAGGCGCTTCCAAATCAGAAATACCGCCGATTTTCCATTTTTTTACAAGTTCACTTGCTTTTATCTTATATTTATTTGCGTCTACGGGGGTTCCGGCCAAAGCTCCCGCGCCCATTGTTATCTTAAAATGCGTATCAATATATTCCAGCCTCGCCGAATCCCTAAACAACATTTCCAAATAAGCAGCCAGGTAATCTTTTAAATAAACCGGCTGCGCATGTTGCATATGCGTAAAACCAGGCAATATAATATTTTTATTTTCTGCGGATAGCCCCAATATAGCTTTCATTAGCAAAACAATATTTTCCTGAAGGCCTAAAATTGAGTTTTTGCAATATAATTTAGTTGCAAACACAACCTGATCGTTTCTCGACCGCGCAGTATGCAGTTTTAATGCTAAATCACCTATCTTTTCATATAATTTATTTTGAATATCTGTATGTATATCTTCACTGCTTTCATCCGCCTTAAAAGTTTTAGCCTCTATGCTTTTATAAATCGAATCTAAAGCTTGTGATATTTTTTTTGTCTCCTCGGGCGTTAAGTAGCCGGCTTTCTCCAATATTTCCACATGCGACAATGAGCCCAAAACATCATATTTAGCAAGCTTATAGTCATAGCTGATAGACTTAGAAAATTCTTCAACTAAAGGATCGGTCTTTTTAGCAAATCTTCCGCCCCATAATTTCTTTTCCATCTTTCTCTCCATTTAAACTTATCAACCTATCAACTTAAAAACCTATCAACTACCTTTGATACGGCATTGCCAGTATCTTTATAAACCCTTCTGCCATGGTCCTATCGAATTGATCGCCTTCCCCATACGTAGCAAATGCTTTCTTGTATAAACTATTCTTGGAACTTCTTTTTGCTACAACGATGTTTCCTTTGTAAAGTTTAAGCACAATTTTACCTGTAACATATTTCTGGGTTTCATCGATAAACGCATCAAACGCCTGCCGTAAAGCAGTAAACCAAAGGCCCTGGTAAACTATTTGCGAATATTTTTGACCAATTGTTTCCTTGAAAGCTAAAATTTCCTTATCCAAAGTTACTGCTTCCAGTTCTTTATGCGCGGTATATAAAATCCATGCTGCCGGCGCTTCGTATATCTCCCTTGATTTTATGCCCACGACCCTGTCTTCAATGCAATCGCTTCTGCCGATTCCACAGCTAGCCCCGATTTTGTTTAACTTTTCAATTAAACTAACCAAATCATACGCTTTGCCGTTTAACTTGACAGGCACGCCACAATCAAAATCAAGCTCAACGTAAACTTCCTTATTCAACGCTTTATTCAGCGGCTTAACAAAATAATATGAATTTTGCGGCGGTTCATTCGCTAAATCTTCCAAAACTCCGCCTTCTACACTTACTCCCCAGATATTCTTATCTATGCTGTAAACTTTTTCTTTTGTTGCTTTTATGGGAATATTATTTTCTTTTGCGTACTCTATTTCTTCTTCCCGCGAGGAAAGCTCCCATTCCCTTAAAGGCGCAATCGTTTCGATATCGGGAGAAAGGATAGCGCAGGCTACCTCAAATCTTACCTGGTCATTTCCTTTTCCGGTACAGCCATGCGCCACAAATTGCGCTTTCTCTTTTTTTGCGATATCAACAAGGTGTTTTGCAATCAAGGGCCGGCCTAAGCTTGTACTTAAAACATATTTGCCCTCATACAAAGCTCCTGCCTTAAGCCATTTCAATATATAATCTTTTGCAAATTCTTCCCTTAAGTCCTTTATGTAAATTTTAGAGGCGCCGCTTGCAATTGCCCGTTTTTTTAAGTCAGCCGGGGAAAACTCGCTTCCTAAATTTGCGGAAAAACATACTACGTCAAAACCTTTATCTTTAAGCCATTGGATACAACAGGATGTATCAAGCCCGCCTGAATAAGCCAAAACTATTTTTTTCATATTTACCTCGTTTGACTAGTAACCTTTATTGTATCTTCTTTATCAACTTTTTCCGAAAACGTAAGTTAAAATTGCCTTGGCAGCGTGCAGCCTGTTTTCTGCCTGCAAGAAAACAACCGAATTTTTGCTTTCCATAACGCTGTCTGTTATTTCCTCCCCCCTGTGCGCAGGAAGGCAATGCATAACCAGGCAATCTTTCTTCGCTAACTTTAAAAGTTTATCATTTATCTGAAAATTCTTAAAAACTTTTTTCTTTTTTGCTTTTTCTTTTTCCTGGCCCATCGAAACCCAGACATCCGTATATAAAACATCGCTCATTTTGGCTGCTTCATTAACGGAAGAGGCTATGATAATTTGCGCTCCGCTTTTTGCGCAATAACTCTTTGTTTTATCCAGCATCTTTTTTTCCGGCTGATAACCTTTGGGGGCTGCAATATACAAAATGCCTCCCAGAATAGAAAAAGCATCCATCAGAGAATTACAAACATTATTTGCGTCCCCGATATAAGCTACTTTCAAATTTTCAATACCGCCTTTTAGCTCCTTCATTGTAATTAAATCACCTAGCGTCTGCGAAGGATGCAAAAGGTCGCTTAATGCATTTATAACCGGCGTTGTGGAAAATTGCGCAAACTCTAAAACTTTCTCATGCGAAAAAGTCCTAAGCACTGCAGCATCCATAAACCGCGAAGCAGTCCTTGCCACATCAGCTATTTTTTCTCTTAGCCCAAGCTGCACCTCGTCAGGAGAATAATAAATAGCCTGGCCCCCAAGCTGTAACGCGCCTATATAAAAAGCTGCCTTCGTCCGCAGTGATGGCTTTTCAAAGAAAAGCCCAACGCATTTTCCCGCTAGAACCTGGCTGTATTTCGAAGGATTTGCTTTGATGTCCAAAGCCAAATCAATAAGTTTATTGATTTCTTCCTTTGAAAAATCTCTTAATGATAAAAAATGTTTAAGCATTTTGTTCGCCTATGGTGCTTAAAACTTCCTCTAAAATTTTAAGCCCCTTGTCCAGCTCTTCCTTCTTAACGTTAAGTGCCGGCATAATCCTTAGAACTGTCTGGTGTGTCGAATTTATAACCAGGCCTTTCTCTATAGCTTTTAAAAATATAGGAAACGAATCTATGCTTAATTCAATCCCCGTCATAAGCCCGACACCCCGCACCTCTTTAATAAATTCAAATTTATCCTTTAGTTTAATTAATTTATTGAGCAGGTAATTTCCTAGCTTTTCTGCATTGTTTAGAATTTTTTCTTTTTTTATAATCTTAAAAACCTCAAGCGTAACTTTTGTTATAAGCGGAGAACCTCCAAAAGTTGAAGCGTGAAGCCCGGGCTTAAACAAGTCTGCAATCTCATTTTTTATAACCAAAGCAGAAACAGGAACCCCCGCGCCAAGGCCTTTAGATAAAACTAAGGCATCAGGAATAATTCCATAATTCTGGTAGCAAAATAACTTACCTGTTCTTGCCATTCCGGTTTGAACCTCGTCCGCTATAAAAAGCAAATCATGCTCTTTGCAGAATTCTTTCAGTTTCGTAATGTATTCTTTTGACGCGATATTTACACCGCCTTCACCCTGAATGAGCTCCAAAAGAACTGCAACGGTTTTTTCATTTAACTGCGATTTAAAACTCTCAAAATCGTTGAATACCGCCTCTTTAAATTCCGGCAATATCGGCCTGAAAGGGTCCTTATATTTAGCCTGGCCCGTTGCGGAAAGCGCGCCGAAAGTTCTTCCATGAAAAGAATTTTTCATAGTAATTACTTCATAGCGCCCGGTTTTTGCTCCGTAAAGCCTGGTTAATTTAATCGCCCCTTCAATCGCTTCAGCGCCTGAGTTAGCAAAGAATACCTTGCCGGGAAAAGAATTTTTTATTATTTCTTTTGCTGCAATAGCCTGCTCTTCCTGAAAAAGATTATTCGGAAGATGTATCAGTTTTCCTGATTGTTCTTTTATGACCTTTATAATCTGCGGATGGCAATGCCCCAGAATTGAAACACCCCACCCGGGAAATAAATCCAGGTATTTTTTACCTTCGCTATCCCAAAGGTAGCTGCCTTTTCCTTTTACAAAAACAGGACCTACCCTTTTATAGGTATTAAGAGAGTAATCCGCAAACATTGTTTTAATATCTTCTGCTTTCATTTATTTGCTATGCCTATATTTAAAACGTTTAAACTCTATTGACAAAAACTGGTTCGAATAAACCAAACAGAAACAATATTCCTGCAATGACTAAAATAATAATCGCAGCCAGATTAATTATAAAAGTTATCTTTTTGTTTCGTAAAATTTCCTTGATAACCAGCAGGACCACAACAATCAAGGTGCCTATAAAGATAAACTTTTTGGAAAAAAGAATCTTTGTTAAAAATGGCACCGACGAATAAAAATCTGCAAATATTGGTTTTAATTTACCAACCAAACAAAGCCAAATAACAGCATCCAAAAATACGAGAAAAATAGCTATATTTAACAATCCCAGGCTTCTATTCCTTAAATCATCAATTCCGGTCGTCATGTTACCAACTAAACTATTTTATTATTTCAGTGCCTACACCTTCATTGGTAAATATCTCAAGAAGTATGGCATGCGGAATTTTTGCATCAACTATATGCGCTTTCCCAACGCCTTCCACTATGGATTTTACGGCTGCCCGGACTTTCGGAACCATTCCCTCGCTGATTACTTTTTTGTCGATAAGATCATCCGCATCTTTTACGGTAATAGTTGAAATAAGAGAATTTTCATCCTGCTGATTGCGCATAACCCCCAGGGTGTTTGTCAATAAAACTAACTTTTCAGCCCCTAACTTTGAAGCAAGAAAGAAAGCTACGTCGTCGGCATTTATATTAAAAGCAACCCCCTCTCTGGATATGCCCATAGGAGTAATTACCGGGATTGATTTTTCCAACGCTTGCTGCAATTTGATTTTATCGTAATCGATAACTTCACCAACGAAGCCTAAATCTTTTTTCACGCGCTTTTTTGCCGCAATAAGAAGCTGATCTTCTTTTTTAAAGCCATCTGCATGTGCGCCGTAAGCATTTATTTCTTTAACTATCAAATCGTTGAGCTCGTTTAATTCTTCTTCAACTATTTTAAGGGTAAATTCATCCGTTACGCGCATTCCGTCAAAAAATTCTGTTGTGATTTTATGTTCTTTTAATTTTTCCGTAATATTAGGCCCACCCCCGTGAACAAGAATCGGCCTTATGCCCGTATAACGCAAAAATACAATATCCTCAAGAACCGATTTACGCACTCTTTCTTCGCTTAATATTGAACCGCCGTATTTAATTACGAATATTTTTTTATGAAACTTTTTTATATACGGCAAAGCCTCTATTAAAACGTCTGCTTTTTTTATCGCTTCTTTTACCATGAATCTCCTTTGTTTTAACTATATTCTGCGTTTATCTTGATATATTCCGGAGTTAAATCCGAAGTATATATCGTTTGGGCGAACGCCCCTCTTTTCAGGTTAACTTCTATACAGATATCTTTCTTTGTAAGGTCCGACATTTTAATCGGCACACCTTCAGAAACTTCAATGCCTGCAGCCCCAAGTGCGGCTATAATTCTGCCCCAATTTGGATTTGCACCGTAAACCGCGCATTTAAAAAGATTGGAATTTGCTATAGAAAGCCCTGCTCTTTTTGCTTCTTCTTTTGTTTTTGCCCCTTTTATTGCAATTTTGATAAACTTGGATGCGCCCTCCCCGTCTCTAACAAGCATAGTTGCCAAATCAAGGCACACCTTTTTAAACTCTTTCGAGAAAGTATTAATTTCTTTTGCAGAGCTCAAAATATTCTTTCTACTTGAAAGCACAAAAACAGTGTCATTTGTGCTCATACAGCCGTCCACTGTTACTGAATTGAAGCTTTCATCAATTGCTTCTTTGGCTATTTTTTTAAATAAAGCCCTCGGCAATGTCGCGTCCGTCAATATAAAAACAAGCATGGTTGCAACGTTAGGTGCAATCATTCCTGCGCCTTTGGCAAAACCTAATATTCTGGCTGTGCCGCTCTTAAGCTTAATTTCAGAACAGGAAATTTTCTTAAAAGTATCGGTTGTCAATATGCTTTGAGAGAAACTTTCCGCTTTATCTTTCCCCATTTCAGCTATAAGCCTTGGAAATGCCGAAATGATTTTTTCCTTGGGAAGCTTTTTCCCGATAATGCCGGTTGAAGCTATAAGAATATTGCGCTTATCCGATGAAAGGCTTTCCGCAAGCTTGGAAGTTATAATTTCCGTATCCTTTAAGCCGGTTTCATGCGAAAAACAATTGGCATTACCGCTGTTTGCGATAACTGCCTTTATAGGATTTGAAATATTTTTTCTGCTTAAAGTAACTGAATAAGAAACATTTTTGTTCTTTGTAAAAAATCCAAGCGCTTCAGCGGCAGACCCGCAATAAATAAGCCCGAGATCGTTTTTATTATTTTTCTTAAGCCCGCAATTTATACCGGAAAACAAAAATCCGGCAGGTATTTTAATCATAAGAGGCCTGCTGCTTCATCGAATCCCAGCATTATATTCATATTCTGCACAGCCTGGCCTGCTGCGCCCTTAATAAGATTATCGATACTGGAAGCAATTACTGCATTTTCTTTTTTTTCATCCAAAGTAAAACCTATATCGCAAAAATTAGTGCCGACTACATCTTTTAATTTAGGCAGCCCGGAAAGCATCCGTACAAATTGGCAATTCTTGTAATGCTTTGAATAAACTTCAGAAATTTTTTCTTCAGTTACGCTTTTGCTAAAAGTTACGTAAATTGTCGAGTATATTCCGGCCTCAACCCCTATTACATGCGGCGTAAAAAGTGGTTCAATAGTTTTGCCTGTGCTAAATTTTAAAACTTCGCTGACCTCAGGGATATGCTGATGGACAAACGGTTTATACGCCCAGAGGTTATTCGAAATATTAGAATAATGGTACTCAATAACCGCTTTTCTGCCTGCGCCGGTAATGGCCGACTTTGAATCTATTATTATCTTTTTTTCAACTAAACCCTCTTTTACCAGAGGGAAAAGCGCAAGTATTATCGAAGTCGGATAACAGCCCGGATTTGCGATAAGACTGCTTTTTTCTATATCTTTTTTGAAAAGCTCCGGTAAGCCATAAACTGCGCCGGAAAGATTTTCGCTGTCTTTATGCGCTACCTTGTAATACTTCTGATAAAGGTTTGTATCTTTAAACCGGTAATCAGCAGACAGGTCAATTACTTTTTTCTTCTTTGAAAGCAATTGCGGTACAAAATCCATTGAAACCGTATGCGGCAAAGATAAGAATATAATATCTGCTGCTTTGCAGCATTTTTCTATGTTTAACGTCTCGCACTTAAGGCTGGTTTTATTCAAAAACCGCGGAAAAAGATTAGAATAGGGAATTGGAACCTCTGTCCGTGAAGAAAGATAGGTAATCTCCGCATTCGGATGAGAAAGCAGAATTTCAACGAGTTTCTCCCCGGTAAAACCAGTAGCTCCTAATATTGCAATTTTCGTTTGTTTAGGCATAAGCGTAAGCTACTATAATAAACGAAAAAGCCGGCTCCGTCAATAGAATTTAGCCATTCGAATTGCCTCACATTAAATCTAACCCAAAATATTTTATACGGGTATCGTTGACTCATAATTCATCTAACCGAAAATATGCTTCTAAAAGGAGGCTGTTATATGAGCCCAGGAGCCCGCATGGAATATCTTGAATCTATAGTAATAAGATACCGTAAATCGCCAAAGAAACAAAAAACAGCTATCCGTGATGAATTCTGCACAACAAGCGG
>Ga0172370_10001877_pt1 | contig 31166 bp, 23 predicted proteins | sample LakKiv5m_FD_114538 | JGI IMG/M metagenome (GOLD analysis project Ga0172370, IMG submission 114538) | Freshwater microbial communities from Kabuno Bay, South-Kivu, Congo - kab_022012_11.5m | ecosystem: Environmental > Aquatic > Freshwater > Lake | place: Democratic Republic of the Congo...
AGGCCGGTGATCCCCGATTTCAGAAAAGAACTGACCATCTCCAAACCGGTGGAGGAAGCTTACCTGTTTGTCTCCGGATTGGGCCATTACACGGTTGCCATCGATGGAAAAGCGCCGGATAACAGGTTTCTCGCACCGGGCTGGACGCTCTATTCGAAGAGCTGCCTCTACAACGGCTACGATATCACCGAAATCCTTACCCGGGGCGCCCATGCCATCGGGGTGACGGCTGGTAACGGGTTTTTCAACGTGAACCGCGAACGCTACCGAAAGCTGGTGGTGGCCTGGGGATTGCCGATGATGCGCCTGAACCTGGTGATCCGCTACCAGGATGGATCCACCGAAAAGATCGTATCGGACGGAAGCTGGAAGACAGCCCCTTCGGCAACCACATTCACTAGTATTTACGGAGGAGAGGATTATGATGGAAAACTCTGGCAACCGGGATGGCAAAAGCCGGGATTTGATGATTCCCAGTGGAAAAATGCCCTGGTAACCAGGGGTCCTGGCGGGATCATGAAAGCAGAGGCTGATTATCCACTGAAAATCATGCAATCCTTTGAGCCGGTTTCCATATCCCAGCTGGCAGATTCCACCTGGGTGTATGATTTTGGGCAGAACGCATCCGGAATTCCGGAAATTTTGGTCAACGGTGAGAGCAAGACGCCAATCAGGCTCACGCCGGCGGAGCTCATCAATGACGATGGATCTGTGAATCAGCGTGCTTCAGGCGGACCGATGTATTTTGATTATACACCGGGATCACCCGGACAATCCTGGAAGCCCTCCTTTACCTATTATGGTCTGAGATACATAGGGGTTGCGGGAGCCGTGCCGGAAGGCAAGCCAAATCCCGGGAATCTGCCCGTGGTTGAAAGCCTGAAGTTCCATCATACCCGTAACAGCGCTCCCACCGTAGGATCCTTTCACTGCTCGAATGAGCTTTTCAACCGGATCCATGATCTGATCGACTGGTCGATCAAAAGCAATCTGGCCAGCGTGACCACCGACTGTCCTCACCGCGAAAAGCTGGGGTGGCTGGAGCAGACCCACCTGGTAGGGAATTCGATTGCCTACCGGTATGACATCAAGCCATTATATACCAAGATCGTCGATGACATGATCGAATCCCAGCTGGAGAACGGGCTGGTTCCGGATATTGCGCCGGAGTATGTGCCGTTCGTGGGAGGGTTCAGGGATTCGCCCGAATGGGGCAGCTCATCAGTGATCATTCCCTGGTACATATATGAATGGTATGACGATAAAAGGCCTATGGAGAGAGCCTGGAACATGATGAACCGGTATGTGGATTATTTGTCGGGCATGGCTGTTGACGGGATCCTGGATCACGGGCTGGGCGACTGGTTCGATATGGGGCCCGGACCGATGGGCGAGGCCCAGCTGACTCCCAGGGCACTCACCGCTACGGCTATCTGGTTCTACGATCTGAAGTTATTGTCGCAGATGGCAGGAATACTGGGCAAAACGGATGACTCCAGGCGCTTGCTGGCCAGGGCCGATTCCGTTAAGGCGGCATTTAATGCGAAGTTTTATAATCCTGAAACCCATGAGATCTCAACGGGCAGCCAAACTGCCTACGCCATGCCTCTGGTGGTGGGTCTTGTTCCTGAGGAGGACCGGCCGGAGGTGTTCAGGAATCTCGTCGCGGCCGTGGAGCGCGACAAGTATGTACTAACCGCTGGCGATGTGGGGTACCGGTATCTGGTGAAAGCACTCCAGGACGCCGGGGCGCACGATGTGATCTGGAAAATGAATTATCGCGATGATGTGCCCGGCTATGGCTTTCAGCTGAAACACGGTGCCACCAGTCTCACCGAATCATGGGCGGCTCTGAGGGAGGTTTCCAACAACCACATGATGCTGGGGCACCTGATGGAATGGCTGTACAGCGGTATCGGCGGGATCAGGCAGGCCCCGGGATCAGCGGGCTACAGGCATATCATCATCGATCCGCAGCCGGTGGGTGATCTTACTTCAGCAGAGGTGAGCTACACCTGCATCCGGGGTGAGATCAGGGTTCGTTGGGAGAAAAAGGAGGGATCTGCCACCCTCGAATTTACCATTCCGGTGGGATCGGATGCCGAAGTGCATTTTGGAGGAAAAAATCTGGGTACATTTGCCGCCGGTAAATACAAAAAAACGGTCATATGAAAGTGTTAGGAATGGGCAATGCCCTTGTCGATGTGCTGATCAGGGTTGAGAATGAAGCACTGCTGGAGCAGCTCAGGCTTCCCAAGGGAAGTATGCAGCTGGTGGATGAAGCGCGGATGGGTGAGATCATGCATGCCACGCACGGACTGCCGATGACCATGATCTCCGGAGGATCCGCTGCAAACACTATCCATGGACTGGCGGAGCTTGGGATTGAATCGGGCTTTATTGGTTCAGCCGGGACCGATGAGTGGGGCAACTTCTATATTAATGACCTGCTATCAAAAGGTATACATCCGGTATTCTACCGGTCGGATAAGCCTACCGGTCGGGCAAATGCTCTCCTTACTCAGGATGGTGAGCGGACTTTCGGAACCTTTCTGGGCGCAGCCATCGAATTGGGTCCCGATTTTCTATCCGTTGATATGTTCAGGGGCTGGAAGGTGTTTCACATTGAAGGGTATCTGGTCCAGAACCAGGAGCTGATCCGCCGGGCGCTGGAGCTTGCCCATGAGGCCGGGTGCACCGTGTCGTTGGATCTGGCCAGCTACAATGTGGTTGAGGATAACCTGTCATTTCTGAAATCAGTATTGCCTCCCTACGTGGATATTGTATTTGCCAATCAGGAGGAGGCGCATGCTTTTACCGGGAAAGGACCGGAAGAAGCGGTGGATGAGCTTGCCTCACTGTGCCGGGTGGCAATAGTCAAAACGGGACCGGAAGGAGCCTGGGTACGGTCGGGAGAAGAGAAGCATGCGGTTCCGGGATTACCGGCCAATTGCATTGATACCACCGGTGCAGGAGATCTGTTTGCCTCGGGATTCCTGCATGCGTGGCTGGAGGGAAAATCCCTGCGGGCATGCGGAGAGGCAGGCAACCTGCTTGCATCGCATGTGATTGAGGTATTGGGACCGAAGATTCATCCTGAAACCTGGCCCTTGCTCAAAGCACAATTGAAAAAGGCCTGAAGCTTGATGGCTCCAGGCCTTTTTGGCAAAGGTTATTTACAGAAAGGGGACTGTATTGGCTAAAATAGTCCGTGCAGTTCCGCATTTATTTTATCCATGACTGTGCTGATATCCTCCGGATTTCCCAGGAAGTCCATGGAATCGGCGTCAACGATCAGCAGTTTTCCGTCGCGATAGGTTTCTACCCAGCTCTCATATCTTTCGTTCAGTCTTTTCAGATAATCCAGCCTGATGGAGTTTTCATATTTTCTGCCTCTTTTCTGGATCTGGTTTACCAGTGTCGGAACCGAAGCCCGCAGATAAATGGTCAGATCAGGCGGCTGCACCAGGGAGGCCATCAGATTGAACAGTGTATAGTAATTTTCAAAATCGCGCGTACTCATCAGCCCCATGGCATGCAGGTTGGGCGCAAAGATGTATGCATCCTCATAAATGGTCCGGTCCTGGATCACGGTTTTGTTCTTTTTCCGGATCTCCAGAATCTGGTTAAAACGGGAATTGAGGAAATAGATCTGCAGGTTGAAGGACCAGCGCTGCATATCAGCATAGAAATCATTCAGATAGGGATTGTCGTCCACATCCTCATAATGGGCTTCCCATCCGTAATGTTTGCTGAGAATTCTCGTGAGCGTGGTTTTGCCTGATCCTATGTTGCCCGCGATCGCAATGTGCATAGCTTAGTTTCAAAATTTAGGGTAGACCGAAAGTACGGAAAAAAGTGAATCCGGTACCCTGAACAGATTATTTTTTTACCGCGATAAAATAATCACCTCCCTGGGTGTTCTGATCCACAGGTACTCCTTGTAAAGCGCACTTTCGAGAAGGGCGCTCTCATCCCAGACATACACGGTCTGCTCCGGCTCTTCCTGACTGGCATACAAAGATATCTGGCCGGTGCGGGTCAGCAGCAGACGGTTGTCGGCGAAACAGGCGGCATTGACTTTCAGCGGTAGTTTCCGGAGAAAATTGCCGAACAGGTCGAACACCCGAATCTCCCTGTCAGGAACGAGGAGGCAAAGCCAGTTACCGGCTTCGAACAGGCGTATGGATGAGGATGCCTTGAGTGAAGGAAGGTCAAGCGGAGCGGATTCCGAGGCCATGTTAAGCTGGGCATCGTATCTCCTGATTCTCCGGGTGGTACCATCGAGGATCCAGAATCCTCCCTGATTGGAAACTGCAACGGTCAGGGGCTGGGAAATCCCGATTGCATCGGGTGAGATCGGATCGGAGAGAGGGGTGAGCCGGTTGTTGAGGAAGTGTATCAGGTTAAAGTCCCTGTGATACAGTAGGATTCTTAGGGGATCCGTAGCATCCACCAGGGTTATGGGGCCTTTTGAGGGATCTGACCAGGAGGCCAGTGAGTCTCCGGAAGCAGAATATTTTATCAAAATGCCATTTTTCACCAGATAAAAATTTCCGATAGGGTCGGCCGTCAATAACTCCGGAGCACTTCCGATGATCCTGAACGGTTCCCACAACTCCTGCGACCGAACGGGCAGGTATGTCAGAAATGCTGCAAGGGCAATCAGAACGGTACGTTTCATGAGTTAAGATGCAGGTTAAGGATTCCGTCGGCAATTACGCGGTCGTTGGAAAGGCGGGGAACTTTATTCTGACCGCCGAGTTTGCCTTTCTGTTTAAGCCAGGTGTAAAAGGTTCCGGATTTTACCGGTACTATTTCGGGCGGGAACAATGCGATCCCCTTATATCGTTTGGCTTCGTAATCCGAATTGACCGACTTGAGGGCATTATCGAGAACCTCTGTAAAGAAATCCATATTGGCAGGCGGCACTGAAAATTCGATAAGCCACTGGTGACGGGCGCTTTCCCCCTCCTTCATATAGACCGGAGCGGCGGTGTATTCGGTGATTGCAGCCCCTGTAGCCTGACAGGCTTTCTGCAGGGCATACTCGGCATTGTCGATGATCAGCTCTTCACCAAATGCATTGATAAAATGTCTGGTACGGCCTGTGATCCTGAATTTAACCGGGGAGAGAGAGGTAAACCTGACAGTATCCCCGATCAGGTATCTCCACAGGCCTGTGCTTGTAGAGATCACCATTGCATAGTTCCGGCCGGTCTCAATACCGGCCAGGGTCACTGCCTTCATGTTACCGGTTCCCAGCTGGTCCATCGGGATAAATTCAAAAAACACATCGTAATCGAGCATCAGCAGAAGATCACTTGAGACCGGATCATCCTGGATACCGAAAAACCCCTCGGAGGCATTGTAAGTCTCCATATACCTCATGTTGTCCGACCTGATAATTGATCTGAACTGTTCAATGTAGGGGGCAAAATTCACTCCGCCATGGATAAATACCTCCAGATTGGGCCACACATCGGCAATATTGTTCTTGCCTGTTTGCTCCAGCACCTTTTTCAGCAGGATCAGGGTCCAGGAAGGCACCCCGGCCAGGCTTGTAACGTTCTGAGATATAGTATTTTCTGCCATTTTCTCCAGTTTCTCCTCCCATTCATTCATCAGGGCGATGGTGAGATCCGGTGTTCGGAGCCAATGGGCGAAGGTTGGCATGTTCTGAAGGAGTACGGCCGACAGATCACCGAAGAATGCTTCGGAATTGAGGTCGGAGACCTGATGACTTCCTCCCACCACCAAACTTTTCCCGTGAAAGATCCTGGAATCAGGATAGTTGGCAAGCCACAGGGCCAGGGTATCCTTACCTCCGCGGAAGTGGCAGTTTTCGAGGGCATCGGTGGTGACCGGGATAAACTTGCTCTTATCCCCTGTGGTACCGGAGGATTTGGCGAACCAGCGGACCTCGCCCGGCCACAAAACATCTGCCTCGCCGCTCATGGCCCGGTCGATGAATGGTTTGATGCCAGGATAATCGCGCACGGGAACCCGGTCGGAAAATTCGGAATAGGACATCTGGGAGGTAAATCCGTGCTCCTTCCCAAAGGAGGTGGATTTTGCTGTCCGGATCAGATTAACGAGAACATCATTTTGAACCTCAACAGGATATTTCCGAAAAAAATCGATCTGATATTTCCGCTTGGTGACCAGCCAGGTTACAAATGAGTTGAGAATGGGCATGCTTTTGGATTTCCGCCTGGCAACTAAATTACTACTTTTATCCCTACTTTTGGGTCAAACGCTTTACCACGCTATAAATGAACTGGTTGGATCTGATTATCATTCTGGTGCTCATGGGAGGGATTGCCTCGGGGTATAAGAACGGATTAGTAGGAGAGCTGGCTTCGCTTGCCGGGCTGATTCTTGGGATCTGGGGTGCAATAAAATTTTCCTGGTGGACTGCCGATCTGCTTGAGGGTTTTGGATTATCCTTTTCCCTGATGCCGGTGGTGGCCTTTGTGGTTACCTTTCTGATCATAGTTATTATCACTCAGATCATCGGAGGGTTGGTCAATAATCTGATCGAAGCTATATCTGCCAGCTACCTGAACAAGATTGCAGGAATTGTTGCCGGCACCTTCAAGGCGGCCCTTTTTGCAAGCGTGATCTTTCTGGTTTTTGATGCCTTTGATGAGCGCCACCGGATCATTCCCGAACAAGCACGCGAAAAATCCCTCTTATATGAACCGGTTTCCGGGGTGGTTCCCACCTTGCTGCCTTTCCTCAAACTCGAGGAGCTAAGGTCTGCCGGCCGGGAGGAGGATACCCGGGAGAAGCCGGCCTGATGGGAGTCAGTACCGGTCAAATAGTTATCTTTGCCAAAATTTTTCTGGATGAATTTCGTTGAAGAATTACGCTGGCGCGGCCTGATCCACGATATCATGCCGGGCACTGAAGAGATGCTCCAACAAGGGATGGCGTCTGCCTATATCGGATTTGATCCCTCATCGGATTCGCTTCATATCGGGAACCTGGTAGGAATTATGATCCTCAAGCACTTCCAGCTTTGCGGGCACAAGCCCTATGCACTGGTGGGAGGTGCCACAGGAATGATCGGTGACCCGTCGGGCAAGTCGGAAGAGCGCAACCTGTTGGATGAAAAAACATTGCGCCATAATCAGGAGTGTATTAAGGAGCAATTGTCGCATTTTCTGGATTTCTCAGGCACCACGGCAAACAGTGCTGTGATGGTGAACAATTACGACTGGATGAGGGAGTTTTCCTTCCTGGCTTTTATCCGGGATATCGGCAAGCATATCACGGTCAACTACATGACCGCCAAGGATTCGGTTAAAAAGCGCCTGGATTCCGGGATGTCATTTACCGAATTCAGTTACCAGCTGGTTCAGGGATATGATTTCCTGCACCTCTATCAGCATCACGGAGTTTCTCTCCAGATGGGAGGATCCGACCAGTGGGGGAATATCACAACGGGTACGGAGCTCATCAGGAGAAAGGCCGGCGGCGAAGCTTATGCGCTCACCAGCCCACTGATTACCAAGGCCGACGGCGGCAAGTTTGGGAAAACCGAATCCGGAACCGTCTGGCTGGATCCGGCCAAAACTTCTCCGTATCATTTTTACCAGTTCTGGCTCAATGTTGCCGACGCGGATGCGATCAGCTACATTAAGATCTTCACATTTCTGTCGAAGCAGGAGATTGAGGAGCTGACAGCAAGGCATCAGGAGGCTCCGCACGAGCGGATCCTGCAGAAGAAACTGGCTGAGGAGGTTACCCGGATCGTGCACTCGCAGGAGGCTCTGGACGGTGCCGTTGAGGCATCCAACATCCTCTTTGGCAAGGGAACGCATGAATCGCTGGCTGCTCTGGATGAGGCTACCTTTCTGGAGGTTTTCGAAGGGGTGCCCATGTTTGATATCGACCGTCAGGTGCTCGCCGCAGGGGTTTCCGTGATGGACCTTCTGGCTGTTAACACCCAGGTGTTCCCGTCGAAGGGCGAGGCACGCAGGATGCTGCAGGGCGGCGGACTCAGTCTGAATAAAGAAAAGATCGCCGATCCGGAGGAGATCATCAATGAATCGCGACTGATCAGCGGAAAATATCTTCTTGTACAAAAAGGCAAGAAACAGTATTACCTTGTACGTGTGAATTAAAACCATTTCCATGAATCCTTATCTCAATAACAAAACCCTGCTGGAGCTGGCGCTTAAATGGAAGTACCACCTTGGGGTGATCGCCGTGATCGCTGCGGCCATCTCGGTTATTTTCTCGGCCCCCAGCTTTCTTCATCCTAAGTACAAGTCGTTTGCCGTGGTGTATCCGGTAAACCTGGGAGAGTATTCGGAGGAGAGCTACACGGAACAGATGCTTGAGATCCTCAATTCGGGGGATATCCGCGACCAGCTGATCAAGGCATTCAAATTGGAAGAACATTACAAGATCTCACCGGTATACAAATATTACAAAACCGCGTTGTACGGAAAATTTGCAGATCACGTCACCTTCAAAAAGACTGAGAATGAGGCTGTCAGGATTGAAGTGCTGGACACTGACCCGAAATATGCCTGTGCGATGGTCGATTCACTCCGTCGTTTTTATGACAATAAGGTAAAGGAACTCCACAACGTTAAGTTCGGAGAGGAGGTCCGGATCAGGAAAAATGAACTCAACCGGCTGAACCATGATGTTGACAGCATCACCCGCAGGCTGACCATTTTAGGTGCCGAATACGGCGTTATGGATCAGGCCGGTCAGAGCGAGGGTTTGTCGAATGCCTATTTCCAGGCTGTTGCCGCAGGCCGCAATAATTCAGAAATGGAGAAGTATTACTGGAATATTGCTGAAAAGGGACCGGAAGCTAAAAAACTGGTCATGACTCTGGACGGGATCATGGCGCAGCTTGCCCTGGCACAGAAGGCCCATGATGATGCATACCGGGAACTTACCAAAGAGATTACCTATTCTGTGGTGGTAACCCCTCCTTACGTTTCTGACAAGAAAGCCTGGCCAAAAAGGTCGGTCATTGTTCTGATGTCAGTTCTGTTTACCCTGATCATGGCGATGGTGGTTATCGGTGTTATCGAGAATCATAACAATACTAAATCCGCTTAACCTGTTTCGCCACAAAGGCGTTCAGGTGGCCTTGGTTTACCTTGTAAGCCTTGCTTTTGTATGGGCTCACTCCTATCTTCTTACCAAGGAGAAATTTGAAATTGCATTGATCCCTGCCGGGATTGTCGTTATTCTGATCGCTGTTTACCGTTTTCAGTGGCTATTCTGGATCGTCCTGTTTTTCGTGCCTTTGTCAGTCCCGCTTAAGGAGTTCTCCACGGGGCTTGATATCAACATGTTTCTGCCCACCGAACCTATATTGGTGGGTATGATGATGGTTTTTCTGTTCCGTCTGGCTCTCGACGGCGGGTATGACCGCGAGACCCTGCGCCATCCTGTCACCCGGATCATTCTGCTGCAGCTTGGATGGATCCTCATCACCTCGATCACCAGCACCATGCCTTTGGTATCCTTTAAATATCTGCTCTCAAGGTTATGGTTCCTTTCGGCATTCTATTTTATTGCGATCCAGTTCTTTAAGGATAATCCCCAGAATATCCGTAGATATGTTTGGACCCTGATGGTTCCGCTGGCGGCCATTGTGGTGGTGATCACCCTGAAGCACATCAGCATCGGCCTGTTCGACCAGAAGGCCTCCAATCCGGCGGTAGATCCCTACTTCAATGACCATACGCTCTATGGCGCCATTATGGCCCTCTTTCTCCCCGTGGCTGCGGGATACCTGATCCGGTCACCGTTCAAGGTTTGGGTGAAGGCGGGTGTGCTGGTTGTGGTAGGCCTGCTGTTTGCCGGACTCGTATTTTCCTACGCCCGGGCTGCCTGGCTCAGTATGGTGATTGGGATCGGTGCCATGCTGGTCATTGTTTTCCGGATCCCGGGCAAAGTGGTTCTACTGGGTTTTGCCTCCCTCATCCTCGCCTTCTTTGCTTTTGGAAAGACCATGCTGATGCAGATGGAGGGAAACAACCAGGATTCATCGGACAACCTGGCCGAGCATGTACAGTCAATCTCGAACATTTCCACCGATGCTTCCAACCTGGAGCGGCTGAACCGCTGGAGCTGCGCCCTCAGGATGTGGGTGACCAAACCTGTGCTGGGATATGGTCCGGGAACCTACATGTTCCAATATGCGCCGTTCCAGAAGAAATCCCAAAAGACAATCATCAGCACCAATGCGGCTGACGGCGGGAATTCGCATTCCGAATACCTGGGACCGCTGAGCGAATCAGGGGTGATCGGTGCGCTCCTGATGCTGCTGCTCGTGATTTATGCAATTATTACCGGAGTGAAGGTGTACCACAAACAAACAGTGCCGGAATACAAAATGGTTGCCCTGGCCGTTGTGGTCGGGTTGATCACCTATTTCGCACACGGGATCATGAATAATTTCCTGGATACCGACAAGGCCTCGGCAGGTGTTTGGGGCTTCCTCGCCATCCTCGTCGCCCTCGACCTCCGCCCTCCCAAAACCTCCCCTTAATCCTTCTTCCTTCTCCTTCCCCTTGCGCCTTGCGCCTTGTGCCTTGAGCCTTACTCTTTCACCCTTTCCATATAGGAGTTGTCCGCCGTATTGATCCTGATCTTGTCGCCGATGTTACAGAAGAGCGGAACCATGATGGTGACGCCGGTTTCAATGGTAGCCTGCTTGAGCGAGGAGGTCGATGAGGTGTCGCCTCGCACGCCCGGCTCGGTGTAGGTGATCTCCATGACCACGGTAGGAACGAGTTCAGCATACAATGGAGTTTCGGTGTCGGCATGGACTACCATTTCCACATCGCCGCCCTCTTTAAGAAGACCCACATTGTTGATCAGTTCCTCGCCGATGCTGAGCTGCTCGTAGGTTTCCTTGTGCATAAAGTTGTAGCCCAGGTCGTCCTTGTATAGGAACTGGTAGGGTCTGCGCTCCACGCGGGTTTCATTAATTTTATGGCCAGAGGTGAAAGTAACTTCGATCACCTTGCCGGAGGTAATATTTTTCAGTTTTGTACGGACAAAAGCGGGACCCTTGCCCGGTTTTACATGCTGGAATGAAATGATGGCATACAGTACATCATTGTAATCGATACACATGCCATTTCTGATATCTGCGGTAGTGGCCATAAACGGATTTTAAATTTCGGTGCAAAAATACTTTTTTACCTGAAAAAACCTATAACACTTTGTTTTTCGGGATACTGGCAATGAATTCTTTCAGGTAATGGGGTTCAAAATAGGCAGTGTCCAGAAATGCCCCCCGGGCAAATTCCTGGTCGGCCAATCGGGCCTGATAAGCGGCCGACAGGGGGAACGGACCACCCTGAACCGCGTTGGGATGCCGGATGATATCCATTGTTTTACTGCTGCCGGAACCGAAGAAGAACAAAGGCTGCGTGCCGAGCCACTCATTAAAGGAACTCTCTTCAATAATGTGGGCCTCCGTTGGCAAAAGTTCCGTCAGAGAAAGATCATATATGGCAGTGTAAACCTCCATTCTGCGGGCATCCAGCATCGGGCACAAAACACCCTGTGAGGGACTCTGTTTTTCGAGGAATCCGGCTGCCATGACCTTCAGCGTTGGCAAACCAATCAAAGGAATTCCGGTTCCGTAGGCGAACCCTTTGGCAACCGAGGTTCCGATCCGCAGACCGGTGTAGGAACCGGGTCCCAGGCTAAGCGACACAGCATCCAGGGAGGATGGTTCAATGGTCTGTTCTCTCAGGAGTTCGTCAATGAAAAGAGTCAGCTTAACTGCATGGGATTTATCCTCAGAGGATTCCTTTAGCCCAATGACTTTTCCGTCGCGGCTGAGGGCAACCGAACAAACCGGCGATGCTGTTTCAAGATGAAGGATCAATGCCATGGGTAACTTATTTGCTCTTCTTCGGATCTTTAAAAAGATCCTCCTTGGAAACAACCTCGACCTTATCGCTGTCCTGAAGTTTTTTGGAAACAGCATTATAGGGTGCAATCACCACCTGTTCGTTTTCCTCCACTCCCGACTGAATTTCAATGAAATACTTATCCTGAATACCGGTTTTGACTTTCCTCAGCGAGACCTCCTGATTATTGATAGAAAAAAGGACTTCCATCAGTTCTCCCGGCGCGGCTCCGGCAACCGTTTCATTTTCAGCATCGGGCCGGGTGGGGTCGTCCATTTTTGCTGATTTGGCGGTATCCACCCGGGTGGTCACAGCCTGAATAGGAACGGTGAGAACGCCATATCTTGTTTCCGACATGATTTCCACTGTTGCGGTCATTCCGGGCCGGAAAGGATATTTCCCTGCTTTACCACTATCGATCAGTGTTTTATAAGATTCAGGAAGGATGAATATCTTAACATTGAAACTGGTTACCTGATCCAGGGAGGTCCCGGTGGTGTTGGCAGAATTGGCGATCTCAGTTACCAGACCTTTAAAGGGAGTGCCCAGATAGGAATCGATATCAATGGTGGCTGTGTCACCGAGACTGACCCTCACAATATCGTTTTCATTGACCTCCACCTGTACCTCCATCCGGTTGAGGTTGGCAATGCGCATCATTTCGGTTCCCGCCATCTGGCCGGTCCCTACCACGCGTTCTCCCAGCTCCACTTTCCTGCCGTAAATGATACCGTCGATCGGTGCGTAAATGGTGGTTTTGCGGAGGTTTTCCTCTGCTTCCTTGAGGGAGGCCTCGGTGCTTTTCACTGTGAATGAGGCGGCGGAAACCTGCTGACGGGCGGCTTCCACCTGAGCTCCGGCCACTTCGTACTGGGTTTTTGCAGTCTCAAAATCAGCATCGCTCAGAACCCCCTGTTCGTGAAGCTGTTTGCTTCTTTTGAAGGAGAGCTCCTGCTGCCGGTACTGGGCTTCCGATTGGGTTTGTGCTGCCCTGGCATTGGCCAGATTGGCCTTGGCGGAGTTAAGGGAAGCGTTTACACGGTCGCGGCTGGAGATGTAAAAGTCGGGCTTGATCCTGGCCAGCAGATCGCCCTTGACCACCGAGTCCCCTTCCTTGACTGCCATTTCAACGATTTCGCCGGAAACATCGGGGCTGATCTTGACTTCGGTCTCAGGCTGGATTCTGCCATTGGCCGTGATGGTCTCAACTATGGTTCTTTTCTGCACAGCTTCAACCGCTACCCTGGTGAGAGGTCCGGTACCGAACCAGCCAGCCTTTTTACCGGCTATGGCAACAATCACCAGGACAACGGCAATAATCAGCAGATATCGTAAAACCTTATTCTTTTTCATAACAGGTGTTCCTATTTTAAGTCGATCGGTATGCCCCGGTAAAAGTCCAGGATCTTTGTGTTGAAAATGTAATTGTATTTTGACTGGAGCAGCTCGGATCTGGCTTTCGTGAGGTTGTTCTTGGCCACGTTGTAATCGAGGGAAGTAAGCAACCCCACATTGTATTTCTGATCAGCATACCGGAAAGCCTCCTCCAGCGCCTGAACCGATTTTTCGGTTGCACGGTAGCGGTTCAGTGAAGCGCGTGCATCAGCAAAGGCCTGCTGAATCTCCTTCAGCAACTGGTTTTGCGTTTGCTCGAGGGTATATTTCCCTCCGGCAACGGAGAGTTTGGCATTGTTGACCGAAGTCCGTGTGCTCAAACCGTTGAATATGGGCACATTAAAATTTAGGCCAACACTGGTCTGACTGGTAAAATCGAGCTGGTCGCGGAGGGGCATGATTTTGCCCGTCTGAAAATCCTTCAGCCTGTCGGAATACCCGGTGCCGTAGGAGGCGCTCATGGAAAGTGAAGGGCTCATCCGCCCCTTGGCAATCTGGAGGTCTTTTTCGAGCGACCTGAGATCAAGTTCGGCACTTTTTATCTGAGGCAATGAATTCAGCGCCGCCTGATAGATTCCTGCCGCATCGCCAAGATTGTCCATCACACGTATCGATTCAAAGGCAGGCCTTTCGATCCTGAACTTTTCAGGATTCTTCAGGTCAAGCATCTGGGCGAGGTCAAGGTAGGAGAGGTCGAGCTGATTCAGCGCGTTCACCTCATTCAGCTCCTCATTGGCCAACTGGGCCTGAATCTCCAACAGGTCGCCCTTTGGAAGAGATCCGGCATCGACCAGTTTCCGGGTTCGTTCCACCTGTTGCCGTGTGATCTCCACCTGCTGGAGGGCTATCTCATGAAGCTCCTCATTGAACAGGATCTGGAGATAGAGCCGGGCGATATTGAGGGCAAGATCATTACGGGCTTTTTCCAGATCTTTCATGTTTTTGGAAAGATCCAGTTTGTTGCGCTCAATGGTCCGAAGATTCTGCAACCCTTTGAACAGGTCCATGTCGGTAGCGGTGTAAAAGCTGGCTCCCTTGGAGTTTTCAGTGGTGAACTCATAGGTGAGGGGGTCAACCGAACGACCGAAACGGAACGATTGGGAGACGCCGGAGTTAAGCGATGGCAGAACTCCGGTCTTTGACTGAGTCAGATTGTTTTTTGCCACTTGTACCCCCAGCTCCCGCTGTTTCAACCCAATGTTGTTTTCAAACGCATAGGTGATGCAGCGGGTAAGGGTCCAGGGCTCCTCCTGGCCCATCACGGATGGCGGCAGCAGCATCATGCCGGAAAGAGCCAGAACGAAAGCGAACTTGGTCATAACCTATTAATTAGGCTGCAAAGATAATTCCTTAAACAACTGGAAGATTCTTTTGTATTCGTCAGTCCATGCATCAGGATCGGTGAATGAGTGACGTTCAAGGGGATAGATTGCCAGAGACCAGTTATCCTTGCCCAGGTCGATCAATCGCTGGTTCAGCCTAACGATATCCTGGAAATGAACGTTATCATCCATGACTCCGTGACACATCAGAAGTTTGCCCTTCAATCCTTGGGCAAAGTTGATCGGACTGCTGCGCGCATAGGCCAGGCTGTCTTCGATGGGTGTATTCAGAATATTGGCGGTATAGCCATGGTTGTAATGAGCCCAGTCGGTGACCGACCTTAGTCCGGCACCCGCGGCGAATACATCCGGAGCGTTGAACATGGCCATCAGGGTAATGAACCCTCCGTAAGAGCCTCCATAGATCCCGATCTTTTTGGGATTGACATTGCACTTGTCAACCAGATATTTGGCCCCGTCAACATGATCGCTCAGGTCCTTTCCGCCCATATGGCGGTAGATCCCGGTACGCCAGTCGCGGCCGTAGCCTGCGCTGCCGCGGTAGTCAAGGTCGAGCACCGTGAATCCATTGTCGACCAGGATATTGTGGAACATATATTCATGGAAGTAGGTCGACCACCACTTATGGGCATTCTGAAGGTAGCCGGCCCCGTGGACGAAGACGACCGCAGCCTTGTTCGACTTATCAGCTGCCGGCCGGTAGAGCCGGGCATACACCTCGGCGCCGTCTGAGGCTTTGAATGTGACATATTCAGGCATCCGCCAGTTATAGGCTTTAAATGCCTCGCTTCTGGAGTCGGTCAGCTGTACGGCCTGACTTCCGGCCGCATTTTTCTGAAGGTACAGCTCAGGAATCCGGTTGCCGGAGGAGAAGGTGATCGCCAGCCATTTTTCATCGGGCGACAGGGTTACCTCGTTACCGCCTTCCATGGTGGTAATCTTTTCGCGGGAGCCTCCTTCGAGTGGCATCCGGTAAAAATGGTGTTCTCCCGGATGAACCTCGTTGGAAGTGAAGAACCAGTATTTCTTATCGGCGGACATCACCGGATCATATACCTCAAATTTGCCGGAGGTGAGCTGCTTTTTCTCGCCCGTTTCAGGATTTAGCCAGTACAAGTGTGAATAACCGGTTGCTTCCGACTGGAACCAAAGGCGCTTTCCATCGGGCATCCAGCCCGTGTTTCCAATACCTACTCCGCCCACCCAGGCTTCGTCACGCTGACGGTCGAGCAATTTTACCGAACCATCGGAAGGGTTGAGTTTAAGGATCCAGTAATCCTTATTGTCGGACGAAAATGCTTCCATCACCGCGATACGCCCGTCGGGCGACCAGTTGGGTCCGCCGATCCTTACATCGCGGACCTCAGGTTTGCGGTCCTTATATTTTTCAGGATAATCCTTTACATAATCAGGCAGGTCCGTGATCCCCGGGATCTCGGCAACATGAAGTTCATAAAGGGAGTCCTTGGTGACATCGAGGATGCAAACGGTTGATTTATACGGATCATCGCCCACCTTGGAACGGGTGTTCTGAGTCTCGGTGTAGCCCGACCGGGTCACATACACCGGCATGATCGTGCCCTTGTATGAGGCAGAGCTGAAATTTTTTGTAAATGTAACGAAGCGCTCATCCGGGGAGAGTTCCAGTCCGGAGACCGAGTACCCTTCGGTGTACACCGGTTCGGGACCGCCCATCCGCTGGCTTCCGGGGGGCCTCATCCCCATCCTGAAATCGCCCATCCGGCCCATTCCGCGACCGCCACCACCGCCGGCAACTTTCGGGAACAGCCTTACCTGGTCCTGCATCAGCCACTGGTCCCTCGGACTCAGTTTTTCAGCCTGCTGGCCCTGCCGGGCCGGGGTTTCAGGCCGCTTTTCCTGAAAATTGGTCAGCTGCCGGATTGAGCCGGCTGCCGGGTCCAGCAGATACAGGTTATTTTCCATGTTAAGGACGATCCTCTTCCCGGAGTGAGTGAACTCTGCCGAGCTGATTGCCTTCGCCATGCTGAATATCAGGGAGGTATCCTTCTTCTTAATGTTAATCAGATAGTAATCACCCTCTTTCGACAGAAGTTCCATGCTTTTATCTGCATTCAACTGTTTAACCACCGGCCGCAGCTGTCCCATGGCACTGCGCGGAACCCTCGACAGAACCGGATTGGCCGGATCCACGCGGTAAACCGAATCATCCGGCTTGCCCGACGGGCTCCACTGAAAGTAGAGATAACGGCTGTCGGGCGCCCATTGGATCTGCGCTGGCGACTGTCCGGTGAAATTGTTCGACATGATTTGTTTGATGGTCAGGGTTGAGCGGTTTTCAACCTGGGCCTGGCCGGGATACAGCATGAAAGCCCCCAGCATCAGTAAAAGTAAATCTCTGGTTTTCATTGGCAGGATTTGTGAGAAACCGAAAGTACAAAATGTAGGAATCCCCGGGCAGGATTTTTATTATCTTTTCCCGAAACTTGTTTGGAAGAAACCTAAAGTGTAATTTTAACACTTAAAGCCCGGAGTATGAGTGTCTTTTACCCTTGTGAGGACCGTCAATTGCTGGCGGTGGATTGTGTGATATTCGGATTTGATCATCAGGACCTTAAGCTCCTCCTCATCAGGCGCGACATGGAACCTGGAAAGGGTATGTGGTCGCTGATGGGGGGATTTCCGCGGAAAGATGAAAGTCTGGATGATGCCGCCGACCGGGTGCTGAAGCAGCTAACCGGGCTTAGCGATGTTTATCTGGAGCAGCTCTATGCCTATGGACAGGTCGACAGGGATCCGGGGGAACGGGTGGTCTCCATCGCCTATTATGCCCTGATCAGGATTGAAGATTATGACAAAGATCTTGTGAAGGAACATGATGCTCAGTGGAGGCCGATCAGCGATATCCCGGAACTTGTTTTCGACCATCGGGCCATGGTTGACAAGGCCCTGCGCCGGTTGCGCAGGAGGGCCAGGATCCAGCCGACCGGATTTGAACTTCTGCCTGAGACCTTCACCCTGCCTCAGCTTCAGACCCTGTATGAAGCCATATATCAGAAAGAGCTCGACAAACGAAATTTCAGAAAAAAGATCCTGTCGATGGGCATTCTCGATAAACTGGAAGAAAAAGATAAAACCAGTTCCAAGAAAGGAGCCTGGCTATACAGGTTCAATCAGGAGAAATATCAGGAGGCGCTGGCGAAGGGGTTCTACTTTAGTTTGGATGTATGATGATGTGGGGATGTGATGATGTGGGGATGTGATGATGTGGGGATGTGGGGATGTGGGGATGTGGGGATGAAACTTTGGAACGTTGAAACTTTGAAACAATTTTGAAATGAAAGCGGCGATTGCAGGTTTGAGGAATTCGGTGCTGACGGCCAATCTGGCGTTGGTGCAGGAGGGATTGGTTAAGCTGACCTGGGGCAATGCTTCGGGGATCGACCGGGAGCATGGACTGGTGGTGATAAAGCCGAGCGGAGTGAGTTATTCCGATATCCGTCCTGAGGACATGACCGTGGTGGATCTGGACGGTAAGGTGATCGACGGGAAGCTGAAACCTTCATCTGATCTGCCGACCCATCTGATTCTTTATAAGGCTTTTCCGGAGATTGGCGGGATCGTGCACACACATTCCGAATGGGCTACTTCCTGGGCTCAGGCCTGCAGGGAGATCCCCTGTCTGGGCACTACCCATGCCGATCATTTTTTCGGGCCGGTGCCCTGCACCAGACTTCTGTTCCCTGAGGAGATCCAGGGAAAATATGAGGAGGCAACGGGACTGGTGATTAAGGAGGCTTTCACCTTCCTCAAACCGATGGAGGTTCCGGGTGTTCTGGTGGCGGAGCATGGTCCGTTTGCCTGGGGAGCCAGCGTTTCAGATGCCGTCAAGCATGCAGTCATTTTGGAGGAAATAGCGAAAATGGCCTTCCGGACTGTGATGCTGGGCAAAGATCACCCCGTGCAGAGGGCTATCCTTGAAAAGCATTATTCAAGAAAGCACGGGCCGGGTGCTTATTATGGACAGAAATAGTATTTTAATTAAATAAAAGATGAATAGAATCAAGGTGTTAACGTTCATGGCATTGCCGCTCTTGTGGATGGCCACGGGATGCAATGAGACTAAAACAACTACCCAATCCGGTGATTATCCGGTTAAGCCGGTGGCATTCAACCAGGTGAAACTGGAAGATGCTTTCTGGGCTCCGCGGGTCAAACTGAACGCGGAACTTACAATCCCCTATGCGTTCAAACAGAGTGAAGAGACCGGGCGTATCAAAAACTTTGATATTGCCGGTGGAACCGAGACCGGTTCTTTCTGCTCGATTTACCCGTTTGACGATTCCGATGTATACAAAATCATCGAAGGGGCCGCCTATTCCCTGCAAACCGTTCCGGATCCGAAGCTGGATGCTTACCTGGATAGCCTGATCGCCAAAATTGCCAAGGCACAGGAACCCGACGGGTATCTTTACACCAACCGGACCATCATGGGCGACAGTGCTCACCCCTGGGCTGGTAACGCCCGATGGGAACTGGAGAGCGAGGATAGTCACGAATTGTATAACCTGGGTCATTTCTTCGAAGCTGCCGTAGCCCATTACCAGGCAACAGGCAAAACCTCGATGATGGATATAGCCACCAAGGCTGCCGACCTGATCGTTAAGGATTTCGGTTATGGTAAATGTGAGCATTATCCGGGCCATCAGGAAGTTGAGATTGGTCTGGTCAAACTTTACCGGGCCACGGGCAAGAAAGAATATCTTGATCTTGCCAAGTTTTTCCTGGATGTAAGAGGTCCGAACGGACAAGTGTACAATCAGGCTCACAAGAAGCCGGTTGACCAGACAGAAGCCGACGGACATGCGGTCCGTGCAAACTACATGTTCAGCGCCATGGCTGACATAGCCGCCATTACAGGCGATACAGCCTATTATAAGGCAATTGACAACCTCTGGAACAATGTGGTGGGCAAAAAACTGTACATCACCGGCGGTGTGGGAGCCACCGGTGCAGGGGAAGCCTACGGCATTGATTATCAGCTTCCGAACATGTCGGCCTACTGTGAAACCTGCGCTGCCATTGCCAGTGTTTTCTGGAACTACCGGATGTTCCTGCTGCACCAGGATGCCAAATACCTGGATGTGGTTGAGCGCACCCTGTATAATGGCGTTTTAAGCGGCCTGGGCTTGTCGGGCGATCTTTTCTTCTATCCCAATCCATTGAAATCCAGGGGTCAGCACGCAAGAAGCCCTTGGTTCGGATGCGCCTGCTGCCCAAGCAACCTGTGCCGTTTCATTCCTTCGGTGCCGGGTTATATCTATGCAGTAAAAGACAATAATCTGTATGTCAATCTTTTCGTTCAAAGTGAAACCAGTGTTGAGGTGGGATCCGGAAAAGTGGCCATCGCGCAGAAATCGGAATATCCGTATGACGGAAAAGTGACCCTGACCCTTAACCCGGAAAAACGCGGGAAGTTCAACCTGATGGTCAGGATTCCGGGCTGGACAGGTAAGGATGTGGTGCCGAGCGATCTGTACAGTTTTGCTGATCCGGAAAACTCTCCGGTTACGATTGAGGTGAACGGCAAGAAGATTTCTTACAAGAGCGAAAAGGGTTTTGCCGTTCTGAGCCGCACCTGGAAACCCGGTGATGAGGTGGTGGTTACCCTTCCGATGGACATCCGCCGTGTAAAAGCCAACGAAAAGGTGGAAGCCGACAGGGGTCAGGTAGCCCTGCAGCGCGGTCCTCTGATGTATTGCCTCGAATGGCCGGATCAGGAGGAGCAGAAGGCTTTGCACCTGATGCTGGCCGAACAGCCCGATTTTTCATACGAGTTCAAACCTGATTTGCTAAAAGGCGTTGGCATGATCTCGGCTAAAGGATACTCACTGAAAAGAGGGTTGGACGGAACCGTTGAAAAACTGCCGGTAGCACTGAAGGCAATCCCTTATTACGCATGGGCGAACCGAGGCCGCGGCGAGATGACGGTGTGGATCCCTGAAACAGAGGATGCTGCAACACCCCTGCCGGCACCAACCATTGCCTCTTCTTCGAAAGTAACTGTTTCAGATGGCTGCAAGGGGGCTCCGGAGACGGTGAATGATCAGCTGGTTCCGGCCAAATCGAGCAGCGCTGAATTCGGTCATATCCATTGGTGGCCGAAAAAGGCAACCAATGAATGGGTTCAGTATGATTTCACCAAAGCCGAAGATGTCTCCTCGGTGGATCTATTCTGGTTCGATGACGAAGACCTGAATGCAGGGTGCCGCGTACCGAAATCCTGGAAACTGATGTACCGGAAAGGCAACAGCTGGGTCTCCGTCAAAACCAAAGGCGCATACGGTACCGCAAAAGATCAGTATAATCACCTGGAGTTTGAAAAGGTCAATACCACCGGGCTCAGGCTGGAGATCCGTCAGCGCGACGACTTCTCGACCGGCGTCCAGGAATGGATCGTGAAATAGCATGAAAGCAAAAATCCTGACATTGTTTCTGGTCCTGTTGCTCTTTGCAGGATCTTCTGCCCGCCGGGAGAGCTTCTTCTTCATGGTGGTCTCAGATTCTCACTACGGCAAGGCCGACCGCGCCAAGAACCTCGAAACCATTGACAGGATGAATCAAATGGAAGGGACCGGCCTTCCCGGTTTTCTCACCGGGAAGGTCAGGACTCCCGCCTTCGTGATCCATTGCGGGGATATTCTTGACTCTCCGTCTGACAGCGCGTACCGGTTGTTTTTGGAGGATTACGGACTGACGGGTGAGTCAAAACTGAAATATCCGGTTTACGAAACCTTCGGGAATCACGACGGTGGCCTCGATAAGTGCGTAAGGCAGGGAATGATTGCCAGGAATCCCGGCCGGCCCGGATTGGCTGGCATTTCCGACAATGGTTTGCACTATTCCTGGGACTGGAACGGGGTTCATTTTGTGAACCTGGGGGCCTACCCGGGAAACGAGTGGGTCGACAGCTGTGGCTGGTGCCACTATTTTAAGGATCCTTTCAGGGAGCCCTTATTCAGCAGGAAGTTCCTCAGGGAAGATCTGGCCCGCCATGTCGGAACCAGCGGCAGGCCTGTTGTGCTGATCCAGCATTACGGCTGGGATGATTTCAGCAAGCTCTGGTGGACGCTCCCGGAGAAAGATTCACTAGCGTCCGTGATCAAAGGCTACAACGTGATCGGGATATTTCACGGGCACTCGCATGCGGTTGAACACCGGGTGTGGAATGGTATCAATATCTGGTCGGCAGGCTCTACCGTGAAGGGAGAGGAGCCGGGTAATATTTTGGCAGTAAGGTTTCGCAATGGCAAATTGAATGTATATCCCCTATAAATGGTATTAACAGTTATCATACCGGCTTATAATGAGGAAGCTACGATCCGGGGGATCCTGGAAAGGGTATCGGCAGTGGAGCTGATTGAAGGGATCGGGAAGGAGCTGCTGGTGGTGAATGATTGTTCGACTGATGGAACGGAGGAGGAGATCCTGCGGTTCAGGGAGGCAAACCCCGGGGTTAATCTGAATTACCTGAAACATGAGCGGAACCTGGGCAAGGGGGCTTCGCTGTCGACTGGAATCTCTGCAGCAAGCGGTGATTTCATCGTGATCCAGGATGCCGACCTGGAGTATGATCCGCGGGAATTCAACCAGATGCTCAAACCAGTGATTGAAGGGTTTGCGGATGTGGTATACGGCAGCCGTTTCGTCGGCAGCCAGCCACACCGGGTATTGTTTTTCTTTCATTCGGTCGGCAACAGATTCCTGACCTTCCTTTCCAACCTGTTCACCAACATCAATATAACCGACATGGAGTCGGGGTACAAATTGTTCAGGGCAGAGATCCTGAAATCTGTCAGGTTGCGTGAGAAGCGGTTCGGATTTGAGGCTGAGGTTACGGCAAAGATCTGCCGGATCCCCAATATCCGGATTTATGAGATCGGAATTTCCTATTACGGCCGTACTTACAAGGAAGGGAAAAAAGTCAACTGGCGCGACGGATTCCGTGCTATTTACTGCATCATCAGATATAACCTGTTCAGGTAGGCATCATTGATCTTCACTCCAAGTTCCTTAGCCTTTTGTATGTCCTGAAGGGCAGCCTGAAAATTCCCCATTTTGCTGTGCTGATAGGAGCGGTTCTGGTAGTAGCTCCCTTTATCCGGACTGATCCTGATAGCTGCATCAAAATCAGCAAGGGCCTCCTGGTCTTTCCCAAGCCTTCCGTTGCACAGGGCCCTTTGGTTCAGAACCGCAGGATCACGGGGCTGAAGTTTGAGATAATCATTGGCATCCCTGAGGGCAAGATCATATCTTCCCAGATTATAGTTTACCAGAAGCCTGTTGGTGAGGGCTTTGAGATTTCCGGGTTCCAGCTCAAGGGATTTATCCAGGTCGGCGACAGCCAGATCATACTGTTTTCTTGAACCATAGATCGCGCCGCGATTGCTGAGGGCTTTGGCATATTCGGGTCTGATCCGGAGAGCTTCGTTCATGTCGTTCAGGGCCTTGTCGGTCTGGCCCAGTTCAAACCATACCTCTCCCCGGTTGCTCAGGGCGATGAAGCTTTCGGGGTCGTACCTGATGGCCTGACTGTATGCTTCGATGGCCTTTTCGTTGCGGCCCTTGTCGCGGTAGTAAAATCCAAGGTTATTGTGAGCCATCACGGCATTGGGATATTTTCTGACGACATCGGTGAACAGGGTCTCGGGATTTTCCCATGCCTGGGTCCGGGTGAAAGATACAAAGGCAAAAAGGGCGAGGAGCAGGATGCCGGGAGCTATGACAACCATTTTGAGCCGTCCCGAAAGCAAAGGTTCGAGGGCTCTGGCAATCACCAGGAAGATCCCAATATAGGCGAGGTAGGTGAACCTGTCGGCGAGGAATGCCTGTCCGGCCCCAACCACCTGAAGCATGAATACCACGTTGACCAGGAAAAAGAGCGATCCGAACACCAGGAAGGGAACTTTTCGTCCGAAACGCCAGATCAATGCAACCAGAAGGACAACCACCACGGCGCTGAGGTAAAAGAACAGGTCCAGACTGGCCGGACCCGGGTAAATCGCCGAAAGCGGGTAAGGAATGATCACCTTAAAAAGATAGATGCACAGCGAGAAGGTGCCTATGAAGATTCTCTGGACCAATGGCATAATGGTTCCCGTTTCCAGAGATCCGAACTGACTCAGGAAAATGACTCCGGCCACACCGGTAGCCAATGAGAGGATAAGGAAGGGGATTTTGTTCAATAACTGCCTGAAAGAGAATCTCTTCTCATGATAATAGTCGATCAGTATCAGCACCAGGGGCAGGGACACTGCCTGGATCTTGGAAAGCAGTGAGAGGATAAAGGCCGCGATTGAGAGATAGTACAGGAGTTTCCGCCGGGTTTTATAAAAATCAGCATAGAATATCAGGGATAACAGAAAAAAGGCCCCATAGAGGACATCTTTCCGTTCGGTGATCCATGCCACGGATTCCACATGCATGGGATGGATGGCGAAGAGGAGTGTCGTGATGCCGGTGACGAACAGCGAGAACCCCAGTTTTCTGAGCAGGATAAACAGAAGGGCGATGCAAACCAGGTGAAGGAGCAGGTTGTTCAGGTGGAACACCCAGGGCTTCATGCCATACAGCGCGTTTTCGATGGAAAAGCTCAGGGTGGTGAGGGGAGTATATCCCCCTACCACCGTGGTGGTAAACATGTTCCCGATGGTTGCGGCGCTCAGTTCCCTGACGTTGGGATTTTCATACACGTTAACATCGTCATCCCAGTTGATAAAGCTCCCTTTGAGAACCGGGGTGAAAATCACGAAGGCCACGGCCATGATCGCCGCGGCAATGATCCAGTCCTTATGTTTCCTGATCATACGGTTCATTTTACCTCGATGAGCATACAGCTCAACGGAGGTAAATGTACAGATATTTTTTTCCTGATGATTTTCAGTTCCTGTGTAACCGGCTGTATCCTAGAGGGCTCCTCCATGGTGTTTCGCGAGGTGAGTCCGTCGGCAGAAACCAGCCATCCGGTGCTGTTTATACCACTGAACTCACCGGGAATTGCGGCTGACAGATTTACCTCTGCCTTTCTGTTGTTAACAAGCTTGATCACCAATCGGTTCTCATCAGGGTCAAAGCTGGCGGAAGCCGTGACCGAGTCGGGGATCCCCGCGATGTCAAGTTTTACCGGGGCGAAATGTTCCCTCCAGAGTTTCATCACCACATAGTTGGGAGCCGGGACCCAGCCTTTCTCATCAAAATTGATGAAGGCGTTATCCCAGGCGTTGGCAGTTACATGGCGCAGAAACAGGGCCGGGCCTCCCATGGTGATAATATCCGAATTATTTTCAAAAACGTTAAGCAGGTTACCGGCATAGAGTCCGGTGCGCCAGTCGGTTGACTGGGCGTTCCATTCGGAGACGTAAATCCTGATCTGCGGATTCCGGCAGGCGGCCACGGCGGTGCGAAGGTTGTCATACAGGGTGTCCTGGTCCAGTGCCGCGCTGTAATATCCATCCGGATCTGAATAGTGGTGAATGCTTAAGACGTCGAAATATTCCGAGGCTTCATTGAGGACCACCTGGTTCCAATCCATATCGGTTCCATTGCCGCCATGGGCCAAAAGGGTAATGGAGGGATCGGCTTTTCTCATCGCTTCGGAGAATATCTTAACCGCCTGGCTGTACTTGTGTGCGTCTGGAACCCGGGAGCGCCAGAGTTCGTTGTCGATTTCCCAATACTTAACATGGTAGGGTTCGGGATGTCCGTTGGCGGCCCTGACGGAGCCCCACTTGCTGTCGGCCGGACCATTGCAGTACTCGAGCCACTCCAGGGCTTCCTGCAGCCAGGGTTTCCAGGCTTCAGGATCACCGGCGCCTTCATGGAATCCGCTATTGATCACCAGCAGGGGTTCACTGTTCAGCTTCCGGCACAGGGTGATGAATTCGTCGGTTCCAAGGGAATTCACATCGCGGTCGTCCCAGATATTGGTTGGAAACACTTGTCTTTCATGCTGTTGGCCGATGCCGGATTTCCATCTGTACAGTTCGGCGTAGCAGCCGCCGGGCCAGCGGATGACCGTAGGGCCGATGCCTGCCACAGCCTCATACAGATCGGTTCTGAATCCCTGATTCTTTTTGGAACTAAATGCCATTAGGCTTACCTGGTCGAGCCAGATCCTGCCGGTTGTTGAGACCGACAGAGAGGGTGAGGCTGCTGCGGATGCTTCCTGTTTGGCAGGATATACCAGCGAGACCGGAAACTCCTTCCAGTCACCGGTGACGCCCGTGACCGAGTATTTGGAAAGGGCTCCTGAAGAAGTCTGGAGGCTGAAGGTAACCCGGGCTTCCGGATTTCCCCGGAGCCAAACGGATCCCTCAACAGTATCGCCTGGTTTTGCGCCGAATTTTTCCTGTGTAAGGGTGAGGACCCCCGGACCGGGATTGAAAGCGACAGAGGTCTCTCCGTTGAGTGCATTTCCTTTGGCTACCGTGATCCTTTCGGGATCGGAGGTTACCCAGTGGCGCGGAAATGAACGGCTATCGGGAACCTTTGGCAGAGCCTGGTAGAGAACCTGTCCATCGGGAGAGGTGACCCGGAGGTTCCGGTAGCTAACTGCAGTGCCCCAGGATCCGAGGCCGACAGCTCCGTTTTTGAGGGGATTTTCCGAATCCTCATAAGTAAGGATTGTTTCACCGTTCATAGACACTTCGATCCGGCTGCCGCTGACTTTTATCCTGATGGGAACCCAGCTCTTCTCCGGGACGGACCCTTTGATAAACTCCGTAATGACTTCCCTGTGGCCATTTACCTCCTTCTCGAGCGCGTGCTGCGAATTGCCCCAGCCGCCGAGGTTCATCCAGTAGAAGTTCTCTTCGCCGGCAGCCCTGAAGAGAATCAGGAATCCCTCGTATCCCCCATCCTTCCTGGCTTCGAGAGTGAACTCATAATCAGTCCAGGAGGGGTCTCCGAAGATCAGTCTGACATCACTCAGCAAGGCTTTCTGCGACAGGATATTCCCGTTAACAGCCCATTCCGGGCGATGCAGGAACTCCTCAAAGCTCCGGTTCCATACCAGATCGCCCCATAAACCCCCATTGGCTGAATGATATATGTGCTCATAGAAGTGACCGTAGAGCAGGTTTGAGATGTTGCCGGTTCCCTGGAGTGAGTTGATCCGGATCTGATGCTCATTCTTTTGAGAAGTAGAGCATCCGAAGGTAGTCGCAATTATCAGAATAACAGCAAGATGAATTTGTTTCATAGTGAAGTGTTGTTTGAACACTTAAATATAGGATTATTTATTTTGAATTGACAAGTGAGTCGGTTCAAACAAGGAAAATGTTAAAAATTTTAACAAATGAGTCTAATTCCTTTGGAAAATTGATTTTGGCGTTTATTTTTAACCCTTCGTTAGGGCTGTTCAGGCAATTAACATAATTTAACTTAAAACCATAATTGCGTATGCGGAAATTTACACTGCTCCTTGTTTTGGTCGGACTGTTTGCAGCAGCTACGACCGTCGCCCAAACACCCGGTGTCAAGGGTAGCGGCGAGGTTTTTTACACGCAGACTTTCGGTTGGGGAAACCCTGCTGATCCGAAAGGCTGGACTGCTCCGGAAGGATTTTACTTCCTTGACCCCCTCGACCTGGGTTACAACTGGGTATGGTGGCCGGGAGATCTGGGATTTGTTTCGAAATGGACCCAGGACCCGCCGCTGAATTCCACATCAAAGGCTGATGGGGTGATTGCGAACTTCGTAGAGAAGTATAACATGGATGCGAACGAGGCCGAGATCAACCTCGACAACTCGATCGGTTTTCCGCCGATCGACTGCAGTCAGCACGGATCGGTCATTGTTCGTTACCAGACCCATTTCATGGCTTATTCAGTTGCTCACATGTGGCTGGAGATCTCGGTTGACAACTGGGTTCACTCCGCCACCGTCAATGTGAACTTCGGCTGCGGTCATAAAGACCGTCCGCTCGACAAGCCCAAAGGGGAACCGGCTCTGTTTGAAGCTAACATCTCCGATGTGGTTGCCGGTATGAACGATGTCAGGATGAGGCTCCACTGGCTGGATACCCGTCTGTACTACTGGGCTGTTGACGATTTCACCCTGTCAGAAGCCTATGATTATGACATGAAACTCAGGTATGTTCAGATGGAATGGGATGATTCCGATGAGAACACCCGCATGTCATGGATCTACAATATCCCGAAAACACAGCTGGATGGCATCGGTGGTTTTAATAATTTTGAATCGGCCACCATCAACTTTGGTGAATATGACCAGGAAGAGGTATATCTTGATCTTAATATTACCAAAGGCGGCGGAACCAGCGTGTTCCACAAGACCACCAATCCAAGGGATGTGGCTATCCTGATTACGGACACTGCCAAGATCGCCGATAAATACAGCCCGGTGGATTTCGGTCATTACAAAATCGACTGGAATTTCAAAGGCAAATTCGCTGAAGGGAATCCGGCTGACAACAGCATGGAATCATTCTTCAATGTGACTGACAGTATCTATTCCCGCGCCGATGATTCCAACGAACTCGGATGGTCGATGACCAAAGAATCCTACACCACTGCTGCCACGGCAAACCTGAACCATTTCGCAGGTTCGATTTTCCCGATCTTCGGTGACTGCGAAGTGAGCTCAATTTCCGTGTTCATTACCGGTGGAAAGGCAGACAATCTCCTGCTTTACAAATTCTCCCTGTGGAAGAAATTTGTGAACGAAGGGGAAGAGACCACAGAAGAAGTTCTGGTTACCGAACAGATTCAGCTGGATTCCGCCGACTTCAATACCTGGAAGACCTTGGAGCTCAGCAAGGACGGTGAGACTGAATTCCTGAAGAAAGGGGACCTCGTGTATGCAGGTATCAGCCAGGACAACCTGAATGAGGATTACCTGCTCCGCAGGAACTATGGTCTGGAGATTGGTACTGACAAGTCGGTTCAGCTGACTGAATCCACTGGGGTAGGAATCTTTGACGGCGGTTTCAACACCGGTCTGGGTAGTTTCTATGGCAAGAAGAATTATATGATTCGCCTGAACCTGAATGACCACCGGAACCGGATCGACGGCGTTGAGAACAATCTCACCACCGCAGTTCTGGGACAGAACTATCCGAACCCGTTCAACGGTGCCACCCAGATCGGATATGAGCTGGTTAACGGCAGCGAGGTGATCTTTGAAGTGATGGATATGACCGGACGCAAGGTGCTTACACAGAACGAAGGCTTCGTTCCGGCAGGCAAGCATCAGTTCAGCCTGAATGCAGGGAACCTGGATGCCGGTATCTATTTCTATACGATTAAAGCCGGAAGCTTCGTCGAAACGAAACAGATGGTTGTTAATTAGCCTAAACCTTGTCTATATGAAAAGGGGCGGGAAACCGCCCTTTTTTTTGCTATTTTGGCGAAAAATCACCTACCTCCATGGAAATCATACAGCAGGTCATCGACTGGTACATGCAGAACATCAGCTACCTGACAGTCTTTTTTCTTATGATGATCGAAAGCACGGTTCTTCCCATGCCCTCAGAACTGGTAATCCCGCCTGCTGCATGGCTTGCGGCCAGCGGTGAGCTCAGCATTATCGGGGTGATCCTGGCCGGAACCCTGGGTGCCCTTACAGGCGCGCTGATCAACTATATCCTTGGGTACACACTTGGCCGCAAAATCATTTATGCTCTGGCGGATACCAAATGGGCAAGGCTGATCTTCATCACACGGGAAAAGGTGGAAAAAGCCGAAAGCTTTTTCATCAAAAATGGCAAGAGCTCAACGCTGATCGGCCGACTGGTCCCGGGCGTCCGTCACCTGATCTCCATTCCCGCCGGGATGGCTAAAATGCCGCTGGGAGCCTTTATGCTCTGGACATTTATTGGCGCGGGAGTCTGGAATGTCATTCTGGCCATGCTGGGTTATTTCTTCTATTCCCAGCAGGAACTACTCCACAGATACTACAAGGAGCTTATTTGGGTGGTCATTGCACTTGGAGTCATTTTTACGGCATATCTGGTATGGAAGAACTGGCTTAAGAAGAAATAATCAGGGAGAAAAAAAAGTATTACATTTGTGCCCCGGTATTGTCCTGTGGTGTAACTGGCAACACGTCTGATTTTGGTTCAGAAGAGTCCAGGTTCGAGCCCTGGCAGGACAACCTTTTTAAACCTGTCAGATTTTAGAAATCTGACAGGTTTTTTTTGCTACTTTCAGGCTATGAAATCCATGACCAAGGCTATTGCAGCGCTGATCCTGGTGGCCGGAGTGCTCCTGGTTTCCGACCTGCAGAACCGGAACCGGGGAGCTGCCATAAAATCCAAAGTAAAATACAAACTGGCTCTTGTTCATTATGTCGACAGTCATAATTCGGAAGATTGTGAAAAGGGTATTCGTCAGGCACTGACTGACAGTAAGTTGGTTGAAAACGAAAACTTCACCCTGAAGGTGCTGAATGCGCAGGGAGATATTTCTACCCTCAATAGCATTGCCGGCACGCTGGGTAATGAGAAATGGGATTTGGTCCTGTGCACCTCCACCCCCACCATTCAGCTGTTTGCAAAAAAACTTCCGGATCAGAAGATCGTGTTTACCAATGTTGGGGATCCATTGGCGGCAGGATTGGGCGAAACCTTTGAAAAACATTTGCCCAATATTACCGGAATCTCAACCATGAGCGACTTTGATGGGCAGATCAGGCTCATTAATTTCCTGAAGCCCGGAGTCAAAAAGCTGGGCACGGTTTTTACACCGGCTGAGATCAATTCCGTGGCTTACAAGAACCGCCTTGAAGAAGCAGCAAAGCAAAGCGGGATGGTGCTGGTTTCTGTACCGGCAAACACGGCCACAGAGGTTCTTGACGCGGCTCATTCGCTTGTTTCACAGCAGATTGATGCTTTTTGTCAGATATCGGACAACCTCACGGGCAGCTGCAGCTCGGCAATCCTGAAAGTATCCAGGGAAAGCAAGGTGCCCTATTTTGGATTTGTGTCACAGCAGCTGGGACAGGGAGCGGTGGCAGTCTGTGCGCGCGACTATTATCAGGCCGGATATGAGGCGGGCATCATGGGAATGGAGGTTCTGAAAGGCCTAAAGCCGTCGGATATCCCTTACAGGTGTGTGGCAAAAACCGACTTTCTCCTGAGCGGGCCGAATGCGGCCATTTTTGGGATCCGGGTACCGCAATTGCCTTCGGAAGCCTTTCCGACGCTCAGGCTGATACAATGATTGAATGAAACACTCCATTTATGGATAGTAACCTAAATATACGGAAAGAGTCCCGGGAGGGAAAGGACCACGTGTACCTGGAAGGCAGGCTTGATGCCACCTGGGCAGGTCATCTGGATGATTACATCAACGGTCTGGTCAGGGAGGGCACTTACAAGATCCAGGTCAATATGGCCGGTGTGCAGTATCTGAGCTCTGCCGGGATCCGGGTACTGGTCAACCAGTATAAGAAGATCAGCAAGATCGGAGGATCATTCAGGCTTGAGGAGCTATCCCAGAATGTGCATGATGTGCTGAAG
>Ga0172370_10001879_pt1 | contig 31163 bp, 26 predicted proteins | sample LakKiv5m_FD_114538 | JGI IMG/M metagenome (GOLD analysis project Ga0172370, IMG submission 114538) | Freshwater microbial communities from Kabuno Bay, South-Kivu, Congo - kab_022012_11.5m | ecosystem: Environmental > Aquatic > Freshwater > Lake | place: Democratic Republic of the Congo...
GCCGGGTTAGCCCGCCATGCCTACGGCCTCACCCCCGGCCTGCGCGCCGGGCTGATGATCGGCGGCTCATGGGCCATCGGCTCGCTGGCCGCCATCGTCTGCGCCGGCCTGCTGAAAGCCGGCGTCAGCGTAACCCAGGTATTGCTGTTTACCGTGCCGCTGACGGTGATAACGGCGGTGTTCTCTTTTCTTCTCGATAGATCTCACGCTCGCGATGCAAATAGACACCTTGCCGAAGTTACCGCAGACGTTATAGTACAATAGCAGGTGAGGATTATCGAGATTAGTATCGAAGTTAATACAGCGGAAACACAAATAGCTGTTCCTGCCAGGACTATTATCCGAGTTGCAGCCTTCGTCACCGATTTTTTCACGGCTTTTATTATCTGGCTGCTGGCGATTGGCCTTGCAACAGTTTTGGAGGCGTTCGGTCTGTGGCAGGGATGGATACTTCTCGCAGCGTCTTTCTCCTTTCTGGTACTTCCGCTGGCATACTTTACTGCGCCATACCTCTTTGGCGGGCAAACACCGGGTAAGCGCTGGGCGGGTATTGCCCTCGAGCATTATGCCGGCTTTCAGGTCAGCGGAGGATGGGCATTATGGCGGGCCATCCTGACGATGTTGTTTATGCCATTCAGTGTATTTCTACTGATAGACTTACTTTTTCTCGCCATCCGATCGGACAAACGCAGCCTGCGCGACCGGCTGTCCGACACCAGGGTGCGGCAAGTTCGCGCCCCCCATTGGTATATTGCGCTGGCGCCGTTCTCCGCAATAGTGGTCTTTTTTATTATGATTTTTGGCGTTATTCGTCCATACTGGATGCAGACATATGTTATTCCAGCATCGAGTATGAAGCCAACGCTGGGGAACCAGGATAAAATAATTTCCAATAAATTCTATTACCGTTTACAACCGCTGCGGCGGGGAGACATCGTAGTATTTTACCTGCCAAGCGCAGTCATTCCTCCTGGATTACCCCCTGGAATATCGACCGTAAAAGACTCCTTCATAAAACGTGTCGTGGCATTGCCCGAAGATAGTATCAGCATTCGTAAGGATGTCGGGATTTTTATCAACGGTAAGCTTGCATCATACCAGATGCCGGCGCCTGATATGGATTGGCCGCCTGATGGCGAGTCCTACCATGTTCCAGCCGGTCAATGCTTCGTTGTAGGCGACAACTTGAATGAATCCTGGGACAGCCGCTTCTGGCAGGATCAAAATGGCAATCCAGCGCCGGGGCTTCCGATAAAAAACATCAGCGGTCGGGTAACCGCCATTTTCTCGCCATCTGATCGCATCAAGCCTTTGTAGAGGCTAACATGTTCGTGGGAGATAGTTCCTTGAAATTACGGAGCAAGCGTCGTAATAACGGCTACAGCACTCAATTCGTTACCAGTACCAACGACTCACCCGTCGCCAGATTGTATTGAATGACATGGGATATTTCGCCATCGTCCTTCGGCACGGTAAAGATAATCGAATCGTTCGTCACCCAGGCCATAATGGTGATGCAGCGTTCCTCGGGCACCTTGATCGGCACCTTGATCTGGCCGATAGTTTTGCCGTCCCGTGACAGGATTCGAGTGCCGTTGACAATCAGTTTGCTTCCGTCCGGGCTGATGGAGAGATCATAGATATCTTCATCCCGGCATATCCAGGGGGTCAGCTTCCCGGTTTTGATGTTCCAGCGCCAGATCCCTCCAATGCCCTTCCCATTCGGTCCATCCTCTTCTTCATCAGCAAAACAACCGATGACCAGCGTATCATCGGCTTTATCCCAATCCATACACCAGCAATAGCCATTTTCGAGGACCGGCGAATTCGGCTGCGGCACGATTTTCATGGTTGTCAGATCGACGACCCGCAACGTTCCGAACATGTCCATGCCTCCAAGTGAGGCAACAAATCTCCCGTCGGGTGACAGCACAGGGAAGGCATGGATCTGACCGTCCGCATCTTCCGGCTTGATTATAATTTTTGATTTACCGGTAATCAGGTCCAACAACCAGAGCCCACCGTCGCCATCAATATCTTTATCAAGCCACCTTCCAACGATGACGGACGTACCGTTGGGCAACCAGGCCGGCGTGCCGGCGAACCTTTTTCGGCCGCCTTTTGCTGCCAGTCTGCTTTTTCCCGTCTCCAGGTTGACAACCCAGAGATCATCTTTGATGACGACGGCAATTTTTTTTCGATCCTGTGACAGCGCCGGTTGGCTCCATGATTCATCTTTTCCAGTGAAGACAGCGCGCTCCTGCCCGCCGCTCTCCCGTATCCAGATTTTGTTTCCCCGCACGAAAGTTAGCAAAGGCGGCTTCGATTCCGCGCCGATGCCGGGAAGCATGAACAGCAGGAGCATAAAGGAAACCGTAACATAGATAACATACGGTAGCCTGGACATGCGATAACACCTCCAATGTAATGAGGCTATTCTTGTCCTCATTCATCATCCTGTCAAGCCGATGCTCCTAAAGAGAGATAAAGATGGCAACAGGATTTGGCCGAAGCATCATAGAATACCCTCATGGAAAGGTCTCATCATGTCACTGTTCCACATCGGTTACTTCAGCCAATCCCTCGCCAAACAGAGCGGGATGTTCGTGGTGATGCCGGAGGTCGATCCGCCTTTCCGCGTCGTTTACCTGCTGCACGGGCTGTCGGACGATTACACCATCTGGCAGCGGCGGACGAGCATCGAGCGGTACGCGGACCGGTTCGGACTCATGGTAATAATGCCGGATGGCGGGCGGTCGTTCTACTGCGACCAGCCATATGGGAACTACGAGGCGCACATCCTGGAGACGGCGTGCTTCATCGACCGCGCTTTCCGCACGGTGGACGCGCCGGACGGGCGGGGCATCGGCGGGCTGTCCATGGGCGGCTACGGCGCGATGAAGCTGGGGTTGAAATACCCGGAACTGTTCGGCTCCGTCGCCGCCCATTCCAGCGCGCTGGAAATCGACCGCTTCTACACCGCCCCGGACCTGCAAGGAATCTTCCCTTCGCCGCCCTGCCCGGAGGACGATCCCTTCACGCTGGCCGCCCGCGCGGGCGCGAAGCCGGCCATCCGTTTCGACTGCGGCGCGGATGATTTTCTTATCGAGGAAAATCGCCGTTTCCACGCCCATCTGCGGGCGCTGGGGGCGCCGCACACTTATGCGGAGTATCCCGGCGCCCACACCTGGGAATACTGGGACGAGCACATCGTGGAAGCGCTGGCGTTCCATGTAGAACAGATGGATAGTACCTGAAATCATAGGAACTGCGATGAAAAGCAAGTTGTTGGGTTGCGGGCGCAATCCGCATTAGGATTGGTCTGGTCGGTGCGCCAGGTATTGATCGGACCGATCAGACCGATCGGACCGATCGGACGAATCGTAACAAGGTCGATGATAGACAGCAGTGCCTCAATTTCTTGTTTAAATTGACTTGTTATTAAAGGTCGATTTGCGGCAAGTTGACAATTTTAGCACCTGCTCATGATCGGACCGATCGGTCGGATCGGTCTGATCGGTCCGATAAATCACCGCGCACCGACCAAACTATTATTCATTTATGTATTGCTTCCGGCTCTGCCGGGTTAGAAAATGATTCGTTATCCGACTCGTCGGACCGAATCCGGTAGTACCACCAATGCCAATGGACGCTTTCAATGAGTTATTCAAAACCTGCCGTTACCCCGGCCCGCAGCCGTGGGTGATGCCGGCCTACGGCGGGCGCGGCATCGTCAACCTGATGAATTCGCTGCTGGCCTGCTACGGCGTGGAAGGCGGGCCGCCGCTGGCCTTCCACGATGAATTCATCGCCGCGCTGCGCGGGCGGCGGAAGATACAGTTCCTGCTGCTGGACGGACTGGGGTGGACCAACCTGGAGGAGGCGCGCGAGCGGCTGGCCATCGACGCGCTGGTCGGCGCGGCCAGACGGTGGCCGCTCACCTCTGTCTTCCCCTCGACCACCGCCGCCGCCCTCTCCAGCTACCTCACCGCGCTGCCGCCGGCGCAGCATGGCGTTATCGGCTTCTCCATGTATTTCCCGGAATACCGCCGGCCCTTCAACATGCTCAACCTTACCTCGCTGGAGGAAGACCGCACCGAGCTGACGGCGCTGGGATTCATGCCGGAAGAGTATATCGGCCACCCGACCGTGCTCAAGCGGCTGCGCGACGCCGGAGTGCTGGCCGGCGGGTTCGTGAAGGATATCTACGCCTTCAACGGCCTTTCGCGGATCACCTACCACGATGCCGAACCTTACCCATTCATGGCGCCGGGCGATTTGATGAGCATGACGATGGAGCAATTGAAATCGCCGCTGCCGGTGTTTCAACTCGTCTACTGGTCGCACCTGGACAGCATCGCCCACGTATACGGTCCTCGTTCCGCAGCATATCGCGATGAGCTGCAAATGCTGGCCGGCTTCATCCGGCGCCAATTGCTGCCGAGCATGGACGGCGACAGCGCGCTGGTCATCTGCGCGGACCACGGCCACCTGGAGGGGGATGACGACCAGGCCATCAACCTGGCGGAGTTGCCGGAGCTGATCCGGCTGTTCAGCGCGGCGCCGGCGGGGGAAGGCGTGGCCCTGCACCTCTTCCTGCAGCCGGGCGCGGAAAGCCGCGCGCTGGCGCTGTTGGCCGCCGTCGATGAGCTTACCGTGCTTACCCGCGAGGAATTTCTGCGTTTGCTACTGCTGGGCGACCCGCCGTATCATTCCGGTCTACTCGAGCGCATCGGCGATCTCATCCTGTTTCCACACGGCGCGCGCCGCCTGCTCTACCCCTACCAGCGCCGCCCGCATACCGCCATGAATGGCCGCCACGGCGGCCTTACTCAGGAGCAAATGGTGGTGCCGCTGCTGGTGTACTGAGCAGGTGTTGTGTTGTCGCTGGCGCACTAAGCGGATTTGACTATTATTCATATTTTGTGTATTATATGTAAAGAATACTTTCTGCAATGTATGGATATTTTCATCTGAGGGTAGCAACATGACCAGCATTACCAGCGTGCAAATTCGCAAGGAAGTGGCGGATATTCTGTCCCGGACGGAATATCTGAAGGAACGCTTCGAAATTACCAGGAACGGCAAGCCGGTTGCCGCATTGGTCCCTATCGAGGACATGCGCTTGCTGGAGGAATTGGAAGACAAGCTGGATGGCTTGCTTGCGCGAGAAGCTGCAAGTGATTATCTTTCCGGTCAGGCCGGCACCATCTCTATTGACGAACTGAAGCAACACCTTGGATTAGAATAAAAGCTTACCGGATAAGGTAGTCCCTGAAACCGGTATTCCAGGCACCGAGGAGGTTTCCCGTTGGAGAAGATCCTCATTTACGATACCACCCTGCGCGACGGCGCCCAGACATCGGGCATTTCCTTTTCCGTCAAGGACAAAGTGCACATTGCCCAGCATCTGGACCTGCTCGGCATAGACTACATCGAAGGCGGCTGGCCGTCGCCGGCCAATCAGCGCGACATCGAATTCTTCGACGCCATGCGCGATGTCCCGCTGCGGCAGTCCCGGGTAACCGTCTTCGGATCGACCTGTCGCAAGGGCATGCCCGCCGATGACGATCCGCAGCTCCGGCAACTGATCGCCGCGGGCACGCCGGTGGTCTGCATCTTCGGCAAAAGCTGGGACCTGCACGTCATCGAGGGATTGCGCGCGAAGCCGGAAGAGAACCTGCGCATGATCGAGGATTCCGTCGCCTTTCTTGTACGCAACGGCGTCGAGGTGATTTACGATGCCGAGCAATTCTTCGACGGTTTCCGCGCCAATCCGGATTACGCGCTGGCTACGCTACGGGCGGCGGCGCGCGGCGGGGCGCAATGGATCGTGCTGTGCGACACCAACGGCGGCAGCCTGCCCGGACAGATCCGCGATGGCATGCATGCCGTGCGCGCCGCGGTGCGGACGCCGCTGGGCATCCACACCCACAACGATTCCGAGCTGGCGGTGGCCAATACCCTGGTCGCGGTAGAGGAAGGCGCGCGCATGGTGCAGGGCACCATGAACGGTTACGGCGAACGCTGCGGCAATGCCAACCTGTGCGCCATCATTCCCACGCTGGAGCTGAAGATGGGCTACCGGACGGTGCCGGAGGGGAATCTGAAAGGTTTGTATGCCGCGGCGCACTATGTGGCGGAAATGGCCAACATGCACCCGCCCGAATATCAGGCCTACGTGGGCAGCGCGGCCTTCTCGCACAAAGCCGGCGTGCACATCGATTCCGTGCTCAAGCTCAAGCGTAGTTACGAACACATTATCCCGGAAGCGGTGGGCAACAACACGCGCATGCTGGTTTCCGATCAGGCGGGCGGCAGCGTGGTAGCGGAGCGCGCGCAGCGGTTGCTGGGAATCACGATGGAAAAGAAGGATCCGGCAACCCGCGAGCTGCTGGCGCTGGTGAAGGAGCGGGAGAACGAGGGGTATGAGTTCGAAGCGGCGGAAGCGTCTTTCGAGATGCTGCTGCTGCGCCATCTCGACCTTTTCGTTCCCCAGTTCGAAGTGACGGACTTCCGCGTCATCGTGGGCAAGCGCATGCTCGGTAATGAAGCGCTTTCGGAAGCCATCGTGCGGGTGAAAATCGGCGATGAAGAGGAGCACACGGTCGCGGATGGCGACGGCCCGGTGAACGCGCTGGACGGCGCGCTGCGCAAGGCGCTGCTCAAGCATTTCCAGCCTGAACTCGAGAACATCAGGCTGACGGACTTCAAGGTGCGCATCATCAACGTGCGGGCGGGAACGGCGGCCCGCGTGCGCGTGCTGGTCGAGAGCACCGACGGCGAAGGCAACACCTGGAGCACCGTCGGCGTCCACGAAAACATCATCGTCGCCAGCCTGGAAGCACTGTGTGATTCCCTGCACTACGGCCTGCGCATGGCCGGGGTGAAGGTAACAGCGTAGGGGAAGCGATGAGGCGATGACCAGGAATATTCACCCGGTCATCGTTTCACCACCTCATCACCTCATCGTTTCACCAAACCACGCCGCCGTTTCGCGAATGCCGTCCGGCAGCGACCAGCGCGGGCGGAAACCGAGCACGCGCTCCGCTTTGGAAGTATCCGCGCTGGAATAGCGCACGTCGCCCGCGCGCTCGGGAACGTGCTTCGCCGGAATGACGACGCCCAGCGTCTGTTGAATCGCCGCCAGCAATTCATTCACCGTCACGGGGGCGCCGACGGCGATGTTGGCGTATGTCCCGGCCGTCTCCGGGCCGCCGAAGCCGGCCAGCAGATTCGCCTGCACGCAATCGGCCACGTAGGTGAATTCGCGGTTCTGCTCGCCGTCACCATAGATCACCGGCTCTTTGCCCGCCCGCAGTATAGAGAGGAAGGCGGGTACCACGCCGGCATACTGGCTGCCCGGCTCCTGGCGCGGGCCGTAGATGTTGAAATAGCGCAGTGAGACGGTGGGGAAACCGTAAAGTTCGGTGAACTGTCGCGCGTAAAATTCGCCGGCCAGCTTCGATATCGCATACGGCGATGCCGGCTGCAGCGGCTGATCCTCCCGGCAGGGCAGCGGCGGATCGGCGCCATATACGGCGCTGGAGGAGGCAAATACCAGCCGTCCCACACCCGCCTCGCGCGCCGCCACCAGCATGTTCAGCGTACCGGTAATGTTCACGTCGTTATTGGTGAGCGGGTCTTCCACCGACAGCGGCACCGAAATGAACGCCGCCTCGTGCCACACGCGTTCCATGCCCGCGCAGGCCCGCCGGCAGGTGTCAAGGTCGCGGATATCGCCGTCGATCACCTCCACGTCGTCCTTCACCGCCGCCAGATTTTCCCGCTTGCCGGTGGAAAAATTATCCAGCACGCGCGCGCGATGCCCCTGCCTGACCAGCGCTTCCACAATATGCGAGCCGATGAAACCGGCGCCGCCGGTGACTAGTACTGTCATAAATTATCCTTCTCTTCGGTAGCGTGAAACTGTATTGTAGAATCTATGTAAGGAAGTTGGCAAGGCCATTGTCGGACCAGTCGGACATGTCAGAGATGTCTGACTGGTCCGACTCCGACCTTTTCTCAGGGCGCAGCACCCTATCTCAATTCAATGCCGCTATCGCCTAAAATCGGCATTACGGCATCCCGCAACAGTCCGGCATTCGATGGGCGGGTGGCCGGCGTCAGCCCATCGAGGGTTGCCGTTACCCCACGGGCCTGCACCAGCACCTTCGCATCTCCGAGGCCGTTGGGCTCGGTACTGACCAGCGCCAGCAGCGCGCGGCGGTTGACGGCGCGCTGGCCGGGCGGCAGCGCGCGGGAGTCCAGCGACGCCAGCCAGCCCTCCAAACCCAGGTTGAGCAGGAAGTGATGCTGGGTAACCAGGCCCAGCGCCTCCAGTCCTTCCTCGCGCCCCACGCGCACCAGCGCGGAGAAATCGACGTGCGCGATCAGGTCCTGCCGCCCCAGGCAAGCGAGCAGATCGTCGGAAACGCGCTGCTCGCGATATGCCAGCAGCGTGCCGCCGGTCCGTTCGGGCCTGAACAGCTCGCGGGCAACGTGGCCAAAATCGATGGTGAGTATGAATCCACGCTTGAGCGACCGCGCGACCGCCCGCATCCACTCGATCGCCGCCAGGTTCACCTCCGCCGCCTGCCCCTCGGCCGGCATGACCTCCACGCGGGTGAAATAGTCCGCCAGCGCCGGCGTGGATGGCGGCCCTTCCTCCCAGTGGAACGCGGACGCCGTTTCCGCCGGCCCGCGGGGGACGACATACAGCTCGCGCAGTCCACTGGCCCGTCCCACCACGCGGTGCACGGGGAAGGCATCGATCAGCTCGTTGGAGATAATCGCGCCTTCGATGTCCGGCGGCAGCTCCGGCGCCCAGGCAACCTTGCCGGCAAAGGAGCGCAATCGTTCCCGCTGCTCGGCCAGCAGGCGCGGCGAGCGGTCGATGAGCAGGTAGCGCATGGCCGCGAACAGCCCGGGCAGCTCCGCGCGGGCATAACCCAGCAAGTCCGCCGCCAGCGTGCCGCGCCCGCCGCCTATCTCCACCACCTGGAACGCCGCGGGCCGACCCAGCGCCACCCAACACTGCTCGAGCTGCCGCGCCAGCAGCGCCCCGAAGGCCGGATGCTCCTCCGGCGCGGTGACGAAATCCCCCGCCGGCCCCAGCTTCACGTGCGCGGTGTAATACCCGCCCACCGGGTGATAAAGCGCCGTATCCATCACCTCGGCGAAGGTCAACCGCCCGGATTCTTTCATCCGCGCCCGGATCGCCGCCAGCACCTGGGGGTCATGCTCGCACATCGGGGCTTCCTTTAAAACACAAAGACACAAAGTCTCAAAGACGCAAAGAGAAATAATATCTTCGCTCTTCGTGACTTTGTGTAGAATAATCACCACTCAACGAATTCAGGTTCTACCTGCCGCGGGATAATGCCGGCTTCGTAGGCGCGAGTGAGCAACAGGCGCACGGCCGTCCTACCGCGATCGCCGTAGTCGCGGGTGACATCGTTGACATACATGCCGACGAATGTATCCGCGCGGGCGGGATCGATGCCGCGGCCAAAGCTGAGCGCGTAATCTAGCGCGTCCTGCCGGTGCGCCAGCGCGAAATCGATGGCCTGCCGCAGGTATCCGGCCACCTGCCGGCGCACGTCCGGCGGAATGGCGCGGCGAATGGCATTGCCGCCGAGGGGAAGCGGCAATCCCGTCTCCGCCTTCCACCAGACGCCCAGGTCAACGTGCTGCACCAGCCCGCAGTCCTGGTAGGTGAGCTGCCCTTCGTGAATGATTACCCCGGCCTCCACCTCGCCGCGCTCCACGGCGGGCAGAATCTCCTCGAAATCGCAGATGACGGTGCGCGCGCCGGGCAGGTAAAGCCGCAGCGCCAGCGCCGCGGTGGTTAGCCGTCCAGGCACCGCCACGGTGATCCGGCTCAGCTCCTCCCGCGTCAGCGGGCGGCGAGCGATCACCTTCGGCCCGTAATCCTCGCCGAAGCTGGCGCCGCAGGGAAGCAGCATGTAGCGATCGGCAAGATGCGCGTAACCGTGGAAAGAGAGCGCGGTGACGTCGTATCGTTCCTCGGCGGCGAGCTGATTGAGCGTTTCGATGTCGCACAGCGTGTGGGTGAATTTCAGGTCGCCGGTGTCGATGCATTCTTTCGCCAGCGCGTAAAACATGAAGGCGTCGTCGGCATCGGGACTGTGGGCAACTGATATGGTGCGCATATATTATTTCCTTTAATGGGAGCGCGGACTTCCGAGTTCGCGCGAGTTACGAGCGGCGCCGCAGGAGCTGTTTGCGCGGGGTGAGGATACCGGCCGGCGCTCGTTGTGTTTTAAGCAACCGGCGCCGCCGCAGCAGCAGCGCCCCGTAGATGAGCGCGCAGACGCCCAGGGTGAGCAATGAGAGACGAAGGGTGGGACTTAGCTCCGCGATGTCGGCGCGCCGTTTGCTCGCCGGCGATGGATTCGGCTTGGGCGGCGCCGGCGGCGTTACTACCACCGTTTGCTCGCCTTCCCGCACCAGTCCCAGTTGATGCGCCAGCTCATCCTCACCGCTCGGGCTGCTCCACCATTCCTTCTTCGCTTGCTTCTCGGCCAGCTCGCGCCGTTTTGCCTCTACCTTGCGCTCCCATGTCTTTTGCTCGGTATTCACGCGCTTGAGAGCGCTCACCGGGTGAACCGCGGTGCGGATGATATAGGCGCTGATATTGGCGGCCAGCAACAGCAGCAGCACGAAACCCACCGCGCGAGCCACGGCGCGCGGCAGCGCCTGCCGCCCGGACAGAGAAGGAGTGGAGCGGATTCCGGACATGGCATAACCTTTGCTGCAACTCGGGCTTCTTCCGGATTGCATGAGTTCCACGACTTGACGATTTGTATGAAAAGTGTGATATATATGCAGACGCCGACCCGGGTACCTTATCCAAGTATACCAGATTACCGTATTCCGTCAACGCCGGAATGACGGCCGGCAGCACTTTGCGCGGTATAGACGCCGGACGTCCGGGCGGCGGAAGGAGAAGTATGACTGCCCTTTACTGCCGTCTCGCCGCTGTTCCGGCGATAATTGCATGGGTCGTTTCGGCCTGCGCTCAACCGCCTGCTCCCGCTCCCCTGCCGGAAGTTATCACCGTCGAGCAGGCCGTCGCTTATGCGCTGCAATACAATCCATCGGTCACCAATGCCGCGCAGAACGTTAGTATAGCGGAAGCGCAGGTTGATGCCGCCCGAGCGAACCGCCTCCCGGATGTTAATGTAAGCATCAACAGCACTTTTAATCCTTCTCCGCCGAAGGTGCCCTTCGGCGATGTGACGATCGAGCTTCAGCCGAAGTTTTCCACCACACTGGGCATAACGGCTTCGCAGCCGGTTTGGCCTCAGAGCCGCTGGCGAGCGCCCATCGCCGGCGCGAATGCGATTCTCGGCGTTAACGAGGAATTACTACAGCGAACTCGACAGCAAGTGGTTTATCAGACCCGGCAGATTTTTTACCAGGTATTGAGCGCGCAGCAGTTGCGGGAGGTAGCGCAGGATTCCGTGCAGGCCGCGCAGACGCAGCTCCGTCTGGCGGAAAGCACGGTGGCCGCCGGATTCGCCGCGCCGCTGGATATTTACCAGGCGCGGGCGACGCTGGCTGATGCGCAGGTTACGCTGGCACGAGCGACAAATGACGTGGACCTGGCGCGAGCGGCGCTGGTCACCGAGCTCGGGCTTCCCGCCGGCACGCCGGTGCAGCTTACAACGCCGGAAGGCCTGCCCACGTCGCCGGAAAACCTGGAAGAACTGACGCAGGCGGCATTGCGGCAGCGCCCGGAGCTGACACAGGTGCAGTACCGCCGCGAACAGGTACGGGCGCAGCTCGCGCAGATCCGGCTGGAGCAGCAGCCCATCGTCAACGTGCAGGCCAACTACTCGCAGGATCTGACCAGCGGCAGCGTACTCAGTGCGAACGGCATTACCTTCGGAGCGGTGGTCGGTCTGAACATCTACAATGGCGGGCAGACGAAGGCCGAGCTGGAAGCGGCGCGCATCCAGCTCGAACAACTGGACACGACCGCGCGGCAACTGGAGCTGGGCATTACCCTGGAGGTGCGGCAGGCATACCTGGGCTTGCAAAACGCCCTGGAGCAGCTCATCGCGGCGGAGGAGGGACTGAAAGCGGCGGAAGAAGCCTTGCGCATCGCGCAGATTCGTTACGAGAACGGCGAGGGTATCATCCTGGAAGTGGACCAGGCGCGCGTGCAGCGAACCCAGGCGCAAACCGCGCTGACGACGGCGAGATACCAGGCCCAGGTGAGCGCCGCCCAACTCACATTCGCCCTCGGCGAACCGGCCCCGTGAGTAGTTATTAGTGATAGGTGATAAGTGACTAGTGGCGGGTGTCCGGACTTCGGGCAGATACTCGCCACTTATCACTTATCACTAATTACTTATCACTAATTACTCGTCCTCGTCATCGAAGGCCCGCTCGATGCTCAGAACTTTAAAGCGGCGCACGCCAGCGGGGGCATCGAAGGTAACGGTTTCGCCGACGATGCTTCCCAGCAGGGCGCGTCCCAGCGGGGATTCAACGGAGAGATGCTCGTCGGCCAGGTGCGATTCCTGCTCGGCAACCAGCACATATTCGCATTTCGAGGCGAAATCCAGATTCTCCACGGCCAGGCGAGTGCCGATCATTGCTTCAGTTATATCCGCGGGCACTTTCACTATATCCACCGACGAGAGCAACGCTTCCAGCTCGTGAATGCGGCCCTCGATGATGCCCTGATCGCGCTTGGCCACTTCATATTCGGCGTTTTCGCGAAGATCGCCATATTCACGCGATTGCACCAGGTCGGACATTACCTGCGGGCGGCGCACCTCGATCAACTCGCGCAACTCGGCGTGCAAGCGCTGATAACCGGCTCGGGTCAAGTATACTGCTGCCACAGCAACTCCTTCTCAACTGCGGACACCGCGACGAACCTTGCGGTTTAACAGTGTCCAGCCATAATCGGTCGCTACAATATGCGCTTAGAATAGCGAATACCCCGCCGTCAGACAGCGGGGATCGTGTTCGACTATTAACAGCGGACCGCGGGAAATTCTTCCCGCGGACCTGATAGCTATTACAATAACAGTTATTCGCCATCCTGTCCAGCACGTGCCGGGTGATTGGTGAGAAGTGATAAGTGCGTGGCGAGTGGCGTATGCCACCCGTCACTCACCACACCCACTTCTCACTCACCTCCCTAAAATAGGCCGCACCTCCCGCCACTCTCCGGTATCCAAGCGATAATGGATGATGCGATGATTATTGGTATCCGCGATAAAAAGGTCGTCGCCGGCAACAGACAGGCCGCCCGGCTCGTATAACAATAACTTTCCGCCGCACTCCGTGCCCGACGAGCCGTCGCCCACTAATGTGCTCACCTTCCCGCTCTTTAGGTCAATGCGGCGAATCTTATGGTTGTAGCTGTCGGCTACAAACAATTCATCGCCGCGGGCTGCGACACCGAGCGGATGCTGCATCAGCGCCTCCTCCGCCGGCCCATCAACGTCGCCGAAGACGAACAAGCCTTTCCCTGCAATGGTACTTACCGTCCCGGTCGCCGGATTGAATTGACGGACCGAGCTGGTTTCCGAATCGGCAAAGTATAGTTTGCCGTTTGCGGCGGACAGGCCCGACGTTTGCGCCAGCGCCGCCTTGCGGGCGGCGTTGTCGGCGATATTCTCCCGACCCGTGCCGATAGCCGCCTGAGCGATCTGCGATTGCGGATCGTATGTCCATATCTGGTGCAATCCGGCAAGGGCGATATACAGCACGCCATTGAGAAACGCCACGTCCCACGGTGAATTCAGCGCCTGCTCTCGCCCGCGATGCCCGCCGCGGCGATCGAAGCCGATCATGCCGTTGCCCAGGGTGGTATGCACGTGAAAGCTGGTTAAATCGGCCTGGCGAACGGCGTGGTTGTCCGTATCCGCGATATAGAGCGTGCTGCCGAAGAGGGCCATCCCCTGCGGATTGCGGAAACGGGTATCTTCGTAAGAGCCATCAACCATTCCCGCCACGCCGCTGCCCAGGAAGCCCAGCAGGCGGCCTTCATAATCGGTAATGAGAATGTGGTGGCGCCCGGAATCGGCGATAAAGAGCCGCCGGCCCGCCGGATCGGCCAGCACCTTACCGGGAAACAGCAGGCGGCTGTCGGTTTCCGCCATCTGTATCGGCTGCGCGGAGATGTGCTCCGCCGCCAGCGTGCCTTTTTCATGCCCCAGCTCGAGCAGACCGGCGATCAGGCGATCCAACTCTTCGCCGTGACCCTCGCCCGACCAGACCGCCACGATGTAGCCCGTTGAATCGATGACCACCAGCGTCGGCCACGCGCTTACGCCATACATGCCCCAGATGATATGCTCGTCATCCACCACCACCGGATGGGTGATCCCATACCGTAGTATCGCCCGGGCGATGTTCTCCGGGTTCGCCTCGTTATCATACTTATTGCTGTGCACGCCGATGAAGACCACCTGATCGTTCCGATACTTCTCTTCCAGGTGGGCTAGTTCGGGAATGACGTGCATGCAGTTGATACAGCAATAAGTCCAGAAATCCAGTACCACCACCTGGCCGCGCAGCTCCTCGCGGAGGCGCAGCGGGTGATCGATATTCAACCAGACCAGCCCGTCCGGAAACTCCGGAGCATGGATCATCGGCATATTCACGGTCCGTTCCTCTGAAATGTGTCTCCCCCGTCGAGGCTGACGGCAAACTACGGGAACGTTGGAAGAATGAAGGAATGGAAGAATAGATTGATGGATGGGTGATGATTTGGCGCTTAGCTCTCGCTGAACAACAACATCTGGTTTTGATAGCCTGTAGAAACCACCGCGTGGTAAGCCAGATTTCTTATTACTCACTTCTCACTAATTACTTATTACTTCTCACTCTCCGGAATAACCACGATCAGATAATAATGGGTGAACCAATCGCGCGCTACCCGCTGGATCTGCTCGGCGGTGATGGCGTCGATAGCGGCGGGCAGGCGGGTGTCGTAGTCCGCGTCCAGGCCGATCATCTCGTACCAGGCCAGGTCGTAGGCATGCTGCGCGCTGTATTGGTGCGACAGCAGGTAGCGACCCTTCAAATAGGCCTTGGCGCGCTGCAGCTCTTCCGTCGGAATCGTTTCTACCTGCAGGCGCACGATTTCGTCAACCAGCGCCGCTTTGGTATCTTCCAGCGACCCATTGCGTGCCATCGCGTAGATGGAGAAGATGCTGCCTTCCCGCTGGGTGGGGAAGATGGAGGATACTTCGTAGGCCAGGCGCTTTTCTTCGCGCACCGAGCGGAAAAGCCGAGATGCCGTGCCGCCGGCAAGCAGCGAATCGATGAGTCGCAGGGTGAGGAAATCCTCGTGCTTTGCGCCGCAGACGGGAAATGCCAGCATGATACACGTGCCGCGCACGGGCAGCTCGCGCAGCTCCAGGCGGGAAGACTCCAGCTTGGGGAATTCCAGCAAGGGACGACCGGGGTGCGGGGGGCCCGCCCACAATCCGAAATTGGCGCGAACCTGACTCCGCGCGTCCTCCTCTGAGCAGCGTCCCGCCACCGCGATTATTGCATTGTCGGCGGAAAAGTATCTCTTATACGCGGCGCGGACCGCCGTCGGGTTGATCTGCTCGACGGTAAAATCCCATCCCAGGCCGCCGGTGGCGAAGGGATGCGGGCCATAAAGAAGATATTGCGACAACAACTCGGCTGACCCGCGGGCATCCGCCGGCTCTCTGCTTAACAATATTTGCGAGCGCTGAATCGCCGCCTGGATGTCCTCGTCGGAAAGCTGAGGCCGGCAGACGACCTCCGCCAGCGCCGCTAATCCGATGGGCAGCGCATCCGCGGGCACGGTAACGGTAAATTCGATCATCTCCACGCCCACGCGCCCATTCAGCGTGCCGCCCACCTCCGTGAGCGTGTGCCGGAGCGCCGTGCCGTTCACGCGATCTGACCCCCGCAGCATGGCGGTGACCAGCACCTGGCGGATGCCCTGCAGCTCCGGCGGCTCGTCGATCGACGAATAATCCAGCAGCAGCTCTACGGAAACCACGCCGGAGGCGGTAGTCGGCTGCACGATCAGCCGCAACCCGTTCGTCCAGCGCTCGGTTGCAATATCGGCCGCCCGCGTGGCGAGCACCGCCAGCAACACCACCAGTATTAAGCACAGCCGGCGCGCTAGATAAACGACATGCATCGCTAAGCCTTCTCTTCTTCTTCCCATTCACCATTCACCATTCACCATTCATTATTCACCATTCATCATTCACTCAGGCCGGTGTCCCAGCGTGATCCACGCCAGCAGGCGGGTCGGCATGGCCGCCCGCACCTGCGCGGCAGTTAGCGCCTCCACCGCCGGGATATAGCGGATCAGCGCGCCCGCTTCGTTCAATCCTTCGTAAAAAGCCAGCGTGGCTGCCTGCTGGCTGTAGGTTTCGTTCCCCATCAGCAGCTCGGCAGCCAGGCGCCCCTTCGCCAGCGCCAGCGTTTCGGCGGGCGTCGGTCTCGCCGCCAGTGATGACAGCAGGTTCATCGTCGAGCGGCGCAGGCGCGCGGCCTGCCCCGGTTCGGTGAGCGCCCAGATCAGCAATCGCCCCGGCCCACGCGAGCTGACGAATTCAGCGCCGAAATCGATCACGGGAACGCCGTCTTTCTTCCACTGCTCCAGTAATAAGCCGTCATCGCTGCCCGTCAGCAGCGACAAGATCAGATCGGTCGCCAGCGTGCCGTTGATATTACTCATAGATGGCGCGGGGAAGGCCATCACCTGGTAGGTGTAATCGAGATCGGTGGCGACATGCCCTTCGACAGGCTCGCCGGCGACCGGCTGTTCCGCGGCCGGCCAGCTCGGCAACTGGGCTGTTTTTGCCTCGCCGAAGCGCTCTACCACCAGCTCGAACGCTTGCTCGGGAGTGATGTCCCCCACCAGCACCACGCTCATGTTATTCGGGACATACCGGCGCCGGTAGCACGCGCGCACGTCATCCGCGCTCAGCCGCAGCACCTCCTCGATCGAGCCCGTCGTGCGGAAACGGTAAGGATGGGAACGATAGGAAAACTGGTAGCCAAGGTTGAGCAACAGCGCTCGCGGATCGTCGGTCATGTCCTGAATTTCCATCAGCACGGTAGCCCGTTCGCGGGCGAAGCTCTCGTCATCCAGATTGGCGGCGGTGACGACATCCGCCAGCACGTCCACCAGCAGGCGCGCCTGATCGGAAGCGACAGTGGCCTGAATGCGCGTCATATCTCGCGAAGTAACCGCCTCGCTGACACCGCCCACCTCTTCCAACGTGTATTGCGGCGCCAGGCGGCCCGGGTAACGTTTCGTGCCTTGCAGCACCAGGTGCTCCAGGTAATGCGCCGCGCCGGGCGCGTCTCCCGCGCCGGATCCGCCGCGCACCGCCACCGCCATCGATACGATCGGCAGCGAATGATCCTCCCGCACCACCAGCCGCAACCCGTTCGGCAGCGCGCGGACCGTAATGCATCCCGCGGGAAAAGGATTGGGCAGCCCCGCCCCCCACGCGGCCAAACCGACCAGAAGGATAGAGAGTAAACACGCTATGCGTTGAATGGGCAAAAAAGACGCTCCCGTTAGTCGTGATGAGTGAAAATCGCCACTCACAACAAAATCAAATTATCCCGATGCACCGCCTCATCATATGGATGATACCCCAAAATCCGCTCGATTTGCGCGGTGTGCCGGCCGGCGATCTGTCGAAGCTCGTCATCGGCGTAGTTTACCAGGCCGCGGGCGATCTCGCGGCCTGCCGGATCGACGATAGATACCACGTCGCCCGCCTTAAAATTGCCCCCCACTTCGCGGATGCCGACGGGCAGCAGGCTGGAGCCGCGTTGCGCCAGCGCCGCCGCCGCGCCGGTGTCCACGCGCAACGTGCCCTGCGGGTTGGCGGCAAAGCCCAGCCATTGCTTGCGCGCGCTCACCCGGCTCTCCGCGCGGGCGACGAAGAGCGTGCCGATTTCTTCGCCCGCCAGGATACGGGAGATCACCCACTGATGGCGGCCCAGCGCAACCACCAGGTGGGCGCCCATGCGGGTGGCAATGCGCGCCGCCGCCAGCTTCGAGCGCATCCCGCCGCGCCCGACGCCCGAGGTGCTGCCCCCCGCCATATTGTCCAGCGCCGGGGTGATGCGCGCTACCTCGTGAACCAGTCTGGCGTCGGGATTGGCGCGGGGGTCGGCGGTGTAAAGTCCCTCGACGTCGGAGAGAAGGATGAGCAGATCGCACTGCACCTTGCCGGCGATCAGCGCCGCCAGCCGGTCGTTCTCGCCGATCTGCACGCCCTCCACCGAGGTTGAGTCGTTCTCGTTGATCACCGGCACTACGTTATGGCGCCGCATCAGCGGCAGCAGCGTGTTGCGGATATGCAGATAGCGCCTGCGGGCGGAGATATCCTCCCCGGTGAGCAGCAATTGCCCCACCGTGCACCCGTGCCGGCGAAACGCGGCATTGTAGCAGGTCATCAGCTCCACCTGGCCCACCGATGCCGCCGCCTGCCGGGTGGAAAGGTCCGGCTTCCGCCCGCCCAACAGTCCCAGCTTCGCCAGCCCCAATCGCACCGCGCCCGAGGTAACCAGCAGCACCTCGCGCCCCTCGCGATTCAGCGCGGCAATCTCCGCCACCACGCCGTCCAGTTGTTCGTGGTTAAATTCGCCTTCCGGCGTGGCGACCAGGTTGCTGCCGACCTTGATGACAATGCGCCGCGCCGCCGCCAGTTGCTCGCGCGCGGATTCGGAGGTAATCACTTTATCCTTCTTTGCGTTCATGTCTATACCATATTCTATTTTCCGCCCCGCGGGAAAAGAATCCTGCCATGTGCTCGCTCTGAATAATGCCGTTCGTAATCAAAAGTAATCCCCGGCTCGTAGTAGGTCCCGTAAGGACCGTGCTACGAGCCGGGGTTTCACTCTTTATTACCCGCTCGGACCCGTTTCGACGTAGAAACCGTTTCCCAAAATTACGGAATAATCAAGGTGATCGGCCACCATCCGATGTTGGGAACTTTCGTTAACGGCACGATCTCCTTACCGTTGCGGATGACCTGCACCTGCCAGGCATATATTGGACCCAGGTTGGCACAATCGAAGAACCAGCGACCGTTCTCGCGGATTTGCCAACCCAGGCAGGTGTGCGATTCTCCGGTCTCTTCGTTGAAGAAAACGAGCCGCAGGTTCTCGAATTTTTGGGGATTGGTCGTCTGCATCTGGAAAAGAAGGCCTTCCAGGCGCTCGACCACAGCCTCGATCGGCGGATTATCCTCCGGCTGAATATCTGCGCGAATAAAGCCCTTGTACCCCGGTGCGGCAAATATGATGGTGCATGGGCCGACGGGGATGCGCGCGGTGAATTTCCCGCCAGGTGGCACCACGCACTGGTAGGTTGTCGGATCGAAGACCAGGCTGTCTGGATTGGTGCCTTCCATAAAACCGCGATCGCACTCGATGGTCATCAGCACCGTCGCGCCGGTGACCCTTTCCGTCTCGGCGTCGGTTAACACGATGGGAACATCTACCAGCGGATTAACGGGAATGTCGGCGTTCTCGATCGGCTTCGTGTCCGGTTCCGGCTCATTCGGACGATGCGAAGACCAGCCGGCCGGCAGCTCAATCCATCCTTCAGTATAATTGTCGCCTTGCCGGCCGGCGATGGCCAACAGCGCCCGGCACCGCGGCACGGATGGAAACGTATAGCTTCCATTCGCATCGGTCTGCACCGGCATGCAGGTGCCGGCCAGCAAATCGGGACGCCCGCGCAGGCTGACTCGCACGCCTGCCACGGGTTGACCGGTGATGCTGTCTATCACGCGCCCGCTGATTCGCTGCGTCGGTTCCACCACGATCTTCCAGCGTGTTTCATCCTTGTCCTCGATTTCTGCGCTGCGAGCATACATCAGGAATCGCGGGTTCTCGCCCGCCAGCGTCTTGCCATCCGCGGATTTCACGGCATATACCGCGCATAGCGTCCGGTCGGCCATCATTCCCGGCCCTAATTCGACATATAAGCCGGGCATGTTAAACACGCCGTTGGCGCCGGTTACCGCGGTCATTTGCGGTGTGGAAATTTGCTCCACCGGATAATTTACCGGGAAACCGCCGCTGATATCGCCGAACGGCCCGCCAATCTGCGCGCCGCCGATTTTTACCGTGGCGCCAACCACCGGCTGGCCTTTTGCATCGACCACGCGCCCCTTTTGCGTATACGGCGGCTGCAGGTAGATCGGCGCGTTCGGATCCGGATTTTGCGAGGAACCGGGCGAGAGCATCGCCGGCATCGGCGGGAGGAAATCCGCCGCCGTGCTTGGTTTGAGAGTTTGCGAGTCTATCTGCGAAATCATGAACGCGGACTTTGCCGAGCCCAGATAGAAATAGACAAAAGGATACTCGATTTTCGCCAGCGTCGCCTCGGTAATGCGATAATTGAGCATGCCGTTGGCGTCGGTATGCAGCAGGATGTTGCTGACGGGATGGCCGTTGTCGAAAAGGCGCATAACCACCGGCAGTTTCGCCGCCGGCGCGTTGTTCGGCAACAGTACTTTGCGGCTGATGACGTAGTCAGCCGCCGATGCGAGAGATGCGGCAAGCAGGCAGAGCGCGGTGAGCGTCAGGACAAAACGTGTCATGATAACCTCCTGTTCCTATACAGGCGGTATTCTGCATTCTTTACAGATTTCCTGCTTGACGAGTACTAATTAAAAGCACCCCCTCAGCTCGTAGTAGGTTCCGTAAGGGCTGTTGCCCGCCCATGCGCATAAAGCTCGTCCATAATCAAAAACCACCTATGATCATACCGATGGAATGGCGCAACTCATATATTTTCTCTGAAATACCAGTCCATTCGTTAATCGGTTAACTCCACCACATCCACCGTCCCCAACGGCAGCGTCACGGTGATGCCGTCTTCCGTCCTGGTGAATTCTATCGGTCCCTGCACGGCGGAGACTACCTCTTTCACTTCCGCCACCCCACGCACCAGCACCGTCAATTCATCGATCGGCTCTCCGGTGTAGTTGGCCAGCGTCACCGCGAAGCCCGCGGGACCGTCCAACCGGGCGGCATCCACACCGAGCCGGGTGGTGACGGGTGTCTTGAGGCCCGACTTCAGCACCGGCTCTGCGATCATCCGGTAATATTCTCCCGCCACGGGTTTCCAGAACAGCCGGCTGTTGATCGCTTCGGCGCTTATCTGCGTCAGCAGGCTCATCCCCGGCATGTAGCCGTAGGTGATGACCCGCCCCTTCCCCAGGCTCCTCTCCACCACCGCCGCCTCGCCGTCCCGGTATGTCGCCGATACCTTCACCCCCGGCGCGGGGAGCAGCGCGGAATGCAACCCGCCCACGCTCAGCGGCGCCGGCGGGCCGGCGAAAAGCGCCTCCGCGCCGGCGGCCAGCGCGCCTTCCGCGCGGTAATACGGCGCGTCGCGCCGTTCGGTCACGCCCGTCAGGCCTTGTATGGCGCGCAGGGCGTCTGATGGCTCGTTGAATTCATCGCGCGCCGGACCGCCGCCACACACCGCCAGCGTGCCGCCCGCCTCCACCCACGCGCGCAGCACCGGCGCCGCCTCCGCCGGCAGGTTGGTCGCCGGCAAGTACAGCACTTTATAATCCTTCAGCCGCGTCGCCAGGTCTTTCTCGCAGAGGAAATCCACCGGAATCTGCTGCATCGACAGCGCGTAATGCAGCATGCGCCGCTCGATGGTGCATATGTTGTCCGACGGCCACTGCTCGGTCGCCTGACTCCACAGGATGGCTGTCTGCCGGGCGGGCGGCATGGCCGGCCCCAGCACGGCATCCGACAATCCCAGCACGCGGTTCACATAAGCGACGCTCTGCACGTACCGCGTATCTTCGCTGAAAGCGCATTCGGTCGAGGCGTAATGCGGGCCGTACCAGTAATAATTCAATGACTTCGCGCCTCGTCCCGCCGCGCTCATTGCCCGCAGCTCTGCGGAGTGCGGGTCGGTCGGCGGGCCGTAACCCCAGATGATATACGCGCCGAGTGGAATATTTTTCGTCGCCTCGGTCGAGTGGAGCACATCAACCAGGAAAGGGGTGAGATGCGGGTTCTGGAAAAGGAAATCCTCCGTCCACGGGATGGTGGTGGCGCCCAGCCGGCCGAACTCGAACCAGTTCAGCCCGTTGCCGTTCGACATGGTGTTGCCGAACCCGTTCATGCACTCGTCGCTGAAGTTGACGCGCGTGCCGATGGGCCGCCCGAAGGCCTTTTGCAGACAATCCGTCGCGTATTTGAAGGGCAGCGGCGAAATTTCCTGCGCGAATTGCGCCGCGTACCAGCCCAGCCGGCGCTTCTCGATGGGGTCCGACGCCTTCGCGGTGAAGTCGGTGGTATTCTCCCAGTCGGCGATGCCCAGTTTCTCCGGGGATAGATCGCGCGCCTTCAGCCAGTCGAGGAAGGCCGCGCGGCAATACTGGCACTTCCCGATGTGCCCTAACCCGTTCGGCGTGCCCGGCTCGTCCGCCAGCACGACGTAGCGGACGTTCTCAAACTGCGCCGGGTCGTTTTTCTTCATTGCCTTGATCTGGTCGGTCAGGTACTTTTCCAGCTTCGCCTTGAGCGCCGGATCGAACGAGCAGGCGTTCAGGCCGATGTCGTGGATGAAAAGCTGCGTGCCCGCTTTGCTGAAATCCATGCCGGCGGCCGCCGCGGCGTCCTGGTAAGACTTGCCGTAAAGCTTCACGGCGTTGATTCCCATCTTTGCCAGCGTTTGCGCCTCCAGGTTATTCAACGCCGGGGATCTGCTGTATGCGTCGCCCTCCAGGTTGAAGATCTTCGCGCGGAAATCCCCCTCGCCGCCGGGCAGTTTCAGCTCGCTCACCGCCGCCAGGTGGCGCCGGGTCGCTTCCATGGTTGACAGCATCGGCGACTGCTTCAGGTAGCGCGCCAGGTCGCCGGGCGTGACGTAGCTCGCCGTGCTGCCGTCCCATTCCTCCTCCACGCTATGGATGATGGCGCCGGCGTCGGGTCGCGTGGCGAAGTCGATGCGCGCTCTCCAATTCGTTGGCAGGGGAGCGGCGCCGTGAAAATTGAAATGGAGTGTCTCGATGTTGTCTGCGGTGTCCATGGCGCTGGAGATCTCGCCCCAGGCGGACGGCGTATTCGGCGGCGCGGGCTTGCCATCGATACCGGCGATATCCGGCGCCGCGGCAAACCACGGGTCGTGATGCCAGTTGGCGGAAACGCCGGCCGTCACCGCGGGCGCCTCCGGCGTCAGCATGGTGAAGCGGGCGAAATATTGCGGGCCGAAATCCTTCCAGTCCGGCTTCTCGTATGTCTGATCCTGCGTCAGCAGCACGCAATCGACCGCCACCCCCACGCCCGTGTTCGGAAAGTTCGGGCCGTAGAGAATCAACTGCGCCGGCCCCGCCTTCAGCTCCACCGTCTTCTCGCCCTTCTGCGCGTTATACGACCAGTTGGCAAAGTGGTCGTCAGGCCGCGCGAAGGTGCTGGCGCCGGCGATCTTCCCTCCCTGCTCGACGCGAAGCTCCAGGTTGCGGTCGAACGCCCACTTGGTAAACCACACCCACATCACATATGTCCCATCCCGCGGGATGGTAACATCCAGTGTAGCCGTTCCTTCGGGCGAGGTGTGCACCGTATACCCGCCGGAAACCTGGGGCACATACATGTCGATCCCATGCCCGCGCCGCACGAACCATCCCTCCGGCAACGTGAAATCCTCCGCCTGCGCGAACACGCTGACCGAGCGCAGCTCCGCATTGGTCAGCGCCAATCCGGACGCCATGGCGCCCAGCAGCAGCAAAGGAACGATCATATAACGATACGCGGACATAATCGATGCTCCCGTCAGGGGATAATTGCCTTATTGTCCCATTATGTATGGATAATGACCTAATCCAGCGAAGCCGGAACCATTATACACAAGCATAGTAGTCAGGGGTTAGGGATTATTGCTGTTTCGCCGTTATTCCGGGCAATACCTTTCTGATTGCCGACAGCGCCGCGCTAACGTGCCGATCCGTCGCGCTCTCGCCCATCAGGCCGATGCGCCAGGCCTTACCCTTGAACTCACCGAGCCCGCCGCCGACTTCGATGGCGTATTCGTCCAGCAGACGCTTGCGTAGCGCGGCTTCATCCAGGCCGTCCGGCAGGGTTACGGCGTTCAGCATGGGCAACTGATGCGCCGGATCGGCCAGGTAGCGCAGACCCAGCGCCTCAAGGCCCGACTTCAGCTCGCGATGCACGCGGGCATGACGCTCCCAGCGGGCCGGCAGGCCCTCTTCCAGCACTATGCGCAGCGCCTCGTGCAGTGCGTAGTTCATGTTGATCGGCGCGGTGTGGTGATACAGGCGCTCGCTGCCCCAATACTGCCGGATCATGGTCATGTCCAGGTACCAGCTCGCAACCTTCGTCTTCCGCGTGGCGATGATCTCCTCGGCGGCGGCGCTGAAGGTGACCGGCGACAGCCCCGGCGGGCAGGAGAGGCACTTCTGCGTGCCGCTGTAGCAGGCGTCCACCTGCCAGGCGTCTACCTCCACCGGCATGCCGCCCAGGCTGGTGACGGTGTCGAGCAGGAGCAAGGCGCCGCTGTCATGCACGACTTTGCTGATCTCCTCTACCGGCTGCGCGGCCCCCGTGCTGGTCTCCGCGTGGACAATGCCGACCACTTTGAATGGCCCGTATTCGCGGATGACCTCCGCCACCTGCCTGGCGGTGATGACCTGTCCCCACGGCACGGAAATGGCGGTCACCTGCGCGCCCGCGCGCTCCGCCACGTCCTTCATCCGCCCGCCAAACACGCCGGCGATGCACACCAGCATTTTGTCGCCCGGCTCGATCAGGTTGACGACGCACGCCTCCATGCCGGCGGAGCCGCAGCCGCTGACCGCCAGCGTCAGCCGGTTTTGCGTGCGGAAGACGGCCTGCAGCATGTCGCGGATGTCGTTGAGAATGCCAAGGAACTGCGGGTCCAGGTGGCCGATGGTCGGCTTTGCCATCGCCGCCAGCACGCGGGAGTGGACATCGGATGGGCCGGGACCCATCAGCAAGCGGGGCTTGAGTTCATATAACTGCATCAGACAGCCTTTCTATTGCTTTGGATGATTGGATAGATGAATGAATGGATGATTGGAAAGACTTGCGCTTGAAGATGGAACATTCACCCAGTCATGCATTTTTCAATAATTACTTCACAATTCACTATTCACCTTCTTGTTCCAGTCTTCTTGCAGGGACTTCACATTGCCAAAGAGAATAATCTTATTCCGTGCTTGTCGCATGGGCGATATTGCACAAGGCGGCTGCGCCGCAACCAAATAAAACTTCGCCTTTGGGCAAGAAATCGAACATCAGTAATACAGTGGAGGGTAACGCTCATGGAACACCTGCTGTCCCAGGCGCGGGTTCCTCCCGTCGCCACCTCGATGATGGGGTGTCTTTACGGGACGATCCGCACCTGGGATGAATCACTGACGTTGACCGATCTGTTCGGCTATTCCGGCCATGCCTTCATTCTCAACATTGAGCGCACCCTGTGTCCCAGCGGGCCCACCGCCTGGGATTGGGGCGCCATACTTTTCCCCCTTCGCCAGATGCTGACCCTGCGCCGGCTGTGCGCCACCCATGACATGCGTAATCCCGATGAAATGCGCGAGTTGATCTGGCAGCGTACCGTGGAAAGCATCGATGCGGGACGCCCCGCCATTCTATGGGATCTGATCTTGCCCGAATTCTACCTGGCCTGTGGTTATGACGCGGAGCGGGACGAATACCTGGTGCAGGGCCCGGCGGCGGCCCGCGTGGGCGGGCGCGTCTCGTCCGCATGCCCCGGCAAAAATACCGGCAAGGTCTGGGCGCTCTTCCCGGGCCGGCACGACAATCCGAATCCCGCCGCCGCGCGCGACCTGGCGTTGCGAGGCGCAATCAACTGGCATCGCTGGCCGAACGAGCGCGACGCGCAGTGGACCTTCGGCGGCGAAGCCTGGGAGGTGTGGATAACGGCGATGGGCGAGGAGGAGACGGCCCACGGCTCAAACGCGCTGTCCTTCAATCATCTAGTGTATGCCGAATGCCGAAGGCACGCGCATGCCTTCCTGTCCGCGCAAGGTCCGGCCTTCGCCGAATCCGCCGCCGCTTATGGCGAAGTTGCGGACATGCTGCGGGCACTGTGCGAAATCTGGCCTTTTCCCGCTCCCGTTCCATCGCCGGCGAGGCGGCGGGAAGGCGTCGAGCTGCTGCGACGGGCGAGCAACGCAGAAGCGCGGGCGGTGGCCGCGCTCGACATGGCCGTCAATCCAAACATGTTGCATGCGTGTAAGTTAGAAGCTACATAGGCGCTATTATTCCGCTCCAGCCAGGTGGTATTGGTTTTGCACGCGGCGGAGATTTGCGGTAGACTACATGTGAAATACGGTTCGCTCGGTTTCCGACCGAGTTCGCCGGATACGACATGCAGATAATCTTTTATATTCTGGCCAGCATCGCGGCCCTGTTGCTCATTGCGGTGGGACTGCGGGCGCTGGTGCTGATGGACCGCATGGAGCAGACCCGCAAGGATCTGGCGACGATGATCGCGGAGGGCACGCTCACTCTGCAGCATGCCAGCCGCATGCTCGTGCGTATGCAGGATAGCGTCGAGCGAATGCTCCACGCGGTAGAAAATATCGAAAAAGTGCTGTCAATTCTGCAGCCAACAGCAGCCGTGGGTGGCATGCTGGCCGGCGCCCGTCGAATATTCGGCGGGGGGCGCCGGGAGTCTTCACCCGCATCGGAAACATCCGAGAAGGAGGCGAATCATGGCTGACACCCCTCGGCGGTCAGGTTCGTGCGGCAGTTTTTTCGCCGGCATGCTGGTCGGCTTCATCATCGGCGGAACACTTTCGCTGCTCTATGCCCCCAAACCGGGCAAAGAATTGCGGGATGACATCGGCAGGAAGCTGGAAGAGCTGAAGGACTACGTGGATGAAACGGCGCAGCAGGTAGCAACGGTTGCGAAGGAGCGGTTTGCCGAGATGCAGAGCGACATGGCGACCGCCATCGAGGCCGCGCGCGCCACTGCCGCGGAACATGCCGCGGAGCTGAGCCGCCGCGCCGAGATGGAATAGCCGCGGGCTGCCCTAAAAACGATAAATATCGTATGATATGACGCCGGGGGGCGGTTTCCGCCCCCCGGCAAAGGCGATGCGCGAGAGTCGCGACACCTTTTTTTCCGGTCGGCAGCTTATAATAAGTTCGGAGTTCCAGGTTCGGTTCGGACGGTTGGCGATGACGGGAGCCGCGCGCGGCCTGATTTGTGTATAACGTGCCATAAGGGAGGATGGATAGTGAGTAACGCCATCAATCTCGATGTTCAAAAAAAATGCGTGGATGCGCATACCGCGATTGTCACGCTGAGCGGCGAAATGGATATGTATACTTCACCGCAGGCGAAGGAAGCTATGTTAGAACTGCTCGCGCAGGGGTATTACCACCTTGTCGTCAATCTGCAAGGCACGGAATATCTCGACAGCACCGCGCTCGGTGTGCTGGTGGGCACGCTCAAGCGGGTTCGGGAGCAAGGCGGGGATTTGCGCCTGGCCGCGCCAACGCCGCGCGTTCGCCGGCTGTTGGAGATCACCCGGCTGATCAATGTATTTCCGATCGATGCGACCGAGCAGGAAGCGACGGCGAAATTTCAGCAAGAGGGGAACGAATCCTGATGGATACCAGCAGTGGGTGCCACGTTGAGTTGCATCTGCCAAATCGCCCGGAATTCGTCGCGGTGGCCCGGCTCGCGGTGTCGGCGTTGGCCTGTCGCATGTCGTTTGACATCGACGCCATCGAGGACATCAAAGTCGCGGTGGGAGAAGCGTGTACCAATGCGATCGAGCATGGTTGCCCAGCGGAACCCGGTGTTCAGGTGATTGTGGTATGCTGCGACTTGAAAGACGAGGGATTGGAAATTACCGTGAAGGACCCCGGCGAAGGGTTCGATCCCGCCACCGCCGCGCGCCAGCATCGTCAAGGCACCGCGGTGCTTACCGAGCGCGGCCTGGGCATGTTGTTGATCGAGTCGCTGATGGATGAAGTGCAATTCGACAGCATGCCCGGCAATGGAACGCAAGTCCGCATGCTGAAAAGGGTGCGTGTCCTGGAGACGACGGAGTCGTCATAACCAAGGCGCCGTTCCGCGCGATGTCGGAGAAATCCGACACGCGGAAGCGGATGCTCGCTATGGAGGGAGAAAGCGTTGATGTTGTTTGCCATGGTCGCGGAATCCAAAGAACAGCGGCCGCGTCATGAAGAGGATACCGTGCAACAGCAAGAAGAATTGACCGAGACCCAACACGACGAGATCGAATCGCCGATCATCGACGAGGTGGAAGAGACGGAAGAGGAGACGGAGGAAGAGGACGAGGAAGTCGCCGCCGCCGCCGCCGCGCCCACGCCGGTTCTGCCGCATGCGGATGACGACCTGTTCCTCCGCTATTATCGCACGCGCAGCCCGATGATCCGCGAAAAGCTCGTAATGAATCATATGAACCTCGTGCGCTTTTTAGCGAAGAAATTCGCCAACCGCGGCGAACCGCTCGACGACCTTATCGGCGTGGGCACCATCGGCTTGATGCACGCTATCGACCGTTTCGATCCCGAGCGCGGCATCCGCTTCGCCACCTTCGCGACCCCGACCATCGTCGGGGAGATTAAGCGGCACTTCCGCGACCGCGGCTGGGCCATCAAGGTGCCGCGGCGGCTGCAGGAGGTGAACCTGTCCGCCAACAAGGCGGTCGAGGCGCTCACCATAAAGCTGAACCGGGCGCCCACCGTGCAGGAGGTGGCCGATCACATCAAGGCCAGCCTGGAAGAGACGCTGGAAGGCATGGAGCTGGGACATCTCTATGAGCTGATCTCACTCGACAACGAGCTGGGCGACGACGACGACGAGTCGCGCTCCCGTCTCGAAGATTATGTCGGCAAAGAGGATGTGGCCTTCGAGGAATTCGGCCAGCGCTCGCGTCTGGAGGATGCCATTGGCCGCCTGACCCCGCGGGAACGCAAGATCATCATTTTACGTTTCTTCAAGGGTTGGTCGCAGACCGACGTGGCGAAGGAATTGCAAATATCGCAGATGCACGTCTCCCGCCTGCAGCATAAGGCGCTCTCCCGCCTGCGCGAAATGGTAGAATCGGAAGAAGTGTAGCCGGTGATTGCCGGAAGCCGGCTTTCTCTCATGCCGATCCGCCTCCCAGGGTCACCACTTCCCACGTATATGGGAGGCGAGTGTCATTTCACCGGATCTGAACGAGGCAGCAGTTGAAGATTCTCGATCGCTACATCATGGCCTCCATTGCCGGAACCTTCCTCTTCAGCATTGCCATGTTCATGGGGTTGCTGCTGGCGATGGACCTGATGAAGAAGCTGGTGGAGTTGATCGCCCAGGAAGGCGTGCCGGCCACCATCGCGCTTAAAATTTTCGCCTACCGAATCCCCGGCATGCTGGTTTACGCCTTCCCGATGAGCGTGCTGCTCAGCATCCTGCTGGTCTTCAATAGGATGTCTTCGGAAAGCGAGATGGTGGCCATCCGCGCCGCGGGCATCAGCTTCGCGCGCATTGTCATCCCCACGCTGTTCATCGCGCTGGTTGTCAGCGGCATCACCTATGTCATCTCCGACTTTTTCGTGCCGGTCGCCGGCAAGCGCGCCGCCGCGCTGTATCGACTTGCGTTGGAGCAACAGAAATCGAAGAACCCCGTGCCGTTCATCCACGAGGATGATAATGGCCGGATTTTATATGCCGTTATCGCCAGTAGTATCGACGTGGAGCACAACGAAATGCTCGGTATGGAGATGTTGCTTCACCAGAAAGGTAAACCTTTCCTCTACATTTATGCCGATTCTGCAAAATGGCTACCGAGCGAGGGACGCTGGGTGTTCTTTCCGCCATATAGCCTCAGTTCGGTGATGCTGGACCAGGAGGAAAGCTTTACCGTCAAGCCCCTGTCACCTAACTCGCAGATAGATATCATCCACTATGCGTTACGGCTCAAGGAGAGCCCCTTCGAGCTGGTCTCCGCGAAGACGCGCCCCGAGGAATTCACCGCCCGCGAGCTGATGCAGCGCCTGGCGGAAATTGACAGTAACCGCGAGCTGCGCGACAAGATGAGTATGTGGCTGGAGCAGCGTTTCTCCACGCCCTTCACCTGCCTGGTCTTCGCCCTCATCGGCGCCCCGCTGGGCCTGCGCCATCACCGTACCAGTACTGCCATGGGCCTGGGCGTCAGCCTGCTGGTCATCTTTGCCTACTACTTTTTCTCCGTCTACCTGGCCACCTTCGGCGAATCGGGCCGCATGTCCGCCGTATGGGCCGCGTGGATACCGAATATCCTCGGCGCTGTGTTGGGCGTGGTGTTGATTTATCGGGCGAATAAATAATCCTGGGATCGCAGGCGTCCCGCGCCTGCCCTGGGAGGAAGGCCTACCGTTTGAGGCAGGCGCGGGACGCCTGCGATCCCAGGGGTGACCATGCCAACCCGCACCGAACACGACCTCCTCGGCGCGCGCGAGGCGCCGGCGGACGCTTATTACGGCATTCACGCGCTGCGGGCGGCGGAGAATTTTCCGCTGCTCGGGCAGCCGCTGCATCCCATGCTTATCTCCGCGCTGGCGCAGGTGAAGGCGGCTTGCGCGCGCGCCAACGCCCGCACCGGGCGCCTGGACGTGAAGTTCGCTGACGCCATCATCCGCGCGGCGGATGAGGTGGCGGCGGGAGGACTGCGCGATCAGTTCATCACGGACGCGCTGCAGGGCGGGGCAGGCACCAGCGCCAACATGAACATGAACGAGGTGCTGGCTAACCGCGCGCTGGAGATCCTCGGCGAATCCAAGGGACGCTATGATCTCATCGATCCACTCGACCACGTCAACCTGCAGCAGTCCACCAATGACGTCTTTCCCACCGCCTTGCGCGTGGCGGCGTTGCGGCTGCTGTTGCCGCTGATCGAGGATTTCGCCAACCTGCAGGCGGCTTTGCAGGAGAAGGAGCAGGAATACGCCGCCACCCTCGCGCTGGGCCGCACGGAGATGCAGGACGCGGTGCCCATCACCTGGGGCCAGCGCTTCGCCGCGTGGGCGCAGGCGGTGCAGCGCGACTGGTGGCGGCTGCACGTGGTGGAGGAGAAGCTGCGCCAGGTGAACCTGGGCGGCACCGC
>Ga0172370_10001881_pt1 | contig 31135 bp, 22 predicted proteins | sample LakKiv5m_FD_114538 | JGI IMG/M metagenome (GOLD analysis project Ga0172370, IMG submission 114538) | Freshwater microbial communities from Kabuno Bay, South-Kivu, Congo - kab_022012_11.5m | ecosystem: Environmental > Aquatic > Freshwater > Lake | place: Democratic Republic of the Congo...
CCCCAGCGCCCGTTCTTCCACAGGTGGGTCGCCAGTCCGCGGTAGTTGTCGCGCATGAACTGCCAGGTGATGAACCCCGTGTTGCCGGTGTCGTTGCACTGGTAGAGCAGCGGCCACGCGCCGGTTCCCGGCAGCTCCGGCCCGCCGCAGTTCAGCAGCAGGGCGTCCGGCAGCTCCTCGCGGGCGATGCGCCCGCCGATCCGCGCCGCCTCCGCCCCGCCGCCGGAAACGATGCGCGGGTCGTGCCGCCGCTTGGCCGCCGGGCTGGCGGCGCAGCCGATGAAATCCGCCTTGAAATAGCCCACGCCGCGCTCGCGCAGGCTGCGCATCCGCTCGCGCAGCCAGCCCTGCGCCCCCGGGTGGGTCAGGTCCAGGATGTATACTCTACCATGCGGCTCCCAGTACCAGTCCCACAGCACGAAGGGCGTTCCGTCCTCGCCGGGAACCAGCCACTCCGGGTGCTCGCCCGGCAGCGCGCTGAACTCGCTGATCGAATACGGCGCCTTCCATGTGCCCAGCACAAGGCCAAGCTTCCCAAGCTCATCCGCCATCCAACGCAGCCCGTGCGGGAACTGCTCGTTCTCGGTGAACTCGTTGGGCAGGTAACCGCGCTCCCAGCCCAGGTCCGCCTCCACGATGCGGAAGCCGTAGGCGCCCAGCCGCGCCGCCCCGATGCGGGCGTTCTCCAGCAGCCGCTCCTCCGTCACGCCCAGCCGGTAGGGATACCACGAGCACCAGGAGACCGGCGGCAGTGGTGGAAACGCGACCGCATGCAGTTCAGCTACCGCATCTCCATACGCCTCCAGCAGCGCGTGCGGGTCGTCACCGGTAAGGAAGAGCACTTCTTCCAGCGCCAGCTCTTCACCCGGCAGCACCTGGAGATCTCCGCCATCGAAACCCACGTCCCAGCGCGCCACCGTTCCGTCCGCCGCAACCTCGACTCCCACCACGCCGGTCCAGCGCTCATTGGTAAGGAAGCCGGCCAGCAGCGCCCGCCCGGCAGCGCGATCATACGCGAGCCAGACATGCTGCGAGGCGAGGGTGTTTCCCGACGGCGCCTCTTCGCTCCCCGGCTCGTCCGCGGCAACGGCAGCTCGCTGCCCACACAACGGCACCACATCCCCGGAATAGGCAGATTGCGCGAGAACCCGCACCTGCTCGGGCCGCTGTCCGAAGGCCGCCGTCTCCGTTGCCAGCAGGAATACGCGGTTCAGTGTCATCTCGACGCCGGTATTGCGCAGCGTTGCCCGCAGGCGCAACCCTTCGCCTTCCGTCGAAAACGCCAGCGCGAGCACCGCGCGCCCGAAGTCATACTCGACCGCCTGCCCATCAACCCGCACAGATTGAGATTCCAGCCGCGCGCCGTCGATCTCCAGCGCCGGCATCAATCCGGACAGCGCGAATCCCTCCCAGCCTCGACAGGCCAGCGAAATGCTGCCATTCGGCGTTATCGACAGGGCAATATTAAGTTCAGCCACGGCACTCCTCCACATTGGCAATATCGTCATCATAATACTTGGTGAAGAACGGGACGGCAAGCAGTGCTGAGTCGGCGGTATGACCTTAATTAAAGAGGTGATTTCAAAACCGGTTGCCTCGCGCGGGGCCACCTCTCCCCCAGCCCCTCCCCTGCGAAGGGAGGGGAGCAGGCTTACTTATCGACGATAACGGATTTGGCAATATAAGGTCATTCTCGTTTACACGAGCGTCCAGGCTCGATATTTATAACAACCGTTTTACATAATCTACCCGTTGCTCCCCTCCCTTCGCAGGGGAGGGGCTGGGGGAGAGGTGGCCCCGCGCGAGGCAACCGGTTTTGAAATCACCTATAAATTCTGTTGAAATGGTAGGGAGTTGGCCGCTTGCCGGTGAATTGGTCGGTAATGACAAAGCAGATTACATCGATCTCAACAAGTGATCTTCGCATCTTGCGCGACCTGGGTAAGCGGGTAGCGGAAGCGGCGTCATTGCCGGAGCAGGACGAAAAGGCGGCGTTATGGCGCCAGGTGAACCGGCTGCGTGCGGGTAGGCCGCCGGTGCTGGTGTGGATCGGCAATAACGCGTGGACAGAGATTCCGGAGGACCGGCTGGTTACCGGCAGCGAGCTGTCGCAATCTTACGAGCGCGACCTGCGCCGGCGGCTGTTCCATGCGAAATATGTCAACGATGATCGGGTCATCACCGATAGCGTGCCCGTGCCGCTGGTCATGCGGCACAGCGGTTGGGGGGTGGACGCGAAATTCACCGCCCCGGCGGAGGCCGGTGGAGCGAAATGCTATGAAGGCGTGCTCAGGACATTCAAGGATCTGGACCGCATCACCCCGCCGGTGGTTACGGTCGACTGGGAGGCCACCAATCGTCAGCTTGATGCCGTGCGTGAGATCTTCGACGGCATTCTGCAGGTGGAAATCAACACCCACTGGGGCAACAACTACGGCTTCGCGCCCATGGACACGCTGGCAATCTGGCGCGGTTTCGAGCGGCTCTTCACCGACCTGACCGATAATCCGGATTTCGTGCACGAGGTGATGGCGCGCATCACCGCCGGCGAGACGGGCGTCCTCGAACAGCTCGAGGCCCAGGGCGCCCTGCATCTGAACAACGGCCGCGGCGAGTGGGTGGGCACCGGCGGGCTGGGGGAGACCGACGAGCTGCCCGCCCCCGGCTTCGACGGCCAGGTGCGCCTGCGCGACGTCTGGGGCACCTGCGCGGCGCAGATATTCGCCCCCGTCTCCCCCGCCATGCACGAGGAGTTCTGCCTGCGCTACGAGCGCCCGCTGCTCGAGCGCTTCGGCCTGGCCTGCTACGGCTGCTGCGAGCCGCTAGATCGAAAACTCGGCATTCTCAAATCTATCCGCAACCTGCGCCGCGTATCTATTTCTCCCTGGGCCGATGTCGCCGTCGCCGCAGAAGGCCTGCGGGACGAATATATCTTCTCCTGGAAACCCAACCCCGCCGTCATCTCCGGCCAGGCCTGGGACCCGGCTGCCACGCGCCGCCGGCTCCGTGAATTCCTGCAGATCACGCAAGGTTGTATTCGCGAAATCATCCTCAAGGACATCGAAACCGTGCGCGGAGAACCGAAGCGGCTGGCCGACTGGCTGCAGATCGCGCGGGAGGAGATCAACATCGCGTACGGCATTTACTTCTGAATCCCGGCATGTTGAAAGGCCAATTGCATGGCTGTTGGCCCGGTGTCTCCCGAGCGGCCCTCTACTTCATTTACCACGCGTTTTGCACGGTCCAGTGTGATCTCGTTGATCTCATCGAAAAGCAATAAGGCGATGCCTTCGGGAAGCAATTGGATCATCGGCACCGCAAACGTGATGGCGCGAACATAGGTAGAATTCATCGCATCAAGTGCATCAACCGCATCAACACTGGGCATGACCGGCGTCATCAAGTCATGCTGATAAAACGGTTGCCCGTTTGATACAAAACAACGGGCAATATTCAAGGTCTGCGTAATCTTTTCAATGGCAAGGTCGGGAATGCGCATCTGTTGCTGGCGCGCGAAAGCCTTCAGATTTGCAGTCATCGAATCGATTGTCAATCCTGCTTCTTTGGATTCAGTGAATAATTGCCATAACCGGTTCACCAATGACTGGCGGTCGACCCAGGAAACCAGGGGCACGCGCTTTTTCGTTAATAAAATCTGGCGATACGAGTTCCGTGCAAGTTCCGGTGTATCACAGCGCCAGATAGTCTCTTCCTCAATGTCATTCCGCGGGGCAGGTGCCATCCCGGCAGGAGAATGAGGATTCAGTTCGAGCATAAAATCCGCGGTCTCGCCGTTTGGCCTAAGGCAGAAAACATAGTCATCCGTGACGGCGGCGGTAACGAAATCCTTGAACGAAGTGAATCCGAGACGATCGGGAGAGAATGTGGAATCGAGTTGTTGCATGAGTTGGCGCGTGGTGGACCCCAGCGCTGCTTTTCCCTGGCGATCGAGAATGGAGACGGCGCGTACCAGAAGGTGGAATGCTATCGTGCGTTCCTGCAGCAGATTCTCCGATAGGCGTGGGACGGGCGGTGGAGCCACAACGGGTTTCACACGCCGGACGCTGATCGCGCGTGGAGCGGGCTCTTCGACGACCGGAGGCGTTTCGCGCATTGGCTGATACATGTCATCCAGGTATAGGAAGGTGTTGCAGGCCTGTTCCAGGTCGGAGCTGGTGCTGCCCTTGATGCCGATACCCAGCACTGTTTTTCCGTAGCGTTTCACTTTTTGCACGAGCGGCACCAGGTCGCGGTCGCCCGTGAGCAGCACGATGATATCGGGCGCGTGGGGCAGTAATACCATTTCGAGGGCATCCACGGCAAGCTTGATATCCGCGGTATTTTTTCCACGCTGGTCAGTCGCCACTTCCTGCAGTTCGACCACGTTCTGGCGGAATTGCCGGCGATAATTGAATAAGGGAGGCGCCGCCCAGTCGCCATAGGCATTCGCGAATACGATCTGCCCTTCTTCCCGCAGGCGCCCGATGACCGGGTCCAGCGCAAAAGGAATGCCGGCCTTCTCCGCCTCAATGACGATATTCTCAGCATCGATGAAGATAGCCAACCGATTGTCATTACGCAGTTGATCCATGTTGTCCGTTCTCCTTATGGTTTACTGTCGTACTTGACGTATGCGTAATCTGGTTCAACTCCAGCAGCCTCTCCAACACCTCCTCATCACTAATCCCCGCCTCCCACCCGTAGGCGGCGAAGACGGCTTCATCTAACACATGGTGGGCGTGGGCCAGCCAGGCGGGGCGGGCGTTGTAGAGGTTGGTCAACGTGCGCTCCTTGAGCCTGGCGGCGCAGCCGGCGTCCCTCGGCGCCAAGCGGGGGTAGCGCACCGTGCCGATACCGCGGCTGTCGGCGTCATGCAGGTAGCGCGCCCACGGGCCGCCCGCCGTGCCGGGGAACTCCAGCACCTCCTCGCGCGTCCACTCCGGTGGGTTCAGCCAGGCGTTGCGCAGCCTGTCCAGCTCCCGCGCCGCCGCCGCGATAGCCGCCGCCTGCCCCTCCGTGGGTCGCGGGAAGGTGAAGGTCTCGAAACAGGTGGTGGGGGTGTAGCGGAACCCGCTCTCCCGCTCGCGCAACTGCGTCCCCAGCGCCCGCGCCCACACCTCGTGCGGGCGGGAGTGCAGCACGCCGAAGAAATAGTCGTCGGAGCGAGCGAAGACGATAGCAAGATTAGCAGGAAGACATACTGAGGGTAACCAGATAAAGAAGTGATGCTTTCCGACCATCGATCTTGCGATGTAACGATCCAATTGAGAAAACGCATTTCTCATCTCTGGACGTCCTCGTTCAAATCGCCAGAAATGCTTTCCTCCCGTTTTATACCGCTCTCGTGCAGTTTGAACTCGCTGTGTGACAAGAGTGAATGGCTGTTCGAATAAGACAGCTTCGGCTTCGTTTCTGGATTCTTCGAAATCGATAATCCAGTCTTCAGAGGCCCGAGAAGTTATATCTGACCCGTTCACCCAGGGGCGTAGGACGTTAGAATTCGGTTTTTCATGAGGATTCGGCAATGAAAGAAGATCAATCGCTTCCTCATCTGTGATTATAAATGGACCGGATGGAGTTATTCCCATGAATGCGATTGATCGATTCGACTTAAGCTGTATTGCCGAAGTGATATCGATGGAAGACGTGAGATTTGCATTGATGTTATCAACCTTTCTACCATCAAGAGAGCGAACCTTCTCCACACCATCATCAAATCCTACCATCGATACATGAACATTCGAGCCATCGAGAATCCAGGGACGATCGCTTTCCGCAAAGAAGATATCTCCTGTATCTTTTATCCGTTTCAGCACTTCGCGATTTGCGCCGCCGCGAATCCCTTGTGTCGCGAGTAAGCCTGCACGCCTACATTTACCTCTCTCGATTTGCCTTCGTGCTTTCTCAAACCAGTAGCAGCAGAGATCAGCCTCCGGACGAACCTCGCTCTTCCATAATTGGAAAAGCTTCTCGACATATTCGTCACCCAATTCACGCCGCATCATCTTCCCGCCCAGGAACGGCGGATTCCCCACGATGAAATCCACCGCCGGCCACTCCGGCTCCTTCGGATTATCGGGGTCGGACAGGTCGAGGATAGCGTCGGCGCAGCGGTAGTTGTTCATGCGGCGCAGCAGCGGATCGTCGTTGAGCTGGAAGCCGTTGCGGCGCATCCATTGCAGGTAACCGATCCACACCGTCATCTGCGCCAGGTCGCGGGCGTATTCGTTGATCTCCAGGCCGTATAGTTGCCAGGGGCCGACCAGGGGGAAAAAGCCGCCGAAACCGTGCTCCGCGGCGAAGGCGATCACCTCCTTTTCCAGATCCTTCAGCTTCTGCAGGGTGACGTAGAGAAAGTTGCCGGAGCCGCACGCCGGATCGAGCACCGTCACCCGCGCCAGCCGCTCGGAGAAGCGATGCAAGATGAGATCGGCCTCCAGGCGGGCCTTCTTCCCGTTTTCTTTCGTCTTGCGCTCCTTCGGCGCCGGAGCGCCGAAAACAGGCCGGGCATTTCCCCGAGATGGGTACCGCGCCGGCTCCTCGTGCACCTGCGTCGGTCCACTATCCCGTTGTTCGTAATCATAGGCAATGGATCCTGTTTCCGCCGGTTGTCCGAGCTTGCCCCCCGTCGCCAGCAGATTTTCCACCGCCTGGCGCGCCTCCGCCCACTCGCGGCGCAGCGGGGCCATCACCACCGGCTCCACCAGCGTCTCGATATCCTCGCGGCTGGTATAATGGGCGCCGAGCTGCGCGCGCCGGGCCGGATCCATGCCGCGCTCGAACAGCGTGCCGAAGATGGAGGCGTCCACCACCGCCCAGTCCAGCCTGGCCGCCACGCGCAGGCGCTCGATCTCCTCCACCGTCAGCACCTGGAACGCTCCGCCGTTGAACATGTTGCCGTTGAAGTGGATGATCTCATCGACGCCAAAATCGCCGCCGCCCGCCATCACGGCAAAGAGGTTGCCCAGCACCCGGCTGACGCGCGCTGGGTCGGTGCGCCGGCGATTGAACAGCCGCGTCATCACCTGGTTGGGCAGCAGGCCGACATCTTCGGCGAAAAGGCAAAAGACGACGCGGTCGAGGAAGTGGGCCACGTCGTGCGGATCGAGCCCGCGGTCGCGCATGGCGCCGGCGACCTCCGCAATGCGGCCGGCGGCCTCGCTGGTGACGACGGCGCTGATAGTGCCGGGCCGCAGCTTCTCCGGCTCGAAGAAGACCGCGCGCAGAATTTCCAGGTTGCTCGGCCAGCTCAGCTCGTCCAACGGAAACTGGTATACCCGGTTGGCGGTGGCATTGAAGTGGGTGTGAACTACGAAGGTATTCATGTCGCACACCACCAGCAGCGGCGGATTCTCCAGCGCTTCGCTGTATTGCAGCAACTGCTGGTAGGCGGCCTCCAGGTTGCGGTCCCGACCTTTATATTCCCAACCGAAGAAACCGCGCTTCCACACGTCGGCCCATCCCTCGCCACCGCCCCGTTTGGCGGCGCCTTTCTCGAAAGTGAAAAACTCGCCGGCGGGGTCCATCTCGGCGGGCGTCGGGTGACCGAGCAGCTCGCAGAGGTCGTTGAAATGCGATTGCGCTGCCGAGCGCTCGGATAGGTTGGATTTGCTCCATTTTCTGATGAATGTAGCGGCGTCCATGCAGGCAACCTTTCGCATGCGGGTGTTTGAAGTATAACAGACGCGTGAAGGACCGGCAAGCCGCGTCTTATCATAACAAATCGATGTTTTTTCAAAACTGGCGCTTCGCCCCGGAAAGGTTTATTATAAATATAGCAATCCAACGCTTCCCTGGAGTGAGAACATGAGTAATAATTTCTTTGCTACATTGATGCCACTTCCGCAGGTCATCGAGGAGGGTTCGGGGCAGACGGCGTTCCTGCAGCGCGCGTCGCTGGCGGTGTCCGGGCTGGAGGAGGAGGAAGCCGCCTTATTGACCCGGCTGGCGGAAATCGTGCTGAATAAGTGGCTCACGCCGTGCGCGCTGATAGTGGAGGCGCGGCTGGAGCCGGAATTCGCACCGGCGGAGCTCGGGAATGTGCCGCGACCGCTGCGGGCGGAGGCGTATGAACTGGTTGTCGGCGAGACGCTGGTGCTGCGGGCCGCGCAGTTGGCCGGGCTGCAGCGTGGGCTGCAGACGGTGAAACAGTTGCTGGAAAACGCCGACGAGTGCGGGTGCCTGCCGCACTGCCGCATCGTCGATTGGCCGCGATCGCAGTTCCGCGGCATCCACTATGACTTCGCGCGCGAAATGGAATACCGGCACGAGCACATCAAGTCGGTGATCGAGCGGCTGGCCTACTTCAAAATGAACACCATGCACCTCTACCTGGAGGGGCTGTTCGCCTTCCCCAGCGCGCCGGAGGTTACCCCGCCCGGGCCGATGACCACCGAGGACGCGAAAGACCTGTGCGAGTATGCAAAAATCTTTGGCATGACGCTTATCCCGCAGATCGCCACCATGGGGCACATGAACATGCTGCTGCACGGGCCGTATGAGGAGCTGCGCGAGGATCCCACCTCCTCCTTCAACCTGTGCCCGACCCACCCGAAGAGCCGGCCCTTCCTCGCGGGTATGATCAAGGACATCGCGGAGGCGTTCAAGCCGCCGTATCTCCACCTGGGTTACGACGAGTCGCATTCCGGCCACTGCCCACGCTGCCGCCAGCACGGAACGCCGGAGGAGTTGCTGGCGAGCCATCTGAACTGGATGGACGCCGAGGTAAAAAAATACGGCGCGCGCTCGATGATCTACGCGGACAAGTTCCTTTCTCCCTACGACTTCCCCAGGGCCGACGCGGTGAACGGCGGCAAGCCGGAGGAGGCGCGCAAGGCGCTGGCCGAGCTCAGCCGCGACATCATCATCACCGACTGGCACTACACTGCTCCGCAAAGCGGCACCACACAATACCTGGTGGAGCAGGGCTTCGAGGTGCACCTGGCGACGGCGACGAACATCTACTGGCACGATTCCATCCCCTTCCACCGCGGGCACCACTGGATCGCCGAGAGCATCGACAACGCCATCGCCGCCGGGGCGAAGGGCGGCTTCAACTGCAACTGGGAGCTGTACCGCGGCGCCTATTTCGAGAACTACTGGTTCTTCGAGGCGCTGGCGGCGGAGCGCTACTGGAGCGACCGCCCGCACGACTTCATTACCTTCCCGGGCCGTTTCTCGGAGCGCTTCTGGGGCGTGGATCGCGACTATTACGGCGAGGTTGCCGGCTTGCTGGAGGCTGCCCCCACCAGCCGCCGCGCCATCTTCCTGGACGCCGGCATTATGTCCGAAGGCGCCCCGTTCCAGGCGCGGCTGGATTATCTGGGCATCGCCGACTACCTGGAGGCCCAGATCGCGACGCTGCGGAAGGAAGCGAAACGTAACATCGAAGCGTTGAACATGCTGGACATGCCGGCGCTGATCGTCCGCTACATCGGCGCGCGCATGTTCTATCTGCACGTCGCCCGCCAGGCTTTCGATCTGGACGACCGCGCGCAGGGGATCGCCGCGCTGCAGCAGATCAAGGCGGTGGCCGAACGCATCGCCGCCAAGTTTGAGGAAGGCTACCGCGTATATGGCGGCGCCACCGTAGATCGCTGGCGCATCGCCAAACATATCGCGGAGTTGGACAGCTTCATTCAGTCCGGCGACCCGCGCGAATGGTTCACCTTCCGCAACTACCGCGCCAGCGAGCTGCAGCCGAAACCAGGCCCCATCACCGCCGCCAAACTGCCCGGCGCGGAGGTGAAATTCTCCGGCATCATGAACGTCAACCTGGTCGAAATGGCCGACGCCCGCCCCTTCCATATGATGCAGGACGGCGTCGTCTACCTGAAGACCGCCGTCGAATTCAGCAAGGATTTCACGGGCCGCCTCCTCTATGGCGCCGACGGTCCGGTGAAGGTGTGGGTGAATGGCGAGGAAGCGGATTGCCGCCCCGACGCGACGAATCCCTGCACTCCCGACGAGTATAGCTGCACGGTGCACTGGCGGAAAGGCCACAACGAGGTGGTTTTCGCGCTGGACAGCAACGGCGGCAAAGCCTGGGGCGTCTGCGCGCGCACGGCGGGGATGGCGGCGGAAGCGGTGAAGAGATAAAGAGGTAATTGAACGGCTGTCTGCCCGGCGGAAAGGAGAGGGCAATGGGTAAGGAAGAGTATACGCGCTCTACGGAGGAGTGGCGTCCGGTCGTCTGGCTGATCGGAGTTATGCTGCTGGTGGAGGGCGTGAGTGGGGCGCTCTTGAATCTGACCGGCATCTGGTGGATTTATCAAGATTACCCGCAGCAATATCATGCTCCGGTGGACTATGAAATCGTATGGACAGCCTGGGCAGTCGTTTGTTTCCTTCTCGCCATTGGCTTGATCATCGCTGGGGTTGGGTTATGGCGGCGGGCGCGGTGGGCACGGCAGACGGCGGTCGTGCTGCTGGGCTGCCAGGTCAGCGTAATTATCCTTGCTGCTTTCACCACGCCGACTTACATGGATGATTGGTTTCATGGCATTTACTGGAAGTTATCGATTATTGAATCCGAATACTGGCAGCAGATGTTGGGGAGACTACAGCCTTTCGTGCTGATTATGTATATCGGCATGCTGTTGTTCCTGTCGCTGCCGGCAATACGGCAATATTGGGGGGAGAAGTCACATCCCGACCTGCCAACCAGGATCGCCGAATGGGGCCGACGTCGGTTGCTGGCTGGGGCACCGCCGGTGTTGCTATTCCTTGGCCTGATTTTTCTCTGCTGGGGCGCTGGGATATGGCTGAACTATTTCATCGAGCTCGGAAATATATGGTCATTGCCGCATGATTTCCCTCAGGCCCCGAGGAGTGTCATCAATCTGCTTCCAGCGCTGGTATACCTTGCCGCGGGCGTCTGGCTGTTATGGAATCGGCGCTGGAGCCGGCAAGCGGCAATGGCAGTGGTAGGCGTGGATATCGCCTATCTGATTTATGTCGCAATTCTCCCTATCATGCGTTTACCCTCGGATTTATCTCACGGGTGGCCTCGTTCCGCGACCTATCTGCTGGAGCCGATACTTATAGTCTTGCAGCTCGCCATTCTGGTCTTCATTCTGCTGCTCCTGCTCAAGGCACCGTCGCCGGAGGGGGTGGAGGAGGCAGTGCCGGAAAGATAGCCCAATAATTGATTGGCGGTATGACTATCTGCCCGGCGGAAAGGAGAGGGCAATGGGTGAGGAAGTAAGCACGAGCTCCACGGAGGAGTGGCGTCCGGTCGTCTGGCTGATCGGCATCATGTTGCTGGTGGAGGGCGTGAGTGGAGTACTCTGGAATCCGTTCAGATTCTGGCAGGCTTATCAAGTTGACCGGCAGCAGTATCCGATGGACTATGTGGTTGCGAGTACAGCATGGACAGCCGTTCATTTCTTTCTCGCCATTGGCTTGATTGTCATCGGAATCGGGTTGTTGCGGAGGAAGCCGTGGTCGCGACGAGCGGCTGTTGTGCTGCTTGGTTGCCAGTTCATTGTATTCATTCTCGCTGCATTCACCACGCCGATTTACATAGAGGATTCGTTCGTCGGCTTTTACAAGTTATCGATTATTCGATTGGAATTCTGGCAAAAGATAGCGCTGAACCTTACGCCTTTCACACTGATCTTAAAAATTGGCATGCTGCTGTTCCTTTCGCTGCCTGGCTTGCAGCGAGAGTTGGAGGAGAATACAAACTCCGGCAAGCTCACCGATATCGCTGAGCGTTTTCGGATCCGGTTGCCTGCCCTGGCGCCGGTGTCACTGTTCCTCGGCCTGCTGTTCTTCTGCTGGGGCGCCGGGCTGTGTCTGGACTGGTTTCTTACACACCATGGTCCTCCGTTACTGATATATCAGCAGACCCCTCAACCCATTCGGAGTAATCTAAATCTGCTCCTCGCGTTGATATACCTGGCCGCGGGTGTCTGGCTGTTGTGGAATCGGCGCTGGAGCCGGCAGGCGGCAATGGCAGCGGCAGGCGTTGGTATCGCCTATCTGGTTAACAGTGCAATCATGCCAATCTTTTTTTTATTCAGGTATGCGACCTTATCTTATGAAAGGATGTATTTTATAATCTATCTTTTGATATTAATTGGCATAACCTTGCAACTGGGGGTACTGGTAGTTATCTTGTTACTGCTACTCCGCAAAGCGCCGCCACTGGAGCGGATAGAGGGGGTGGGGGAGGTTGTGCCGGAAGGGTAAGTTATTCTTTGATACGAGTTTCAGAAATGGGAGAACCGGCATCATGCGGCATACAACTCTCTCCCTTCCTGAAGGGCCTGGCGGTATACCAGGCCGATGTTGTCCCGGTGTTTTTCCAGCAGGGAGGGCGTGGCTACCAGGATATCGACCGCGAATGGGATGCCGAAGAGTCTGGTATGCAGATACTGCGATGTCTTTCGCCGGGGTGTGCCTTCCGGCATGACGACCAGCACATCGATGTCGCTGTTCGCCCCCATCTCGCCGCGGGCGGCGGAGCCGAACAGGATTATTCTTATCGGCTGCACGGCTTCAACAATTCGCCGCACGAGTTCATCGAGTTTTTCGGCTGTTGGTTCCATAACTGATACTCGGGCAATATTATAGCATAACTGCCGGTTATGACATATACGTTTTCCGTAGCGCGTGTCCGCCGTGGCGCGCCTGGCGGAAGCTTCCTCCCCGCCCAAGCCAACACAAAACCGGCGCCAATACCGATTGCGCACGAATAATGGGGTATTGACACCGGATTCGTGTTGACATGAGCGGTGAGGAGGCTTCCGAACGGCGCGCCACGGCGGGCGCGCGCTACGGGTATTGGTGCCGGATTCGAGTTGGAGTGGACGGGGAAGAAGTTTGCACCCGGCGCGCCACGGCGGGCGCGCGCTACGGGTATTGGTGCCGGATTCGAGTTGGAGTGGGCGGAGAGGAAGCTTGCACCAGGCGCGCCACGGCGGGCGCGCGCTACGGGGGGTATTGGCGCCGATTGCGTATTGGCATACACGGAGTGGAAATTTCCACCAGTTGTCCAGACTAAGGCGCTACTTCGGAGGTGCTGTTCTCGCTGCCGCGAAGGTTCGGCGGCAGGTTTTGGCGGGGGCGGGTGGAAACAATCGGGTAATGGTCTATTGGTCTGAGTCGGACTTAAAAGCCAAGTCAAGATTCTCCAATCTTCGGAGGCAGCACCATGCGCGAGCACGGTTTCTGGGATTACACCACCCCCGGCGCCGGGGGGATGGAGCGGTACGGGGCGGACGATTACCGGTGGTTGCTGGACGACATGGCGGAGGCAGGGATGAACTCGCTGCTGGTGATGGTGAAGTGGTTCACCACCGGCTACCGCTCGCGGCTGCCGTTCCTGGACCAGGCGGCGGACAATCAGGTGATCGCCTCGGACAACGAGCTGCTGCGCCAGGTCATCCGCGAGGCGCACGCGCGCGGCATCCTGGTGCGGCTGGGGGCGGTGGGTACTGCGTATGAGGCGCGCTGGGTGGAGACGCCGCCGTTATGGACGCACGAGAGCTTGAGCGGTTACACCTTCGAGCACCCAATCGGTTACTACGACGGCGATGCGCCCGGCCTGCAGGAGCGCTGCGTCGAGATGTGCGCGGAGATCGTCGAGCTCTTCCCGGAGGCGGACGGCTTGATGGTGGAGCTGGAGTTCAGCGGGGTGGAGGCGCCGCACCGCATCCCGCAGTATAACGCCTGGGCCGCCGAGCACGACTATCTGCCCTTCGAGCAGTTAGGCCACCCCATCAACCCGCGCGGGCTGGACGTGCCCGGCTGGCGGGATTACACAACGGCGCGGCGGCTCGACTGGCTGCGCGAGATCGAGCGGGCGGTGCGCGGGCGGGGCTTCGCCGGCTCGCTGTGCACCATCGCGGAGACCGGGCGCACGGAGTTCACGCTGGCGCACGAGATGAACCTGCGCATGCTGCGCGAGCGCTGCCCGGACTGGTTCGCCATCACCTACGAATACGACAAGTGGGCGCACCGCTACGGCATGATGGACCTGAACGTGGCCACGCCGCAGAGTTACGGCCTCCCCACCTGGTACCTGGCGCGCGGGGTGATGACCTGGGGCTGGCCGAGCTGGCCGCTGCCCATCAGCCTGCCGCAGAGCTGGGCGATGGACATGGCCGACGCGCGGCAGTTCCACCCCGACGGCCTCTGGTGGTTCGGCACCGGCGCCGTCGGCGAAGGCACCCACGTGGCAGAATCGCGGCTGCGGGAAGCCGGCTTTGCGGATGGACGGGCGGCGAGGAAGGCGCTGCTGAAGCGGGCGGGGGCGTTGCGGGAGATGATAAGGTACGAGTGTTAAACTTGTCCGGTAATCTCGATAAGAACTCCCGACAGGACCAGCAGCAACAGCATTCCTCCGATGACTACAGTGACGATTGCCCCGGCTGAGAGGGAATTTCTCATCGGTTGTCCAGGTTGTTTATTCGCCCAGAAGACATTCACAGCCCGAACCGCGGGAATGAGTGGCAGTATTGTGGAGTAGGAGACCAGCAGCATAATCAAGGTTAGCGCAGAAATACCCTCCATCTCATTATCAACAAATTGGAGGATACGAGCGAGAAGAATCTGCAAAAAATAGCATGTCGCCAGCACCAGCGGACCGAATTCATCAAGGGGCCAGGTGTAACTTGATTTAACAAGCTGCTGGAGCTCCAGTAGAAAACTCCAAATGAATAGAGGTGCAAAGATACTGCGCGCAATTGGTGTAACCTTCAACCTGCGCTGCGTCTTTAACAGATGCCAGTTGAAGTAGAACCAGGCGAGTTGGTAAAGACAGAAGGTGCAGATATTCAGCAGGACGAACTGCCACACCGGTTGCGCGTTCGAATACGGCAGCCGCTGTCCTGGAATGATAAGTTGTTGCTGTGGAGGGGGCGGCGGTAACGTGTTAGATTCCGGTAAGGGAGGAGACGAGACCGGTCCATCATAATGATTATCGGTATCCGCCTGCTGCTCATTCATTGTCATTATTGTTTCCTCCCGGGCGTTATCTCGATACCGGGCACGCGGCTGTCGCCAGGCTTCCAAACGGTGCTCATTCTCCTGATGGCTTCAAGGAGAAGGTGGGCACTTGTTCCCATAACAGCTCTCATGGGGCAGGCGCGGAACCCCGATACATCTGGGCAAGCTGCCTGCAATACCAGCGATGGCACTGCTTATGGGCGGTCATTCTTCCGGTTCGAGAAATTCCTGTAATGCTTGCATCGAAGCTTCCGGACCGAGCCATTTAGCATCTTCCATTGATTTTTTCACTTTTTCTACCAGTATTCGATCTTCCTCTTCAAGCTCCTTCGGCCGCGGTCCCACGTCTGATAAATCTATTGGCTCAAATCCAAGCTCAAATGCCGGCGAATCATCTGCCAATGTAAAGTCGTGTTTCGCGATATCTTTACACTTCGGGTCGGCGACCAGCGAGTGGCGGTCGTAGCCAAGGGCCTGCCACTGCTCGAAGGTGTATTCTTCGTCGGTCCGGCGATCCTTGAAGGTGATGGGGCGGTCCTGCACGTCGAAGTACAGGTTCAGATCGACGATCAAGTTCTTTGCGCTGAGCAGGCCGGAGTAGCCGCTGGTGATGGCAGGGGCGCCGTCGGTGATGATGACGTTCCGCTCCAGCGTGAAGCCCTTGTGCTCGGGATCGACGCGGCTGTGGGTCACCTGCGCGTCGCCGCCGAAGGCGAAGATATTGTTGCGCACGATGTTCTCGCGGCCGTAGTGCTGGTGGAACACCTCGCCATTGGTCGAGTAGCAGATGTTCTGCTCGATCAGGATATGGCTGGAGCCTTCGTCCGGGTAGATGCACCAGCCGCCGTAGTGGGTGCGCGTCACGTCATGGATCAGGTTGCCGCGCAGCACGGTGCCGGGCTGCACGCCCAGCGTGTAGATGCCGCCCATGTCCGAGAGCATGCCCTGGCCGATGTCGTGGATGTGGTTCTTCTCGATCAGGTTGTCGCGCGTCACGCTCTCCGTGTAGCCCCATACCCAGCCGCAGGAGATGCCGGTGTAGTAGAGATCGTAGATGTGGTTGTGGCGGATGGCGAGCTGCGATGCATGCATGGCCAGCACGCCCACCGCGCTGTGGAAGATGCGCCCGCCGGCGTGGATGACGTTGTCGCTGACGCGGCAGTTGCCGGTGCGGCGGAGGACGGGCCGGCTCGCGTCCGAGCCGTTGATCTTCACCCCGCCGGCGCCCATGTCGTTGATGGTATTGCCGACCACGCGGATGCCGCGGCAGGCGTCGGCGATCTCGATGCCGTACCAGCCCACGTGCTCGACAGTGCAGTCCTCGAAGGCGATGTGGCAGGCGCCCTCCAGGTAGACCACGCCGGGCACGTCGGCCGCCGCCTGCGCCGCCGCCGCCTTATTTCCGCGCGAGAAGATGCGGGGCGTGCTGGCCCCCTTGATGAAGGAGGCGCCGTCGCTGGGATCGGGGTGGCGCCAGTCGGTGTGGCGGAAGGTGATGCCCTGGAAGCGCAGCATCTCGACGTAAAGGTTTTCCTCCGGCTTGCCGACCAGGCCGATCAACTGCAGCAGCCGCGGGGCATACACTTCCGCCGTCTCCGGGTCCTCGCCGGGCAGCGGCAGGTAGTAGAGCTTGCCGTTCTCGCGGTCCAGGTACCACTGGCCGGGCTCGTCCAGCGCCTCGAACACGTTGTCCAGGTAGTAATCGGCCAGATCGCTGCCGTGCGCGCCGGAGAGCCGCATGGTGCTCGGTCGCGCCATGGTCACCAGGCGGGTCTCGGGGTCAAATGAGGCGATGGTCGAGCGCTCCTCCACCCAGAAGTGAACGTAGACCACTTCCACGTCATTCAGGTTGGCGAAGGGCCGCGCGTCGCCTTCGGCGGCGATAAACAGCGTCTGCCCGCCCGGCCCCCAGCCGCCCACGGACTCGCCCATGCCCGGCGCCTCCGCCATGCGGAACAGCCCCTGCTTCGGCAGCCGCGGCCGCGCAGCCCGGCGGCCGTTGACGAACAGCGAGCGGAAATGCCACGAACCCGTCTTGACTTCGGGCAGGTCGACCACCCACGCCGTCTTCTCGCCAACCTTCTCCGTCCGCCAGCCGCTGATGCGCTCTCCGCCGTCCAGGATGGGCGTCTCATCCGGATACGCGGCATATGTCACCGCCGCCGTGTCCTTCGGCTCGAATACCACCGGTTCCCGCAACGAATACACCCCGCCGCGCAGCCACACGGTAAACGGCGCCGCCAATCCGCCCGCCGCGTCGGGGTCCGGCTGCATATACGCCGGCTGCTTCAATGCCCGGATCTTTCGCCGCGCGCCCTCCAGGCTGACCAGCGGCCCGTCGGTCTTCTCCGCGTTCGGCTCCGGCAGGCGTCCGGACCAGGCATCGCTACCCTGGGGGGAGATGAAAAGGTCGTTGTTGGTGAACATGGCAATCTCCGGTCTCGGCAGACTTTCCCCTATGTTCCGTGGGAAAGCAGCGACTCCTGCCGTCTTTGCGTCCTCTGCGTCCTTTGCGTGACATAATACGGTATGAAGTTTCACGCAGAGGACGCAGAGAACGCAGAGATTCATTCATTCCAATTTTATTTTGCCGATAAACTGCCGATATTCCGCCGATAAGTGATAGGCGCGGTTCCGCCGTGCCGTGCTCGTCATCTCCAGCCATCCTTGATCCACCCAGGCAGACAGCAGATCGCGAGCCGAGCGGTCGGACAGCCCGAGGATGGCGGCTACGTCGGTCGCGGTGATCGCATCCTGCCGGGTGAACAACGCGAAGACCGTGCGCGCCCGGCGGTCGAGACGGCGAAGTGCTTCCGGCTCGGTAGGCATGCCCTGGCGCGCAATAGTCAGCGCCTCCTCCTGTGCCTGCGTGAAAACCCGCGCAACGAGTTCGGTGAAGTATGCCAGCCAGGGGGTGAGATCCGCTTGCGCCCGCCCGCCATAATAGTTGTAGTCAGGATGCGCAGCCAGCGCCTGGTAGTAGGCATCGAGATCGCGGGCGTGATACTCTTCCAGCGAGAAAAAACCGTGCAGCCCGTACCCGCCGCGGTGCAGCAAAAAGGTGGCCAGCAGGCGCGCCGTGCGGTCATTGCCGTCATAAAAGGGGTGAATGGTCACCAGTTGGTAATGCGCCAGTCCGGCAATCAGGGGAATCGGAAGGCCGGTGGCCTCAGCCTGGTCATGCCAGCGGATGAGAGCGGTCATCAGACCGGGTACATCCTTCGTTTCGGGGGGCAAGTAGATCAGCGCGCCCGTCTCCGAATCGCGAATCACATTCTGGCCATCTCGATACGGCGTCGGCTTGCTGCGCGGGCCATACTCCACCAGGGCATGCAATCGGCGAATCAACTCTTCCGTCAACGGTTGGCGCTGCCCGACCCATTCATCGATACGGGCAAGGCCACGCCAGTAATTCCGCACCTCCGCTACATCACGCTCGCGTCCGGCAAATCGCACCGCCCTGCCGGAGACAACCTGCTGTGTTTCGGCAAGAGTCAGGCGGTTACCTTCGATGTAGGTCGAGAAATGCGTCGAGCGCAGACGTGCTTGTTCGCGCAAGCGCGCTTCGGTGGCCAGCGGAAGATCAATCTGCGCCACAACCGCTTTAGCCGCTTCAATGTGCATCAGCGCTTGCGCGATATCCGGGGTGATGGTATAAGTTGGTTCCCAGTTCTCGGCCATGGTTTAATTATACCATGAGTGCCGACAAACTGCCGATAAATTGCCGTTATTCTGCCGATAAAACTGGGGAACTGATCCTGGATCCCCACCTGCTACCAATGCTCCACCCGTCAGCGGGTCAGTATTCAATCTCCCAGGTCGGCTCAATATTCGCCGCCGTGGTTTCCGACATGTAGAAGTCCGTCTTCAGCAACTGGTGGATCGAGGTAGGTACCAGCGGGGTGACGGGGCCGTGCAGGATTAGGCGGGTCATCAGCCGCTGCCAGGAGAGGAAAGTGCCCATGGTGTTGAGGGCGTTGATCTCCATGCGGAATTTGGCGCCGGCCACTTCCGCCGGGCCGATGGTGAAGGCTTTGGGCGGCACGTTGGCGATGTCGCCGCTCAGGCCGAAGCTGCCGTGCAGCGAGTTCTGCGCGATGGTGAAGGGATTCAACGTGACGATGCGCGGGCCCAGCTTCATCCACTCCTCCAGGCTGGGCGCCTTGAACTCCGGCGACTCGTCGTTTGCCGGCTCGATGAACGCTACGTGGCCGACCCAGCCGGGACCGGTGTAGATGGCATCCGCGCCGCCCCGGTCGGCGATCATCTTGCCGTAGTCCTTCAGGTTCTCGTTCGTCGGGCCGTGCATCTGCTCGATCGGCGGGCGCAGGGCGGGGTCGATCTCGTTATACAGGTAGTTCATCGTCGAGCGGAAGAAGCTGGGCGGATAGCTGGGCGGGGCGATGTTGCCGTCCTGGTCGGCGTATTCGTCCATTATATAGACGTGCAGATTGCGGCAGTTCACCTTGAACTGGTTGATCATATACGCAACCTTCTTATAAGTCAGCGCCGGATTGGGCAGCACCAGCGTGAGGGGCGTGTTTTCGTCATCCGAGGCCTTGATGCGGCGCAGCATATCGGTGGCCCAGATCCACACCACCATATCGTCGGGCACCACCATTGGGTTGAAGCCCGGGTTCCAGCCTGGTTCGCGACTGGTGATATCCTCGCGTTTGATGTTGCGCACGCGATCCAGCACCGCCTTGTCGCGGAACGGCACCCACCTGGACGGCTGAAAATCGAAGTTCGGCATGGTTTCCTCCCCGATATTATTGCTTTCCATACACTTCGGCGGGGCGGCGGGGAGTCCTTCCCCGCAAATAAACGAAACGCCGTCAGAGATCGGGTGATCGCCTGCCGGCTGGTTGTTAAAATATTTTTCTGCAACTAGATCAAAATGATATGCAGCTTGACACGTTTCCGGCTGTCTGCTACAACGCTATGGCGCAGAGAAGGGAGCACAGATGGATTCGCGGCAATATCGGGCGGCGGTTTTTGACATGGACGGGGTGATGTTCGACACGGAGCCGCTGCATATCAAGGCGTGGCAGGTGGCGCTGGCGGAGCTGGGGTACGAGTGCCCGTATGAGGTGATTATGCCCTGTATCGGCATCCCCGATTACGAGAGCGCCGTTGTCATCCAGCGCTATGTCAATACCCCGCAATCGCCGGAGGAGCTGCTGGAGCGCAAGCGGGCGATTTATCCGGAGATGGCCGCCGCGGTGGTCGCGCCTTTTCCCGGTGTGCCGGAGGGCCTGGCCAGGCTGCGCCAGCGCGTGCCCATCGCGCTGGCTACCTCCTGCCATATTCCGGAAACCGAGCTGCTGCTGGAGCGCGCCGGCTTGCTGCAATATTTTCCGGTCCGCGTCACCGCCGAGCTGGTCGAGCGGCGCAAGCCCGCCCCCGATCCCTTCCTGAAGGCAATGCGGCTTATCGGCAGCGTGCCGGAGCACACGCTGGCGGTAGAGGATTCCCCCACCGGCATCGCCGCCGCGAAGGCCGCCGGCTGCACCGTGCTCGGCATCGCCAGCTCGCATGCGCCCGAACAACTGGCGGACGCCCACCACGTTTTTTCGACGACGGGTGAAGCGCTCGCCTGGATGCTGGAGCGGGTAGAAACGTCATAACTATGGTATACTCAGGCGTGTAGGGGAAGATAATGGACGGCAACGAGCAAATCTCCAGACAGGAATTGTTATCTAGCATTAAAACTGCCGTGCTCGCGGTAGAACCGGACGCGGAGGTGTCGCTCTACGGCTCCCGCGCGCGAGGGGACGAGCATGAGGAGTCGGATTGGGATATTCTCGTACTGCTGCCGGAGGAGCCAACCAGCGAGATAAAGACCACCATTCGCCATCGCCTTTATGATATTGAGTTTGATACCGGACAGGTTATCACTTCCGTCTACTATTCAAAGCAGGAATGGGAACGTAAAGACCGGCATTTCATTCCTTTTCGGCGGAATGTCAGAGAAGAGGCGATACGACTATGACTGATGAAAAAACTCTCTACCTTCGACATCGCATCTCATCTGCGCGAGAAGCAATCGTTTCTGCGGAGCTCCTTATTAACAATCAATTGTATAGAGGGGCAATCAACCGGATGTATTATGCTTGCTTTTATGCCGTATCAGCTCTTTTACTGCAACTAGGCAAGTCTGCGAAAACCCATGCCGGGATACGCTCTCTTTTCAATCAAGATATTATGCGCAAGAGGTTACTTCCACAGGAGTATCGTAAATTGTATTCTGACTTATTCGATGTTCGACATGAGGCAGATTATTCCGATCTGGTGGAAATCGATCCTGTACAAACAGGCCAATTGCTCCCGCAAGTCAAGCGCTTCATCGACGCAATCGAGCAGTTGATTCCCGCCTGCCGGCAATAAGCCTCTTTGAGTTTCCCCCGATTTTTTTATCTAAGAAATGCAGGAAAGCTCCGCCTTTTGGCTAAATTCATCTTTAGCACCCGCAAAAACTCCGTGTAAGGAGACACTTCCATGCGACAAAAGCTGACGCTGCACAACCGCCTGCACCGCTCACTATCCACGCAACCGGTTACCTTCGGTGTGCCATGGCCGCGGGGAGCGGTGAAGGAAGTGGAGGCGCTATCTCTCTTTGACGAGAACGGGCAGCCGATTTCCGCCGGATTCACCTGTCTGAACCGCTGGCCGGACGGCAGCGTGCAATGGTCGCTGCTGGACTGCGGGCTGGACTTCGCGCCGACGTCGAACCGGCAGGTGATGGTATCGAACGAGCCGGCGGAGTCGCCGGCGCCGGCTTATCCGGCGGCGTGCCGCGTCGTGGGCGACACGGCGACGGTCGGCAACGGGCTGGTGGAGCTGGTAGTGTCCGCTAATCCAGGCGAATTGCTGCTTCGCTGGAAGGCGGACAGGCAGTTGCTGATTCCCAACGGTTTCGATATTGCCTTCACCATGGACGGCAAGCGCTACTCGCTGAAGGCGGGGCCGCGGCAGTTGACAATCGAGCATTGCAATCTGCAGCGGGCGGTGCTGCGGGTGGACGGCAAGCACGCGGCGCCGGACGGAACTGCATCTCTCGATTACTACCTGCGATTTGAAGTGCGCGCCGGGCGGGCGGACGTGAAGGTGACCTATGCTTTCCGCAATCGGGAGCTGCCCACGCCGGGGCTGGAGGTGAGCGACTATCAGATCCTGCTGGAGACGGCGGTGGGAATGGGGGCGAAGCGCTGTTTCACCGCCAACAACCTGACGCGGCATTACTGGCCGAAATGCCTGCGCATCGACGAGGACCCGGAGATCGTCACCTCCGACACCGGCGACATCGAGCACTACGCGGAGAAGCACCAGAAGGCCGGCGCCGCCGAACCCTTCGTCACCGATTTCGATGTGCTGCACGATCCGCCCGAAGAGAAGCCATGGTTCCTGCGCGAGGCGAATTACCGCCAGGCCGGCATCGCCAATCGCATCACCATGCCCTATCTGGGATTGCTCGGCGCGGAGGGTGGGGTGGTCGCCAGCTTCGAGAACATGACCGGCCTCTATCCGAAGTCGATCGGTTCGCGCAATGCCTCCCTTATGCTCGGCATCTACCCGGCGTGGGCAGGCCCGCTGAAGATCACCCAGGGCGCCGGCCGCGCGCACGTCTTCCATCTGGCGCCGCTGGCCGCCGACGCAACCGACGAGGAGATCCAGAACGCCTACCTGTCCTGGGAAATGCCCGCCGCCACCAACGGCAGCCCGTGGACGCCGCTGGAGATTCATCCCGACCTCGAGCACATCCGCGCCTGCGAAGTGTTCCAGATCCACAAGCTGCCCGCTTACGACGAAGACGCCCATTACCTCTTCGAGCGCAAGGTGAAGGATGCGTGGATCGGGCAGGCCTACGGCGCGCTGGGCGCGGTGGACAGGGTGCCCAGCCCGCCCAACAAGGGCTTGTGGGAATACGGCGATCACGGCGGCAACAACGAGGAGATGTGGGCGCACGTCTACTACCAGAATTACCTGCGCAGCGGCGACTGGGGCTGCTATGAGACGGCGAAGGCGATGGCCGACCACATCCTGGAGGTGGACTATGTCGCCTTCAGCGAAGACCCCTATCAGCACGGCGGCATGGTCGCACACTGCGCCAACCACAACGACGGCGCTGCCTATCCCAGCCACATGTGGTTCACCGAGCTGCTCTTCGCCTACGCGCTCACCGGCGACGTGGAATACAAGAAGGCGGCGGTGCACATCTGCGAGAACCTGCTGCACTGGATTCACGATGAGGACGGCTTCGTCATCATCTCCAGCGACCAGCGCGAGGCCGGCCAGCCGATGATCAACCTGACCTGGACTTACGGCTTCAACCCCGACCCGCGCTACCTGGAGGGCTGCCGGAAGATCATTTACGACTACTGCATGGAGAGCGCGCGCAAATACGGCCGCATCCTCGACGAGCGCCCACGCTCCATGCCGATGAAGATCGTCAACTACGGCGATTATGCGACCTGGGAGGGCATGTACTGGTACTGGGAGATCACCCGCGACGAGACGGTGCGCCGGTTCATGCTCGAGCAGTTCGAAGGCCGGGTGAGCGAGAAGCACAGCGGCGTGCACGGCTTCCACCGCTGCACCGATTACAACCCCGCCGCCTATGCCTTCTACCTGGACGGCGACCGCAAATGGCTCGACCGCGTCGCTCGCCCCCTGCGCGCCGCCTTCCACGCGTCAAGCTGGCCCCTCGGCTGGATACACGCGATGTATGCGCTGAAGATCGCCTTCGACCAGGGGATTATCGAGGACGATGATATAACGGTAGCCTGATCTGGGAGCGCGGACCTCCGAGTCCGCGCGAGTTTCTATTCAACAACACGCGCGGACTCGGAGGTCCGCGCTCCCAGATTACCGTCCCCACTGCTTCGGCGGCCGATAGTCCAGCTCGATGGTGGCGCGGGAGATCTTCGGCACGATAGGGGTCAGCCGGCGCTTGTATTCCATGCGGTCCACCAGACCGGGGCGCATCTCCACCTCGGTGGCGATGCCGCAGAGCTTGTCCACGCAGCCGTCCCACTCCGCCACCTCCGGCATCTCCTTCTTTAGCTCAGCCTTGATTTCCGCGGGCAGCATCAGGTGGTCCACGAAGCGCACCAGCACGTTGTCCATCGCGAAGTAACTGTAGCCGAGGTCCGTTTCGTCGGTCTGCCCGGGCGACAGGTCGGCGCTGGGCGCCTTCTCCAAGATCACCGGCGGCACGCCGATGCAGCGGGCAAGCTGGCGCACCTGGGTCTTGAAGAGATCGGAAATCAGGTTCAGCGCGCTGGCGTTGTCGCCCCAGATGGTGGTGTAACCGAGCAGCGCCTCGGTCTTGTTGCTGGTGCCCAGCAGCAGCGCGCCCCAGCGCTCGCACTCCTCGTAGCCGAACACCATGCGCAGGCGCGCCATCACGTTGCCGCGGGCGTGACGGTTGGCCCCGTCCACGTCCTCGCCCTTGGCCTGGTAAAGGCCGGTCACCGCGCCGGTGATGTCGTAGCGCCGGTAGTCGATGCCCAGCGCCTCCACCACGCGCATGGCGTCGCCCTCGCTCTCCGGCACGGAGGTTTTATACGGCAGCAGCAGCGCCCGCACATTCTCTCGCCCCACCGCCTCCGCCGCCAGGTAGCAAACCAGCGAGCTGTCCAACCCGCCGCTCAAGTTCACCACCCAGCGCCCGGCTGTATTCCCCGTCACCGCCTCGCCCGTGTGGCGAATGGCCCGCACCAGGATCTCTTTCACCAGGTCGGGATTGATGTTTAGTAAGTTGCGTTTGTCTTTCATTAGGCTGTCCCGTTTCATGCCAGCTTATTAGCGAAAGGCAATTTACCGTATTGACGCTTGAAATAAGCAAGTAACAGCATCTCATAATTCTCTTCTTCGACACGAAAACCGATGGGCCGGTGCGTATGCTGCTGCTGCATTTCACGGATTGTCTCAATTATTTCTTCTAGCTGGTTGTCATGGTCAACCAGCTTGTCTTCATGCAACATGAAGGCCACCGCCAGCTTTTTCTCCATTTGTGCCAGTTTTAATGCGAATTCCGCATTAGACGCCAACATCGCCCGTTGCCGCACGAAAGCGCGGACAACATAGACACTGACTTCAATGGCTTTGGGGGTATTCAACACGCTGGCAGCCATCACGGCGCCGTGCTCCGTGAAGATGAAGGGAAGGTAACGACGTCCTCCATGACCAAATCTTGAGATCACAATTTGTGATCTCAAGATTTGGTATTCGTCTTCGTTTAGCTGGAACATAAAGTCTGTTGGAAAACGGTTAGCATTACGTTTGACTGCCTGATTCAACTGCCTTGTTGTTACTCCATAAAGTTGCGCAAGGTCGCTATCGAGGATGACCTTCTTCCCACGAACCTCCAGAATGTTGGCGGAAATCTGCTCGACCGGCATAATAATTTCATTTACCATCCCAGCACCTCCTAAATACAGGTCATTTTGAGGTCACAATTTGTGACCTCAAAATGCTGGTAATGCTATTATTCTATATCTCCTGTTGTTTTCCTTTGCGAATCAATCCCTCTCCTCGATCGCCGCCCGCAGCTCCCGCAGCGTCAAATCCCAATTCTCGTCCGCCATCAGCGGCGTCTGCAGGCGAGCGCGGGTGATGGCGGCTTTGTCGATGTCGGCGAAGACGACATCGGGGTCCATCAGCTTGCCTTCGGCGACGGTTTCGCCGGTGGGGGAGAAGACGGCGGAGCCGCCCCAGAAGTGGATGTCGTCCTCGAAACCCACGCGGTTGCAATAGGCGACGTAGCAGCCGGTGAACTCCGCCTGCGTGGCGAGGATGCCGTGCCAGCTCCGCTGGCTGCCCAGCCGCTCGGATTCCACCCCGCGGCCCGGCGAGGCGGAGGGCACCAGCACCAGGTCCACCCCGCGCGCCTGCATGAGCACCCACGCCGAATCGTGCCAGGCGTCCTCGCACACCAGTATTCCCACCCGCCAGCTTTCGCCGTCCACGGTCAGGTCCACCGTGCGGAAGCGGTCGCCGGGCCGCATGTAACGCTCCTCCTCGAACATGCCGTAGGTGGGCAAATACACCTTGCGGTGGCGGAAGGGCGGCTCGCTGCAGTCGCCATGCAGGATGGCGCAGGTGTTGTGCACCGCCCCGCGCGGCGAAAGCTCGACGTAGCCCAGCGCGCAGGCCATGGGGGAGGGGAGCAGCTCGTCCGCGCTCAGCCCCTCGCACGCGCGCATGAACTGCCCGTCGTCCATCATCGCCCGGTAAATGTCGCTGCGCAGGCGGTAGCCGGTCAGGCTGAGTTCGGGAAACACCGCCAGGTCCGCCCCCCCATTGTCGCGTATCGTGGTCAGCGCCTCGCGGTGGGTGGCGATATTGGCGGGCAGGTTGCCGAGCCGGCAGTCGATCTGGGCAAGGGCAATACGCATGGCAGGCTCCGATCTTGCGGGTTGATCGACTGCATTCTACACCGAGAAGTTGCGAGTGGCTAGTGGCGAGTGGCGAGTGACCATGGTCACTCGCCACTCGCCACTAGCCACTACATCGACAATATCGCCTCGTCGATCTCCTCCTCGCGGAAGCTCAAATACTGGACAGTCGAATTTACATTCCGGTGTCCCAGGGCGCGCTGGGTCTTCACCAGGTCGTTGTCCAGCGCGTCGTAAACCTTGTTGGCGAAGGTTTTGCGCATGCTGTGCGTGCCCAGCTTGCCGGTCAGCTCGCAAGAATCGCACGCCTCGTGCAGAATGCGGTAAGCCTGCACGCGGGTGATGGGCCGGTTGCCCCCCTTGCGCGATTGAAATATGAAGGTATCGCCGGCCAGCTCCGTGTCTTTTCCCAGCTCTTCCAGCCATGCCGCCAGCGCCGCCCGCGCCTCCGGATGCAGCAGCACCGTGCGCCCCTCCAGCTTCTTCTTCATGTTCCGCCGCTCTACCGTCACTCGCTCTACCAGCCGCCCGCCCTGCGCTACGTCGCGCAGCCGCAGTGAGAGCAACTCGGAGATGCGGAACCCGCTCTTCACGCCCAGCATAAACAGCGCCTTGTCCCGCCGCGCATGCTCGCCCCAGAAGCTGCGGGAGACATCGTATACCTCGGAATCGTTCAACGGCCGGCAACCTCGCATAATACTGTCTCCTTATATGGTCATATATCGATGCAATCACTATATTCCTTAGGCAGGGCTTGAGTAAACATAAGTTTTAAAAAAATATTTTTGCAATAGGGTGGGGGAGATTGAGTGTGAAGTGGTAAAATGAAAGGTAAGCCTCAGTTCGTAGTAGCGCCGTGCAGGCGCGTGCCCGTTCATATTAATAAAGCCCGTTTGTAAACCAAAGAGAAAGGTTTTCTCCTTGATTACACACGGGCTTTATGAATATAAACGGGCACGCGCCTGCACGGCGCTACTACGAACTGAGGCTTGCTCAACTTTTGCAAGCAAGATTTATACAGCGAGCCACTTTTCCATCCGCCTCTCTACATCCTCCTGGCTCAACAGGCGTCCTTCTCGTACTTCCGACAAACCTCGTTCAATTTTACTGCAAACATAAATGTGATACTGAATATCTTCAAAAGATGCATCATCCGGAATTTGCTGCAAGACTTTACGCACGGCTTCTTTTGCGTTACTCATGGTTCTCTCCCTCTATTGATTAGTATAGACGCGTCGGTCTTCATTTACAAGCAGGCCGTCTCGCCCAATTATCACAAATTATGAGTTGCGAACTCAGCTTCAATGTAACATTTGCGCAAAATGTTACATTCAATCGGCGCTCTGGCAGTCGTTTACCGGTTGAGCAAGACAGAGAGCAGGCGGCGAGAGGACGGTTGGAGACGTTGGCGGAAAAATTGCTTTCAAGAGAATAAAGCGGCCAAAACGGGAGAATATTTAATATCGATACCTCCTGAACACGCCTGGCTCCGTAAACCACGGAGCCAGGCGTATATTGGTAGGGTAGGGGATCCCCCACCCTATCCGCGCGCAACTTCCACCGCCAGCCGTCTTCCCAGCACGTCTTCCAGCAGTTTGCCCTTCTCCAGCGCCACCGTCCGCTCCACCTCCGCCGGGCCGTCGGCGAAAGCGGTTACGCAGATATCTGACGTGGTGACTGTGCAACAAACATCGCGGACGGCATCGGCATGCGTGCGGTCCAGCCCGTCGGCCACGCGCAGCAGCGCCGCCAGCCAGCGCACCACCTGTTGATCATCCTCCGGCAGTTCGGCGAATACCGCGTGTTTCGATGAAGGCAGCGCCTTGCGATGATACCGCGCCACCAGGGCGATAATGGCCTGCTCGGTTTCGTTGAAGGGCGGGAGCTCCGCGTCGAGAATCATGCGCTGCGTCGCCTTGTGATGCTTCTCCGCGTCTACCGTCACGCCGATGTCGTGCAACTGCCCGGCGCAATGCAGCAGCAAACGTTCCTTCTCCATATAACCGTGCTCGCTCTGCAATTCGTCGAACAGCCGCAGCGCCAGCCGCGCCACCTGCCGCCGATGCCCCACTTCATACGGATACCGCGCGTCCAGCTCCTCCACCGAGGGCGGTAATATCTCCGATGACCTCATCATGTCGCCTCCCCCACCCTCTTATTCTTCTCATTTGTCTCCGCGCCTCTGTGTCTCCGTGGTTCAATTATTCACCCCAATGAAAAGGATTCGCACCTGTCGAGACTGAATAACTGTCCGGGAAGGAGAACTGTCATGCAGCGCTACCGCATCACCGTGGGCAATACCGCTTCCGATATTCCGGGCTTTACCAATACGCAGATCCAATGCGCCATCGACCGCGCCTACCTGCTGGGCGGCGGCGAGGTGGCGCTGTCGGCGGGCGTCTTCCACCTGGCGGACTCTGTGCACCTGCGCGGCAACGTGCGCGTGATCGGGCATGACGAGAAGACGGTCCTGCGTAAGAACGCCATGCAGCAGGCGAAGATCAACAACTTCCTCGGCTACGGGCATTACGACCTGTCGGTAGACGATCCGGACGCCTTCAACATCGGCGACGGCGTTCATATACTGGACGACAACGCCGGCGGCTTTTACACCACGGTGGCCACCCTGGTGCGCCGCGACGGCGATATGTGGTATGTCAACCGCCCGCACCCACACGATTACCTGGAGCGCAATAATGGCCGGGTTTATACCCTCTTCCCGCCGGTGAGCGCTTACGATGCCGACGACGTTATCATCGAGCACCTGACCATCGACGGCAACAAGGCGGAGAACCCGGTCATGCTCAACGGCTGCCGCGGCGGCGGGGTGTTCGCCATGCGCTGCAAGCGGCTGAAGGTGTTGAACCTGCACATCCGCGATACCAATACCGAGGGCATCAGCTTCCAAACCTGCGAGAGTCCGGAGATCGCGCACTGCCTGGTGGAGGACTGCATGGGCACCGGCTACCACCCCGGCAGCGGCAGCACCGGCTTCCACATTCACCACTGCGCGGCGCGGGGCAACGCCGCCTGCGGGCTGTTCTACTGCCTGCGCGTGCAGCACTCGCTGCTGGAGCACTGCACCTTCGAGAACAACGGCCTGCACGGCGTCTCCACCGGTGCGCGCGACACCGACAGCCTGAACCGCAATTTGACGATCCGCGGCAACGGCGGCTGCGGCTTCTACTTCCGTGACGACAGCCGCATAAACGCCGCTCACAATACGATTATCGAGGACTGCGTTATCGGCGGCAACTGCCTGGACGACAGCGCGGAGAACGAGGCGGAAGTGTGGGTGCAAGGCGCCACCGATGGCGTGCGCCTGTCCCGCAACAACATCACGCGCCGCCCCGGCAAGCCGGGCATCCTTCTCGGCTCCGAGCTGACGAATTTCAGCATGGACGGCAATACCATTACCCCCGACGACGAAGGCTCGATAGTAGATCACCGGGCATTGGTTGCTGTAAATAGTTGTTCGTAGTGAGCTACGCAGCGTAGTGGAGTGGCTCCGGGAAAGGAACTGCGATATGAATAAACTGACACTGCTGGCATTATTGCTGGTATTACCAATACTTGCCTGGTGCGAGCCTCTTCCGTCCGTGAAGCTGCTCACCGATGAGTTCAACGCCGAACTGCAGCAGCGGCAGCTCGACGTGCAATACCTCGACATGATTGCCTTCTTCGCCGACCGGTTGGACCACAGCGCCGGCGGGAGAAGCTTCAGCGATAAAACCGGCAACTGCCGGTTGTCATGGTTCGAGTGGATGATGCGCCACCCGATCGAATCGGTCGGGGTGGCGGACGAATTCACGCGGGCGCTGCATGACAGCGCGAGCCGACCTGACGGCCTTCCCCGCCTGGTTGACATGGCGGCGGTCAAGCTCGATGCGCCGATAGTGGGCGGTGCGGAGCCGATCGCCGTTCCGCGGGGCGATCCGGCGTTGGCGAAGCTGGCAGCGTCGCTCCTCCGCGCGAGCCACGCCATCGACGCGGCGCTGGCCCCGCTGACGCAGGCCGAACGGGAAGAATTGCGGGTCAACCTGTTCGAGCAATCCACCGGGCGCGGGGCGAGGGCGCCCAATTTTGCCAACCAGCAGAAAGGACGGCGCGTATGCGATCTGCTGGAAAAGCTCGACCGCGTTTCGCTCATGCGCGCCGCGGAGGCGCTGGCCCCGCTGGCCGAGCCGAAATCCCTTGCGCAATTGGCGGAAATCGCCGCGCGCGAAACCGGCGGCAAAGCTACCGCCATCGTCAAATCGCCCGCCGGCGACATTCTTTTCGGCGGCCCCGCGGCGAACGAATACCGCCTGGATGAGCTGGCGGGCGTCTGCGCGGTGATCGACGCGGGCGGCGACGACACCTATATCGAGGGGATAGTCTCCGCCGTCCGTCCGGTGCTGGTCGTCATCGACCTGGACGGCAACGATACTTATCGCGGCGAGCAGCCGGGCATCCAGGGCGGGGCGGTGCTGGGCGCTTCACTGCTGGTGGATGCTGCCGGCGATGATACCTACGCCGCCGGCTCGGTGGCGCAGGGCGCCTGCCTGGCCGGCATCGGCATCCTGATCGACAGCGCCGGCAACGATAAATATGTCGCCGATACCCGCGTGCAGGGGTCGGCGGTGTGCGGCATCGGGCTGCTCCTCGACCGCGCGGGGAACGACGATTACCGCGGCGCGCTGCTGGCGCAAGGGGTGGGCGGGCCGCTGGGCTTCGGCCTGCACGACGACCTGGACGGCAACGATCACTACTTCGCCGGCGGCAAATATCCTGATGGCTAC
>Ga0172370_10001882_pt1 | contig 31116 bp, 21 predicted proteins | sample LakKiv5m_FD_114538 | JGI IMG/M metagenome (GOLD analysis project Ga0172370, IMG submission 114538) | Freshwater microbial communities from Kabuno Bay, South-Kivu, Congo - kab_022012_11.5m | ecosystem: Environmental > Aquatic > Freshwater > Lake | place: Democratic Republic of the Congo...
ACCTTGTCTGGCGGGGGCACGACGGGAGGCACCGTTCCCGGCACGAGGTTGCCCTCGCCTTCGGGTCGCGGTGTCGCAACGGGAGGAGGGGGCGGTGGCGCAGGCGCGACCGGAAGCGCTTGCGGCGTCTGCACTTCAGGAACTGCCTGTTTCTTGGTCTTTTTCTTCGCTGCTGCCAGCGCCGGACTTGCCCAAGCGCACAGCGAAGCGCACAGGACGAGACGCAACGACAGAGGCGCGATGCGCCGAGCGAACTGCTTCATGGGGCACCTTGGTCCGTGAGAGGCAGGGAAGGGCCGGCTCAGCACAAGGGCACACACCAATGAGGGTGCGACAATGAGAGTGCGACAATCAGAGTGCGACAATCAAAGTGCGACGAGATCAGAGCACCGTCGCGAAGCTATCCGGCAAACCAGAGACCTGAAAGACTATGCGCGCTCGCGGGCGACGCGCACGGCCTTCTTGCGGCGGCGCTCGGCCTCGCGGCCGCGACGCTTCTTCTCTTCCGAGGGCTTCTCGAAGAAACGGCGCTTGCGCAACTCCTTGTAGATGCCTTCAGCCGCCATTTTGCGTTTGAGCATCGACAGCGCGCGGTTGACGTTGCCGTCCTGCACGGCCACTTCAATCGGTCGAAACTCGACTGATCGCGCGGAGGCCCGGTGCGGGCGATCGCTGCGGGGCCTGTTGTCGTTCATCGGATCTTGGATGTCGCTCATCAGCCGTCGTGCTCCTGGTTCCATTCTGGGCGTGCGGGCAGTCGATCCATCGACGGCTCGGGCGCATGCGAGGCGTGGGAGTGTGCCAGACAGCGCAGCAGATGGCAAGACAGTCTTTGCGTTGGACTACGCCAGCCCCGGTTGGTTGTCCTCGGGCTCCGGCAACAACGCAGGCACTGGATCGCGCCGCGGCGGCACGATGGGCTGCGACGCCATCGCGGCAAGGCGCGGCGCACACGTCAACATGCGGCTGTCAGCATTCGCGAACAAATCCATGGTCAAGCCTTCGAACTGGCGCATCACGTAGGCGTTGAGCACCTGCATCGGCCCGCGCAGGGTACAGTCGTTTTCGTCCCGATCGCAGCCGATCTGGCCATCCTGGCAGCACACGACCGCGATCTGCTCTTCAAACGGACGCACCACATCGAGAAAATGAATCTGTTCAGGCGGTCGCGCCAGGCGGTAGCCGCCGCCGACACCTTTGACGGCTATCAGCACACCGGCCCGTTTCAAGCCCTGCAGGACCTTGGCGAGGATGTCGCGCGGAATACGCTGCGCACTGGCGACTTCAGACACAGACACGAGGCCATCGCCTGGCGCTCGAATCATGTGCTGCAGCGCGATGAGCGCATATTCCGACTTTCGACTGACCTTGAACATGAAACCTCGCGCTTACGCTAGAACCAGGAGCGCGCCATTGCAAGACACTGGCGCAAGTCAACCATCGAATCGGTGATCGCTCCTGCGCAGGTGCCCGCGAGGGTGCCCCCCAAGCCGTTGCCGAGGGCCAGGAACAGCGAGCGTGGCTGCAGTGCGCGCTTGACGGGTCGGATGGACGTGCGTATACCCTAAATAGGACTAGAAAGGTCCGGTTTCAACTCCCGTACTCATCACGGGAAGAAGGTGGTGGATGACGTTGGAAGAAACCCAGCAATTTCGACGCGAACGAGCAGAACGTTTGACCCTTGAGGACGAATTCTACTGCCGGCCGCGCAGGCGTCGTTTGACCATCGAGCGCTGTCTGGAAGATTACATGAACGCGAATGCGTTCAGCGACAAACACAGCGCATGTTGGCGATGTCCCCAGGGATGTACGAACAGGCAACAGTACGCCGACGCGCGGTGATGGCGCGATCGCGTCGCGGGCTCATGCGCCAGGATGGGCGGGTGCGGGCGTCTCGGGCGCAGGCGGGGCAGCCGGAACTGCCTCTGCTGGAACGGGAACAGGCGCCATGGCGTCCGCGGGCGGTGCGTCAGGTTGCTTCGCCGGCTTGGCGGCACCCCAGCGCGCGATGATGCTGACCGACGCGATCTGGAAACTGCTCTCGAACAGGCCGTTTCCGACGATCGGTGGCGATGCGTCCAGGCCTTTGCCGAGGGTCTTGCACTGGGGCGCGGTGTACGGCGGCTGGCACGGAGATAGCGCTTGAACTTCGCGGACTTGTGAATTGGTGACCGTGCGCGACGGCTGCAGGATGTGCTCATAACCGGCGGCGACTTCGTAGTGATCCGTGATCTTCCAGGATAGACCGGCCGCGAGGCCCACGCGCTCCCAGCCGATGAAATCCAGGTTGGTGTACTCCTGCTTGACTGCGGCGGATTCATAGAACGTTCCGGCGCGCAGCGTGACGCCGCGTGCGACCGGATAGCTGCCGCCCAAGCGCACGCCCCACACATCCTGGTACTGCTTTTGGATGGCAACGTCGGCGAGCGGTTGATCGAACTTGTTGCCGACCAGATTGACCTGGACTGGACCTTCGAACTTCAAGCGAAATGCATCCAACGACTTCCACGCCTCGTACGTCACATTCAACTCGACATCCCACGAGTCCTGGCCCTGCTTGCCGCCTGCATAGCGCGCACCCGCGACGGCCGTCCACGGCATCTTGAGCGACAGGGTCACGCCGTCCTTTTCGTGTGTCAGCTTCGTCGATGCGCTCATCGCAGGCGAAGGCGTGATCTGGACCTTGCCGGTGGCCACCATGTCGATGGGCATCACGCGGCCGGCCAAGGCGAAGCTCCAGTGATCGCCGGGCCGGTACAACCCGCCAAGCCGCAACGCGGGAGCGAAGGTCTGCGCCGCATCGATGTCCGTCCGCACGTCCCATGCCGAGTTGGCGTAGCCGCACGGAGTGGCAGCCGTCTTCTGCGGGTTGTCGCAATGTGCCCCTGCATCATTCGGGTTGAAGTAACCGCCTGTCGTCATGGAGAAAAACGCCTTCGGCATGTACATCCATTGGAATGTCGCGCCGACGGCGAGCTCAGGCGTCGGGGACCAGGACGCAGCGAAGGAGAGGAAGGCCAACAGCATGTCTTCTTCGAGCAGCATGTAGCGCGACGCACCAGTGGCGGGGAATTTCACCTTGCCGACCGCAGAGGGGCCGTAGACGCCCAAGCCGAACGTCCAATCGCGCAAACCGAAGTCGTGGCTGAGGAAAAAGTGCGGCGCTGGAAAGATGCCGGACTGGTTCGAGACGGGCGCGGCGCTCGTTCCGTCCGAGTAGCTGCGCGTGAATGTCAGGTTTTCGTTAACAAAATTGCTGCCAAGCGTGAGCCTGGCGCCTTTTTGGAAGGCGAGGCCCGCGGGGTTGTAGTGCAGGGCGAGGCCGTCATCCGCAGACGCAGCGAACGAACCGCCGCGCGACAGGGCTGCGGTGCCGTTGTCGGGGAACTCGAAGCCGCTCGCCCACGCGCCAACGGGCAGGGCGCAGGCACAAAACGCTACGAGGACTGCGTAGGGGCGCAACGAGCGACGATCCATCGGGGTCTCCAGATCGGGGGGCGGCAGTGGTGCAGCGTGGGCTCACGCATCCGCTTGGTTTCGCGGATGCGCAAGCTGTGCAGTGTAGAGCCGTTGCGGAGACGACGCAACGCGTGGTCTGGTCTTCGCGCACGTCAGGAACCGGCTGGGAGTGCCTACCCGATGCGCTTCGCGCGACGATCGAGCCACAGCAGCACCAGCGCCAGGCCCACCAGCGCGCCCCCGACCGGCAATGCGAAGTCCATGCCGCCAGGGACGAACTGCGTCTTCCACTCGCGGACGATCACGGTGTCGCCGAAATCGTCCTTCGTGGTGTTCTCGATCAGCACTTTGGTCGCCGTCCACGGCCGGGCGCCCGACATGAACCAGTATCCGGCGACCGCCACCGCCAGAATGATGAGGACCGCGGCCAGCCTCTGCCTCATGTGCGCCTCCCGCCCCAGATTCGCTCAGAAAAAGAAGTGCGCCTGCAACGTGTACTGACCGGTAGCATACTCCTTGGTGCGGATGTAGCGATATTCCGGACGCAATTCGATGAACGGCATCGGGAAGTACTGCACGCCCAGGACGTAGGCGTCCGTGCGGAAGGATCCCGCGGCATCAGGGCCGGTCGTCTTGGCCCATTCGCCTCGTGCCTCGACGTCCAACCACTCGAACATCGGATAGCTGGCGATGATCATGTAGTTGAGCGTCGTCGTGCCGCTGGTTGGCTTTGACCGCGAGATTTCCCCCATCAGCGAGCCCAGGTACGTCTTCCCGATACCGGCGAAACCATACAGCATTTGAAACTCGTCGGCGCCGAGCAGCGACGCTCCTAGCCACGAATTCAGGCCCAGCTCCAGCGACTGCGGCGCCAAGGTCAGCGTTCCGGAATAACCCAGGGAGTCTCGCCTGATCGGCGTTGTCTTGTTACCCGCGAGTGACAGCACGGAATCGGACAGGTTGCGGGCCATGAACACGCTGGCTTCGGCGCTGACCCAAGGCAAGCCCTCGTAGCCGATTTCTGCCCCAAGATCAGACCAATACGGCGCAATCATCGGCTTTGGCCGTCCGCCCATCAACGCGTTGGTGCGGATGAGCATCGTGTGATCATCATGCCGAATGCCCACTTTGGGCTGAATCATGCCGGCGCGCAGGTACGGCAGCGTGATGCCTGGTTGGTAGCGCGCCCACGCCTGCCAGGCTGACTGACCGGCATAGATGTGCTTGCCCAAACCGAAGTCCAAGGCGTAGAGGTTCACGCTGCCGAGAACGGTCAGCTCGCTCAGCGGTTGCACAGCGAGCGACGGTGAGAACTGCATCGGTACGAACAGCCGCTTGCCACCCTCATACTTGCCAAATGCGTCGTAGTGTGGCGGCGTCTTGAACATCTGGTAACGCGAGTCGAATCCGACAGTTGCGCGACCATCCAAGAACGTGTTGCTCTTCAGATCGTGCAGGCCCTGCCAACCGAGCTGATCCCAAGTAAAGCTGCCGGCATGGTTCACTGCATACCAGCCCATCGCCGTGCGCAGGCCGCCGCCGGCCGCATCGACGTGGCAGTTGCTGCAGCGTGCGCCGGTCATCAGCGTCATGCGCGGCAAAGCTGAAGCTTGACCGGCCATTGCGAAACCAGCTGCGAGCAGCACGGCAGTCAGCGCCGCGCGCACGGCGCATCGCGTCATAGCGCCACCGTCCCCTTGGCGCCGTCAAAGAGCACCGTGTAATGGCGCAGGTTGGTCTGCGCCGGTCCAGACAGGACTCTGCCCGTCACATCGAAGATCGAGGTGTGGCAGTTGCACGTCAGCCGCTTCGTGGCCTGGTCCCATGTGCCTCTGTCGTCCGGCGACATGTCGCAGAGTTCATGCGGGCAGATGCGCGACAGCACGGTCACGTCGATGTCGCTCGAACGGATCATCAAGATCTTCTGGCCGTGTGTGTCGAGCGAGACCGTGCCGCCTACCTGCGCGAGATCATGAAAGGCGGCTTTCGTGACATCAAAGTCCAAGGTACCGCCTGTCGGTTTGAGATAGACATCCGATACTTCGCAGGCGGGCAGGGCGTGCATTGCGGCTGCTGAGCCGAGCAGACCGCCGAGCTTGCACAAGAAGTGACGCCGCGAGTCGCGGGGCGGGCCCTGCACCGGCAGATCGATGGAATAGCACGACTTCTCAGGCATGGTCCCTTCCGCGTGACGACAGCGTTGCCGGTGGCGCGGACCATGGTGGCAAAACCGAAGCGTCGCTTCAAGGCCCCGGTGTCGGCTGCGCGGGCAAAAAACACGGACCCGCCGCCACCTCGCCCGAATCGGGACAGAAGGCGGCGGCGGGTCCGCTCACTGAATCACGGAATCACTGAATCACGCACGCCGTCGACGGCTAGGCGCGACCACCCTTGGCAGCCCATTCTTCCAGCATCGCCGTCGTGACCGACTTCGGACGCTCAAGCGCGTAGCCAAGCCCGCGATCCCACGTAATGTTTGCCAGCACGCCGATGGCGCGGCCGACGCCGAAGAGCACGGTGTAAAAGTCGTACTCGGTCAGGCCGTAATGCCACTGGATCACGCCGCTTTGCGCGTCGACGTTCGGCCACGGGTTCTTGGTCTTGCCCTGCTCGGTCAGCACGCCCGGCGCCACCTTGTAGATCATGTTGACCAGCTTGAAGAGCGGGTCGCCTGGCAGGTGCTTCTGGCAGAACTCCATCTGCGCCGCGTAGCGCGGATCCGTCTTGCGCAGCACGGCGTGGCCATAGCCCGGGATGACATGGCCGGAGTTCAGCGTGTCCCACAATGCCGCCTTGACGTTCGCTTCCGTCGGCTCGGCGCCATTGAGCTTCTTCTGGAAGTCCATGATCCAGCTCAGGACTTCCTGGTTGGCCAAGCCATGCAACGGACCTGCAAGTCCATTCATGCCCGCGCTGAAGCTGTAGTACGCATCCGACAGCGTCGAGGCCACCAGGTGCGTCGCGTGCGCGCTCACATTGCCGCTCTCGTGATCGCTGTGCAAGATGAAGTACATGCGCGCAACGTCGTCATACGGCTTGGGAATACCCATCATGTGCGCGAAATTGGCACCCAGGTCGAGCTTGGGGTCGGGCGCGATGATGTTGCCGCCCTTGTACTTGTAGCGGTAGATGAAAGCGGCGATCTCGGGCAGCTTGGCGAGCAGGTCGCAAGCGTCCTCATACATCGGATCCCAGTACTCCGTCTTCTTCATGCTGTGGTATTTCGCCGTGAACTTGCTCTCTTTCTGCATCGCCAGCACGGCCGTCGAGAACATGGCCATCGGGTGGCTGTCCTTGGGCATGGCGCGCAGCACGTCGAACACGTAGGACGGCACCTTCGAACGTGCGAGGAAGTCCTTCTGCACTTGCGCCGCCTGCTCGGCCGTCGGGATGTCGCCGGTCAGCATGAAGAACCAGAACGACTCGACCGTCGGGTATTCCGCGCCGGGCAGCTTGGGCAGGGCGGCGAACGTCTCGGGGATGTTCTTGCCGCGAAAGCGGATGCCCTCCTGGGGGTCGAGGTAGGAGATGTCCGTCACGAGGGCCTTGATGTCGCGGGCACCACCGATGCATTGATCGATGGTGACTTCGTCGATGACGACCTTGCCGAACTCCTTGGTCAGACGCGTGATACGCGGACGGTGTTCCTCGATTTTCGCCTGAAGAATGGACTTGAGCTGACTCACGGTGGCCTCCACGGTGTGCCTCCCCTTTGGGCTTGCAACGCAAGTGGGGGGAGGAATCGGATGCGAGGCGGCGAACGGCCCGGTGGGTCAGGAGGTTCGGAGCCTCTGCTTCTAGTCAGATACCAGAAATTTCAAGGGAATTCGGTACCGTGTCCCGACACAACCAACAATAAGACAATTGTTAGTTTTCCGCGCAAACCCCGCTCACATTTCCGATTGTGAAGCGGGCGGACCTGAGCACCATCCACCCTCGCCTTCGCGTGCGCTTGCACGCTTGCCGCGTCGCCTCCGGACCTTCCAGAAGCCGGCGCAGCGTTGCGGAGCCCTTCTACGCCACGCTTCCCAACCCGTCAACCGCGCCCCATGGATGGACGTGATTCCCCCCGATCCGCCGCAATCGGTACAATTCAACCTATGAAGATTACTAACGTACTTTGGATTCACCAATCCGGCCGCCCACACGGCGCGGTTTGCGCGACGCAGTTGGCGCTTCGTGGCCATGTTGAAGTCGCAAGAGCGACGGCGCGCCTGCTTGTCAGTAGTTGCTGAGCTTGTAGCCGCCGCGATCGACCGCGTCCGCAGCGATGGACTTGCGCAGTTTCAGAAGGTTGCCTGGCACAGGCGTGGAGAGCATCGCAGCCTTGCCCAGCCAGGCGTCCAGGTCGGCGCCTTCGAAGCAGGCCTGCAAGATGCGGCGAACGCTTGCGATGGCGCGATCGAGTGCCTCCGCCGCCGCCACGGTGCATACAGCCATCGTCACGGCCTCGCCCGCCTCGCCCGTCGCGGCGATGCGTTGCTTGGTGCGTGCGATGCCCGAGTCGATGGCGTAAGCGTCCATGAGCAGGTTGGAAAGCGCCACGAGTAACTCCTGCTCGCTGTCCAGTGCCACGCCAAATCTGCCCGTCGCCGCCTGCAGCGCCGTCAGCGTCAGCCACTTGAGCCGCTGCAGTGCCCAATCCGCGCGGCCCAGTCCACCTTCCGCTGGCGCCGCTGGCAGTTCGCCTGCCAGCAGCTTCTGCAGGCCGCCGATGGCACCGTAGAGATCGAGCCGCTTTTGGACGGCACGCTTGAGCAGGGTGCCCGGGATCAGCAAGCGGTTGATCTCATTGGTTCCTTCGAAGATGCGGTTGACGCGGCCGTCGCGGACGAACTTCTCGATGTTGTAGTCTTCGACGAAGCCGTAGCCGCCGTGCCACTGCAGGCAGCGATCCAGGATGCGATCCAACGCCTCGGAACAATAGACTTTAGCGGCTGACGCCTCAATCGCGTATTCCTCGATTGCGGCCATCTGCTTGTCGACATACGCCGGATCGTCGTGATCGAGGCCACTGAGGCGCACGTCAATGTTGCCGGCAATGCGGTACACCAACGATTCGCTCAGGTAGATCTGGATGATCGAGTCCGCGAGCATGTCGCGCGTCGCGCCGAAGTCCGCCACGCGCGTGCCGAATTGCTTGCGATCCATGGCGTACTGCAGACCTTCGGCCAACGCGCGCTTGGCCAGCGCTTGCACGCCGACGCCCAGCTTGTAGCGGCCGAGATTCAAGGTATTGAAGGCGATCTTGTGACCTTTGCCGATCTCGCCGAGCACGTTCTCGACCGGCACGGCGGCGTTTTCGAAGATGAGGGCGCAGGTCGAAGAGCCGCGCAGCCCCAACTTATGCTCTTCATTGCCGATGGTGAAGCCCGGCGTGTTGCGATCGACGATGAACGCGGTGAACTTGTCGGTGTCCACTTTCGCAAAGACGATCCCGACATCCATCCATGCCGCGTTCGTGATCCACTGTTTGGTGCCGTTGAGGATGTAGTGCGTGCCCTCGGCATTCAGCTTCGCGACCGTCCGTGCCGCCAGGGCATCCGAACCAGATCCGGGTTCCGACAGTGCATAGCAACTGACCAGCTTGCCTTCGCCGATCTTCGGCACGTACTTCTTCTTTTGCGCCGGGCTGCCGAAGTACAGGATCGGCGCCAAGCCGATGCCGGAATGTGCACCATAAGTTACGCAAAAATCGGGGCTTTGACCCAGCTTGTCCGTCACGACCAGCGAGGTGACCTTGTCGGCGCCCAGACCGCCGTACTCCTCCGGCACTTCGACCAGCGCAAAGCCCAGATCGCAGGCCTTCTTGAGCACTTTGATCATCGCCTTGGACGCCTTGCCTTCCTTGGACTCGAGCATCCGCTCTTGGGTGAAGACCTCTTTTTCCATGAAGCGCTGGGCTTCCTTGGCCATGGAACGCTGATCTTCGTTGAGATCCTCGACGGTGAAGATGCGGTCGGTGCCCGGAGGGCTGATGAGAAAGCTGCCGCCAGCTGGAGCTGTTGCCGTCACGATGTCCTCCGGGCCAAAAAAAGGGGTCCTGCGCGGTCAACGTGGCCGGCGCGGGCGGCAGCATGGTAGATCCCACAGGAGAGGCAGTGCAACTGCGGCCGCGCTGCTTGCCAGGCTTGCCGCAAGAACCGCCGACGCACCGAGGCATCGGGCGTGGACTTGGCCTCCAAGCGCAGGGACAAGATGCACAGACGTCGCGCAAGTGCGGTACCGGGCTTGATGTTGCTGTGGACCAGCGGGATTGCGATCTGCGCGATTGCGACGTGCACGCCGCGTGGTCAGACGGTCACGCACGACGCACTGGTGGCAACGACGGCGGCCGTGCATGCGAGTGGCCCGCAACAATCGGCCGTCGGCGGACCCTGTTGGCCCGAGGCGCCGGACGCGTCGGCCCACTACGCGGTGGCAACGGCCCACGCCCGTTCGACCCTCGCGGCGCAAGCAGCGCTCCAGGCTGGAGGATCGGCCGTCGATGGTCTGGTCGCCGCCAGCTTCCTGTTGTCCGTCGTGCAACCGCAATCGACCGGCATCGGCGGTGGCGGGTTTGGCGTGATCTGGCCGGGCGACGGCAAACAGCCACGGGCGTTCGACTTTCGCGAGGAGGCGCCTGCCGCGACGAAGCTCTCTGACTACCTCGATGCGCAAGGCAAAGCGATTCCGAAGCGTTCGCGCAACCACGGTCTCGCCGTCGGGGTGCCGGGCTACGTCGCCGGTCTCTGGCAACTGCATCAGCGCTACGGGAAATTGCCTTGGCGGTCGCTGGTCTTGCCGGCCGCGGAGACGGCGCAGCAAGGGTTCGCGATCGGTGCCGAACTGGCCGCTGCGATCGCGGCAAGCGCCGATGTCTTGCCGGAGTCGGGCAGGGCGCTGTTCATCCCGAACGGTAAGTCATTGAAACAAGGAGACATACTTGTCCGGCCGGCCCTGGCGAACACGTTGAGGCGTATCGCGGAGGAAGGTCCCGGCGCCTTCTACAAGGGCCCGATCGCCAAGGATATTGCCACGACGGTGCAGAGGAGCGGCGGCCGTATGACTGAGGCAGATCTGGCAGCTTACCGGCCTCGCGACATGGCCGTGCTGCAGGGCCAGGCGTTCGGTCTGGCCACTTTGACGATGCCGCAGCCGTCGGCCGGGGGGGCGCAGGTACTAGCGATGGCAGAACTGCTTGATCTCTGGGGGCGATCCGCTCCACCTGCCGGTTCGCGTCCGGATCGCGGTGCGGCGCCCACTGGCGATGCGCCACAGACTTCGGATTGGACGGCGCACGCCCTGACCGAAGCGATGCGCCGCTCCTTCCTCCTGCGCCTCGCTTTTGCCGGTGACGCCGCCCACCCGGCCGCCACGCTGGACGAGTCCTTTCCGGTCGCTGCGCGCACTTCCCTCGCCGCGACCTTCGATTGGCGGCGCGCGACGCCCAGCGCGGTGTGGACCGAGCTCGCGCCTGCCGCTGCCGTTCCCGAACACGGCACCAACACGAGTCATGTCTCGATCATCGATGGTCACGGCATGGCGGCATCGTCGACGCACACGGTCAACCTCTATCTCGGATCTGGAATCATCGCGCCGGAATCAGGGGTTCTACTCAACAACGAGATGGATGACTTCACCTATTCCGTCACCGAGTCCAACGCTTTCGGTCTGGCCGGCAGCGCGGCCAACCTTGCACGTCCAGGCGCGCGCCCGGTTTCGTCGATGGCGCCGCTGATTGTGCTGAAAGATGGCGTGCCCGTTCTGGTCGCCGGCACGCCGGGCGGTACGCGCATCCCGACGACATTGTTGCAGGTTCTCGCGTGGCATGTCGGTAAAGGCTGGCCGCTTGCAGCCGCCGTAGCGCAGGTTCGCCTTCACCACCAGGCATTTCCGGATCAGGTGGGCGTCGAGTCGGGCGGCGACGGCGACAGATTGCAGCGAATCCTTGAAGGACACGGACATACGGTCACCCGGCGCGGTCCCTGGTGCAACGTGCAAGCCGTCGGAGTTGATCGGTCGCAAGGCCCGCCGCGGTTCCAGGCCGTCAGCGATCCCCGCGGCGAGGGCATGGCCGTGGCCGAGTGATTCGCGTAGCATCGCAGTCGTTCAAGCTCTCTCACTCGTTTCTGCCGACCGTGTCGGAAGGGAACCTCGCATGAGCCATCGATCGGTGACGCGCCAGCTCTTTCTTGCCGCAACGGGTCAGAATCGTGGCAAGACCACGACGACACTGGGTCTTTTTGCCGCCATGCGCGCCCGCGGGCTCGAGATGGCATTCATGAAGCCGGTCGGGCAGCGCTGGGTCATGATGGACGGCCACCCAGCGGATGAAGACGCGGCGCTGATGCACGCGGTGTTCGGGCTGCGGGAGGGAGCCGAGTTGCTGTCGCCAGTCCAGATTCCGCGCGGTTTCACCCGCAAGGTGATCGAAGGCGAGCAGGTCGAAGATCTCGGGGAGCGCATTCTCCATGCGCAAGCGAAACTGGCTGATGGTTGCGAGCTTTTGCTGCTCGAGGGCACCGGTCACGCTGGCGTGGGCGCCGTGATTGGCCTGTCCAATGCCGATGTCGCCGCGATTCTTGGCGCGCCCGTGATCATCGTCAGTGAGGGTGGCATCGGCCGGCCCATTGACGAAATCGTCCTCAATGCAGCGCTGTTCCGTGAACGTGGCGTCGAAGTGGCAGGCGCGGTCGTCAACAAGGTCGATCTCGATACGCAGCCGGACTTGCCGCGCCTCTTGGAGCGTGGCCTGGCGCGTCACGGCATCGCGCTGCTTGGCGTGTTGCCCTATCGCAAAGTGCTTTCCAGTCCGACACTGGCGATCATCCAGAATGGTCTCGACGGCGAGATGCTTTGGCCGGGCAGCAACTTGGACTCGATCATCGGACGCATCTCCGTCGCCGCAATGCAGCCCGAGCATGTGGTCGAGCGCATCGGCCAGGATGCCCTGGTCGTCGTGCCGGGCGACCGTGAGGACGTGATCTCGGCACTGGCGCAACTGAGCTTGCACCCAGACGGTCACCCGAACAGGCCCTTGGGCTTTGTGTTGTCCGGCGGCTACCGGCCGAGTGAGCGGACGCTCGACACAATCCGCAAGGCGGACCTGTTTGCGGTGCTGCTCAAGGGCGACACCTACTCGGTCGGAGCCAAGGTGCACGATCTGCTGGTCAAGACGCATCCAGAAGATACGCGCAAGATCGAAGAAATCATCCGTCTGGTCGCCGAGTCGCTGGACGTCGATCGCATCCTCGCCGCGGCACGCCCCATGCCTGTGAGGTCGTGAATCAACATCGTCGGCTGCTTGTTGTCTTGCCGGATGCCAATAACACATTGATGTTAGTCAATAAAATGCCGCAGTTCAATGGCGCCCGCAGGAGGCTGTGTGGCCCAATTCGCAGGCGCGCGCAAAGACGCCCCTCGCCTCGTCGCCCGCTCTGTCGACGCCGCGACCGGCCTGCAGCATCAAGCCCAGCCCGCCGCAGCCCGCGCCCCAGTTGAGCTGACACGAGCGACTGTACAGCGCGGCTGCCCGCACATCGCTCTGCACGATTCCATCGCCAGCTTCGTAGAGAACGGCGGCATCGGCGCAGGACCGCGCGTCCATGGCCTTGCACGCTGCTTCATACAGCCGCGCCGCCTTGACGGTCTCGCGTGCAACCGCCTCACCTTGTTCGTATAAGCGCGCGACAGGGGCGCAAGCGGCGCCGTACTCGCCCACACACGCGTCATAGAGCATGGCAGCCGCGCGAGCCAGATCGACAGGCAGGCCATCGAGACCGGCGAGGTACTTCTGGCCGAGGCGACCGCAGCTCTCCGCATCCTGGCCCTTGCAGCCTTGCGCGTACAATTCGATCGCCCGATCCCGTCGTTCCGGGACCCCGTCGCCGGACTCGTACCGGATGGCGAGCGCGCGGCACACGTGCCAGGCGCCGTCGTCGCATTGTTCGCGCAACCCTTCAAGTTCTGTCGGCATTCGTGCGGCGCCGCTGCACGCCGCAAGCGGCGACACCAAGGCGGCAAAGAGCAAGAACCGGAGCATGATCGGCTCGACGCGCCTTGCGGTGCGGCGCTGCGCGCGGTGTCGCCGTGCACCGCGCCGTTGTCACGCAGGGCCGCAGCGACGTGTCCGCGGTTCAGATGTGGATCGCGCGACCATCCACGGCCAGCGCCGCTTCCTTGACGACTTCCGCCAGGGTCGGGTGCGCGTGGCATGCGCGAGCGATGTCCTCGCTCGTGGCCTCGAACGCAATCGCCACTGCCACTTCCGCGATGAGGTCGCCTGCGCGCGGTCCCAGGATCGTGCAGCCCAGCACTTGATCGGTCTCAGCGTCCGCGAGGATCTTCACCATGCCATCGGTACTGTTCAGCGCTTTGGCGCGACCATTGGCCATGAAAGGAAATGTTCCCTTGCGGTACGCGCGCCCTTCTTGCTTGAGTTCCTCCTCGCACTTGCCCACCGTCGCTATCTCTGGGTGGGTATAGACGATTCCCGGAATCGCCGCATAGTCGACGTGGCCATAGCCCGTCGCGATGCGCTCGACGCACGCTGTGCCTTCCTCCTCGGCCTTGTGCGCCAGCATCGGGCCTGCGATGACATCGCCAACAGCATAAATTCCGGGCGCTTTCGTGGCGAAGTGCTTGTCAACGGGGATGCGGCCGCGCTTGTCCAGCTCGATGCCGACGGTCTCCAGGCCGAGGCCTTCGGTGTGCGGCACGCGACCCACGGCCAACAGTACGCGATCACAGGGGATATCCGGCTTTCCCTCGCATGAGACGACGCATTGACCGTCCTGAACGACCGCTTTGTGCACGCGCGTGCCCAACTCGAACTTCATGCCCTGGCGCTTGAAGAGCTTCAGTGCCATATCTGCGATTTCACTGTCCATTCCTGGCAAAATGCGGTCCATGTACTCGAGGACGGTGACCTTGGCGCCCAAGCGCAGCCACACCGATCCGAGTTCCAGACCGATGACGCCCGCGCCGATGACGACAAGATGCCCCGGTACTTCCGGGTACTTGAGCGCTTCCGTGCTGGTGCCGATGCGATCGCCATCCAGCGCTACGCCGGGCAGGGGCGCGACGGAACTGCCGGTTGCGATGAGAATGTGCTTGGCGTTCAACGTGTCTGCTGCGCCGCTGCCCTCGACGACGACCTTGCCCGGGCCGGCCATGCGCGCCGTACCTTCATAGCGTTTGACATTGTTTTTCTTGAACAAACCTGCCACGCCCTGGGTCAGACCGGTGACGATGACGTCCTTGCGCTTCATCATCGCCCCGAGGTCGAGCTTGACCTCGCCGATGCCGATGCCGTGGCGTGTCATGCCGCCCTTGGCCTCAGCATAGAGTTCACTCGATTCCAGCAATGCTTTCGATGGGATGCAGCCGACGCGCAGGCACGTGCCCCCCAGCGCCGGCTCCTTCTCGACGCACGCGACGTTCAGGCCGAGCTGCGCCGCGCGGATGGCAGCGACATAGCCGCCCGGGCCGGCGCCAATGACAACCAGATCGTGACTAAATTCAGCCATACAGAACCTCAAGTGTGATAAAATGGATCAAATGTCGAGCCAGAGCCGCTCCGGTCGCTCGACGCACTCCTTGACGCGGACGAGAAAGCCAACAGCTTCGCGGCCATCGACGATGCGGTGATCGTAGCTGAGCGCGACATACATCATCGGACGGATGACAACTTGCCCGTCAACTGCGATTGGCCGCTCAAGAATTGCATGCATTCCGAGGATGCCGCTTTGCGGCGGATTGAGGATCGGCGTCGACATCATCGAACCGTACACCCCTCCGTTCGAGATCGAAAACGTGCCGCCTTGGAGTTCTTCCAGCTTGAGCGTGCTGGCCTTGGCCCGTGCACCCAAGTCGGCGAGAGCCTTTTCGATATCGGCAAGACCACGGGCCTCGCAGCCGCGCAGCACCGGCACCACGAGACCTCTGCCACCGCCAACGGCGACGCCGATGTCCCAATAATGCTTGCGAATGATGTCGCTTCCGCGAATCTCCGCGTTCACATTGGGGAATGCCTTGAGAGCGTCCACACAGGCCTTGGTGAAAAAGGACATGAACCCGAGCTTGACGCCGTGCCGCGCTTGGAATGCCGCCTGGTGCGTCTTGCGCAGGGCGATGACCGCCGACATGTCGATTTCATTGAAGGTTGTCAGTATGGCGGCCGTGTGTTGGGCCTGCACGAGGCGCTCGGCGACCCGGCGGCGCAGCGGCGACATCGGCACGGTCTCCTCGCGATCTGCAGCGGTTGGCAGTGCCGCCGCAGCCGGGGCCGTCGCTGGCGCCGGAGGCGCGACGGGCTGCTGGGTCAAGTCAGGGGGAGGCGCGGCATAAATCAATGGAATCTTCTGTCCTTCGACATACTGGCTCGCATCCGACTTCGTCACGCGGCCGCCAGGCCCTGTGCCCTTGACCGCCTGCGCCTCGACGCCCGCCGTCGCCAGCACGCGCTGCGCGGCTGGCATCACACGCGGCTCCGCTGCGGCCGCCTCGGCTTTCGCCGTTGGGGGCGCGGCCTTGGCCGGTTCAGCAACGGCCAGCCGAGTTGGCGCCGCACCCAATGCCAACCGCGCGATCGTCTCGCCAACCTTCGCGGTTTCACCTTTGTTTTTCAGGATCTGCACGAGGACGCCCGCCCCAGGCGCCGGCACCTCGACGTTGACCTTGTCCGTCTCCAGCGTCACCAGCGACTCGTCTTGCGCGATGCTGTCGCCTGCGGACTTGAACCAGTCGCCGATGACAACTTCCGAGATTGATTCACCTACAGCGGGGACGACGAGGTCGGTGGCCATCGGGCGCCTTCCTTTGCCACGTGGGCGGCTGCGCAGGAGCTTGGCTGTGGAGGTCGGCCGGATGATCGGCTTGCTCGCGGGGCGTGTCAAACGGGCAGGGCGGCCGCAGTCATCCTGCGGGCAAGATCTCCAGATCAAAGGCCTCGTCCAGCAACCGCGTCTGCTCCTGTTTGTGCGCCGCAGCCGATCCCGTCGCCGGACTTGCCGCTTCGGGCCGGCTGATCCCGTGGAGCCGCCACTTGCCGAAAAGGGTTCGCCCGAGGCGCATGCACAGGAACACCCAGGCGCCCATGTTGCAGGGCTCCTCTTGCACCCAGCACACTGGAACATCTTGACAATAGGGCGACAGCGCCGCCTGCAACTCGGCATCACTGAGCGGATACAACTGCTCGATGCGGACGATGGCCACGTCGTCGCTCCCTTTGTCGTGGCGCGCCGCCAGCAGGTCGAAGTAGATCTTGCCGGTGCAGAGCAGGATGCGTTTTGTCTTTTGTGGATCGATGCTTGCGTCAGGAATGACGCGCTGGAAGGCACCGCCTGCAAAGTCCGCCAGGGGCGAGATCGCTTGCGGATGGCGCAAGAGACTCTTGGGCGTCAACACAACCAGCGGCTTGCGAATCGCGCGCCGCACATGGCGGCGCAAGCAGTGGAACAACTGTGCTGGTGTTGTCAAATTGACAACATGAAGGTTGTCATCTGCGGCATTGTTCAGGAATCGCTCCATGCGCGCGCTCGAGTGCTCCGGCCCTTGGCCCTCGAATCCATGCGGCAGCAGCAGCACGAGGCCGGAGAGCCGCTGCCACTTGTCCTCCGAGGAACAGATGAACTGATCGATGATGACTTGCGCGGCATTGCAGAAGTCGCCGAACTGTGCTTCCCAAATGGTCAAACTGTCGGGGCAATCGAGGCTGTAGCCGAAATCGAATCCGAGCACACCGGTCTCCGACAGCGGACTGTCCCAGATCTCGACCTCACCCTGATCGGGCGCGATGTGCTGGAGCGGCGTGTAGATGTGACCATCGGCGAAGTCGTGCAACACCGCGTGACGGTGACTGAATGTGCCTCGTCCGACATCCTGGCCCGACAGGCGCACGTGTCGACCCTCGGCGGCGATGGACGCGAGCGCCAGCGCCTCACCGGTACCCCAATCCAGGGCCTTGCGATCCTCAGCCATCTCGCGACGATTGTCAAGCAATTTCTGGATCTTCGGGTGTGGCGTGAAGTCGCCTGGCAGCCGCGTCTGGCGCAGCACCAGATCCGACAGACGCGTTGCGGCCAGCGCCGTCTCCACTTCCGGCACGTCGCGATCCTTGCCGCCGCGGTAATGGCTCCATGGCGTGTGCGGTCGCGGCGTCTCGACGAGCGGCTGCTGCGCCCGGGCATGCGACAGCGCCAACTCCAGACGTTGCTGACTTTGTTGGGCAATGTCCTGCGCTTCCGCACGCGTCAGCCCACCCAGACCGAGCAGGTGATCGAGGTAGCCTTCCACCACGGACTTGCGCGCCCGAATTGCTTGATACATCAGCGGTTGCGTGAATGTCGGGTCGTCGCCTTCGTTGTGTCCGTGTCGGCGATAGCAGTACATGTCGATGACCACGTCCCGATGGAAACGGGCGCGAAAGTCCATCGCGAGTTCGACGACTTGCGCGACGCCTTCCGGGTGCTCGCCATTGACGTGGAAGATGGGAACCTGAAGCATCTTGGCCACATCGGTCGCATAGTGCGATGATCGTGAAGCCTCTACCGGTGTCGTAAAGCCGATCTGGTTGTTGACGACAATGTGCACCGTGCCGCCGACCGCATAGCCAGGAAGCTGACTCATGTTCAGCAGTTCCTGGACCACTCCCTGGCCGGCCATCGCCGCGTCGCCGTGGATCACGATGGGCAGCGCGCGACAACGCGCCGTGTCGCCCAGCCGGTCCTGGTGCGCTCGCACGCGCCCGGCCACCACGGGTCCGACGAACTCCAAGTGCGACGGATTGAAGCAAAGGTGCACCCGCATCGTACGGCCGTCCGGCAACGCGCGCATGCCCGAATGTCCGAGGTGGTATTTCACGTCGCCGTGCCCGATGTGTTGGTCTGGCGCTTTGTCGTCGAATTCACGAAAGATCTGTTGCGGACTCTTGCCGACGATGTTCGCCAGCACGTTGAGGCGGCCGCGGTGGGCCATGCCGATGACCACGTCTTCGATGCCTTGCGCGCCTGCGGCCTCGAGCGCGAGATCCAGCAGTGGAATCAGGGATTCGCCACCTTCGAGCGAGAAACGTTTGGCGCCGACGTACTTCTTCTGCAAGAAGGATTCGAACACTTCGGCGTCAGTCAACTTCGTGAAGATGCGCACTTGTTCATCGCGACTGAGATTCCGGCGGTTTTCCGTCGTTTCCATGCGCGCCTGAAGCCAGTCCTTGCTCTCCGGATCGTCGATGTGCATGTACTGCACGCCGATCGGCCCGCAATAGGTCGTCTTGAGGCGCTTGACGATCTGCCGCAGCGTCAGCACCGGCGCGCCGCGCATCGTCCGGCAGGAGAAAGTCAGGTCCAAGTCTGCTTGTCCCAAGCCATTATGCGCCAGCTCCAATTCCGGATGGCTCGCCTGACCGTGGCCGAGCGGATCCAACTGGGCAATCACATGGCCGCGCACGCGAAAGACGCGGATGAGCATGTCGACGCGTTCCTGACGCAGGTTGGATTCTGCCAGCTTCTGCGCGACGTTCTGCATCATGCGCCGCGCAAGCGGGCCGTGGTCGTCGAGCAGTTGCTCCAGGTCCTGGCGGCGAATGCGCAGCGCCGTTCCGTCTTTGGCTCCGAGGACATCGGCCGTGCGTGGCTGGCCGTAGAGCAATCCCAACTCGCCGGTCGCCTTGCCGGGACCGACTTCGACAAGCATCTCGCCTGCATGCCAGATGGCGAGCGCGCCAGCCGTGACGACGTACAGGCTCTCGCCGGGATCGCCTTCGCGGTAGAGCCGCTCGCCGGCGCGGAAGCGCACTTCACCGGCGATCGCGGCCATGGGTCGCAGATCGTCCGCCGACAAACCTTGGAAAAGATGAAACGATCCGAGCACGGCTGCACGCCGGGCAGTGACATCGCCGCTCACGGCGGGCTGCGCCAGCGCCGCTTCCAGCGCCACTTCCGACAGGGGCTCGGCGTCGGCACCGTACGCTGCACCGGTCAACACAGGCCGGTCCAATTCGGCAAACCAGGCGCGCCAATCTGCCGGCACGCTAGTGGGATCACGATGAAATTTCGCATATTGCGCTTCGCCGAAGGCGAGGTTGCTCGTGTTCAGCGGCAGAGGCGCCGAGGGGTCGGTCATCGCAAGAGCCTCCGGCGGGCAGGGCGGGCAGGTTGGGCGACAGCGTCGCAAGCGCCGCCAAGCTCGTCCAGGGAAGAAGGCGAAGACATGGTTCTTTGTGGGCAAATCCTGCCGCCCGGGCAGCAGCGGCGGTCCTCCGCGTTCTCACAGACTTTCGGCTTGCGCGCCATGCTCGGTTGCGGTGGGTTCCTCGATTTCGGTCAGCGTGGCCTCGGTCAGCAGGAGCACGCTCGCCACCGACACGGCGTTTTCCAGAGCCACGCGCACGACTTTCGTCGGGTCGATGATGCCGGCCTCGAACAGGTCGACGTACTGTCCCGTCGACGCATCCAGACCCAGATTGCCTGTGCCGGAGCGCATTTTCTCGACGACGACGCCGCCATCGAGCGCCGAGTTCTCGGCGATCTGGCGCGCGGGTGCCTCGAGGGCATGTTTCAACATCCGCAGCCCCGTGCGTTCGTCGCCCTCTGTAGCCTGCGCCTCTTTGTCGACCGCCGCGATGACGCGCAGCAGCGCCAGACCGCCGCCCGCCACGATGCCTTCGGCCGCCGCTGCCTTGGTCGCGTGAATCGCATCGTCAAAGGCTTCCTTGCGGCTCTTGAGCTCGGCTTCTGTCGGTGCACCGACCCGGATCACCGCCACGCCCCCGGCAAGTCGCGCCAGCCGTTCCTCCAGCTTTTCGCGGTCGTAGTCCGATGTCGCATCTTTGATCTGGTTGCGTATCTCGCCGCAACGCGCGTCAATCGCATGGCGTTGGCCGGCGCCGCCGACGAGGGTCGTTGAGTCCTTGTCCATCACCACGCGCCGCGCCTGACCGAGATCCGCGAAGGCGACATGCTCCAGTTTCTTGCCCAATTCCTCAGAAATCACGACGCCGCCCGTCAGTACGGCCATGTCGCGCAGCATCTCGCGCCGCCGATCGCCGAAGCCCGGCGCCTTGACCGCCGCACACTGCAGCGTGCCGCGAATCTTGTTGACTACGAGCGTCGCCAGGGCCTCGCCTTCGACTTCCTCGGCAACGACCAGCAGCGATTTCCCTTCCTTGACAATATCTTCCAACAACGGCAGCAGGTCCTTCATGCCTCCGACACGCCGATCGTAGAGGAGAATGACGGCGTCCTCCAAAACGGCCTGGCTTTTCTCCCCATCTGTGACGAAGTACGGCGATAAATAGCCGCGATCGAACTGCATGCCCTCGACAGATTCAAGTGTGGTTTCTGTGCCTTTTGCTTCCTCGACGGTGATGGCGCCCTCTGACCCCACCTTGGCCACTGCTTGCGCGACCAATTCGCCCATCGCTGCGTCGTTGTGCGCTGCAATCGTCGCGACTTGGGCACGTTCTTTTTGCGTCTCGACCGGGCGCGACTGCTTTCGCAGGCCCTCGACGGCGACGCGCAGGCCGCGATCCAGGCCATGTTTCAAGTCGATCGCGCTTGCACCGGCAGCGATGTTGCGCAAACCGTCGGCATAAATGCCATACGCCAAGAGCGTCGCAGTCGTCGTGCCGTCACCGACAGCATCGCCAGTCCGTTCAGCTGCTTCGCGTAGAACTTGGACGCCCAGGTTTTCCTCTGGATCCTGCAGCCCAAGTTCCTTGGCGATCGTCACGCCGTCGTTGCAGATAATGGGTTTTCCCCATTTGTGGCCAATCAGCACGCTCTTGGACTTGGGGCCCAACGTCACGCGCACGGCATCCGCGAGCGCACACGCACCGCGCAGAATCTTCTCGCGTGCGGCGGAGCGGAACGAGACCTGTTTGTACGTCGACATGCGACCTCCTTTGCAGAGAACACAAGGCACTACAGGCGATTGGCTCGCCCGCGGCGCGCTGACATCGGTTGGTGCGAATCGTTCGCCGCAGCATACGCCCCACCGGGCGTGCGCTCAAGATGAACGCCAGCCATTCTTGATCCCGGCACGCGCGATGCAGATGCTGAACGCACAAGGAGGCTCCCATGCGCCCAATCATCGACCGCGATGTCCATATTCCGAGCGGTTCGGCCACGCTGCTCGGCAACCTCGTCTTGCCGGAAACTGCCCGCGGATGCGTAATTTTCGCTCACGGCAGCGGCAGCAGTCGCTTCAGTCCCCGCAACCGCCTCGTCGCCCAGGCGCTCCAGGAGGGCGGCCTGGCAACGTTGCTGCTGGACCTGCTCACACCGCTGGAAGAGCAGGCGGAAGCGCTTTCAGGACACGTGCGCTTCGACATCGAACTGCTCACGCGCCGGCTTGTCGGTGCATCGGAATGGCTATTGGCAGAGGCGAGACGGGATCTGCGTGTGGGCTACTTTGGCGCGTCAACTGGTGCGGCCGCGGCACTGCTGGCCGCGGCACGGCAACCAGCGACTGCCGCAGTGGTATCGCGTGGTGGCCGACCAGATCTTGCGGGCGACGCGCTGCCACGAGTCCGCGCGCCGACGCTGCTCTTGGTCGGCGGTTCGGACACCCCTGTCCTGGAACTGAATCGTCAGGCGTTGGCGCAATTGACCTGCGAGAAGAAGATGGAAATCATCGCGGGCGCGTCGCATTTGTTCGAGGAGCCGGGCGCCCTGGAACAGGTGGCGCGACTGGCCCGCGACTGGTTCGTGCGGCACCTCGGCGCGGATGTGCGGCAGGGCATGCCTTCGCTCCTCTGATCATCGGCTCCTATCCTCTCAAGGGGCTACCGCGAAGTAGCGCGGCCGACCCTCGCGTATCACGAGCAGCAGCAAGGGGCCCGAAGACTTGCGCACCGTCTCCGCAAAAGCCCCTGGCGTCGTCACCGGTTGGCGGTTTGCCTGCGTAATGACATCGCCCTCCTGCAGCCCTGCGCTCGCAGCCGGACTGTCGGGCGCCACGCCGTCAATCACGAGTCCATCCGGCACGTTCGCCGGAACGTCCAGGTGGCGACGCATGCTTTCGTCGAGCGGCACGACAGACAGACCGCGCAGTCCTGCATGTTCTTCTGGCTCGCCGGCCACGGGCGTGCGGCGCTCCGGCGCCACGCCCAGCGTGACCTCCAGTTTCTGCGGCTTGCCATCGCGCACCACGTCCACCTTCACTTTCGCGCCCGAACCGCGACCTGCCACAAGGTTGCGCAGCCGCCCAACCGTGTCCGTCACGTGGCCGTCGACGCCCACGATCACGTCGCCGCGCTTCAGACCGGCGGCCTGCGCGGGACTGTGCGCTTCGACCTCCGAGACAAGCACGCCCGGTTCATTGATCGTCAAAGCCTGCTGCAGGTTGCGATCAAGGTCTTGGATTGCAACGCCCAGCCAGCCGCGTGAGATCTTCCCACCAGCCAGCAGCGTGTTGGTGATGGGCCGCAGCATGTTGCTTGGAATGGCGAATCCGACTCCCTGACTGCCGCCGCTGCCGTGGGTGAGGATCGCAGTATTGAGGCCGATCAATTCGCCCCGCAAATTGATGAGAGCGCCACCAGAGTTTCCCGGATTGATGGCCGCGTCCGTCTGGATGAAGTCTTCGAAGTCTGCGATGCCGACATCGGCGCGGCCCTTCGCCGAGACGATGCCCATGGTCACGGTCTGCGACATGCCGAAAGGACTGCCGATCGCCAGCACCTGTTCGCCCAACCGGACCTTGTCGCTGTCCGCCATGGGCAGCGGACGCAGATCCCGGACCTTGTCCGCGAGGCGCACCACGGCGAGGTCGGTTCGTGGATCGGCTCCCACCAATTTGCCATCGAATTCACGTCCGTCGCTGAGCTTGATACGAATCGTCGTGGCCTTTTCGACGACGTGGTTGTTGGTGAGAACGACGCCGTCGACCGTTACGATGACCCCGGATCCCAAGCTCGTCTGCCGCATGTCCGCGTGTGGCGAGCGCCGGCCGAAGAACTCGCGAAAGAAGGGATCCAACAGCAGATCCTGACTCATGCGCGGATGCACGGTGCGCGTCGTCGAAATGTTGACGACGCTCTTGACGGCAGCTTCGGCGACATCCGAAATGCTCTGCGCCACCTCGCCGCCCGGTTGCGGCACAGGCGCATGCGTCGTCGGCGCGGGCGCCGGCAGCAGCAACGGCGGCGCAGACGGCATCGGCGGCAACGACGAAGGGCCGCCGGGTTTCTCTGCCAGCGCATGGCTTTGGGCTTCATCCTCGGAGTGCGCCAAGGCACACGCGGCGGCGACGGCGAGCAGGGCGGGTGCAAGGGCAAGCAAAAGCGCGCGCAGGCGGCGCGGCACTGCGGCTGGGGCGGATGCCATGGCAGACCTCCGATGGTGCGCGACGGCGCGACACAGGTGCGCAGACTTCGTCCAAAGAGTAGGCAACAGCGCACGGAGACTGCAAGCTGTGCCGAGGCGACCCGTAGCGTCTCAGCGGTGAAGCGGGTGCGATGCGCATCGATTGGATGCCGGAGCTTGCGAGGTGGCGTGAAGCAGCCGCGGCCTTGTCAATACGTCAACCGCAGTGCGCGCGTGTTGCCAGCCTCATCCGTAATCGTCATCAACACCGTATGGTGTCCCTGGGCAGCCTCAGCCGGCAGTTCCAGTTCGAATGCCTCCTGAGGCGAATCGAAGATCCCATCGCGCGGTGCAGCGACCTCAGCGGGCGCGCCGTCCAGCGACACCTCGACCTTCGTGATCTTAGAGGTCGCATCGGTCGCGACGCCCTGGACCAGCCGCCCCTTGACCTCCGCGGTCGCGTCTGGATCGCCGCGATCCACCAGGAACGGCTTGGAAATGCGCGCAGTTGCCTTGGCCGCCCGCGGCCCGTTCGCCGGCCGATCCGTTACCTCGACGCGGACTTCGTACCAGCCATCGGGCATGTCCGTCGGCAGCAAGTCAATGGTTTTCTTCGTATACAGGCGATCGTGCAGCATCAGCCATTGCTTGGTGCCGCGCGGCCGGTATTGCACGACGTAGCCGAGCTCGTCGGCGTCCGGATCCTCCGCTACCCATGATAGCGTAATGATTCCCTTGGCCTTGGCCGTAGCCGCATCGATCTTGGTGATCAGCGGCGTGCGGTTCGCCACCTGCCGGTGAATCTTCAGTTCTGTCAGCCGGCTCTGCGCTGTTGCCAACTTGACGCGTACTTGCAGGCACGTCGACGGCGGACTCTGGATGATGCCGTTTTGCAGCGGTTGCCAGGGACTCCACGTATCATTTGGCGTGTCGGAAAAGCCGCTGCGCGACTCGACCTCGAGCGCACCTTCGCCCACCGTCTCGACGCGGCCCCACTGGGCCGAACCCGTTTCCTGCAGCACGTCTGTTGTGAAGATCGCAGCGCTTTGTCCTGCCCCGACCGTGTACACCGCCGCCGACTTGCCGGTGAGCAACGTGCTCGGCCCCTTCGGCCCCGTCTCGATGCCGAGCACTTCCTCTTCCTTCAAGTCGAACAGGCTCTGCACGTCGCCGAAATCATCGCCGATGACCACGCGACCGCCGCGCGCGGCGCCGACCACCAGGCTCTTGCCCACTACGCCTATTTCACTCAGCATTCCCTCGGGTGACAGGAAGACGCGCGACACGATGCCGTCGTCGCTGCGCTTCCAAACGGCGCCCTTGCCCTTGGCAGCCGCCTCCTTGCCCGACTTGACGCCAGATGCTGGCTTCGCGGCCGCGGCCGCGCCAGGCCTTTCAGCGGTAGGCTTCAGACTTGCCAGCGGCACTGCGGTCTGCCCGCCGTTCACAACCGCGTACAGACTCTTGCCGGATCGCACGACACTGCGCACCTCCGCGCCGGGAAAACTAGCCAACGCGCGCACTTGCTTTTCGCCGCTGATGCGCAGCAGCATCGCCGTATCTGAGGTACCGGCAACCAGCGTATCGCCATCCGGAATGAGTACCAGGACGTGATCTGCGCCGGTTTCTGCGTACAATTTCACGGTCTTGCTGGCGATATCGATGGCCATGACCTTGCCACCCGGGCCTGTTCCGGCCAGCAACGTGCCGCCGCGCTTGACCAGCGCCCAGACGTGGTTGACATCTGTCAACTTGACGAATGGTGACAGCTGGAAGTCGGATCCGACATGAACGATCTCGCCCTTGCCAACCACGGCCGCATAGATGCCGCCCGAGCCGTCGCTGACCATCGCCGTGACCAGCGGCGCGTCGATCTTGGCCACCTCGCGCACCTTGCCGTCTTCGAATACGAAGATGCGACCCTCCAACCCCGTGCCCAGCCACAACTTGTTGCCGTCGCGCAGCCAGCAATGGATGAAGTCGGCTTCGACGCCGGTACGGGCCAGCTTGGGCGCGATGGACACTCCCAGCGTCGGATGCAGTGCCAGGCCGTCCAGGTTGCCGCGACGAAAGTCGTTTTCGTCCGCGTAGTTCCATACGGCTGGTTGGCTCGCGTGCGCGGGTATGGCGCAGAAAAGCCACGCCAACGCGACACACGACACAAGAATAGGGCGAAGATGCATGATAAGCCTCAGATGATCGGACGGCGCAGGCTAGGGCAGGGCACGAACGCGCAGCTTGAGCGTCATGCTGCCGTTCAGGGTCCAGGGCACGTCGATGTGGGTGCGCACGGTCTCTTTGCCAGCACGCACTTGCACTTGGTGGCCGGCTATTTCGTCGCGCACCGCCAGCGGCAGGCCGACAAGGCGTGCGCCGCGCAGCATCACGGTGGGTTCCGGCAACGTCACCACGGCGGCGAGGCGATTGCGCGGAATCTGCGCGCGCAAGAACTGCAACACGTCCTCGATGTCCGCGGGTTCCGGCTGCTCGGGCGCCATGCCTTTCTCTGGCCCCACCTGGACTTGCAGCGTCGTCCCCGCCAGATCACGGCTGAGCGGCGGCAAGGTCAGGGTGACCCACACCGAGTCGGTGTTCGGCCGGTTGAGCCGCACGCGCAGCGGGATGGGCTGACCGGTCTCGACTTCCTCGCTGGGAGCACGAACTGCTTCCAGGAATGCGATGTTGCGGTCGTCCGATACCTCAAAGGTGGCATCAATGCGCTCGACGCGCAGGCGCTCAAATCCGTTGTAGACCAACGTCTTGGCCACATTCATGACCAGGCCGCTGATTTCGCCGACCGATGCCATGCCCGACAGTCCGGTCACGGCCTCCTCGATGTCGATGGGGGCGTGCGCTTTGCCCAAATCGAAGTGCAGTTTCATCGCCAGCGCGACATTCTCGGCGATCGGCTCGGAACTGCGCACCGCGTTGCCCATGACCATCGCGGCCGCCATCGGAAAAAACAACGGTTGATCTGTGACTTCCACGTTCCACGTGTGCGAATCCTTGCGGTCGCGGTTGGTGACGGCGACGCGGATGGGCACCATCGTCGCGCGCGCATTCATGCGCCCCGCGATAGCTGACTGACGATCCTGATCCAACACGCCCGAATCGGCCAGCGCGCTGCCCATCTTGAAGGACGACGACTGTGAACTGAGGATCCACTGAATGTCCGCACCGCCCACTGGCAAATGCACTTGTCCCAAGCCTTTGAATGGATGACCGAATGCGATGAAGCGATCGCCATCGACCCAGGTCACCGTGCCGATGCCCGTCATCGCGATGTCGCCGCGGGCCAGGGTGAGGGAGATGGCCGAGCCCGGCTCGAACCGCGGTGTTGGCGTCGTCCGTGTCGTGCCGCCTGTCGCCAACTGGACCAAGGGGAAACCCATCTCTCTCAGTGGTTCGCGCATTGATTCAGCGACTTGCGGATCGAATCCCGCCAGCACCAAGGGCACCGCGACAGGCAGCATCTCGGTTCCCGTCGGCAGATGCACTGCCGCGGCGGTCGGCGTGGGCGCCGGCACAATGCGCTGGTTGACGGGCACAGGCACGAGCTTGCGCTCCAATTCCGGCCACATGTTGGCAATCGGCGTGACGCCGGCGACCGGATCCTTGTTGAAGGGAAAACCGTAGGACAACGCGCCGACGAGCAGGTCGCCCTCGTGCGCATCGCTGACGAAGACCGGGCTGCCGCTCATGCCCGCGACGATGCCACTGTGTTCGAGGTTCAGGCCTGAGCAGCGCACCAGCACCATGTCCTGTTGCGGCATGGCGTTTTGCAGCACTCCGATGATCTCGATGTTGAAGCGCTCGATGGCGGTGCCGCGCACGACGGTCAAGCCATAGCCTTTCATTCCCGCGCGCAAGTCCGCAGGCGCGATGGTCTTTGGACCAGCAGTCTTTCCAGGCGCGGCTGCAGCAGGCAAGGCAAGGCTGCAAGGACACAGCGACACCAGCAGCGCTGCGGCCAGGGGAACGAACCGTGCAGCCTTCAAGACACGCTTTGCCACCATCCGAGCCCTCCAGAGCGACCAAACAGGCGGAGTCTGCCCGAAGGATCCTCGAAATGCCACGTTCGCCGCCGCCCGGTTCCGCTTTGTGGCCGGTTCCATCGACCTTCGACGCTCGCATGGCCCACCCGGTTCATCCAGGTGCCACATTCAAAGCTGCGACAGTCCCCGGGCATTCCCTACAGCAAGCGCGACCAGTCTTTGCGCTCCAGTGTCCATACCGGCACACCACAATAGCGGTCCCCTTCTGGACAGTACGGCCGGATTCCCGCCGCGGCCCTCACGCCGCACGGCGCAAGCAGGTGCCGACCGATGAGCGGCTCCACAGTCGCGATGGCCTCGGCTTCATCCAAACTCGCTTGCCAGATTTCCTCTTGCGCGTTGTAGCACAGGCGCATCATGAGCTTGTGTCGCAGTGCCGCCAGATCGGCCGTCTCCGTGAAGCGGAGCGACACCGCGTTGGGCAGCAGATAGGCCTGCCACTGCGCCGGCACGTCGAGCGCGCGCAAGTGATCGATCGCCTGCCACGTCCGCGCCATCGCGTCGTGGTAGCGACGCGCCACATCGCCACCGGCGTGCTCAACCAGGCGTGGCACAACGTAATCCGGCCGCGAGCTGAGGTAGGCGAGCAGCGTCGGTCGCGAAGCCGGCGTCATGCGGTGGCGCTGATCCTGACTGTCCGCGGCGTGGCTGATGCGCTTCTTGAAGGCATAGTGTGCGGCATGCAGCGTACGGCCGATCTTCGAAACCGTCGTCGTATTCAACGCTTCACCCAGCAACGTGTTCTGACGCGGATCCAGTGCCCTCGCGATCGCCGCCTCGTCGGTCAGGGCCACGCGCGGCAGCCCGAGCACTTCGCGCACGGCATCGGCAATCCGGCGTTGATTGTCACCAAAACGGGCGACGAGAATCGACGTCTTCCCATTCAGTTCTGCATCGAATTCATGGGCTTGAGCCTGCTGCAGCGCGCCATCCTCACGCCCGAGATCCCGCGACAACGGCAGATCGCAAGGCGCAAGCGGTTCGACGTCGAGCCGGGCCAGCAGCGGATCGTGCTGGAACACGGCGTCGCACATGGCGTCGATGACGAGGCGCGCCTCGACGGGTGTGTCCGGCTCCTGGCACAGGCGCCGATAGCGAAGCAAAGTCAGCACACTGACGGTATGCACGAGGTAGGTATGCGTCGCCACCGGCAGGACGTAGCGCGCGACCTCCTGGGCACGCTTGTGCACTGCGGCATGCCATTTTTCCCCATGCTTGGCGCGGGCGGGAAAGACAGAGAAATACGCTTGTGCAGCAATAGGTTCCAGCAGATCGATCAGCGCGCGGTAGTCGGCCATCTGGTCCGCGACGGCGCGTTGATAGACCGCCAATGCCTGGGGCCGCAGCGCGGGCACGGCCACGCGTCCCGGCGTGACTTCCACATACCGCTGGCTGACTTGCTCGCTGTTGTAGAAAGGGTGGGCGTGTAGGAAGCTCCACACGAACTGACGCGACACGCGGTCGAGACCGAACTGAACGTGGCCATGCTGCAGCGTCGTATGGTGGCCGGCCTTCCACGTGCTGTCTGCGATGCGGTCGCGCAAGGCGATGCGCTGTGCTTGCCGCTCTGGATCGAGACCGATGCCCGAGACATCATCCACAGAAACGATGCCTCTTGAGCTGTAACAGGTGCGCGCGGCGGCCACGGCGTGCTCGTAGGGCCGATCGAAGGCGGCGAGCAACGTGACCTGCGGCGCCATGGACACGAAGGGGGAATCAGCCATCGTCTTGGACGGTCTCCAGATGCGCGGCAACGGGTTCTACCGTATTCGCCGCCGCGAGCCCAGTGCCGACGCCGAGAAGCCTCACTTCCTCCGCTCGCAATTCGCGCACGCCACCCGGGGGCAGCGTCGCGTCCAGCCACAGTGCGCCGATGCGTTCGCGGTGCAGCAGCAGCACCGTGCTGCCGCATGCGGCGATCATGCGCTTGACCTGATGGAAGCGACCTTCACGCAACAGGACGCGCACTTGCAGCGGCCCGAGGCGCTCGAGCACCGCCGGCTTGCACGCGGTACCGTCCGGCAACACGAGGCCTTGCCCAAAACGCGCCTCGGCATCCGAAGGCAGTTCGCATTCCAGTTCAGCCAGATACGCCTTCTCGACATGCCGACGCGGATGCGTCAGCGCGTGGTTGAGACCACCGTCGGTCGTCAAGAGCAGCAGGCCGGTCGTGTCCTTGTCCAGGCGGCCGACGGGCGCGAGATCGCGGTGGCGCAGCGGCGTCGGCACCAGCCCCATCACGGTCGGCTGCGGCCCTTGTTCGGTCGACGTGATGACGCCTGTTGGCTTGTGCATCATCAACAGCAGGTGCCCCGGCTCGCGCAAGAGGACGCCGCGCACGGTCACCTTGTCGCGGCCCGCCACGATCTGCGCGCCCGGGTCGCGCACCGCGGCGCCGTCCACAGTCACCTGCCCGCCGCGGATGAGCGGTGTCGCGTGGCTGCGGGGCATTCCCGTACTTTGGCTGACATAGCGATCGAGGCGCATGCAAGTCGTCTCCTTGACCTGTCGTTTCACAGGCCGAGAACCAGGGCCTTCATGCTCGCTCTGGCGCGTGCCGGCTCTGCCATGCGACAGCAGCGCCAGATGCCACGATGAGCGCGCCGCCCAGAACTGTCGCAACGGTCGGCGGTTGGTGGAACAGCCACGCACTGATCCCAACCGCGAACACCGGGGTCAAGTAGGAGTACACGCTCGCCTCCGACGCATCGAGCACGCGATAGCCCATTGTCATCAGCACTTGTGCAGCGCTGGCCAGTACGCCGGTTCCCAGGAGCAAGAGCCATTCGTGACCATCGGGCCAGACCCAGTCCTGGTCGATCAGGAGCAAGGAACCCAACGTCGATACGCCCGCAAGACACCACACCACGATCAGGGAACGGTTGCGCCGGGTTGCCACCTTCAGCGACACCAGCGCCACCGCCGCGGCCACGGCGGACGCCGCCCCGACCAGCGCGCCGCGGCTTTCGAGCACACCGGTGCGATCTTGCACGAGCAGCCAGACGCCGACCATCGAGGCGGCCATGGCGATAATTTTGGACGTCGTCATGCGCTCCCCCAGCAGCCACACCGCGCCAATGGAAGTCAGCACAGGCGAAGCGTTGTTCAGCAGCACGGCATCGCCGAGCGGAATGTAGCGCAATGCGTAGAAGTAGGCGGCGATGGCCACGAATCCCGAGACCGAGCGCGTCATCAGCATTGAAACATCTTGAAACTGCAGTGGCATCTTCGCGCCGCGGCGCATCAGCTCGACGACGAGCCAACTGATCGCAGATCGGGCGGCCACCAACTCGAAAGTGGGCACCGAGGGGCTG
>Ga0172370_10001883_pt1 | contig 31109 bp, 27 predicted proteins | sample LakKiv5m_FD_114538 | JGI IMG/M metagenome (GOLD analysis project Ga0172370, IMG submission 114538) | Freshwater microbial communities from Kabuno Bay, South-Kivu, Congo - kab_022012_11.5m | ecosystem: Environmental > Aquatic > Freshwater > Lake | place: Democratic Republic of the Congo...
AGTTCGGCAGACTTTAGATTGGGTTCGATTACTCTCAGGATCTGAAACGCGATTGAATTCTCGTCAACAGGCGATTGCGGGGCGTGTTTTAAAGGAAATCGAAGCGCGTCTGGGTTTTCTGGTTGATGTTGGTCTTGATTATTTGACACTGAATCGTTCAGCTGCCTCACTTTCGGGGGGCGAAGCACAACGTATTCGTCTTGCAACCCAAATTGGTTCTCGCCTGATGGGTGTTTTATATGTTTTAGATGAACCCTCGATTGGTTTGCATCCTCGTGATAATAAACGCCTTCTCAATACGTTAGAAGAAATGCGCGACCTTGGAAATACAGTATTGGTTGTGGAGCATGATACTGAAACGATCCGAACAGCTGATTGGATTTTAGATTTGGGTCCTGGTGCTGGGGAGCATGGCGGTATGGTAGTGGCACAAGGAACAGTGAACGATATCTTGAATACCCCCGAAAGTCTGACAGGCGCCTACCTTTCGGGAAAATTACGTGTTCCGATCCCTGAAAAGAGACGCCAGGGCAATGGAAAAGAATTGAGGATTGTTGGCGCTCGTGAGAATAACCTAAAAAATATCGATGTCCAAATTCCTTTAGGGAAATTGGTTTGTATCACTGGAGTATCAGGCTCCGGAAAATCAACGCTAATGGTTGAAATTCTTTATAAATCACTGGCTCGCCAATTGAACAGAGCGCAGACTCAACCGGGTCAACATGATTATATTGAAGGCGTCGAACAATTGGATAAAATCATCAATATTGATCAATCCCCAATCGGTCGTACGCCGCGCTCTAATCCCGGCACTTACACAGGGCTTTTTGATCATATCCGTACTTTGTTCTCTGAATTGCCAGAAAGCAAGATACGTGGATATAAACCAGGACGCTTCTCTTTTAATGTGCATGGCGGACGATGTGAAGCTTGTCAAGGACAAGGACAGCTTCGTATTGAGATGCAATTCTTGCCTGACGTTTATGTCCCTTGTGATGTGTGTCATGGCGCTCGTTTCAATCGCGAAACGCTCCAAGTCAGATTCAAAGAGTTGAATATCGCTGATATTCTCGACCTAACGGTTGAAAAAGGATTGGATGTTTTTTCGGCATTCCCACCGATGGTCAACCGTCTTCAGACTCTCTATGATGTTGGTCTTGGTTATATCCGTATTGGACAGCCAGCCCCAACGCTATCAGGTGGGGAAGCGCAACGGGTGAAGTTGGCACGCGAATTATCTAAGCGTTCAACCGGACAAACGATTTATGTTCTAGACGAACCCTCGGTAGGTTTACATGCTGCGGATGTACATAAATTGATTGAGGTTCTTCAAAGGCTTGTTGATGCAGGTAATACTGTTCTCATCATTGAGCATAATCTTGATATCATAAAAGTGGCTGACTTTTTAATTGATTTGGGTCCAGAGGGAGGAGATCGGGGTGGTTATGTAATTGCATCCGGAACGCCAGAAAAAATTTGTGCGACCGATGAATCTTATACTGGCAGGTTCTTACGTCCATATCTTTGTTAGTTGAAGGGAATTAAGGGTTATTTTGCTAATTGATTATGCTGAAATAACCAAATACCTATCCCAAAATAAATGATTGATAAGAGTATTAAAGCAGCTAATTCATATTGGATTTCAGTTAATCCAGCCCCTAAGATGAGAACTTTATTCAAAGTAATCATAAAAGCTCGACTACCAGAATCCGAGAATCAAGACCCTTGTTCGGTTTTGTTAGACCGCAGAGCATATTGATCGAGGTCGTTTTTCCAACCCCGTTAGATCCTAGGAAACCGAACACTACTCCACTTCTCACTTTGAGCGAGAGATTATGGACTGCTCGTAATTTTCTGTAATATTTTGATAAGGCTCGTGCTCTTAGAACAATATCTGTCATTTGATGGTTTCTATCCAATCGAATAACTAATCTATCGAATTACTAATATTAGGAAATCGGGCGTCTTTCTAAGGGAAAAGATTCATCGCCTTTGAAAAATCTATTTAATGGTGATGCATTTATATTAAGAACATGACTGTTTGCAAAGTATGAAAAATCAAATTCTGTTGGATCACCGGCTTGCTTTCCAGGGATAGGCATTAAGCGAGCAGTGAGAGGTTTATCCAAGCGTTGTGCCAGAGATGCAACGTCTAGTAAAAGCGCAGCAATCTGTTCCTCGTTAATATCTCCAGGCAGTGGTACAGTATCTAAGCCAGTACCACACACGGATGAATATAACAGCAGATCTGTGATTGTGAGATTCCCATCCGCAACCCGTTTAGATAGAACTGCATCTTCCAATACAGGCATCATTAATCCATTGAAACCTGCCCTTCTGAACTTTGCTCTATCTAAAGTGTCCGCTAGAATTGCAGCCGCGGCTAGAGATCCATGTTTTCCGACTGCAGGAACGCCGATTTGCTCCATGGCAGCGCCAAATGAAAGGTTCTCCTCTGGGAAGGGAGCTAATGTGAAATCAATGCCACCAAAATCGATCCCAAGAGAATCGGTTAATCTTTCTGAGATCAATGTTAGTTGCTGGGCGTATTCTTCAATTATAGTTATCAGTTTATTTCGAGCTTCTTCAAGACTGCTTGCTTCACGAAAAGTATATACCGCTAGGTCTGCCGCTTCCATTGCTAATGCGAACGAAGGTTTATAGGAAAGGGAATATGCTGCAGGAAAGAAGGGGGCGCCAGGCGATACGTTTGCAAGCGCTGTGAAACGCAGGTTGGTAAACCCGTCTTCAGTTAATGTGCTTGCTTTTTGAATGATATGCGCACAAGCGCGCACAGCAGGTATCGAAACTTGCCCATCGGTCGTAGTCATCATCCCTGAGAGAAAAACGTTTTTGGTTTCAGAAAGCACTTCTGGGATCAAGTCATAGTCATCTAATCGCTCGGGATATGCTGGTCCGATAGCAACAAAATCAAATCCTTGATGACGAGTTTGATCTTCAAGAGTTCGGGAATAATCAACTAGATATTGCTTGTCTCTTAGACTGGTTTCCTTTGAAAAAGGTGTTGTTGCTATCCTTACCGTTTGTATTTCAAAACCATGATCGGAAAACGCTTTTCTTGCCTCAAGATTAAAATTACCTGCTTTTTTGATCTCTGTTTGCTCGAGAGCAAGTAAAGAATTTGTGAAATATGTGATCGACCGGATCTTCATTCATGCACCTTTTAAATATTAGATTTTTTATAATTAATTTTCCGTTGTCTGACAACCTCAAAAAGTAGAATACCTGCTGCAATTGCTGCGTTGAGGGATTCGCTTTTCCCAGACATGGGAATATGGATCTGTTTGTCAGCGAGATGAATGATTGATTGACTGGCGCCTTCTGCTTCACCTCCAATTATGATCGCGGATGGAAGTAGATAATCCATTTCTGTATAAAGGTGACCTTTTTGAACACTTGCCAAATAGTAATTTAATTTATTTGATAGGCTTGCTATTTGTTCATATTCTTTTGAAAGGATTGGAATATGAAAGTGACTCCCCATGCCAGCTCGGACGACTTTTGGAGAAAGAAAATCAACACTACCTGGAGTGGTGATCACAGCTTGAACTCCTACTGCATCGGCGGTTCTGATGATCGTTCCCAAGTTGCCGGGATCGCGTATTTGGTCAGTGATCAGAATGAAATCTAATATTTTTGGGATAGGTAGTGATTCCCATTTCAATACAGCCAGTAATCCTTGTGGATTTTCTGTCTCGCTAATCAAGTGCATGATGTTGGATGAAATTTGTATTGTGGGAATACCCTTGTTCTCGTATTCTTCAATCAGTCTTACTCCGCGTGGATTGATCTCATCTGTGTGTAATACAAAATCTGTTTTCCAGTCAGCTAAAAAAGCTTCTTCAATCAACCGCACTCCTTCGACTACAAATTGACTTTCAGATTTTCGAGTTCGGCTACTGGTTTGTAATGACTGGACTAGTTTAATTTTCGGGTTTTGCTTTGAAGTGATCATGAATTCTTTTTTTTGCTGCGTGCGCCTGAGCTATTCAACTCTTTAATATGCTCCATACCTTAGCAATTGTATCGGGAAATGCTATTAACCGACAGGATGCTGCATTCTTCGCCCACCAATCAGGTGTAGATGCAAATGATAGATTTCTTGTCCACCATGCTTTCCATGGTTGATGATTAAACGATATCCATTTTTTTCGATCCCTTCCTCTCTAGCGATTTTATTTGCTATGTAAAACAGGCGCCCAACCATTTGCTCATCTTCCTTTTCTATTTCAGAGATTGAATTGTAATGCTTATTCGGAACGATGATGACATGCGTTGGCGCTACAGGGTGGATGTCTCGAAACGCAGTGACTTGATCGTCTTGATAGAGAGTCTCGCTTGGGCTTTCTCCCCTCACTATTTTACAAAAGATGCAATTTTCCATGACGCCTCCGTATTCTACATTCATAATTTGTGATTATTAAGTTTGGATTTGTCCCCAAACACCATCTTTTGAAATTCTCTCCAATTTGACCGATGAGATCACGTTTTCGATAGGGTAAGTTGATAGGGATAAAACCCTTATATAATTGCTTGTTAAGCCAGTCAATCTCCATTCTTGAGGCTGAAGCTTCGTAGCGCTTTCCCATAATACCGGGAGCGCTTTGTTTAAATTTTTTTCTTGATATTGATAAGCAGTATGTGCGAAAACTGCACGCATGCGAGCGTTGCGCTCTTTTCGAATCGCATGTGGTATTTGATGCGGCATTTTTGCCGCTGCTGTTCCTGGTCTTGGGGAATAAGTGAAAACATGTCCGCCTGAAAAATACAGTCGTTGTACAAAATTCAAACTTTCTTCAAATTCATAATCGCTTTCTCCGGGAAAGCCAGTAATGATATCTGTTGTGATAGCTAAATCGGGAATAAGAGAACGAGCGGTTTGAATAAGCGAAGTATATTCTTGGGTTGAAATCTTTCGTCCCATTCTTCTTAATGTTGTGTCGCATCCTGATTGAAGTGGCAAATGAAGGTGCCTACATAGGCGTGAGTTTTCCCAGAGTTGAAAAAATTCTTCATTTAGATCCCATGGTTCTAGTGATGAAAGTCTGATCCGAGGTACTTCGGTACGATCTAATATTGCTTGGATCAAGTCAGTGAGATCAAGGTCATTTCCTAAATCTTTTCCCCATGATCCTAGATGAACACCCGTTAGGACGATTTCGTTTGCCGATTCTGCTGCTCGAATATCATCAAGTATTTGATCAATGGCACGACTAATTCCTACCCCACGTGCGATAGTGGTAATGCAAAAAGTACAATGATTATCACATCCATCCTGGACTTTGATAAATGCCCTGGTTCTTTGTCGTGTACCTGGAATGGGGATACGAGAGTTATTCTTTTCTGGAATTGCATCTTTTGGAATTTCTAGAATCTTTGTGACTAGTTCATCCTTTTCATTATTGATCACTATTTGTGTAGGGAATGGGAAGTTCGCGGCTTGCTTAGGGTTCATCGTAGCCCAGCATCCAGTCACTACAATCTTTTTTATTCCATTCCGTGCTGCTTTTCGGATTTTTCCACGTGAGTCAGATGCAGCTGCTTGGGTGACTGTGCATGTATTGATCACAGCCAGATCTGCTTCTTTTGCATTGGCTACGATCTCATGTCCAAAGGCTCTAAACTGTTGAGCCATAGTCTCAATTTCAGCTTGGTTTAAGCGACATCCAATGGCATCTAAGAAGATTTTCATGGTTTGTAAACGATAAAATTATCAAAGCGAATATCGGCGCCAACATTATTATAGGTTCCTGCAATCAAACCAACATCTCCTGAAGTAAGATCGCTGTCTTCGACCTGAGCGAGCTTTGTGCCATTTACATAAAGGGTTAATTCATTGCCTATGCAGTCCGCACGAATATGATTGAATGCAGAGCCTTTTTTAATGACATCAGAACGGAGAAGCGCGTCCATCCCAATCAATTGGTAATCATTCCCACGAATCTTACCTATGCCAAAGTAGCCGTCACTGCTGATGATAAATGTATAAAATTGCTCAATCTCACTTGCTCTACAAATAATGCCAAATCGATTGTCTCTTTCTCCACCGACCTTAAATGTATCCACTTCAATACGAACATCAGTAAGGTCAAGGTTAGGTTGGCTCCAAATATCCATATTGGGTTGATTGACATAGATCCGATAAGTTCCATCGGCATAATCGGTTTCCCCGCTTTCAGTGGAAATTTGATTCCATCCACTAGATGGGTCTGAAAAATCATCTTTGAATAAAACATCTCCAGCAAAATTTTTCCCGCTACCTGGAATTAAAAATTGACATGAAATTGAAAGTAGAGTGATGAATAATATATATATGGTGTGAAAATATCTTTTATGCAAAGTACACCCTTAGTCTTATATTTTTATTATCTATTTTAACATATGCTAAGTGGGGTTTTAAGTTCATGGAAAATAAATTTCAAGAAGGCGATGCACCTGATCAGCCATTGGATCGTTGGGATCGGATATCAGGGAAAGCGATACCATAAATTCGTTATAAGCTTCTTCTCTCCTGGATGTTAAAGCTAACAGAAGACCTCGATGTATATGCGCTTGTACTAGATTGGGATCGATCTTCAATGCATTCTCTAAAAAACGTTCAGCGAGTGCAAGATCGCCTAGCCTTATCAGAACCTGCGCCATCAAGTCATATGAGATTGTATCAGATGGAAAATCAATGATCAACCTTCTAGCAAGAGGCAGAGCGCCATCTTTAATTTGATAATCATATGCTAATAAGAATTCAATAGTATGTTGCCGATAAACTGGAGAGTTTGGAGAAAGTTTTATCGCTTCTAGATAGGTATGATAGGCATTATCCAGATCTCCAGATAGCGCTTGGATATTTGCGAGCTCAACATATAATATTGGATTGTTATTATCTTGTTTGATTGCTTTTAACATGGCTTCTTCAGCAAGACCAAAATCCCCTTTTCGTTTCCAGTAGGATGAAAGGATCGAATTAGCAGCTAAGGAATCAGGATTGATGCGTATGGCTGTTTGGATCTCATTCAACCCATCGCTGAAACCATCGTAATCGCCCCCTTTATCTATATGCTGATAAGCCTCTCCAAGAAATGCCCAAGCATCCGCATATCCAGGATTTTCAATAATTGCCTGCCTGAAGGCTTCGGCTGCTAAATCCCAGCGACCAATTGAAGCCAATGCTCTGCCGGAAGATAATAGAGAGAAAGCAGTATCTTCGAAATAGCTAGCCCGTTGAATACTTTGGATCAGCAGATCTATATCCTTTTGTATCATTGAGTTCATTTTTGTGGCTTTTCTTAGCGGTTCTATAGCCGAAGAAGGAGATTGCGTGGCAAGTAAAAGTCCCAATTGATACTGTAATTGCCAATCATTAGGGTTGAGTTGCTCTAAAAGGCTTAGGTTGGTGATCGCATTTTGAAAATCTCCTTGTGCGGAATAGATTTCTGCGCGATATTTGAGTATGTCCTCTGATAATCCATGAATATCTTCTGATAATTGAAGTACATCTAGCGCTTTGCTTAAACCATCGATTTGTAAGTAGGCTCGAGTGAATGTGATCAAACCAGTTTGAGATAATTGGGGATGAACATTCTGAATAGATAAGCATTTTTCTAGGTATTTGATAGTTGTTTCAGGATTACCTGCTTCGAGTGAATAATAAGCTGCTTGTTCCCATAAATTAATATCTGTAGCCTGTTTTTGGGCAGCATCGAAATATGAACGCGCTGCCAGGTGATATTCACCGGATATAATATAAGACTGTGCTTTCCATATTGCGTCTAAAAAACCGATTGGTAATGGTGCAACACTTGAAATTATGAGAAATATCGAAAAAAGTGTTATTATCAAATACCATTTGTTTTTGTATAAAAATCTCATACCATCAAAATTATATCTCTTATTATGGATGCAGATTACTTAATAAAGCCGAGGAGATTCTAAAAATGGATTTCATGCTATCAGAAGAACATCTTATGGTTCAAAAGACAGTGAAGGACTTTGTGAAAAAGGAAATTAAACCCATCATCAAAGAATGGGATCGAAAAGGAGATATGGCGCCATTTATTCTACCAAGAATGGGGGAACTAGGTATTTTGGGTGTGTGTATCCCTACACGCTATGGTGGGCAAGGAATGGATTATATATCGCTTGGTTTGGTTTGTGAGGAACTCGAAGTGGTGGATTCAACCTTGAGGGTTGTGATGTCGGTGCATATGGGATTGAACAGTCTCGGTCTTCTTCAATGGGGAACTGAGGAGCAGAAACAAAAATTTTTAGTCCCTCAATCAAAAGGAGAAAAAATTGCCTGTTTTGGGCTCTCAGAGCCGGGAGCTGGATCGGATGTCGCTGCAATTCAATCGACTGCCCGTCGCGACGGGAATTCTTATATATTAAACGGTGAAAAAATGTGGATTTCTTTAGCCACCAAAGCTCATCATTGTTTATGGGTAGCCAGGACAGACCCCGATGCGTCTGACCCTCACGATGGTTTGTCCGCATTCATGGTAGAGTTGGATCGTCCAGGTGTAACGAGAGGAGATATACATGGGAAAATGGGAGTGAGGGCGGGTTCCACGGGTTGGATATCTTTGCAAGATGTTCGTATACCGGAAGAGAATCGAATTGGTGACGAAGGTGAGGGATTTAAGATAGCTATGTCTTGCTTGGACGGAGGACGTTATACGGTAGCGGCAGGAGCAACTGGTTTGATCCGAGCCGCTTTAGAGGCATCGGTAGAATACGCGCAACAACGCGAAACCTTCGGGAGAGAGATTGCGAAAAGACAACTAATTCAACAAAAGATTGCAAATATGGTACAATCTTATGACGCAGCGCGTCTTTTATATTTGCGTGCTGGCTGGATGAAGAACCAGGGGCTTCGTAACACCCGCGAAACCTCGTTAGCGAAATGGTTCGCAACAGAAGCTTCGTTTGAAGCAGCATCGGAAGCCATTCAAATACACGGAGCGTATGGTTATAGTGATGAGTATGATGTTGAACGCTATCTTCGAAATGCTAGAGGGGCAATGATCTATGAGGGAACAAGTGAGATTCATCAGTTGGTACAGGCAGGCTATGCCATGGGTTATCGGAGTGATGCGCCATTACGACGCGAATTACCAGCGTATGATGAAAATGAATGGCAGAAATAATTCTTTTCAAATTTCCAATATCAAAAATTATTAGGAGGTCACGTTGAAAATCGTAGTATGTGTCAAAGAAGTACCTGATAGCGCTGCCAAAATGGCAGTGGAGGATGGAGAGGTATCCTGGGGTGATGCACCTTTGGTTCTCAATCCCTGGGATGAATATGCTGTTGAATCCGCATTGCAAATCAGTGAAAAGCATAATGGAGATATAACAGTAATCACAGTGGGAAAAGAAGCGAGTAACGAAGCTTTAAAGACTGCTTTGGCAATGGGATGCAATCAAGCAGTTTTAATTTCAGATCCTTCTTTAAGTGAGGTTGATAGTCAAGCTATTGCTCAAATCCTTGCAGCAGCAATCCGGAAAGTTGGCGACGTTGACCTTGTCTTCTTCGGTCGTCAAGCAATTGATGGAGATATGGGTGTAACATCAGCTCAATCAGCGCGGATTCTTGGTTTCCCAATGCTGAGTCACGTATCGGTTATTAAAAATGTCGATGTAGATTCCAAAAAAATATCGGTCGATCGCACAACGGAAGAAGGTCGACAGTCGGTTGAGTCTGGTTTCCCCTCAGTTTTGAGTGTATCTAAAGATATTGGTGAACCGCGTTATCCTTCTTTTATGGGTATTCGAAAAGCTTCTCGAGCGCAGATTCCGGTTTGGTCATTATCAGATCTAGGACTGGAAACCCCCAATTCATTTGTGAAATGGCCTGATATTCAGGTTCCCCCAGCGCGAGAAATTACAACTGAAATGATTGAAGGTGATAGTCCACAGGATATCGCAGAAAAACTAGCTGACAAGATCATGGGAGAAAAGGTGCTGTGATGAGTGAAAAAATTCTAGTTTATATTGACCAATTTAAAGGCAAAGCATTACCAACCTCATGGGAAGCGCTCAACGCTGCCAACTGGTTGGTAGGTCAAATTGGTGGCGAGGTATTGGCTGTAACCGTAGGGGAAGGATCTCAGAAAGTCGCCATGGAAGCTTTTGGGTTTGGTTGTACATCCGTATTTTATAACGATCAATCTGATTTATCGGATTATCGGGCTGAACCATATGCTTCTCTGGTATCCAAGGTGGTTGAGGAGCAAGGATGTGGATATCTTCTGTTTCCAACAACAACCCGTGGACGTGAACTAGCTGCGATGTGTTCAATTGATCTGAAAACAGGTGTTATGCCAGATGTTACAGCATTAGAAATGGAAGATGGAAAAGTTCTTGCAACGCGTCCCGTATATGCTGGGAAATTGCTTTCAAAAGTATATTGTGAAGCTACACCTACTATCATTACATTTAGAGCACGCGCTTTTACTAAACCCGAATTTGATGGTTCAAGGAGCGGAACGCCAGAAGTGGTTGAAATAGCTGTGGATGATTCGGATAATAAATCCAAGGTTGTGGGATATTCAGAGGGTGAAGTCGGTGTAAGCCTGACGGACGCTGGCGTAATTGTATCAGGAGGTCGTGGCGTTTCTAACAACCCCGAACTTACACCACCTGCAGATCTAGATGAGAAGGCAGCTGAAATTTGGCGTGCACAAGAAGGTTTCAAGTTAGTAAAAGAATTAGCGGCAGTAGTCAATGGCGCTGTTGGCGCTAGCCGTGCTGCTGTTGATGCTGGTTATGTTCCTTATTCACATCAAGTTGGACAAACTGGAAAAATCGTATCACCAGACCTCTATATCGCTTGCGGTATCTCAGGCGCTATTCAACATTTGGCGGGTATGCGTACAAGTAAGGCTATCGTTGCGATCAATAAAGATCCTGATGCGCCGATTTTCAAACTCGCGCGTTTTGGGGTTGTCGGTGATCTTTATGATATATTGCCGCCACTTACAGATGCCCTTCGTAATCGGTTAGGTAAATAATCTTAGTGCTCTAGTCTCTAATTTGATAAGATATAATTACAGCCGTACGATTTACGTACGGCTGATTATTTAAACACATTCATTTCCAACATTAATATATAATTTCTTGCCTTGCTTGGTGATTTTTGTCTATCCTTTTAGGACATTTGCCACTTGGATAGAAATAAATTCATGGGTACCCTCTTATAATAATAAAATAATGGTTTTGTGTGATGCCCGATAATCTTTTTGATGATCTTTTTCTGTTTCAAGATCTTTCACGAGGGGAGGCTGAGCTTGTTTATCCACTTTTTCATATCCGACACGAGTCAGCAGGGAATGTAATTTTTGAGCAGGGAGATCCAGCAGTTTTTTTATATATAGTAATAAGTGGGGAAATTGCGATTCTCTATAAACCGGATGATGGTCCTGAATTAGTGATCTCTCGCGTTCGCGCTGAGGGTGTGATTGGATGGTCATCGGCTATAGGGAATCCTTATTATACCTCTACGGCGGTTTGTTCAAGAGAGTGTCAATTGTTGTATTTAAGTGGCAATTCTCTTAGGAAGCTCTACCAAGAACACCCTAAAACTGGGTTGTTAATCATAGAACGTCTAGCTGCATTGATCGCTGAGCGCCTAAAAAACACTCATCAACAAGTCATGGCTTTACTAGAAGAGGGGTTAAGGATTAAAATTAATAAAACAGCGGTAACGGATTAATAAGATTGTCTTATTTCTATGGTTAATTTTTTTGAGGAGAGACTATGATTGAGAAAAACTTAACCCAGGTTGAAGAGGTTCAGATACGTGATCTTGTTGAAAGAATTAGTGCATATATCGAGCAATTTCATGGAGGTTCCGTAGAGATTGTAGCTATTGAAGGTTATCTTGTTAAAGTTCGATTAGGGGGATCTTGTGCGGGCTGCCCGCTTAGTTTTTCCACATTACATGGCTGGGTTGAGGGTACTGTGAAGCAGTTCTTTCCAGATATTGAAGTTGTTGAAGCAGAAAACTGATAAAACCCACAGTTTTGCGTTCAGGGCATCTCGTCATAAGAGATGCTCTTTTTAATAAAAATAGGAGGTAAGAGGCAATGTATATGGTTTTATTTGTACTTGATAACCCGCAATACTTAGATGAAGTGTTAGATGCTTGGGAAGAAATCGGGGTTTCTGGAGTGACGATCATTGATAGTACAGGTATCAATCGCAGAAGGCAGGCGCTTCAGGTTGGCACACCATTTATGGCGGGGATTAATCGGATTTTGAGTGGTGATTTAGAAACTCACAATACTTTATTTACAATTGTTCAGAATAAGACTATTGTAAAAAAATGTATTGTTGCTGCTGAAAAGATTGTGGGAGACCTCAATCAACCTCATAGCGGTGTTTTAGCAGCTTGGGAAATACCAATCGTGAAAGGGATTCCATCCTTGGAAGAAAACTTGGAGGAAGCGTAATGGTTTGGGTGCAATTCTTAATCAGCGCTGCTGTTGTGGTGATTGCTGCAACGAAATTGGCTCAATATGGCGATGTCATTGCTGTCCGAACCAGACTCAGTGGAATGTTTATTGGGACTTTATTATTGGCGGGAGCGACATCTTTACCTGAGCTACTTTCAGCGATTAATGCAATCCAAATAAATGTTCCTGATCTTGCTGCTGGTAGTATGTTTGGATCTAGCATGTTTAATATGCTCATGTTGGCTATACTTGATTTAATCACCCAACAAGCTCGTATTTTACGAAGGGTGGCTATGAATCATGCTCTTACAGCTAGTTTAGCGAATTTGCTCATGGGTTTAGCGGTCTTTTTCTTATTAGCAGATATTGACTTAAAAATTGGGTGGGTAGGTCTAGATAGTTTGATTATTATTGGACTATATATGTTTGGTATTCGGGTGATCCAAATGCAAGGCGGGAAGCCACCCACCGAAATGCCTGAGTTGGATTCAAGTATTCCTAGTTTGAAGATCGCTTTGATTGGTTTTGGTTTAGCAGTAATTGCATTAGCGTTTGCAACCCCTTATACAGTGCGAAGCACTTCTGAGATCGCTAAAATCACGAATATCAGTACAGGTTTTATCGGAGCTACATTATTAGCAATCACTACTTCCTTACCTGAAATGGTGGCGACGATTTCGGCGGTTAGGATACGCGCTTATGATCTCGCTATCGGAAATTTATTTGGAAGTAATTTATTCAATATGTTTGCTTTAGGACTTACAGACGCTTTTTATCTCAAAGGACGTTTTTTATCTTCCATCGATCCTGCTTTTGCGCTGGTTGGTTTATTGGGTTTAATAATGACATCCTTGGGACTTGTGGGAAATATCGTCAGGGTTGAGCGTCGTCATCTAGGTTTTATTGAAGTTGATGCATTAATTATCTTAATTGGTTATCTGTTGAGCATGTTTTTCTTGTATAAACGAGGTATTGGAGTTTAAGGGATGCGTATTGCGATATTCTCCGATGTGCATGGTAATCCATATGCCTGTGAGGCAGTCTTGGAAAGGATTTATTCAACAGATGGCGTTGACAAGATCATCGTTGCTGGTGACCTTTGTTTAGGGGGAAGTGATCCGGGTAAATGTATTGACTTGCTGCAAGAAGCTGGAGTCGAAGCCGTATATGGAAATACCGAAGAGTATATTAAATATCCATACCAGACGCCAAAGGATGCCAGTCATTCCAGGAAGTGGGGGAAATTACAACCGGCTGTGATATGGGTTCGATTAAAATTATCCCGTCAGCAACTTGATTGGATCAATTCATTGCCATTTGAGCTTACGATTTCACCGACATCAAACCCATCTGATGATCTACTTATCGTTCATGCTAATCCATTAGATATCGAGTTAATGATCTATCCGAATCTCATAGAACAGCAAAAATTATTTGGGAAAATTATTCAGCCTGATGATGATCCTGCTCTAGTGAATGCTTTGAAGGGTCTGCAAGCGAATATATTAGCCTTTGGTCATTTCCATTATCCATCTCAAAGGAAATGGAGAGATAAAACTTTAGTGAATGTAGCTTCGTGTAGTTTGCCTGGGGTGGATTTTGATCCTACCGCTCATTACACCATCTTCACATTTCTTAAAGGTGAGTGGTTGATTGAGCAATATGCAGTCGATTATGATGTCAGTAAGGAGCTCGAAGCCCTTAAAGCCAGTGATATGCCATCCAAAGATTTCTTTCTTGGTTATTTCGGAAATCAAGATATCTGATCTATTAATAACTCATTGCACAACCATCGGCGCGTGGGTCGGAGCCTGCCTGATATACACCAGAAACTGGATCGCGTAATATGATTTGCCCTCTACCAAAAACAGCTCGGTTGTAGTCGCTAACTGGCATCACTGGATGCCCCATTTCTGCGATGGTCGACATACTTTTGATAGGAATACCTTCTTCAAGCGCCACTAATCCATCTGGACTACCGTCGGTGATACAAAATCTTGGTTGATCTAATGTTTCTTGTGGATCATAGTTATCATCAACCAAATTCACGACAACTTGTACATGACCTTGTGGTTGCATGAATCCTCCCATCACTCCAAAGCTAGCGACTAGTTCTTCTCCAGGCTTATCTTTGCGACTCCGAGTTGCTAAAGCGGGAATGATGGTATGGTAAGGTCGTTTATGTGGTGCGAGTTTATTGGGATGGTTCCTATCTAATGAGAAGCCATAACCTCTATTCTGAAGGCTGAATCCCCAACCCTTAGGTACAATACCAGTTCCGAAACCCATATAATTGCTATTAATGAACGAACATGCGTTCCCTTCGCTATCCACAACGCTTAAGTAGACAGTATCAGAAGAAGAAGCAGGATTTCCAAACTGATGCGTTAATGTAGCTTCTTTTAGATTGATCAGCTTTCTTCGATGATCCGCATACGATTTCGAAAGCAATTCATCCATCGGTATTGATGAAAAAACAGGGTCTGAAACATAATAACGAGTGTCTGCAAAAGCGAGCCGAAGAGCTTCGATTTCAAGATGTAAGCGTTCGGGTGAAAGAGGAGCGAGCGAACCGAGATCAAATCCTTCTAAGATATTCAATGCGATCAGCGCGGTTAACCCTTGTCCATTGGGTGGACATTCCCAAATCTTTAAATCCCGATAGGTAGCGCTAATTGGTTCTTCCCAAGTACTGTAATGGCTATAAAGATCTTCTACGGTCATGCAACCACCAGCTTCTTGTACGACTTTAGCAATTGCCTCGGCAATTTCACCTTCGTAGAAAGTTTCTTTACCTTGTTCTGCAATTAGATTAAAGGTCTTAGCTAATCCTGGATTTCGAAAGATTTCGCCTGCTTTCGGGCTGCGACCGTTGATTGTTAGTTCATGTCCTCCTAGCGATTGTTTAAGGACTTTTTCTACGCCTCTTTCCCAAAAATAGGCAGTTATTGGAGCTACTGGAAATCCTTCTTCTGCAAGGCGGATGGCTGGGGTTAAGTTGTCTTTGATCGATAAGTTACCGTGCTTTTCAGTCAAATCGCACCAACCGGCACAGGCTCCAGGAACAGTCACATTATGTGCATGAAGGGGCGGGATTTCATCAAAGAAACCATCTTTTTCCACTCTATCAATACTTAATGCTTTTGGCGATCTACCTGAGCCATTCAGCGCGTAAATTCGACCTGACTGATATTCATAATACAAAGCAAAACAATCGCCACCAATACCTGTTGAGGTTGGCTCGGTAACATTTAGCGCAGCTGCTGTTGCAACCGCTGCATCAGCAGCATTGCCTCCCTTTCTCAGAATTTCTAATCCCGCTGCAACGGCGAGCGGTTGTGATGCGGCAACAATCCCATGTGTGGAATAGACTGGAGATCGAGACGCAAATGAGTCAAAGTTTACCGAATATTTCATTTATACTTTCCAAAGAGCGTTTGTATATTATTATTCCTGAACATGAATACCTTGACCTTCAATCACTTCGCCAATCACCCACATTTTTTGGTTACGTTCTTGAGCCATTTTTAGAAATTTATTCAATTTTTCTGGAGGAACAGCTAATAATAAACCACCACTGGTTTGTGCATCGAAAAGAAGCATTTGTGAAGGTTCGTCAATAATTGCGGCAAATGTTGTTTGTAGCCCAAAATAAAGCCGATTATCAGCCGTGCCACCGGGAAAAACATAGTCATTAGCGCTTTCTTTAGCGCCCGAGAGAAATGGTATCTTGTGGAAATAAAAACGTAAGCCTACCTTTGATGTTTTCGCTAATTCAAACCCATGACCAAGCAAGCTGAAACCAGTGACATCAGTTCCACCCCGAACCCCGCATTCAACAGCGATTTCACTGGCTTCTTTATTTAAGAATTTCATCCATTTACCCACCTCTATGATTTCTTCAGGTTTTGCTTTTGCCATTTTAATCGCTGTCGTGAGGGTTCCAAACCCAAGCGGTTTGGTGATCACCAATGCATCTCCTGGTTTGGCGCCACTTTTTGTGATCATTTTTTCCGGTTCGACAAATCCTAGAACAATCAATCCATATTTTGGTTCTTGATCTTGGATCGTATGTCCACCAGCAAGAACGACTCCGGCTTCTAAACATTTTTCTGCACCACCACGTAGGATTTCTGAACTAATATTTACCGGTAAACTTGGTGGTATTGCAGCAACATTTAGAGCAAGAAAAGGTTTCCCACCCATTGCATAAATATCCGACAGTGAATTTGCAGCGGCAATTGCGCCATAATCATAAGGATCATCAACAACGGGTGTGAAAAAGTCGGTTGTAACAACCAAAGCGCGTTCTTCGTCTAATCGCCAAACAGCAGCATCATCAGGATCACCAAGTCCTACAAGCAAATTGGGATAGTCATTGCCCTGAAATATATTTTGGATGGGTCGCAGAACTTGCGACAGCGCTTCTGCGCTTAATTTAGATGCTCAACCAGCGCAGTTAGAGAGCGTGGTGAGGCGAATTTGTTTACCTGAAGGATTGTATTCACTCATAAGATCACTTGATAACCAATTAATATATTAACCTTCTGGGGTCTCTGTAAGAGTTGGGGTTGGTTCAGGTGAGGATGGCGTTGCTGTTGGGGTCGGTTGTGATGTAGGCGTTGGATTACTCTCTAACATCTCTGTTGGACCGATATTTGGTAATGGGTAGAAATAATTGATGTCCTCATTGGGAAGAAGCATAACTTGTACGCCAGGGTTTATCTTATTTATATAGAGATAGCTCAATATCTCGGGGTTGTTGGTAATTGCGCTAGATATTTTTAATAAGGCATTGGCTTCAGCTTCGGCTTCAATCAAACGAGCATTTGCGCTTCCTTCAGCTTGGATAACATTTGCATCAGCTTGTCCTTGCGCTAATTGTCGAGCTTGTTCTGCTTCTTGTTTGCGTTGTTCAACGACAAATTTGGCTTGTTGAGCTTGTTGTTCTGCGATTTGTTTTTGTTCAACGGAAGCGGCGTATTCTGGCGAGAAGGTGATATTTCGAAGCACAAAATCTCCTAATAGTAAACCGTTATCTTGTAGACTATTACTCATTTCAGTGGTGATTTCTGTCTTCAACTCGTTTCTCTTTGAACTATAGACTTCCTCTACCCCAAATTGTGATATCGCGTCACGGATCACTCCACGCGCTAATGGTCTAACAAGATCATCGATATACCGATCTTGCCATGCGATATGTAATTTGATTACTTGCTCAGGATCAACAGAAAAAATTACTGAGGAGTCTATCAACACTTCTTGTCCGTCTGAAGTTCTTGCGGAAATCGAATCATCTCCGGGTAAATTTCCTTCTTTTGACAGAATGGACATTGTATAGGTTTGCCTGGAAATGGGATATACGACCACGTTTTCCATGAACGGAATAATCCAATTTAAACCTGGTTGTAAAGCTTGAGTACGATATCCATCAGGCGCGAGAGCTGAAATGACAACACCACGCTGTTCTGGTTGAATAAAGACAATCCCAGCGCTTATTGAAGTTAAAACCACCGCGATAATCGCAACAGCTAAGATAGTGACTGAAATCGAACGTACTTTGTAGCCTCGTGAGGCTCGTAAAACTGCCAGGACAATCAATCCTACGACAACTAACCATAATATACTTACGAAAGCCTGAACTACAGTAGCGATATTCATAGTTTACTCCTTATTAATTTCGGGACTTATTCCCTCTCTAATAAAATTGTTACAGGTCCATCATTTTCAATTTCTACAAACATATGGGCTCCGAATTCACCCATTTGCGTAGAAACACCTTCTTCTTCTAGCAATTCTGCAAAGCGATCTACTAAAGGTCGAGCGAGATCTGGTGGTGCAGCTTTAGTAAATGAAGGTCGTCGTCCTTTTTGTATATCGGCATATAGTGTAAATTGAGAGACGACAATTGCTTCTCCACCTATATCTAGCAGAGAAAGATTAATTTTTCCATTCTCATCTTCGAAAATTCGTAAATTTGCGATCTTATTTGCTAGGTAGCGGGCTTTTGCTTCATCATCATCAAATCCAATCCCTAATAATATCACAACGCCTTTGTTTATTTTGGCAATTGGTTGATCATTTACGCTGACTTGACCTCTTTTTACGCGTTGCAATACAATCTTCATAGCAATGAATTATTTCTTCAAAGGTAATCCAATCGCTTTTTTCACTTCGCGAATGGTTTCTTTTGCAATCTTACTGGCGCGCATTTGACCATCATCTAATATTTCCCATACATGATCAGGATCTTTGGCAAATTCAACCCTTTTTGCTCGGAAAGGTTCTAGATATTTGTTTAAATTCTCAGCCAGCAAGTTCTTGCATTGAACACATCCGATTTCTGCTTTACGACACTGTTGGTCGATCTCATTAACTTCATCATTTGAAGAGAATATTTTGTGCAATGAATATACATTGCAAATATCTGGATTCCCTGGATCTGTTCGACGTTTACGTTGTGGATCTGTGACCATTTGTCGGACACGTTCGATGGTCTCTTCTGGTGTTGCTGCCAACTCAATATGGTTATTGAGGCTTTTGCTCATTTTTTGTTCACCATCAATTCCTAATACCTTTGGAAATTTGGTTATTTTCATTTGTGGTTCAATAAGTACATTGGTATTGTAGCGAAAGTTGAATGAGCGTACAACTTCTCTGGAGAATTCTAAATGGGGAGCTTGATCTACACCAACCGGAACGGTATCAGTTTTATATAATAGGATGTCCGCTGCCATGAGTACAGGATATCCCACTAGTCCGTAATTTACGTTATTTGGTTGTTGACGAATTTTCTCTTTGAAGGTTGGAAGGTCTGTTAATTTTCCAAGTGGTGTGACCATAGAAAGGAATAGATGCAGCTCGGTAACTTCAGGTACTTGGGATTGGATAAAAATGATGCTTTCTTCTGGTCTCATCCCAGCAGCAAGCCAGTCCAAAGCCATCTCATAGATATTTTGGCGTAAATTTTCCGTGGTTTCAATTGTTGTCAAGGCGTGAAGATCTACGATACAGTAAACACATTGATATTCATCTTGTAAGGCTACATAATTTTGAATAGCGCCGAGGTAATTACCTAAATGCTGTCTTCCCGTTGGGCGTGCTCCAGAAAATACTCTACCTTTATATTCTTTTTCCATTTGTGCTCCTAGTTTAAATATAATAGGTGTTTTGTCATTAAATAACAACCCCGTCGGTGACGCGACGGGGTTAAAACCAGCTTCACACTATTAGGGTACGCAATATACTCTTTATACCCTTCGCCTTAATAACGGTGGCAATTCCGGCATAGGCTACTGAAAGTAAAACAATCTACTTAGGTTCACCATGCAGCTCTGAGATCCATTCATAACCATCATACGGGTGGACTTTTCACCTTTTACCACTCTCTAGACCGCTGTGTTGATTATTACTCTTCCTCTTCAACGCTTGTATTTTTTTTACCGGTTTACAGTATATCATAAATTTATTACGTCATCATTTGGGTTATATGATAACCGTCTCTTCTTTGCGCATCGATTCTATTGCTGCAATGGATGTACGTGTAACACCGAAGATATCCTTATAAGGGATGGGAGGAGAAGCAGCTTTTATGATAGAACTCGAGAATGCCTCCCATATCGCTTTATGTCCTTTGTCTTGTCGTAAAGTTGAGCTATATTTCTTATGTTTGCCATCTTGAATCAATTCGAGTGACCTGAAATCGTTCAATACCGCAATATTTCCACCAAAAAACACTTCTACCATTTCCTTGGAAAAAGATTTATCGCCATTTGCTAAATAGGATACTGTACCTATTGAGCTATCTGGAAAGCGGAATAGCATGACAAGATTGTCTTCTTTGTAATATCCATTATCTGGTAGCGCCATTGCATGAACACTTGAAGGTGGTTCACCGACCAAAAAAGTGAGATAATCTATAAAATGACAACCTTCTCCGATTATGCGCCCACCTCCTTGGGCAGGGTCGTGAAGCCAATGGGTCAAAGGGATATAGCCTGCATTGACGCGATAGTGGGCGACGAGAGGTTCTGAGCGCATCTTGAGGAAATTTTTTAATCGAGTGGAGAGAGGTGCAAAACGACGATTAAAACCAATGGTTAGATATGGTTTAAATTTTTCCTGATTAGGTTTATGCTTTGAATTATCTTCAAACATACCGTTGGTAATGAAAACATCTTCAATTTCATCAAGATCATGATGATTTATGGCAAGTGGTTTTTCACAGAAGACATTTTTACCATGCGATAAAGCTGATAAAAGCTGGTCTTTATGGTTATGATGCCGTGTAAGAATGGCAACTGTGTTAATACTCTCGTCTTCGATTATTCTTTGTGAATCGCTCTCTGCTGATTGAAAGCCGAATTTTTTCGCGGCATGATGTGCGCTCATTCCTGAAGAAGAAGCAATTCTGATTAAGGATATATCGGGAATTTTCCGAACGGCGGGTAGCATCACAGCTGTAGCGAAGTTTCCGGCTCCTAACACACCCAAGCGTATTTCTTCGGGTTTATTTATATCAGGGATCTTGATCATCTCCTTTGAACTTTTGGCTTCTTGTTTTTCATGATAGGATGCAGTTAGACTTGGTCCTTGATCCGGATAAGTGATCAAAACGCCTAAGAATTTCTCTTGTTTTTTTCCAGTTATCAAATCATAGGCAGATGGTGCGTCTGAGATTGGGAAGCGATGGGTGATCAGTTGAGAAATATCGATAGCGCCATCGGCAATTAATTCGATCACAGCGCCTAGATTACGTCCCTCAGTCCAGCGGACATAGCCAATTGGATAATCCAACCCTGCTTCTTCATATTTTGGGTCGTAACGACCAGGACCATAAGAACGAGAATTGATGAAACTCAATTCCTTCTCATAGTAAATTTTCCGTGGGATATTCAATCCTACTGCACCGATTGCGACAACCTTGGCACGGTCTCTAGCAATAGCGCCTGCTAATTCTATTGGGTCTGATGAGGAAGTGTCCGCACAAATGAAGATTGAATCGAAACCATTCCCATTCGTAAAGCTGTTTACAGAGTTTTCTGCGTATTGCCGTTCAACTGCTGTCGCTCCGATTTCATTGGCTAAAGCTACTCTTTGAGAATCTAAATCAACACCGAAAACTTGACAACCAGCAGCTTTTGCAATCCCTACGGTTAATAAACCCAGTAGACCTAAACCGATGATGGCGATCTTATCTCCCAGTTGAGTCTCTGCTAATCGAAATCCATGTAATGCGATAGCTCCTAGTGTAGCGAATGCTGCCGAATCAAAATCCACATGATCAGGTATTGGGGAAATTAAATTTTTTGGAACAGAAATATATTCAGCATGTGTAGCATAACCACCACCTGCACATGCAACCCGCTGACCAATTTTATAACCTGACATTTTTTCGCCCAGCGCAATAATCGTACCAGCAGAAGAATAACCTAGTTTTATAGGTTGATCCAAGCGATTAAATGCGGCTTCAATGGTGGTAAGGAAGCCTTCTCTTCTAGCTTTGTCGAGAACCTGTCGAACAAGATCGGGACGAGACCTTGCTTTACCCAGTAGCGATTTTTCAGCAAATTCAACTAACATTCTTTCTGTTCCGGCTGAAACGAGGGAAACAGCATTTCTTACAAGGGCTTGACCTTCTTGAGGGGTTGGAATGGGGATATCTTCAACATAAGTATTGCCTGTTTTTAAATCTTGAAGTAATTGTTTCATAACTACTCTCTAAATGAATTTGATAATCTATCGCAAGATAATCAGTTTTTGAATTATAGCGCGTAAACCCTTGGCATGTTACAATTTCTAAGTAGTCTGAAGATTAATTATCCATTTTTGGATTTTTCTTCTGAGATATGAACAAATTTGATTAATTGTTTGGTAAACATGATTTCTTATGGATTCTTTATTTCGTAATTATTCCTACAAAAATTATTCTACCGTCCCATTCTTAGGGTTGGAACCGCCAATTATAATGGCTCATCGTGGTGGTCAAGGGCTTTATCCTCCCAATACAATTTATGCTTATGAACGATCTGTCAACATGGGTGTAAAGGTATTAGAACTTGATATTCAGATCACTTCGGATGATGTTCTCGTTGTGCGTCATGATCCAACGGTAAACGCGACAACGAATGGGATTGGTGATATCGACAGTATGAGACTAGATGATGTCAAATCACTGGATGCTGGTTATCGTTGGACTTCGGATGGTGGTAATTCCTTTCCATATCGCGATAAAAATATCACCATTCCAACCCTGGAAGAAGTACTTAAAAAATTTCCTGATACTCGATTAAATATCGATATAAAGCCGGTCAATCCAAAAGTTGTTCCGATATTCTGCGATCTTCTTCGCAAGTATAAAGTCTTAGAGTATGTTATGGTAGGTTCTTTTCATGATCATCAACTAACAGCTTTTCGGAAGTTATGCCCTGAAGTTGCTACTGCGGCGGGGGTTGCTGAGACGAGATTGTTTTTTGGTCTTAATATAATTTCCGCAACTAGCATTTTCCCCTCGAAGGCGACGGCTTTTCAGATTCCCGAATACGCTGGAAAATTGCATATTGTCACATCTAAATTTATCAGGAATGCGCACAAACAGAGCTTGCAAGTTCATGTTTGGACAGTCAATTCAGTTCAGGATATGGAGCGATTATTTGATTGGGGTGTCGATGGAATTATTACTGATTACCCTGATCTTGCTATGAATCTATTATTGAAATAGAAATCAATGATGGGGTTTAGTGTAGATATGATCCAATCAGGTTTCAACCCTTTACACCATGGATTTCATTTTCCAAACCAGTTTAAATTAGATCTTTTCTCACGAGTACAGTTCCCTTTTGTCAAAGAGAAAAAAATTAATGAATTGATTTATGGCTTATGCGGTGGGATGTGTTACTCAGCGCTCGATTATTTCCATAGTCACCAAAAGATTCCAGATATTTCAAACGTGTCAGAGATCAACCATCTGCTTTTTGGTTATTTATGGCAACGACAACTGGATAGCTTACGCGGAAAAACTTTATTCAAAATGGCTAAGTGGATGGGACTCGAAGATGAGAAGCTGGTTTGCCTTGTTTTAGAAGAAGAAGTTCCTAAAATCATTGATTCGATCGGAAGAAACGAGCCTGTGGTACTTGTATTAATTCGCGTATCGGGGTTCTTTAGACCCATGCAGAATCATCAAGTCGTCGCAGTTGAGTATAAGCATGAGTTATTGAATCAAAAGTTGTCGTTAGGATTATATGATCCCAATCATCCAGATGTCATCCCAACAATATCAATAGGTTTGGAAAAGTCTGGTCGAATAAAACATTTCCAACAATCTACCGGTGAACGCTTAAGAGGCTTCTTTACAATAGCTTATCAAAAACAGATACCAAGTTATATACTTGAAGAAAACCAGCCAAAAAAGATTTGATGATCATTTAGCATAATCATAGAAGATCTGATTTTGTAAATGCCACATACGACTATATAATCCCTTTCGATGCAATAAATCTTTATGGCTTCCACTTTCAACAATCAGACCATTATCGAGGACGATGATCTCATCCATTCTTTCCATTCCAATTAAACGATGAGTAATCATCAATACAGACCGCTTTTTCATTAAATTTAAAATTGATTTAATGATCTTTTGTTCATTGATCGTGTCGAGGTTGGCGGTTGGTTCATCTAAAACTAATAAAGCTGGCTCCCGAAGAAGTGTTCGAGCGATTGCGATCCTTTGACGTTCCCCACCGCTAAGGCGCATACCTTGTTCGCCAATCCAAGTGTGATAACCTTGTGGTAAGGTTTGAATAAAGTTATGAATTTCTGACAATTTAGCTGCTCTAACGATCTCATCTTCGCTAGCCTCTGGCTTAGCCAACCGAATATTATCAAGGATGCTTGCATTAAATAGGTAGGTATTCTGTGAAATTACAGCAATCCTCTGTCTGATTTCATCTTGTGAATAGGTATGTAGTTCATATTGATTTAGAAATATTTCCCCTTTGGAGTAATCCCAAAATCGGTTCAGGAGATTTACGATGGTGGTTTTTCCAGAGCCACTCGGTCCAACGATCGCCATTTTGTTCCTGCGTGGAAGGCTAAGATTGATATCTTGTAATTTGAAAGGTGTCTTGTTTGAGTACAGCAAATCCAACTTATTCTTCGATGGAGGATAGGAATAGTTAAGCTTTTTTATCGTAAGATCAATTTGATCTTCTAAAGGATTGCTTTGAATAGGATCACGTACTTCCGGTTCAGAATCGACAATTTGGAAGAGTCTTCTTGCGGAATACAGATTTCTTTCGAAGTAGTGAGCTGCAGTAGGGAGAGGGTAGACTGCTTCGAAACTTGTAATGGCTGCTAAGGATAATACCGCTAAGAAAATGCCGTTCATTTTGCCGGAGTGTACTATAGGAATAGTAAGGAATAACACGATCCATAGACTTAGATTTGAAATTGTAAAAATTAGTGCGTTTTGTAACCCATTGATACGAGCCATCGCAACCTGTAATTTACCAAGTTCTTTACTTATATGATTAATTCGAGCAAGGATATTTTTGGCTTGTTCATAGATGATTAGATCCGCGAGTCCTTGGATTAAGTCAATGATTTCGGTACTAAGATGCGTTTGTTGATCGACAATTTTTTGATTGATTGGTTTGCTAAGATAATGAATGAATATTGGAATGAGAAATCCAGCCAGGAAAAACAGTCCAAGAATTACGAAACCAAGCGATGGTAAGAACAAATCCATGAAGAAGAACATGAGGATGGTAATTAATAAGGTCACTAGAGGTGGGGCAATCACACGCCCATAAAAATTTTCGAGTGAATTAATATCGGACGAAATCCGATTGAATAGATCACCGCTTCGATAATTCATCAATCGAGCTGGAGCAAGTGGTTCTAGAGATTCATAAAACCATACCTTCAATTTGGTTATCAGTCGTAAAGTGACCTGATGGGACGAATATCGTTCAAGATATCGAAATACACCCCGAGAAATACCAAAGAAGCGAACACCTACAATCGCGACTTGCAATTCGGCTATCGATGGATGTAATGCGGCTGCAGAGATAATGTATGCGGAAGTCGCCATTAGACCTATGCCGCTTGCAATCGTAGCAAATCCTATTAGAACAGATAAAGCAATTCTATATATAAATGGTTTGATAAACCCGAATAATCGTAAGATATCTTTTATTTGTTTCTTTCCCTTTTCTTTGTATAGTTCATCTGATGGATAATTCATTGAGAATTCAGATTTGGGTATAAAACTGGCGCTGTGAATATCGACGGTATCATTTAAAAATTGATTTTTGGTCTGATTGATTTCATTGGTTAGCTTAAGTTGAGATGATAAATCAATATCCTGCGATGATTGGACGAGTCGTTGATATATGCCTGGGTTTCTGATCAATTCTTCATGTTTTCCTTCTTGAACGATTCGTCCTTGATCGATCACTAAAATCTTATCTGCTTTTCTAATTGTGTTTAAACGGTGTGCAATGATCAAAACAGTGCGATCTTTACATATTTTTTCTATACAGGTTTGCAAAGCCATTTCTGACTCTGGGTCTAAGTTAGCCGTTGGTTCGTCCAGGATCAGATATTTTGAATCTCTCAAAAAGGCGCGTGCCAATGCAATCCGTTGCGCTTGTCCGCCGCTAATTTGGTTTCCTCGTTCTCCGATGATCGTGTCATAGCCATGGGGTAAGCAAGTAATAATATCATGGGCATTGGCTTGCTTAGCGGCTGTAATGATTTGATTCATATCCGCAGTTGGATTTGCTAATAATATATTCTCCTTTATTGTGCCATAGAAGAGATATGGATTCTGGGAGAGCCAAGAAATTTGAGATTGCCACCTGTATAATGGGATATTTTCAAGATTTTCTTCACCAATTTTTATCCAACCAGTTTGGGGTTTGATAAATCCTAGCAACAAATTAGCGATGCTCGTTTTCCCGCTTCCGCTTGAACCAACTAACGCTATCATTTGACCTGGTTTGATCCGGAAATTGATCTCAGTTAAGATAGGATAATGATCTGAGTATTCAAGATGAACATGCTTAAAAACAATCTCTCGGATAGGATCTTTATCATCGGTTGTCAATGGGTTGGAGATTTGTTCAACATCGAATTGTGGTTGTGCGGAGGGAGTTTCCAAGATCTGAAATATTCTTTTAGCTGCTTCTACACCGGACATCCCCGCATGAAAACGGGCGCCAAGGGATCGGAGAGGGCTATAGAATTCGGGGGCGAGGAGTAAAATGAAAAAAGCTAGTTCAAAAGGAATATGTCCATATAGAAGCCGCACGCCAATTTCAACCGCTATCACGGCTGTGCTCAATGTGGCAACTAACTCCAATACTAATGCGGACAAGAATGTGATCCTAAGCACGTTCATAGTTTCTATACGATATTTTTCACTGATATTATTAATTAATTTAGCTTGTTCTTTGCTGCGGTTTAATAATTTCAAAGTAGTAATCCCTTGTAAGATATCAAGGAAGTAAGCGCTCATACGACTCAAGGTTTGCCACTGTTTTTGAGTCAATTTTTGCGCTAGATTTCCAATCATAATCATAAAGATCGGAATGATTGGAGCTGTGAAGATAAAAACGATTGCGGATAAAAAATCGATCGGTAAAACAAAAAAGATGACAGATAGAGGGATAATTGCAGCTAGGAATAATCCAGGTAAATACTGACTAAAATATGCATCCAGAGATTCAACTCCTTCAAGGGTGGTGTTGAGTAGTTCTCCGGTTTGTTCACCTTTACAGTAATTAGGTCCCAGGTCGCGAATTTTTGCTAATAATGATTTGCGTAGTAAGTATTTAATATGGACAGCCACTCTTTTCGCGAAGACTTCATTACCCCATATGATTATGGCTCTTATGATGATTAAGAAAAGAAGGATGATCAATAAGTTCCTAACATCAAAAAGCGATTGGTTTTCCAGGAAAACGAGAGAAATAGAATGACTTAACACATATGCTTGAAAGATTGCCAATACGCCACCTAAAAATCCCATCACATTTGTGATGAAAAAGGATATCGGGCTCTCCTTTACTAGAGATAGTAGGCGTTTATCTATATTCATGGTTTGTTGAGAATATACTATCAATTATGCTGAAACGAAACTGCAAGTTCGTTATTGTTGATAGTGTAAATGAATAAAAAATCGACTTCAGAGGGGATTGTACGTATTTGTTTTGAAATACGTCTTTCCAAAATTCCCTCTGAAGTCTACTGGTTGAACTGAATAAATCTACTTTATGTCGTATCTTAATATTCTAATTGTGACTCGGCGGTCAATCGTTTTCGGAAGACCCAATAACTCCATGCTTGGTAGATTAGAACTATGGGAACAAAAGTAGCTGCTACTATCGTCATTACTCGTAGAGTATATGGGCTGGAAGATGCATTATAAATCGTCAAGCTAAAGTTGGGATCTATACTTGACACCATAACTCGTGGGAATAAGGCAAAAAATATCGCGACGATGAAAAAAGCTATTGTAAGGGCAATCATAAAGAATGACCAGCCCAAAGATCTTCGGTTCAGAAGCCATCCAGTTAGGATCGTTGCGATTATGCCCAGTAACAAAATAAGACCAGGAACTATGCCCATTCCATTGAGAATATCGGTCTCTAGATAGGTCCATATTAAGAATAACGCTAATAGCAACGTCACATATTTCCAGATTCGTTTGGCGAGTGCAGTGGCTTTTTCCTTAATTTCGCCATCTGTTTTTAAACTCAAGAAGACACTCCCATTTAGAACGGATATTGCAACTATAGTTATTCCAGCTAATAATGAGTAAGGGTTTAAAAGATTAAAAAAGCTACCTGTATAGTTCATGTTAGCATCAATCGGAACACCCCTGAGGATATTCCCAAAGGCAACACCTAATAATAAGGGGGTAATCAAGCTACCCGCGAATATCATCCAATCCCAGGTGTTTCGCCATTTTTTAGCTTTTTCCTTGCTACGGAATTCAAAAGATATACCCCTCCCAATGAGGGCAAGTAATAGCAGAAATAAGGCAAGGTAAAACCCACTAAATAGAGTAGCATACCATTCTGGAAATGCAGCAAATGTAGCTCCACCTGCTGTGATTAACCATACCTCATTGCCATCCCAATGTGGACCAATTGTATTGATCATTACTCGTCGTTTCCGGTCTTCTTTTTGTTTATCTTTATCTCGGCTTATAAAAGGAACTAACATTCCGACACCAAAATCAAATCCTTCTAAAAAAAAGAAACCGATATACAAAATGGCAATTAATACAAACCAAAGGATATTTAGATCCATGATTTCCTCCATATCTCCTAATCTTGTGACCCGATCAAAGAAGGTGAACCATCTTCAGTGACTAAAGTCTCTCTTTCTTTTGCTCCCCCGGTTTTCGCATATTTGATTAATAGATAAATGGTAACGATCATCAATGTAGCATAGATCAATGTGTAACCAATTAGACTAATCAGTACAAGGCTGCCGCTGACGGCTGTAGAAATTCCATCTTGGATTTTCATTAGACCATAGACAATCCATGGCGCTCGTCCCATTTCAGTCATCAGCCAGCCGGTGATATTTCCAATATAGGGTAGGGCAATAAACAACGGGAAATATTGCAATAGTTTTGGTAGCTTGCTCAAACGTTCTTTGAAGGATAAATAAACAGCATAAAGAGCAATGAGCCCCATCAAAGTACCAGCCCCTACCATTAAGCGGAATGTCCAATAGATCACTGCGACAAAGGGGATATAATTGTCTTCACCAAATTCTTGCTCAAATTGCGCTTGAAGGTCATTGATGCCTTTGACTTCTCCCGATAAAGTATTATATGATAATAAGCTCAGAACGTAAGGAATTCGAATTGATAAGATCTCATTTCCTTTGCTACAATCACCTATGGTGATAAGGGAGAAGGAAGCTGGGTCTTCAGATTCACATAATGCTTCAGCGGCTGCCATTTTCATAGGTTGAGTTGCGACCATATGCTGAGCCTGCCCATGTCCAGTAAAACCTACAAGAAGAATAGAAGCTAAACCGGCAATAGCCGCAATTTTAAATGATCTTTGAAATAAATCGGTATTTTTCTTACGGACTAGGTGATAAGAACTGATGCCTAAGATAAAAAAAGCAGCGGTTGTTAATCCAGCGAGTATGGTATGCGGGAATTGCACTCCAACGCTCGGATTGGTTATGAGAGCAAGAAAGTCGGTCATTTCTGCGCGCCCATTTCGTAATGTAAAACCGACTGGTTCTTGCATGAACGAGTTCGCGATTAAAATCCATAGAGCTGATAGATTAGAACCGATGGCAACAAGCCACATCACGGCTGCATGAGCTCCTCGTGATAACTTGTCCCAACCGAAGATCCAAATGCCTAAGAAAGTTGATTCTAGAAAAAAGGCTAATAACGCTTCAATAGCTAATGGAGCGCCAAATATATCACCCACAAATCGAGAATATTCAGACCAATTCATGCCAAACTGGAATTCTTGTACAATACCTGTCACGACTCCCATGGCGAAATTTATCAAGAAGAGTTTTCCCCAAAATTTTGTCATCTCTCTATACACTTCTTTTCCTGTACGAACATAGAAAGTCTCCATAACCGCGATAAGGATTGAGAGACCAAGTGTAAGCGGTACAAAAAAGAAGTGATACACTGTTGTTATTCCAAACTGCCATCTTGCTAGTAAAGTTGCATCCATATTAGAGCTCCTTCATTTCCTTTTCGTTTTTTTATCTCCTTGGCTAAGATAATTTGTAAAAATTTTGCTTAATAATCGATAACTTAGAAATCACACCTCCTTTTGGATTGGGATTAAATTTTCAAAGGACGATGATTTTTCTGAGAAATGATGGAATTAGCTTCTCGAGCTAATATTTCGAGTGTGATATTTTCTAATTCATTTGCGATGATATCCTGAAGCTGTATCCAGTGGTTACGCATTGGACAGGATGGGTCCAAGGGACATTCACCCAATGATTTTACACATTCGGAGATAGTGAATGGACCTTCAGTAGCTTCCCATATTTGTCTTAAGTTGATATTCAAAGGAGATCGAGCTAACTCTATACCACCGTTTGGTCCGGGATAAGTTAGTAATAAATTTGCATTTGAAAGATTGGCTATTAATCTCTGTAAGAATGGGCGCGGTATTAACATTTCTTCTTGCACCGTATTGGTTGGTATTCGTGAACCAATTGGGCGTTTAGCGAGACATAACATAACGCGAATAGAATAATCAATTTTCCGATTGATTCGAAACATTAATCCTACCTTTTATAGATTACCATCTGTGTCAATGCTGATCTAAATGGTAAAGAATATTTGACAAAGTTTCAATTAATTTTTATCCTAGATGAGGTATGATATTTGTCATATCTAGAATAAAGGGATATTCTGAATAAATCAAAACTTGAAAAAGTTGAAGATGTAAACATGGTATCCGAGTGAAGTCATCAATCTTGATTAACTAAGGATCTAGGTTTATTTCTCCAGAATCCTCTCTGTAATGGACGGACAGGTAATGCTGTTATGAATGCTTCATTATCTGTATTCATGATTATTTTTTCTAATTGAGAGGTTTCCTTTCTTTTTACATTGCAATGTAATAA
>Ga0172370_10001884_pt1 | contig 31107 bp, 29 predicted proteins | sample LakKiv5m_FD_114538 | JGI IMG/M metagenome (GOLD analysis project Ga0172370, IMG submission 114538) | Freshwater microbial communities from Kabuno Bay, South-Kivu, Congo - kab_022012_11.5m | ecosystem: Environmental > Aquatic > Freshwater > Lake | place: Democratic Republic of the Congo...
AACTAACTATGGCAGGCCCTAAGTTACCTCCATAACTTAAGGCATACGGACAATTTTACCAAATTTTAATCAACTATAACATATCTTAGAAATTTGTCAAGGGGAAAAGAGGATTTTTTTGCTTGAACTATAACTATTGTCATAGCCACTCCTTGCGTATTTGGGCAGGAATTTCATTTACGATACTTGACATTTTGTTATCGCTGTTAACCAGCACAAACTCGCCCCCCTTGTACGCAAAATCCAGGGTATAAATACTAGTAACCGTATAAAAGTATAAGCTTGTATCGCTGATGTTAGGATGGTGGTATTTTTCAGCGTAAAGTTCTTCTTTTACGACTACCGCGCCTTTATACGGTGAAGTCATGGAATCGGTCTTAATCACATCGCTGTCAGTTACGCTGTAATTGTATCCCCTTAAATAATAATCGTAGCGGACAGGGGTTATCATATATGTACGCGCCTGTTTATCCCAGTTTTGTTCGATAAAAGTTCCCAGCTCATTGTCCCTGCTTTTCTTAATCGAGGTTAGCCAGAGTTCAGTTGCCTGCCCCAGGCGAAAATTAAGCTGTGCCGTTAACTCATCCTGTTCGCTCTGTTTTTGTGTTTCATAATTCTTAAGCGCCTGCTCAATAACTGTTTTTTGCCCGCCGCCCGTTTTAGTATTATCCGTTATTTGTCCATAAGAAAACTTCAGGAAAACAGGCAATAAAGAAACTGTTATTGAAGCAATTACAAGATTAAATATGTTTTTTAATCCCATGTTTGTAAATAAAATTAATCCCTTTTAAAGTTAAGTTTTTGTCAATTTCCATATGGACATTAGAGTATTCTTGGATCAGGCGGACATTGCCTCCTGTCGCGATAACTAAGGCATTTCTTCTGAGGCTATGTTTTATCCTTTTGGCTAACCCGTCGCATAAGTCAGCGGTACCAAAAACAATACCGCTTAATATGCTGTTTTTGGTATCCCTGCCGATAAGGGTTTGCGGCTTGGTTAATTTTACCCGCGGCAGTAAAGCCGTATTTTCTTTCAATGCCTTAAGAGAAATTTCCATGCCAGGGAGAATCAAGCCCCCCAGATATGCCTTATTTTTGGAGATTACGTCAAAGGTAATGGCAGTGCCTGAATCTATAACAATAAGCGGGGCCTGATAAAGGATGCTTGCCGCATAAGCATTCACCAGGCGGTCTTTTCCAACCTGGCCTGGTTTGCGGTAAAGGTTTTTTATGGGGACGGCTAAGTCCTTACCTATTATATAGGGGGTTTTGCCGGTGAGGGCCGCAATTTTCCGCGAGATAATACCGGTTCGCGCAGGCACAACGCTGCAAATTATAGCGGCGGATATTTCAGCCGGATTTTTAAGTTTTTTAGAAAAACCGGTCTTCAGGCAGGATTTTGTGGGGATATCAAATTGTTTAATTAATCTTGACCCTTTAAATATACCACAGGATATATTGGTGTTGCCAATATCAATTGCCAGCAGCATACTTTAATTCCTTTTATGAAGATCACCTGCTTTCCGCAGGCTGGTAATCTCCTTGATTTTATCTCTTAAGCTGGCTGCCTTTTCAAATAATAGATTGCGCGCTGCCAACTCCATTTCATATTCTAACTCGGAAATATATTTATGCAACTGATATTCTTCCCGGGGCTGTCCGGTCAATTCGCGAAGGAATTCATCGGTCTCATCCATCCCTTCAATTCCCTCTTTAATAGATTTCTGGATAGAACGCGGGGTAATCCCATTTTTCTGATTGAATTCAAGCTGGAGTTTTCTTCTGCGCCTGCTTTCGCCGAGCGCCTTTTTCATGGAACCGGTGATGCTGTCGGCGTACATAATGACCGTCCCGTTAATATTGCGCGCGGCACGCCCGCCAACCTGGATAAGACTTGTGGCTGAACGCAAAAATCCTTCTTTATCCGCATCCAGGATTGCCACTAATGAAACTTCGGGCAAATCCAGGCCTTCGCGAAGCAGATTAATTCCCACGAGGCAGTCAAATTTTCTTTCCCTTAGTTCTTTTAGTATCCTGGAACGTTCTATGGTTTTTATTTCAGAGTGCAGGTATTTTACCTTTATCCCTTTTTCCGCCAGGTAATTAGCCAGGTCTTCGGACATCCTTTTGGTAAGCGTAGTCACTAATGCCCTTTCTTTGTTTTTGGCGCGCAGGCTGATTTGATTTATTAAGTCTTCAATTTGTCCCTTTGAGGGTTTAACTATAATTTCAGGATCAAGAAGCCCTGTCGGCCGGATAAGCTGCTCAATAATCTTATTCCCGCTTAATTTAAGCTCGTATTCATCAGGCGTAGCTGAGACAAAAATGGTTTGTTTTACGAACTGGTTAAATTCGTTGAATTTTAAAGGGCGGTTATCCAGGCAGGACGGCAGCCTGAAGCCGTATTCAACCAGGGTTTCTTTTCTTGCCTTGTCTCCGGCATACATCCCTTTTATCTGTGGTACGGTAGCATGCGATTCATCTATTATAGCCAGAAAATCACCCTTAAAATAATCAATCATTGAGTATGGCCGGCTGCCCGGCGGCCTTGCGCTTAAATGACGGGAATAGTTTTCTATGCCATGACAATACCCGATTTCCTTGAGCATCTCCAGATCATAATTTGTGCGCGATTCCAGGCGCTGGGCTTCAAGCAGCTTATTTCTTTTTCTTAAAACTTCTAGCTGTGCAGCCAGTTCTTCCTTTATCGAGAGAATCGCCGAAGTAATCTTTTCACCGGAAACAATAAAATGTTTTGCCGGATAAATAGCTATTTTTTCCATGTTGCTTAATATTTTCGCGGATACCGGCTCAATTACGGAGATCCTGCTTATTTTGTCTCCGCTTAATTCTACGCGAATCGCTTTCTCGCTATAAGAAGGGAAGATTTCTATAACCTCACCGCGCACCCTGAATTTGGCGCGTTTAAATTCGTAGTCGTTTCTTTCGTATTGAACCTGGATTAATCTGGCTATCAATTCTTCGCGCGGGATTTGCTCATTCCTGTTTAAGATCAGTAGATTCTGCTCATAATCCCGGGGGGAACCCAGGTTATATATGCATGAAACCGAGGCTACAACAATTACATCCTGGCGACTCATTAAGGAGGTAGTTGCCGACAACCTTAGGCGGTCCAGCCGCTCATTTATCGAAGAATCCTTTTCTATATAGGTATCGGTGGATGGAATGTATGCTTCCGGCTGGTAATAATCGTAATAACTTACGAAGTATTCAACTGCGTTGTGAGGGAAGAATTCTTTGAATTCAGAATATAACTGTGCCGCCAGAGTTTTATTATGCGAAATTACCAGGGTCGGCTTATTTACTTTGGCTATGACATTAGCTAAAGTAAACGTCTTGCCGCTTCCGGTAACCCCCAGGAGTGTAGTATAAGGCTTCTTAGCGAGTATCTGCTTGCTAAGTTCTTGTATTGCTTTTGGCTGGTCACCGCAGGGCTTAAAATCGGAAACAAGCTTGAATTCCATCCTTAAACAACTTCCAAACTTATATCTACGGACTTTACCGAATCGGTCAGCTCCCCTACCGAGATTATATCTACCCCTGTAGCGGCGAATTCTTTTATATTCTCAAGGTTTACGCCTCCGGATGCTTCCAATTTGCTGGGGAGATGATGGCTTTTGAATTCGGTGCTGTTCCTGATTTTTACCGCTTCCCGGATATCTTCGATTTTCATATTATCTAGCATGATAATATCCGGCTTAAAATACAGGGCATGCTTGAATTCTTCCAGGTTTTGCGCCTCTATTTCAATTTTATAACCTTTTGGCACGCTGGGTAATTTGGAATAGCCATCGGTAACCTTGATGTGGTTATCCTTGATTAAAATCATTTCATCCAGGCGGATTCTGTGGTTAAGGCCTCCGCCGATCCTTACAGCGTATTTTTGCAATTCTCTTAATCCGGGCATAGTCTTGCGCGTATCGGTGATTTTTGTTTTATATGGCTCAATCTCTTTGACAAATTCACGCGTTTTTGTAGCAATCCCGGATAGTATGGATAATAAATTCAGGGCTACACGTTCAGCGGTAAGGATACTGCTGGCCTTGCCGGAAATAACGGCAATTGCCTTCCTGGCCTTAACCATCCTGCCTTCCCTGATCTTTTGAATAAACTCCACTGACGGATCAACGGATTTGAATACTTTTTCTGCGGCAATTACACCGCAAACCAGGAAGTCTTCCTTGGCAATAATATTTGCCTTAATAACTTTATTTCTTGGGATGGTAAGCTGGGTGGTGATATCCCCGCGGCCAATATCCTCGATCAATGCGTGCCTGACTATCGTTTCCAGTTTTTCAGGGTTAATCTCAGGTTTGCTCTCCGATAAAAAATATTTATCGTAACCCATTTTTAATCACCTCCAGTTTAGCGGCCTGTTCATGCATATCTTCCAATTTATTCTTTTCCGCATCGATGATTTCTTTAGGGGCCCGGCCGAGGAAATTCTTGTTAGCCAGCATAATCTCCTTATTTTTAATTTCAGATTTTATTTTATCGATTTTCGCCTGATTTTTATTTATTTGTTCCGCCGCGTTTACTATTCCCTTAAGCGGCATTACAATATGCATATTTTTAAGTATACTGGTGTATTCATTTGCCTGCGGGAGGTAATTTTCAGATGTGCTTAATTGATCCAGCTTGGCCAGGTTCTTTATGTGGCTAAACAAGGGGCGCAAAGATTCTTCCATGGACTTGTCCGCGAAGGTAAGCTTAATTTCCGGCCGGCTTGCTAAACCAAGCTCCATTTCAGAGCGCATATTCCTTATCGCGTTGATAATATCAAAAACAACCTGCATTTGTTTTTCATCATCTTCGTTAATTAAATCAGCCTGCAGGTGCGGCCAATTTTGCTGCATAATCGAGCCTTGCGCTTTCGGCAGGCGCTGCCATATCTCTTCAGATATAAAAGGCATAAAAGGATGAATCAGCCTTAAGGTTTTCTCCAGGACTTTATACATGATCAGCTGGGTTTGTTTTTGGTCAATCCGGGGTTTGATTAATTCCAGGTACCAGTCACAAAATTCATGCCAAAAAAATGAATACAAGTTGTTAGCCGCTTCATTAAACCTATAGGCATCCAGGTCTTCATTTGTTTTCTTCAGCGTGGAATAAAACCGGCTTATTATCCAGCGGTTGACGATATCAAATTTTTCCTCTTTAAAGGAAACGCATAAATCCGCATTTGAGTTTTCCGGCTTAAGATTCATTAAAATAAACCGGGAGGCATTCCAAATTTTGTTGGCAAAGTTCCTGCCCTGTTCAAACCTCTCTTTGGATAAATAAACATCCTGGCCCTGGGAGGTAATAGATATAAGGCTGAAACGCAGGGCATCGGTGCCATATTCAGCGATCACTTCAAGGGGATCAATGACATTGCCTAACGATTTGGACATTTTCTTGCCTTCGATATCGCGGACAGTCCCATGGATATAAACATCTTTAAAAGGTATCTTTTTCTTAAATTCTAAGCCGGCCATCACCATCCGCGCCACCCAAAAGAATATAATCTCCGGGGCGGTAACCAGGGTTGAGGTAGGATAAAAATATTTTAAATCGGCGTTCTCCTCCGGCCAATAAAAAGTGGCAAATGGCCATAGCCAGCTGGAAAACCAGGTATCCAGGACATCTTCATCCTGATATATATCGGCCGAGGCGCACCTTGGGCATTTTTCCGGTTTTGTTTTGGATACAATAATGCCTTTAGCAGGGTTTTTTGCCTGGCAATTTCTGCAGTAATAAACCGGTATGCGGTGCCCCCACCAAATTTGCCTGGATATACACCAGTCCTGGATGTTTTCCATCCAGTTCAAGTAGACCTTAGTCCAGCGTTCGGGATAAAACTTTATTTCTCCTTTTTTTACCGCCTCAATCGCTTGTTTTGCCAGCGGTTTCATTTTCACAAACCATTGTTTGGATAAATACGGTTCAACAATGGTGTGGCAGCGGTAACAATGCCCGGCAGAAAGCTTATGGGGTGTTATTTTCTCAAGTAAACCCAGCGCTTTTAAATCTTCTAATACCGTTTCTCTTGCTTTGAAGCGCTCAAGCCCGGAGTATTTTTGAGCTGATTCATTCATCCGGGCATCCGGATGCATAACGTTGATGAAATCCAGATTATGCTTTTTGCCCAGGATATAATCATTGGGGTCATGGGCAGGAGTGACCTTTACCGCCCCGGTGCCAAACTCCATATCAACGCTTGGGTCGGAGATAATCTTTATTTCCCGCTTGATTAACGGAAGGATTAATATTTTTCCTATATATTTCTTGTAACGTTTATCTTTTGGGTTTACGGCTACAGCAGTATCGCCAACCATAGTTTCCGGCCGGGTTGTAGCAACGGTAAGGAATTCAAGAGGGCTGCCCTTTAAGGGGTATTTAAGGTAATAAAGGTTACCTTGTAATTCCGCGTGGCTGGCTTCTTCGTCGCTTAATGCCGTTTGGCACCTTGGACACCAGTTTATAATATAGCTGCCCTGATAAATTAATTTTTTCTCATAGAGCCTGATAAAAACCTCGGTTACGGCGGCCGAATAATCATTATCCATGGTAAAGCGCAGGCGTTCCCAGTCACATGAACAGCCAAGTTTTTTTAGCTGATGAATTATAGTTGAGCCATACTCTTCTTTCCAGGCCCAGACCTTTTCAATGAATTTCTCCCTGCCTAAATCCTGGCGTTTTAGCCCTTCCTTAGCCAGAAACCTTTCCACTACATTCTGCGTAGCAATCCCGGCATGGTCAGTTCCCGGCATCCAGAGGCTTACAAACCCGCGCATTCTTTTATAACGGATAAGAATATCCTGGATAGTGTTATTTAAGGCATGGCCCATATGCAGCATCCCGGTAACGTTCGGCGGAGGGATAACTATGCAATAGGGCGGTTTGGAGGAAGATATCTTAGCGGAAAAAAGATTATTTTGTTCCCAAACCTTGTACCATTTATCTTCTGTTTCTTTGGGGTTGTATTGTTTGGACAGCTCTTCGGTCATTGTTTATCTTTTAGGAGTTTATATTCGACACTGTCAACCAGGGCTTGCCAACTGGCCTCTATAATATTTTCATGCACGCCGATAGTGTTCCAGGTGTCTTTTTCATCCTGCGATTGGATTAAGACGCGTACTTTGGCGGCTGTGCCCGCTTTTTCTTCCAGGACGCGCACCTTGAAATCAGTCAGGTGCATTTTAGCCAGAGCCGGGTAAAATTCTTTTAAAGCCTTGCGCAGGGCGTTATCCAGCGCGTTAACCGGGCCGTCCCCTTCAGCAGCGGTATGTTCCTTGACCCCGTTGACCCTTAACTTTATCACTGCTTCGGATGAAATCTTTTTATCATGTGTTTTCTCTATGACTACCTTAAACCCTTCAAGTTCAAAGAAGCCCTTAAACTTCTTCAAATGCTTCTGCATTAATATCTGGAAGGAAGCTTCGGCAGCTTCAAATTGAAAGCCCTTATGCTCAAGATTCTGGACTAATTCAAGGATTTTCTTGGTTTGCGGATCGCCTTTGCTTAAATCATAGTTTAAGTCTTTTGCTCTTAACAGGATTCCGGTTTTACCCCCTAATTCAGAAACCAGGATTCTGCGTTTGTTCCCCACCAGAGAAGGATTAACATGCTCATAGGTCAGGGAATTTTTCATTATGGCATTAATATGCATTCCTCCTTTATGCGCGAAGGCTGAATCGCCCACAAAAGGCTGCTCGTTTTTTACGCGCATATTGCTGATTTCACTGACAAAATGTGAAAGATGCGTAAGCTGTTTCAGGTTCGCATCTGATATACAATCAATTCCTAATTTAATCTTTAGATTGGCGATAATCGGGATCAGGTCCGCATTCCCGCAGCGTTCACCGTAACCGTTAATTGTCCCCTGGATAATATTTACCCCGGCTTCTACGGCTGCCAGGGAATTGGCAACCGCAACTCCGGAGTCATTATGGCAATGGATGCCTAATTCTACTCCCGATACCTCGTTTTTATTCCGGATCTCCTTTATTACGCTTGATATCCCGTTAGTTAAGAATCCGCCGTTTGTATCACAGAGACAGATTGTTTTTGCTCCGCCATTTTTGGCGGCGGTTAAAGTTTTTAAAGCGTAAACTTTATTTGCCTTATAAGCGTCAAAGAAATGCTCGGCATCATAAAAAACCAGGAATCCTTTCTTTACCAGAAAGCAAACCGTATCTTCAATCATCGCCAGATTTTCATCCAGCGTGGTTTTTAAGACTTCGGTTACATGAAAATCCCACGTTTTACCGACGATAGTAATCACCTGGGCGCTGGATTTTAAAAGCGCTTTTAAGTTTGTATCCCGGGCGGCTGGAATGTCCGGCCTGCGGGTCATGCTGAAAGCGGCGATTTTGGAATTTCTTAGCTTGCTTTGGGTTATTTTTAAGAAGAATTCCCGGTCTTTAGGGTTTGAGCCTGGCCAGCCGCCTTCAATAAAATGGATGCCGACTTTATCCAGTTCTTCCGCTATACGGATTTTATCCATTACCGAATAAGATATCCCTTCTGCCTGGGAGCCGTCCCTTAAAGTAGTATCGTATAATTTTACTTTTTCCATAATTAACCTCGTTTATCCAGCCCAAATTCTTTATGTAATTTCTTCACAGCTAATTCAGCGAATTTCTTCTTTATGATACATGATATGCTGATATCGGAAGTTGAAATCATTTCGATATTTATCTTATTATCAGCCATTATCCCGAACATCTTGGCAGCAACTCCATGATGCGATTTCATACCCACCCCTACAATAGAGACACGGGCAATATCTTCATCAATGAGCAGTTCGTTTGAGCCTATTTTTCTGGCCACCATTTTAGTAATTTTAACCGCTTTGGCGCAATCACCTTTGGCAATAGTGAAAGATATATCGGTAGAAGAGCGGGTGTGGCCTACATTCTGCACAATCATATCCACGCTTACCCCCGCCATGGCAAGTTCCTTAAACAGTCTTACCGCCACTCCAGGTTTATCAGGGACGCCGCAAAGGGTAATTTTAGCCTGGTTTTTATTCAGGGTTATTCCGTTTACTACCACATCTTCCATCATTTTTACCTCCTTGATAATCATCGTCCCGGGATTGGTTGAAAATGATGAGCGTACATGTAAAGGCACATTAAATTTCTTGGCAACTTCAATAGAGCGCGCCTGCATGACCTGGGCCCCCAGAGAAGCCATTTCGAGCATCTCATCATAAGTAATCTCTTCAATTTTCCTGGCTTTTGGTTCAATACGCGGGTCGGTAGTATAGATGCCTTCAACATCGGTATAAATTTCACAGGAATCAGCATTTAGTTCCTTAGCCAGGGCAACGGCAGTCAAGTCCGAGCCGCCTCTGCCTAAAGTAGTAATATCTTGATTCAAGGCTACCCCCTGAAAACCGGCAACTATAACTATCCTTCCTTTTCTTAGTTCTTCCTTGATCTTATCCGCGTTTATCTTAATTATCCTGGCCCTGGTGTGGCTGGAATCAGTGATAATTCCTACCTGGGCCCCGGTAAAAGAAATTGCTTGAGCGTTTAATTTATGAATAGCCATTGCCAGGAGCGCAACTGAAATTTGCTCTCCTGTCGAAAGCAGCATATCCATTTCTCTTTCCGACGGTTCGGTATTGATCTTATCCGCCAACTGGATTAACTCGTCGGTAGTATCCCCTAAAGCCGAAACTACCACTACCAGTTCGTAACCTTTTTTATGGTAACTGACCACTCGTTGAGCCACTTTTTGGATGCGCTCCGCATTTGCTACCGATGAGCCGCCGTATTTTTGAACGACCAAGCCTTTATGCATTATTTGTTCTCCGGATAAAATACTCCATAAGTTGACAGCCATTATCAAAATATAATTCAGATTTCTGCGCCTCTTTCTCGCTATAGCCAAGAAAATCCTTCTTTTGGATGTCTTTTCCGTAAATCGCAAAAGGGATCGAATCAGAGGTGTGTGTTTTTAAAGAGACCGGAGTGGCGTGGTCCGGTAATACAAGAATGCGGGAATCATCTGATTTTTTGCAATATTCAAGGAATGGGCCCACTACCATCTGGTCGAAGCGTTCAATCGCCATAATTTTTTCCCGCAAGTCTCCATTATGGCCGGCCTCATCAGGAGCCTCCACATGCACAAAAACAAAATCATTCTTTTCAAGAGATTCAATTCCCGCCCTGGCTTTACCCGCATAATCAGTATCATAATAACCTGTTGCCCCGGCAACATTAATTACATTTAATCCGAGAATCCGTCCTAACCCCTTAATCAGGTCAACTGCAGAGATAACGCTGCCGGACAGGCTGAATTTATCTATAAACTTCGGCATGCTTGGTTTCTTACCCTGCCCCCATAACCAAATCATGTTGGCGGGGTTTTCTTTTAAATCCAGGCGCACCAGGTTAATTTCATGATTGGCAAGTATTTCCCGGGAATCCTGCATAAGCTTTATAATTATATCCGCATTGTCGCCCTTAGGAAGGTTTCTATTTATATTTTGACCCGAGATATCATGCGGCGCCCGGCATCTTAAATTCTCAAGTTTCAACTCTGAACCGCGTTTGACTAAAAGCAGGTGCCTGTAACTGACCCCGGTAAAAAAACGTATTTTATTAGTGCCTAATTTCTGGTCAAGAAGCTTAATCAGCTTTTCGGCTTCTTTGGTATTGATATGGCCGGCGCTGTAATCAAGCAGTTTATCGCCGCCGGCGGTAATTAAATTGCAGCGGAAGGCCACATCATCTTCCTCTAATTCTACACCCAGATTTGCAGCTTCAAGCGGGCCCCGGCCGGAATAATATTTTTTTGGGTCGTAACCTAATATAGAAAGATTGGCTACATCGGATGCCGGAGTCATTTTATCCGGGATAGTTTTAGCCTGGCCAAGCAGCCCGTTTTTGGCAATATAATCCATATTAGGAGTGCGCGCCGCTTCCAAAGGCGTGCGCATACCCAATTCCTCTATCGGGTAATCAGCCATGCCATCGCCTACTAAAACAATATATTTTGTCATATTAAAATTTCACTTCCGGTACTGTTTTTGCTTTTTCTTCAGCAGCGAAATATTCGCTGGCTACTTTATAGCCGAAAATTCGCGCGATAAAATTCCCGGGGAACATCCTTACCGTAACATTGTAATCCCTGACAGCGTCATTATAACGCATACGCTCAACAACAATCCTGTTTTCTGAACCTGAAAGTTCATCCATGAGCTTCAGGAATGTTTCGTTTGCTTTTAAATCAGGATAATTTTCAACAACTAAAAGCAGCCTGGATAAAGCAGTGTCAACTTCGGAAGCTGCCTTGACCTTTTCTTCCAGTGAGTCGGCTTTAGCCCATTGCGAACGGGCATTAGTAATTTCTTCAAACACATTTTTTTCATGGGAGGCGTAGCCTTTTACCGTATTTACCAAATTAGGGATTAAATCATTGCGTCTTTGCAGCTGGTTGTTTACTTGCGCCCATTTAGCCGAAATGACCTCATGTTTTGAGACTATTGAATTATATGAACCGATAAAAGTTATAATGATGAATATCGCCGCTACTACCAGGCCAAGTAATATTTTTTTCATAATTGCCTCCTGAAAAGTAAGTTATTTAGAAACCTCCTCCGCCGCCGCCTCCTCCGCCGCCGCCTCCAAAACCTCCTCCTCCGCCAAAGCCGCCTCCAAAACCTCCGCTTGACCACCTGCTGCTGCCGGAGCCGGATGATGAAGGCAGCCCGAATATTAAGACATGCCAGAAACTGGCTCTTTTCTTAGAATGCATCCCCTGCCATATATTAAACCTGAAAAACATTGCCCCTAAATACCCTAAACAAATAAGGAGAGCCAAGACCGGTGATTCCCTGGAAAATCCCAGTATGAACATCAGGGTAAATGGCAGCCCGATAAAGATTGGCCAGGGGATATTCCATAAACAAAAAAACACGGGAATAAAAAAATAAAGAAATGGCCCCGTTGGCCTGTTTCTTGACCTGGGTTTATTAAGCTCTATGCCGCTTAAGTTATTAATGGATAAATTGCGGCTTTCAGCTATTTTGGAGGCGATTTTAGCTGTCCCCAGGTATAGCCCTCTAGAATAATCTCCGGATTTAAAATATGGCACCATAAAACTGCGCCCAATTTCTCCGCATAGGCCATCGGGAATAGTCCCTTCGATTCCGTATCCGGTTTCAATTCTCCAGCGCCTCTCTTTTAACGCTAAAAGAATCAATACGCCGTTGTCCTTTCCTTTTTTGCCGGGTTTCCAGCTGTCAAAGAGCATGCGCGCGTATTCCTTTTCGTCATAGGGCGCAATAGATTTTACCGTAACTACGGCAATCTCCGCGGTGGTTTTTTCTTCTAATTCAGCGATCAGGCTATTCAGTTTATCAGTATATTCTTTACTGATAATTCCCGCAAAATCATTTACCCAACCTTGCGGGCCGGGTATTTTATCTTCGCAAAAAACAGGATTTACCGGTACAGCGCATAAAAGAATAAAGAATAAGCACAGTTTAAATATTAATCTATAAAGCATCAACTGTCCGGATAATTTCTTCCAAATCTCTTACAAAAACAACAAATAAATCTTCCGCTTCTTTCCCGCTTATTCTTATCTTCTTCAGCTTAGAAGCCAGTATTTTTTCCCAGCGGCTAAGTTCTATTTTAAAATGTACGGACAGCTCCTTAAGCAAATCTTCTTTTTTATAGGGAGGTTGTTTGTTTTTAAGGCGCAATACATTTCTTAAAATATGCAATACTGAAGTAAACGTTTTGATTAAAGGATCTTTCAGGGCTGCCGGGTGATTATTTAAGCTCATATACAGCTGTTTCAAACTTAACAATTTTACTTTAAGTTCCTGCTCACATTGAAACCTCAAATTCTTTAAATCCACGCGGAGATCTTTCAGGAAATCTTTGCCATATAGAATTATATAATTTTCCCGCATGTCCAGGAATTCAATCGGGAATATATCTAAAGAAGAGGAGATATATTCTTCAGTAAAAAATAGCGGGGTGAGGTTCTTGAATTTATTAACTTCCCGGGTAGCTTTCTTGAGCTCAGGCAGATCCGTGGATCTTAGGATCACGAGAATATTAAGGTTTGAATACGCGGGTACAAATTCTGAACTGGCAGCGCTTCCGTACAGGGTTATGCTTAATAAATCTTCTTTGTAAATCCTTTTCAAATTTAAAATGAAAAGATTTATTTCCCGCTCTAGTTTTGGAGGTAACGATAATTTAATCATAATCTTTTTTCTACCAGTTTTGACAAGCAGGCAGCCATACCTGTTTTACTTAAAAAAGGGCCATAATTATTCTTTCCATCTAATATGTAGGACCGGTAAGCCTTGTTTTTATTTGAATTGGCAACTACCAAATCCAGGCTTGCCTGTTTGAGCAGCCTGCCGCCTTTTTCAATCAAGCTGTTCTTTCCCGCGTCCGGCTCAAATTTAAAACCAACGGAAATTAATCCAGGGCCGTAATCCTTTAAATTATCCACCAGTTTTTTCGTGGGGACCAGATTAATTTTCCAGGTATTCAGGCGCGAGCTGACTTTGTGATAAATTTCCTGCTCAGGCTGATAGTCCGAAACTGCAGCGGCATGAATAACAGCCGCGTATTTTCTCTTTCTCAATTCCTTTTTTAAAAGCTGCTTGAGCTCTGAAAAATACTTAAAATGGATTATTTTTATACCCTGAGGCTTTAAAAAATAAAAATCACCCGGGCCAAGCAGCAATGTAACTTTAGCGCCCAGCTCTTTGAATTTATCCGCCAGGAGAAAACCCGTTTGCCCGGAGGCGGTATTGCTGATTACCCTGACTTTATCAAGAGCAATCCAGGTGGAGCCGGCAGTAATCAGGATATTTTTCTTAATAACCAATTTCTTTAATTATTGACTTAAAATTCGCGCTTATCAGCTTAGGCGGCTTAACTGATTTAATTGCCCTCTCCGGATCTTTTAAGCCATGCCCGGTTAATACGCAAACAATCCTGCATTTTTTATTCTTAAAACAGCCCTTTTTGATCAGTTTTAACAGCCCGGCAATAGAGGCTGCCGAAGCAGGTTCCGCAAAAACGCCTTCTTTAAGGGCCAATATTTTATAAGCCTGCAATATTTCAGTATCTGAAACCATATCGATTAAGCCTTTTGATTCATCGCGGGCTTCTATAGCTGTTTTCCAGCTTGCCGGGTTTCCGATACGTATGGCGGTGGCCAAAGTTTGCGGGTTATCAACCGGTTTATTCCTGACGATAGGAGCCGCGCCTTTTGCTTGAAAACCCATCATAACCGGCAGTTTCCCGCTTAACCCAAGCGCCTTGTATTCCTTGTACCCTTTCCAGTAAGCAGTAATATTACCCGCGTTGCCTACCGGCATAACCTGGAAATCCGGAGCCTCTCCAAAATAATCGCATATTTCAAAGCTGGCGGTTTTCTGCCCTTCGATGCGGTAGGGATTTAAAGAATTCACTAATTTTATAGGATAGAGACGGGTGATTTCTTTTGCTAAATCCAGGGCCGCGTCAAAGTTACCCTTAATTGCCAATACCTTGGCTCCATGTATTAACGCCTGGCTTAGTTTTCCCAGGGCGATTGCTCCGCTGGGTATAAGCACGATACATTTTATCCCCGCACGCGCAGCATAAGCAGCGCTGGATGCAGAGGTGTTACCGGTGGAGGCGCACATAACCGCGGTAGATTTTTCCTCGCAGGCCTTGGATATGGCTAAAGTCATCCCCCTGTCCTTAAATGAACCGGTGGGGTTAAGGCCTTCATATTTTAAATAGACCTGCGCATTTCTGCCGGCCAGCTTGCTCAGGTATCCGGCATAAATTAACGGCGTATTGCCTTCATTTAAGGATATTAGCGGTGTTTTATCGCTGACAGGAAGCAGTTTTTTGTATTTTTGGATTATCCCTTTATATCCCTTTTCGTTCATTAGACGCCTTCTATCCTTATAGCCACGGATTTTTCTTTAATATCTTTTAATTTATCAATCATTTTTAAGGCGCCGCGCATGTTTTTCTCTTTTACTTCATGCGTCACCATGACCACCGGGACAACCTGGGATTTTAATCTTTCCTTTTGCGTTACAGAAGCAATGCTTATGCCGAATTTTGCCAGAATCCCGGATATCTTTGCTAATACGCCGGGTTTGTCCACAGCCATAATACGTATATAATATTTATTCTCAAATTCATTGATTTTACGTAAGCCCCTGATTGAACCGTCTTCAATAGAGTTTAAAGTAGGCCGGAACAGGCCTGCTTTGATATCCTGGGTCAGGTCAACAATATCAGAGACAACCGCAGAGGCAGCGGACAACTGTCCGGCGCCGGGTCCGTAAAACATAAGGTCTCCGGCTAAATCGCTTGAAACATATATAGCGTTAAAAACTCCATCCACCGAAGAAAGCAGGTGTTCAGAAGGCAGGAATGTCGGATGTACGCGTACCTCCAGTTTATCGGATTCCTTTTTAACAATAGCCAGTAATTTTATTTCATAACCTAATTCTTTGGCATAAGCAATATCTGAGGCGGATATCTGGGATATGCCTTCGATAAAAATGTCTTTTAAGCTGACGATCCTGCCGAAAGCCAGGTAAGTAAGCAATACCAGCTTGTGCGCGGAATCAATACCTTCAATATCAAAAGTAGGGTCTTTTTCGGCAAATCCCTTGATTTTTGCCGACTTGATGGCGGCGGACAAAGAGCAGTTATCTTTGGACATCTGCGTCAGGACATAATTCGATGTCCCATTCACAATACCAAAAATAGAGCTGAATTTGTTTGCGACTAAGCCCTCTTTTATCGATTTTATAATGGGGATCCCCGCGCCTACAGAAGCTTCAAAATAAATATTTTTTCCCTTTTCGCCGGCAACCGTGAACAATTCATTACCATGCTCGGCAAGAAGGGCTTTATTGGCAGTAACCACATGTTTGCCTTTTTTTAAAGCCGCTAAAATAAATTCTTTAGCCGGGTTGATTCCGCCAATTAACTCTACGATGATGTCAATCTGGGGGTCGTTGATAATCTCGCTTGCATTATGGGTAAAGCAGCCTTTATCCACGGAAACATCCCTCTTTGATGTTAAATCCTTGTCGCATATTTTCTTAACCGCGATTTCAATGCCGATTTTCTGGGCAAGCAGGGATTTTCTCTGCTGGAGGATTTTAACCACTCCGCAGCCAATATTGCCAAAACCGATAAGCCCAACATTAATCCTTCTCATAAATTAGCCTTTCTTGCCTTTTATATAATAACTTATTGTTTCCCCGATTACTTTACGGTGCCTCTCATCTATTGCCAGGAAAACCAGCCGTGTGTCATAAATTAAGCCCTTGTTTATCTCTTTTGATTCCAAAACCTTTCCAATCAGCATGATTGAATTAGGGTCAAAAGGCAGCCGGATTTCAAGGGCCAAATTCGTGCCGGGGTTAAAAGAACAGTTGGTGGTAAGCAGCATTCCGCCCAAGCTTAAATTTTTAGTCTGAGTTATATCGTAAATACCACTGTTTTCCATAACTCTGTAAGAAACTATGAACCGGCCGTCCGCACGGGGAGCTTTTCTTTTTTCCGGGCCTGAGTAGCTCATTTACGCATCCTCCTTTTTAGGTCTGCCTGGGTCATTGGTAATAACCCAATCAACGTAATCACAAAGTAATTTGTTTTGCTCGCCATCTAAATTAACAAATTCAACACGGGTGAGGTATGTTCCGGTCGGAGTATCCGAATTTTCCAATTTTAATGTTTTGCATTCTATGATTCTGCCGCGGATACACAGGTTTTCATAAGGCCGCGAAGGCAGCTTGATCATAAAATCGATTTTATCCCCACAGATATGATTAGAAGTGAAAACCATGCCGGTTTTACTGAAATTTATGACTGTTGTGATATCCCATTTTTCCACTACGCCCAGGTGATTTTGAATACCGTAGCTGACAATCAAGCTTTTATATATACGTTCCGCTTTTCTTTTTTCGTTATCTGATGATGATACCGGATTGCACGGCTTATCTTTTCTTGAAAACCAGCCAACATAATCTTTTATCAGCTTTCTTTGACTCTCGTTGATAGAAGTAAACTTAATGCGTGTTAAAAATGAACCTCCTATAAAAGGAGCTGATTCAATCACGCTGCCTTTAGCTTCTATCCAATTATACGGGTCAAAGGGGATTTTAAACATTACCAGTATGGTCTCTGCCGCCTGGAATTGCTTATTTGTATCAAACAGGACCCCGGTTTCACTTACATTCTTGATGAAGGAAATATCCCAATTATTTTTATTACCTGTCTCCGGGGAATATTTAATTATGAAAGATTTTTCTATTCGCGCGGCTTTTCTCTTCTCTAACATATCTCCTCCCCGCTTTTCCCGAATTACCTTTTATTTAATACTTACTCACGTTGTTCGCAAGTATTTCGCTGAAAAATTATAAATTTATTCCTTGCTCGTATTCCTCGCAAGGATTAAACTCACAGACGGCCTTACGTCCTATGATTTACGTCGCCCCTGGCTCCGTAAATCATCTGTTCGTTTAAGTCGGGGCGACAGGACTTGAACCTGTGACCTCTTGAACCCCATTCAAGCGCTCTAGCCAAACTGAGCCACGCCCCGTATTGCATCTTGCGGGGCGACCACGCCCCGTATTACCGCAATTTAACTCCGTAAAACGGTACTGGGTATGCTATTTTATTCAATATCCCAGTGCCTTAAGTTAATTAAATTATTCCTCCTTACTCTTCCTCGTCATTAAATCCCTGACTACCTGACGAGGGGATTTATTCAAATAAAGCAGCCGGTATACTTCTTTTGTTATCGGCATATCAACCTTGTATTTTAAACTTAAGGCATAGGCGGATTTTGCGGTTGAGACTCCTTCAGCAACCATCTGCATATGCTTGCAAATTTGTTTTAGTTTTTTCCCTTTACCTATCTGTTCTCCCACAAACCGGTTGCGGCTTTGCCTGCTGATACAGGTGGTGACCAGATCCCCTAACCCGCTGATCCCGCTGAAAGTTTCAAGCCTTGCCCCCATAGCTTTACCCAGCCTTGATATTTCCGCAAGCCCCCGAGCGAGGATTGCTGCCTTGGTATTGGTCCCAAACCCCAACCCATCGGATACTCCGCAGGCAATAGCAATCACATTTTTCAGGCTGCCTCCCAATTCCACTCCTATAACATCAGGGTTTGTGTATACCCGGAATCTTTCAGTACTAAATATTTGCTGAATGGTTTTGCGGATTTTCTTATCGTGTGAAGCGGCCACTATCGTTGTAGGTATGCCCCTGGCTACTTCCTGGGCGATAGTCGGGCCCGATAACACAGCTAATTTCACCGGGCCAAGGGTTGCATGAATAATTTCAGAGATCCTTTTAGAAGAACTTACCTCTATCCCCTTGGTAACGCTTAAGAAAATAGCCCCTCTGGTAAAAGTACCTTTAATTTTATTTAATACCCCTCTTGTATATTGGGAAGGAATGGCCAACACTATAATTTTCTTACCGGCAACCGCATCATTTATATCGCCGGTTATCTTGATTGCCCGCGGGATTTTTAGCCCGGGTAAGAATTTAGGATTAAACCGGGTCTTAGCCATTAGGTTAGCGTAATCCGCAAAAGCACCCCAAAGGGTTACGGAATAGCCTTTGGAAGAAAGCAAAATCGCTAAAGTTGTTCCCCAGCCGCCATCTCCTAATACTGCTATGCGTGGTTTATTCATTCCTGGTTTTAAAATCCTTTTCAAAGAAATACACCTGCGGATAAATATTACCGAGGTTTTTTTCCTCTCTGGTTATAAACCGCACTCCTATATTGTAGTTACCGGATTCCTCCGATTGGACCCTGGTAACATTTCCAATGATCCCGTTCTGATAAATTAACACGCGCTTTTCCAGATCCCTGCAAAAATCCAGCGTGGCCCGGTCAAAAGAAAGCCACAGTATATCATCGGGGTTTACCTTTTGCCGGATATTGCAGGATATCCCTGACTGGCTGATATTCACGGAGTAGCCGGCGCAAAGCTTAGAGATAGTCTCTTTATTGCAAATTTTAAACCCCAGAGGCACGGAATATTCTAACCGCACAAAAGAACGTCGTTCATCCTGGATATAATTATTTTCCACTTTTATTCGTCCTTAGTTTTGCCAGGTCCCAGGCGTAATCATAAAGGTGCAGCCCCTTACTTACCGCGATAATCTCTCCATCCTGGACGCCGATTTCTTCTGCCATATATTGTTTGACCAATTGCAACCCGCCTAAGTTCGAAGGAAATCCTCCCCAGAGATCCCATGAACGAAAATAAAGAATAAAATGCAGCTTGCCGTAACGCAAGCGCGTATCAATCAGCCTTAAACAGGGAGGATCGACTAATTTTATATCGGAAGGCATACCGATTTCCATAACTGCCTGGTTAGTGCCGGGCCCTTTCTCTTTATACATCTTGATGACTTCTTCTATCTGATTGACATTTAAAGGCATCTCGCAAATTAAATCCTTACCATTTAGATTCTGGTTAAGCTTAACTTTTGGATCAACCAGCCTTTCTCCGTAGGTATAATCTTCAGTCTCTGTCTTCGCGCCCGTAAGCAGGTAGCTTAAATAACCTTGTATATAATCCATATCCGTTGGAGCGGGGATACTCATGCCTTCAGGTATAATCGGTATTATCTGATGGGCCGGTTTACGCACCCTCACCGTGACAAAATCAAACTCCAGGCGTTTCTGGCCTTCATAACTACCGCGGGTAATTGTATAAGTATGCCCCTTGTCTAATATTGCCGATAAACATTGAAACCATGCATCATCCAGGTCAAAGGCATCTATATGTACGGGTTTTAAGAATTCTTCACTCATTTTACGGGTTATTCTCCTTTTTTGGCGTCTTTTGCGTATTGTTTAAAAGTAGATATGATCTGCGCTACGGGCATATTTTTTCCAATATAACCGGAGCATCCAAATTCTTTTGTTTTGCATATCAAGTCCTCATTATAACCAAATCCGGTGATCATTATTACCGGAAGGCACTTGTCGGTATCCCGTATATTCTTGAGGACCTCCAAGCCGCTTATACCGGGGAGTTTAATATCCAAAAGCACGATATCGAAGGAATCTTTTTTAAGCATCTCCAGGGCTTCTTCTCCCGTAGAACAAGTAGTTACTTTATACTCTTCCCTTTTCAACAGATCGTTTAAAAGGTCCCTTACCGGCATCTCATCATCAACTACTAAAACTTTATGAATCATATGCGCTCCTATTTTAAATAAAAGGTAGTTTAATAGTAAACGTCGAGCCTCTGCCAAGCTGGCTGTCCAATTCTATTGAGCCGTTGTGGTTTTTAATAATATTGTGGCAAATCGATAACCCCAGCCCTTTACCATCTTTTCTCATCGTGAAGAACGGCATAAAAACATCTTTCAGGTGATCAGCCGGGATACCTATGCCGGTATCCTTAATCCGGATGAGCGCGAAAAGATTATTAAGGCTGCTTGTGGTAATCTTAATTATCCCGCCTTCGGGCATGGATTGATAGGCATTTATTATCAGGTTAAGAAATACCTCCTGCAGTTGATGCAGATCTGCTTTTACCGGGCGGATATCCTTTTCAAAGTCCTTATCTATTTCAACTTTGACATTCGGCAGGTTACTGTATTGGGCAAACGGTAAAATAAATTCAATAGCTTCGTTTACATCTACCGGCCCGAAAGCAGGTTTTGTTTTTTGAGAAAATTTCAGGATTCTGTCTACCAGCTTATGAATACGCTCGGCCTGGGAATTAATCAGGCTAAGATCGTCTTTGATTTTCTGGCTGAGATTTTCTTCCATTAACAAGGATGAACGGCCGGAAATCACCAAAAGGGGATTATTTATTTCGTGGGCCATCCCCGCGGAGAGAAGCCCAAGGGCCGCTAATTTCTCGGCCTGGAAAGCCTGGTATTCCAATTTTTTCCTTTCAGTTATGTCCTTTGCGATAAATATATACCCCGAATGCTTCCCTCCTGAATCTAAAAATTTATTTACCGTCAGGATGACCGGGATGGCCTCACCGGTTTTAGCGGTTAAGATTGTTTCTTTCTCGAATTTTCCAAATAAACGCGCCTGCTCCAGAATAAAATTAAGGTTGTTGCCGGTATCATCGGTATTATGCAGAATGCCGGCATGCTTAAAAATTATGTCTTTCTTGTCCCAGCCAAACATAATCTCTGAGCCCATCCCGAAATAGGTTATGTTCCCCTCCAGATTAATCACGTACAAAGCGTAATCTTTAAGGCTGGAGAGAATATTTTTAAGGGTTTCATCGATATTCTTCGCAGAATTTCCCGCTTCCCTGATTTTTGTAATATCGTGCCCGATTAATATGGCTCCTCCGATTTGATTGTTATCGGCCATTATCGGGGTAAAATTCCAGGAGACAAGCCGTTTGTTCTTGTCGCTGTCTAAAATTACCCCTTCAAAATCCTTCTCCCTCTTGTGCCGCATGCATTCATCCAAAACAGCTTTAAACATATCCTGTTTAATAATACTGCTATTGTTGGAAAATAAAACTTTGAGCCAGTTGGAGCCAAGAATATCCGCGTGTTTGAGTCCGGTGAGTTTCTCGGTTTTCTTATTGCAAAAGATAATATTTTCGTTGAGATCCAAATAAATTACCGCAACTCCCGCGTTATCCAGCAAATCATGCAGCGTTTCTTTTGTCTCTTTAATAGCAGGGCTCATAATTAAAATTTCTTTTTTAAAAAAGCGGGAGAGGGGAATCGAACCCCCATATATAGCTTGGAAGGCTATTGTTCTACCACTGAACTACTCCCGCGATATAGATTTTTTCCTGCGTCACTCGCGGGAGTATCCCGCGATATAGATTTTTTCCTGCGTCACTCGCGGGAGTATCCCGCGATATAGATTTTTTCCTGCGTCACTCGCGGGAGTATCCCGCGATATAGATTTTCGTTCGATACAGATTTCTTTTGCTGCCTCACCCGCAATGCCTATTTAAGCGCCGGCTGCCGCGGGAAAATGGTGGGCAGGAGAGGATTCGGACCTCTGAAGCACAGGTGCAACAGATTTACAGTCTGTCCCCTTTGGCCACTTGGGTACCTGCCCGTTTAAAAAAAATGAGCCTTTGTTTAAAATTAAGCCGGCGAGAGGAATCGAACCCCCGACCCATTGTTTACAAAACAATTGCTCTACCAACTGAGCTACGCCGGCATCAACTGCACTTTTTTAACGCATCCGGGATCCGCTCAATAATATCGGAGGCGATTAATCCCATTTCTGTCTTCTCTTCTGCCGCTAAATCCCCGGCTAAACCATGAATATATGCTGCGTATTTAGCAGCCTTAAAAGCATCCAGCCCCTGAGCCAGGAACGCTCCAACGATCCCACTAAGCACATCTCCAGAACCGGCAGTTGCCATTCCGGGATTACCTGAACGGTTTATATAAAAACCTCTTGCTCCATCAGTTACAATGCTATTATGCCCTTTAAGGATAATTACACTATTATAATGTTTTGCGAACTTTTTCGCAATCAATTTTCTGTTATTCTTTATAACGCCTGTGGTTATTCCAAAAAGCCGGGACATCTCCTTTTGATGCGGAGTCAGGATGAGCTGCCCCTTATGAGACTTAAGTATTTCCAGATGACCGCTCAGGGCATTAAGAGCGTCAGCGTCCAGGACCTTTGCCTGGCCAGTTTTACGCATAATTTTCTTCACTAACGCGTAAGTTGATTTATTCCTGCCAAGCCCGGGCCCGATTATCAAAACATCGGTATTCTTAAGCAAGGCTGATATTTTCTCAAATGCCTTTAAACTTAATGTCCCTTCATTGGTTTCCGGTAAAGGAAGGGTCATTAATTCCTTTGGTTTAGACTTGATCAGGGGCAAATTAATACTTTTAGGAATGCCTAATGTTACCAATCCGGCTCCTGAACGCAAGGCCGATTCGCCGCAAAGCAAAGCAGCCCCTGAAAACCTGCTTGAGCCAGCCAGGATCAAGATATGGCCGTAATCCCCTTTATGAGAGTCAACCTTTCTTCGTAACAACCGCGCTGGCAACCGCATAAGTCTTGACATGCGATATTGAAATACACACGTTAATGAATTTTCCTCTGCCGTTTAAAAAAAGACAAACAGGCTTACCTGCCTGATCATTGCTTATCTGGATGTCCTGCCAGGAGAGGGCATTATCTCCTGCCGCTTTAAAAATCGCTTCTTTAGCGGCGAATCTGCCGGCCAAATGCTGATAAAAAGAAGTCTTGGTTTTGGCATTCTTAAGTTCAGAATCGGTAAAAACCCGCCTTAAAAAACCATCCCCCCACTTTTCAACTGCCGCCCGGATGCGCCGTACTTCAGTTATGTCTACTCCCGTGCCGATAAACATTATTTAATTAACTCCCGCATCTGCCTGACTGCTTTATATAAACCTACATATAAGGCTTTACAGATAATGGAATAACCGATATTAAGCTCTTCGATCCCTTTAAGGGCGGCAATTCGGCCGACATTGGCATAGTTAAGGCCATGGCCGGCGTTGACCGTTAAACCTTGCAGTTTTGCGTAATTGAGCGCCCATTGTATTTCATTAAAAAATTTTTTTCTCTGCTCGGAGCCTTTAGCGTCAGCATAACGGCCGGTATGCAGCTCGATAATCTTAGCGCCAATCTTACTCGCAGAATCTATCTGGTTTTTATCCGGGTCAATAAACAGGCTTACCCGGATACCGGCTTTCTTTAGTTTAAGCATACCGGAGGAAATCTTTTTTAAATTATCCAGGACATTTAAGCCGCCTTCGGTAGTTAATTCTTTTCTGCGCTCGGGCACCAGTGTGGCCTGGTATGGCTTTATTTTACAGGCAATCTTGACGATTTCCGGTGAAACAGCCATTTCAAGATTAAGCCTGGTTTTGACACTCCGGCGCAAACGTTTAATGTCATCATCCTGGATATGCCTGCGGTCTTCTCTTAAATGCGCCACTATGCTTTCAGCGCCTGCCTCCTCGCATAAGAAAGCAGCATAAACAGGATCAGGAAAATCTCCCCGGCGCAGCTGGCGTAATGTCGCTACATGGTCAATATTTACTCCCAGTTTAGGCATATTTTAGGTCTTTTCACCCGAAACGTAAAACCATAGGGCAATCGCCAGCAGCAACGCAATAAGTTTTAATAAGGGGTGGATGGTAATTAAGCGCGTAAAGCGCAAAAGAATATTTGTTTTATTTTTATTCATCTTTTTTTGTTTTAATTAATTCGTTTATTTTTAATTCTAGCTCCGCACCGCCTAAGTCTCTATAGAATTTCTTACGGTAAATAACAGATATGTCATGTCTTTCTTCGGAAACCACGATTAGGATAGCATCGGTTTCTTCGCTCAAGCTTAATGCCGCCCGGTGACGGGTCCCAAAAACCCTGCTTAGTTCCTGGTTTATGGCAAGCGGGAAGATACATCCCGCAGCGGCAATCCTGCCATGCTGGATAATCAATCCGCCGTCATGAAGAGGGTTATTGGGAGTAAATATCGCCTGCATTAAATCCGCTGAAACGCGCGAGTCTATAATCTCCCCGTTTTGGATATAAGCTGCCAGGGAGTCGTTCTTCTCTACGGCGATTAACCCCCCGAGCTTGTTAGCAGCAAGGTTTTCACAGGCCAGCGCAATTTGCTTAACAAAAAAGTGGATATCTTCTTCCTTCAGGTTACTTCTGAAAATATTACGTTTCCCCAATTGAGCCAACCCCTGCCTGATTTCCGGATGGAAAATTATCAATATCGCGATAACCGATATTCCGAACAGCTTCTTAAGCAGCCAATCTAGAACGACAAAATCAAATTTCTGGGAAATAATAAAAACAAACAGGAGCATAATTATTCCGCGTAACACCTGCAGGCTCCTGGTGCCTTCAAAGAAAAGCAGGATATGATAAATAAAAAACCATAAAACCAGGACTTCGGTTATGGGTTTCCAGTGTAAAAATAAATTATGCATTAAATACCGTTCCTTATGGCATGGGCCATTTTTAAAGCCTGATTTACCTCTTTTACGTCGTGCACGCGCACAATATTGGCGCCGCGTTCGACAGCCATCAGGCATGTTGATACCGTGCCGATAATTCTTTCCCGGGGTTTTGCTTTCAGGATGCGGCCGATAAACGATTTTCGGCAGGTGCCTACAAGCATGGGTTTACCCAGGATTTTAAAATCCGCGAGCCTTTTTATAATTTCAAGATTTTGCCCGGGAGTTTTACCAAATCCAATCCCCGGGTCGATGATTATTTTATCGGGTTTTATACCGGCGTATTCGGCGGAATCAATAGAATTTTTCAGCCAAAAAACAATATCTTCGATCAAAGATTTATACACAATCTTATCCTGCATATTCACCGGCTTACCAAGCATATGCATAATGATCACAGCGGCTTTATACCTGGCGGCTATTTTAACCATGCGTTTATCCCTTAAACCGGAGATATCGTTGATTATTTGCGCTCCGGAGTCCAGGGCAGCCCGGGCGACTTCCGCTTTAACGGTATCAATGGAAATAGGGGCAGCTATATTCTTAGCCAGTTTCTTTAATACCGGCAAAACACGCTTTAGCTCTTCCTTGACGCTGATATTTTTTGCTCCCGGCCGGCTGGATTCTCCTCCAAGATCAATAATATCAGCTCCGTCCTTGAGCATAGTTTCCGCTTTTTTTAAAGCTAAACCGGGATAATCATTGGAGCCAATGCCGTATAAACCATCCCCGCTGAATGAATCCGGGGTTAAATTAAGAGCCCCCATAATGTAAGTTTTTCCGTTAAAATTCAAAGAACCTTTTTTCAAGGGTACAATGAAATTATCCCGGGTATATTTTTTTATACTGCTGCCCAGTTCATCGGCGAGCTTGTTCAGGCCGAATGGCTGAAGTTTTAATTTACGGATGAGAGAACTAAGCTGGCAGGGTTGCCCAATAATAAGGCAGCCGGTATTCTTTGTTTTACCGGTAAGCGCCCCCCGGGCTATAGCAACATCGCCCCCCAGAGAAAGCATCTCTTGTTTTAAGATATTGGCCGCAATGTTAGATATCGAGTTTAGGCGGATTAAAAAGGTAGCGGTTTTGGGCAGCATAATCCTGATCCCGCAGGGATCAACGCCGATCTCACGCATAAGCTTCTTCACTTCATTCTCGCAGCTAAAACTAAAAATGCGCATAATCTTTTAAGTACGGTCGCTTTTTTGTATTCCCAATATCTGTTTTACTTCTTCTCCGCTTAAAACTTCTTTTACCAGGAGGGTATCGGAAAGCAATTTTAACTTAACCTGGCTGGTTTTTAAGAGATCCAGCGCTTTACTATAAGCATCATCAGTGATTTTTTTGACCTCCTCATCGATAATCCTGGCAGTTTGCTCGCTGTAATTTTTTTCTTCCATAATATCGCGGCCCAGGAATACAAGCCCTTCTCTTCTGCCTAAAGTCATATTACCTAATTTATCTGACATGCCGAATTGGGTAACCATGCGCCTGGCCATGGCCGTAGCTACTTCTAAATCATTTTGCGCGCCGGTGGTTACTTCGTTTAAGTTTATCTCTTCGGAAGCCCTGCCTCCAAGCATCATGGTAATTTCCGCCAACAGTTCTTTTTTGGTCCAATAATGCCGGTCCTCTAAAGGAGGGGTAAAAGTATATCCTCCAGCCAGGCCGCGCGGGATAATGGAAACTTTCTTCAAAGGGTTAACTTCAGGCAGAAGCAAAGAAAGCAAGGCATGCCCGGATTCATGTAAAGCTGTAATTTCTTTCTCTTTTTTAGAGATGATATGGCTTTTCTTCTCCGGGCCCATTAATACCCTCTCTACTGATTTATCCAAATCAACCTCTTCTACTGCCTCTTTATTATTACGCGCCGCCATAAGCGCCGCCTCATTGCAAAGATTAGCCAGGTCGGCTCCGGAAAAACCGGGAGTTTGGCTGGCCACGGATTTTAAATCAACCGATTCGGCAAGTTTTATTTTACGGGTGTGCACCTTAAGTATTTCTTCCCGTCCTTTGATATCCGGAAGATTCACGATAATGGTACGGTCAAATCTTCCCGGACGCATAAGCGCCGGATCTAATGTATCCGGGCGGTTAGTCGCGGCAATAAGTATCAGCCCTTGCTGTGCATCGAAACCATCCATTTCAACTAATAACTGATTGAGAGTTTGTTCTCTTTCATCATTACCGCCGCCGATACCGGAAAAACGCAGGCGCCCCACGGCATCGATTTCATCGATGAAGATTATCGCCCCCTTACCTTCAACTTTGCCGGCTTTACGGCCCTGTTCAAACAGGTCCCTGACCCGGCTGGCCCCCACACCCACGAACATTTCCACGAAGTTGGAACCGGATATGCTAAAAAAAGGCACTCCTGCTTCTCCGGCTACCGCCCGGGCGATCAATGTTTTGCCGCATCCGGGAGGGCCGACTAAAAGAACTCCCTTGGGAATTTTTCCTCCCAGCCTTTGAAACTTTTTAGGGTCTTTAAGGAACTCAATTACCTCTTTTAGCTCTTCTTTTGCTTCATCCACTCCGGCAACATCGTTAAAAGTAGCCTTTTCATTATCACTCTGAATTTTGGATTTTACCTTTCCAAAACTCATAATCCTGCTCCCCAGCTGTTCCCCGCGGGCAGCCATCATCCACCAGAAGAAAATCAGCAAGAGTATCGGCCCTAAATTAAAAAGCAATGAAATCCAAAAGGTGCGCGCCGGCTTAACTTCAAAATTCTTCAGGTTTTGACGCATAAGCGCAAGCATCTCCGGGTCATTATCAGGAAGATTAACAAAGAATTTTGAATTGTCGGAAAACTCACCCTGTAAAATGCCTTCTGTTTTAGTGGCATTTTTTATGTTCCCGGGGTTATCCCTTAAGGTCCGGAAAAACTGGCTATACGAAATTTCCTTAGGGATACCGCTTATAGGAATATTATTAATGCTATTGACCAGCATAATGAATAGAAAAATTATCAAAAGCCAGCCAAGGGGGGAACGTTTGAATAGATTATTCTTATTTGATTTAGGTTTATTTTCTAGAGGCATTTAGTTCTCCGGGGTTAAGAAAACCGTTTTTGGCGGTAGTCAATTTTAATAAATTTTGAATTAATATTATAGCTTTAAAAAGATGTAAAATCAAGTACTTTACGGATTTAGCGCTTGTAAAATCGCAGAGTATTGCGGGTTTTTTGCACCGAGGCTCCTTTGGGCAGGTCAACAATTGAGCCGGTTGGCCGGTTATAGAGAAGGTCTTCCAGTTCTTTAATGTGCTGGAAACCTATCCTGCGGGTATCTCCCTGTAAACAAGCGATGCTTTGCCTGATCGTAAGCCGTAAAATTGCCGGATGCAATTTCCTGATTATACCTATTTTAAGCCGCAGGTTAGCCCCCTTTGCCTTTTCGCGGGCAACCTGATCCAGGTATTCATAATCATATGAAATACTTTCAGCCAGATTGGCTAAAACCTCTACGATGTTGCGGTTATATTTCTTTTTTAGCAAAGGGATAAGCTTATGCCGGATCTTATTCCGGAAGAATACTTCTTCTTTATTAGTAGAATCGATGCGGGGGCTGACCTTTTTACGCTTCAGGAAACCATCGATTTCCCTGCGGCTGGTTTCTAAGAGCGGCCGGATAAAAACAATATTTTTAATCCTGCGCTTCGCGGATATGCCGGATAATCCGGATAATCCGGTCCCCCGTAAAATGCGCATCAATACGGTTTCTGCCTGGTCATCAAGATTGTGGCCCAGGGCGATTTTGTCGGCTTTGATTTTCCTGGCGGTATTAATGAGAAAATCTAATCTTGCCTGCCTGCATATTTCTTCAAGAGAACCTTTTTCCCCCGTAAGTTTCGGATCTAATCTTGTGATACTGGCAGGGATACCAAGCCTCCCGGCCCACTTTTCCACAAAAAGAGCGTCTAAATGAGAGTCTTTGCGTAAACCATGGTCCATATGCGCAATATGCAAATTTAAACCAAACTTATTTTTCAGGCTAAAAAGAAGCAAAAGCAAAGCCATGGAATCCGGCCCCCCGGAGACTCCGAGCAGGATCCTGTCTTCTCTTTGGATTAACCTGTATTTTTTAATCGTTTCGCTTGCGTTTTTCATAAAAATTATCTTACCATAATAACCATGATATTTATAGCCTGATTTTACTGATGGCTTATTTAAATTGACTTTGTGCCGACAAAAGTGTAAATTAATGCAATGAGCCCAAAGCGAATCGTAACCCATAAAGAAAGAAGGATTGTCTTTGGGAATTTTATTTCCCTTACTACCCTGCAAACTATCAGCTATATCCTGCCGTTAGCGGTGATTCCATACCTCATCAGGGTAATCGGAATGGAAAAATTCGGCCTGATTGCCTTTGCTTCAAGCCTTGCGCAATATTTCATGATTTTAACGGATTACGGATTCAGCCTTTCGGCTACCAAAACAATTTCGCTTATCGGCGAACATAAGCAAAAGGTAAGCGAGGTATTCTCTTCGGTAATGACGGTAAAACTTATGTTTGCCGCCGTAAGCTTCCTTATGCTTAGCGTTATCCTGTATTTTGTCCCAAAATTCAGGGCGGACTGGCCGGTTTATATTTTAAGTTTCGGCTCGGTAATCGGCAGTACGCTTTTTCCTGTATGGTTTTTTCAGGGCAAAGAAAAGATGAGCTATATTTCAATAGTTAACGTAACCGGGGGTTTTATTTATGCGGTTTGCATTTTTGTTTTAATAAAAGGCCCCCGGGATTTCCTGCTAGTGCCAATTTTGAATTCGCTCCTTTCGATAATCGGCGGGGTGCTTGGCCTTTATATCGCTTTTAGAAAATTCCGCATCAAGTTTATTTTACAAAAATACGCGACTATAAAACAGGAACTCAAAACCGGATGGGATATTTTTATCTCTATCTTATCCGTCAACGCCTATACCAACAGCAGGGTTTTTGCCATAGGCCTCTTGACTAATAATGTGATTACCGGTTATTATTCGCTGGCTGAAAAAATCGCCAACTACATCCAGACATTCCCTATGGATTCTTTTACCAGGGCGGTATTCCCCCGGATCAGTAATGTTTTCGCGAAGAATAAACAACGGGCGATAGCTATAATGTACAGGATCCAGGATGGAATTACTTTGGGTTTTGTAGTCAGCCTGCCGATTGCCTTTTTTTTAGCCCCCTGGATTATACAGTTGGCATGTGGGGCTGCCTATAAAGAAGTAGTCGTCACTTTAAGGCTTTTACTTGCTGCGGTATTTTTTGTCGGAGCCAATAATTTCAAGGTTCAATTTCTGCTTGTGTGCGGTAAACAGGACTTATACGCGAGGATCCATATTGGCGCCGCTCTTATCGGCTTGCCGCTTATATTTATATTAATCTATCAATTTTCTTCTCTGGGAGCCGCGTTTGCTCCGGTGTTGATTGAGGCGGGTGTATTTGTCGTCACATCGCTGATTGTCGAAAAATTAGCTAAGAAATTTTCAGGAAGAAGTTAAAGACTGGTGGCGGAGAGTGTCCTCACTGTACTGAAAGCTAGCGAGGATTGCCGTTATGGCTACATCGCCACTACTTCGTAAATAGCTGGTGGCGGAGAGTGGCCCCCTACGGGGGCTGCCTAAATAGCTACAACGCCATTTCTTCGTGGATAGCTGGTGGCGGAGAGTGGATTTAAACCACCGACCAAGCGGGTATGAGCCGCGTGCTCTATCAGGCTGAGCTACTCCGGCGAAATATAACTAAAGTTTTTAAAGAATTGGTCCTTGCTCGCTTGCTCGCAAGGATTAAATTCGGCCATACAATTTACGCTCACTTGCGTTTGCGTAAATTGTGGCCTCATTTAAGTATGAGCCGCGTGCTCCCTGCCTGCCGGCAGGCAGGTATCAGGCTCAAGCTACTCCGCCTCGTAAAATTCACTTCGTTCATTACGAGGCTCAAAACGTGGTAGACATAAGGCTACTTTACGTTTCGCCAAAACCTAAAAAGATCTATTTTTTTCTATACGCGTCTAAATAAGAATCGCAGTATATATTTTTATTCAGAATGAGCTCTGCTGTAATTAAAGCATCCATAAGCTCTTTATCCAGTGGATCAAGTATAGCAGAATCCAGGCCATTAGCAAC